>Ga0307434_1000862_pt1 | contig 18043 bp, 18 predicted proteins | sample SalMarWE160220MG_FD_202156 | JGI IMG/M metagenome (GOLD analysis project Ga0307434, IMG submission 202156) | Salt marsh sediment microbial communities from the Plum Island Ecosystem LTER, Massachusetts, United States - WE1603-220 | ecosystem: Environmental > Aquatic > Marine > Intertidal zone >... | reverse complement strand
AGCCAACACAGTAATTGATCTTCTAAACAATCAATCTATGCGAGAAGAAATAGGTAACAACGCGATTTTGTGCGCCAAACGCTTCTCATACTCTGAAATATCTAAAAAACTAAGTGATCTGTACTTAAAAACTGTGGAAATGTGTAATTAATGGACAATAAAGCTGAATACGATACCCAAGCGGTTGATTATGATGAAAGCAGATTTAACGACCCTCTTGGGCGTCATTTAGATTATATGCATAAAAAAATTCTCACTCAGTTCATTGACCCGTCAACCAAACTGTTGTTGGAAACCGGAGTTGGCACTGGTCGTTTTGCAACATGGTTAGCGAAAAAAGGCTTTGAAGTAGTGGGAATAGACTTATCCAAGGAAATGTTGAAAAAATCGAAAGCAAAAAAAGCCTTATTGAATGTTGATGTAGCGTTAGTTATGGCTGATGTCCACCATCTTCCATTTAAGCAAGGAATGTTTGACGCTTGCATTTGCATAAACGTTATGGACCATTTCCCTGATGTCACAGGTTTCTTGCGGCAAGTTAATTATGTGATAAACCAAGATGGTTATTTTGTTTTCAACTTTTCTAACGTCTATAGTCCTTATCTGCCCGTCGCTTTGGCAATTAACTCAAACAAGCAGGCTATGTTTAGAGGTGGGAAAATCCAAAGCCATTGGTTCACTTTAAGGGAGGTTGACGATATGCTGGCAAAGTCTGGGTTTGTGATTACAAAGGTTAAAGGTTGTTTTATTGCGTCACCTGTTCCTTGGGGCAATATTCTTGTTAAGCTTATTCAAGCGATGAATTTTTCTGCTGAAGATTCTCGGTTAAAGTTTTTTTCAGCCAGTCCCTTCATCAAAGCTAAAACACGTGCCTCTATAACATGTTCTCCGTAACTTTTTGATGTTGGTGCCTTGATTTGAAAATATTACAAGTGATTCCTTATTATTATCCGGCTTGGCAGTTCGGTGGACCTGTCAGGGTTGCATATGAACTTTCAAAAGAACTTGTTGAGCGTGGTCTTTCTGTCACTGTATACACTTCTGATATAGTTGACGAAAAAACTCGGGTGGATAACTCCTTCCAAAAGGTTGATGGTGTGGATGTTTTTTATTTTAAAAACTTGAGTCTTTATGCTGCTAAGAGGAAAATGTTTGTCACTCCTTCTATGCTGTTCGCTGTCAAAGACCGTATCAAGTCTTTTGATGTTGTTCATATACATGGAAATAGAACAACCCAAAGCCCTATACTTCATTATTTCCTAAAGAAGAACTCAGTTCCTTATATCGTTCAAGCCCATGGCGGCTTACCTATGATAAGCGGAAACAGACTAAAGCGATTATATGACTTGTTCTTTGGGCATAATTTGCTGAAAGATGCTTCGAAAGTTATTGCTCTTAGCAGGGTGGAGGCTGAGCAGTATAGGAGTATGGGAGTGCCCGAAGAGAAAATTGAGGTTATACCTAATGGTATAGATTTGTCGGAGTATGCTGTTTTGCCGCCTAAAGGGTGTTTCAAGAAGAAGTTTGGAATAAGTGATGACGAGAAAATAGTGTTATATTTGGGCAGAATACATAGGATAAAGGGAATAGACATTCTCGTTAAGGCTTTTACGAATGTAATTAAGAAGTTGGATGCTGTGAGGTTGGTAATTGTAGGTCCAGACGATGGATACCTACGTGAAGTTAAGGCCTTGATTAAGACTCTAAACATAGATGACAATGTGCTGATTACAGGTCCCTTGTATGGCAAGGATAAGCTCGAGGCATACGTAGACGCCGAAGTTTATGTTCTGCCTTCACGATATGAGACTTTTCCAATGACTGTCCTTGAAGCATATGCGTGTGGCAAGCCCGTGATTGCCTCGAAAGTTGGCGGACTACCCGATCTGGTGACAAACGGACAAACGGGGCTATTGGTTGACCCTGGAAATATCGTGCAACTGACAAAAAATATTCTCTATTTATTAGATCATGCTGATGGCGCCATAGAAATGGGTCTACAAGGTAAACAATTCGTAAAGGAAAATTTCACTATAAAAAAGGTCACTGATAAACTTCAGGGTCTCTATAGTGATGTATTATCGAGTCTGCCCTTAGAGTTTACAAAAAGCAAAAACTCCTGTGGTTGACGAATGCGGTATCTAAGAATAGTAATATTACACAACACGATAGCACCTTATAGACATCCATTATTCGAAGGACTTTCTAAAAGTGTAAATTTATTAGTTTACTACTGCTCAGTAAAACATAGCTCGCGTGAATGGTATTTATGGCCTAGAAAATACGATTACAAGTATAAGATTCTTCCAAGAATCCCCATTAAAACACCGATCGGAGAGCTTAGTCTAAATCCATCCATATTAAGGGAGATTTTCAAGAATAAGCCGCATATTATAGTAATCAGCGGTTACACTGACCCTACTACGTGGCTCGTCTTTGCTATCGCCAAACTACTAAAGATTCCAATAATTCATTGGACAGAAGGGGTAAAGGAGCCTCGGTCAATTCTAGGAATGACAACTAGAACGCTAAGAATGCTTTTTGTCAAGAAGTCGGATGCGGTTGTAGTTCCTGGAAGGCTATCAAAAAGATACGTGATCAGTTTTGGGGTTGATGCAGAAAAGGTCTTTATCGCTCCAAACACTATTGACAACAAATTGTTCATTGAGGTATCGCGTAGGTACCAGTTCTCTAAGGAGGAGTTGAAAAGTCGAATTGAATTAAAAGGCGAAGTTGTTATCCTCTATGTAGGTCAACTCATCAGAAGGAAAGGTATTGAATATTTACTGCCTGCTTATGGAAAACTCGAGCAAGAACACAATGATGTTGCATTACTACTAGTGGGAAGCGGCCCATTAGAATCATATTTAAAAGGCCTAGCTGATTCTCTTCATCTTAAAAATTTCATGATCATTCATTCTGGTCTGAATTTAAAGGAATTAATAAGGATTTATTCTGTCGCAGACATTTTCGTACTACCTACACTAGAAGATGTTTGGGGTTTTGTCATAAATGAGGCGATGATCTGTGGATTGCCTGTGGTCTCTACGCGCTCTTCACAGGCCGCCCTGGAAATGGTTCATTCTGGGGAGAACGGTTACGTTATTGAAGCGGGAGATTCTGAAGAATTATACGTTGCGCTTAAGAATTTGATCCGTAATCCCACCGAAAGGCAGCACATGGGTATTAGGTCAAAAGAAGTAGCTATGAAAAGATTTGATGTACTGCATATGGTTGAAGGATTTATATCCGCCATCAAATACTGTATTGGAAGTGTGAAATAATGGTCTCAATGAATGTATTATCTGTAATAAAGGATCCAAAACTGTTCTTTAAATATATCAGACGGAAGAGCATTTTAGCACGTTTTCTCAATTTAACCAAAGGTGAGGTAACAGAATACCTGCGAGAAAGTGAGCAAATCACACGAACGATGTTACGATTGACAGAGAACACTAAACTGGGGGCAATGGTTTCTCCTTTGCGAGGACCAATTGTTTATACTTGTATCAGAGCATTGAAGCCGGCCATAATGGTTGAAACGGGTGTGGCATCAGGCTCGTCTACTGCCTACATATTGCAAGCAATGGAATTAAACAAAAGCGGCTTGTTGTACTCCATAGATTTACCGAACGCCGATCCAGGTGCGCTGGTGCCTGAAAATAAGGAAACTGGCTGGATTGTGCCTTCCGAACTGAGACATAGGTGGAAGCTGATTTTGGGGCGAAGTCAAGAGCAACTGCCTCCTTTGCTAAGGGAGCTTCGAAAGATTGACGCTTTCTTACATGACAGCGAACATACGTATGAAGCTATGATGTTTGAATACGAAACTGTGTGGCCGCATTTAAGAGATAGGGGTGTACTCTTATCTGATGATATACACTGGAATAGAGCTTTTTACGATTTTGCCCGAAATAAACACCCAACACGTTGGACCACCTTTGATGGACTTGGCGCAATAATGGCGGTAAAATGAATTTGTGTGGTCTTTCATGAGCAAACTGGGTGACATTGTACGCGCATGTCCGATTCGGCACTGGACGGCACGATATTTGTACGATCGCTTCAAACTTTTTCTGTACGAAATAAAGCATCCAGATTATCCATGGTTGACTCCGCTGGCAATCGAGATTCTATCAAGTTGGTTTAGAAAAACAGATTCGGGTCTTGAGTACGGGTGCGGACGAAGTACGCTGTGGTTTGCTAGACATGTCGCACAGCTTACGAGTGTGGAGCATAATCATCTTTGGTATAAAGTTACTAAGAAGAAACTTGCAGAATACAACATTAACAACGTAAAGCCTACTTTTTGTAGGCTCATCCAAAACTCTCGGTCTGACAAATTGGACTACATACGAATAGCAGACAGTTTCTCTGATGGTAGTTTGGACTTTGTACTAGTTGACGCAATGTTCCGAGATGAATGTGCCCTTGCAGTTCTGAAGAAGATACGATCAGGCGGGCTTTTGATTATCGATAATATTAATTGGTATCTCCCCTCGACTTCTAATGCTCCTAATTCGAGAACTCGACAGGATGGACCTGCTTCTCAAAACTGGGCGCTCTTGTCTGAGCTCTTGAAAGAATGGCGTTGCATTTGGACCAGTAATGGTGTCTTTGATACTGCAATTTACGTTAAGCCATGTCCATCTGTATGTTAATCAAAAAGTCTATAAAGTGAGGCATAACGTTTCATTCTTTAAAATACCTTCCAAACGAAAGACATCTGGAATTTTCCATATTTGGGGTGCAAATAAAACGTCAAATTATCTGCTGCTAGAAACTAGCGAAATCGTACAGACAGTGCCAAGAGTGGCGAAGGTTGTCGCACTTCACAGTAGTCTAAAGATGTCTATTTATGATAATCTTTCCCCAAAGGAAGCATTTGGCAACAATAAAAGAGCTCACACAAGTATTCGAACACTTCGGACTATTGGAAATAAAACACCGCCCCAGAAGCCTTGCTACGGAGTTGGCGGAGCTAAATGAAAGTTCATTTTTTCGTTGGGGGTATATTTACAACATTTACTGCACGGGTTTCTCCATTAGTTGGAGTACTAGAGAGTTATGGTGTTGAGTGTAAAATCATACCTCCTATAGCTTGGCATTACATTGCGAAAGGTAGGCTCGGTAATCTTTTGTCCGTAGTTATGACGCATAATCCTAAGAAATATGTTGAGACATTAACCAACCATCCTGATATTGCTATTATTGGAAGAACTTCAACGCCACAAATGTATCTGCTCCAAAAACTTCTTAAAAGTAAAGGTGTTAAAATCATTTTTGACTTAGATGATGCACTTTTCCTAACGACTAAATTCTTTGGCTTTAACATTAAGCCCGGCTCATTTTGTTTGGACGAAATGATTAGAGAGGCGGACTTCGTTACTGTGAACGGGCATTGCCTGTTAAACTATGTTAAGATTTTAAATGAAAAGAGTGCCATATTGCACGATCCGGTGGAGTGTAAGTTGTTTTCTCACGAACTTGAGGTTGTCCACGATAAGGTAACAATAGGTTGGGTGGGAAGTGCCTGGTCTCACTATGAAAACTTGGCTCTTCTAGTTAAACCACTTGAGCGGATCGCCACGGAGTACGACATTCGATTTAAGATAGTCTCATATTTAGGTGATCTGAGAATTAAAGTAATGTTCAAAGAATTGGAGAAATTAATCGAGGTGGATTACGGCACACATAGCTGGCTTCCCCTCAGCAATTTTGCGAAGTTAACCTCAGACTTTGACATAATGGTTGCCCCTCTCCAACGGAAACTTAACTGTGAATGTAAAAGTGCATTACGCGTAGGTGAAGGAATGGCTATGGGTATTCCAGTTGTTGCAAGCCCTGTGGGAGAACAAAAATATGTTATAACGCACGGCGTTAACGGTTTTCTAGCGAAAAATGAGGAAGAATGGTATAAGTACCTTAAGATGCTCATCGAAGACGGGAAACTACGGGATTCTATGGGAAAGTCTGGAAGAGAAACAGCGGAGAAAAAACTATCTTCGCGCATTTGTGGCAAGAAACTATTCGACATAATGAATAGGCTGTTACAATAATGTGTTCGACGATTTATGTTCTCAAGTAAAGATGATATACACTGGAATAGGGCTTTTTACGAATTTATCAGAAATCATAAACCCAAACGTTGGATAGCTTTCGATGGATTAGGAGCGGCAAGATTATAGAAGAACCTCTCGCAAACCCTCTGAAAAAGGGTAAGATCCGTATGCGGCTATTTTCTGAAATCGATGTTTGGCTAATCATCATAATAACAGCTTATTGGGTTTTCTTAATTTCAGATATTTCAGCGGGAATAGTTTTAGCCATAATTGTCGGGCTTACCTCAGGCCTTGTGTACCGTTTTATAGTCAAAAAAGAAGAAAAAACAATAAAATTAACTAGAATATCCATATTTTCACCAGAAAAATTGCTAATAGCATCATTCATCACACTCTTGTTTACTTTCTTAACTTCGTCGATAAACTCTATTTACTTGGAAGACTGGCTCGCCATCCCCGCAACAAACTGGATCCGATTCATGGTGGTAGGCGCTTTCTGCGCTTTCATTCCAGGCTTCATTTTGATAAAACTTGTAGACAGAGAAAACAAACTGCCTACTAGAGTAAATATAATATTGTCTGTACTGCTCAGCATATTCTTTACATCGCTGTTTTGGTATACCATAAAAATGGCAGCGCTTGATAGCGATTTAGTAAACATTTTGTTCATAACCGCAAATTTCACGTTAATACTCATTTACCTGCAACATACCAGAAAAAAAGCAAAACCCGATAAGACTGATTCGCTTAGAATGCTGAATCTCGATGGCGCAATGGCTCTAGGAATCCTCGTAATTCTTTCTGTAATCTTAGTTTACGTTCAGCAATCCATTTATAAGAGGAGATAACTGGAGTTACCTATCCGTATCCAATTATATAGATAATGGCGTAGCCCTCTTGGAACCCGTTGGGAAATTCTACAGTGTGAATCCATTATCAATCTACGAACTTTTCAACTTGGCTTTGTTCCGTTTATCTGGTTTTCCACCAGTAAATTCCATGATGGTAACTAGCCTTATCATAGCATCCCTAATACCAATAGCCTTCTACACTATGAGTTTGCAATACGTCAAAGACAAAAAATTGAGTATGCTATCCACACTCATATATGTCGCAATATCTGGCTTCGGCTGGGTGCCTTTCATCATTCAAAAAATCGGCACTAGTGTACAGCATTACTCTCCTCAAAACCTCCTTTCAATTCTCGATGGCATAATGCCAAAAGTCTTAAACGATATATCTCAACCTCAAGGTGTGATACCCGAAGGCTTTAAGACATATGTGCTCGCAACTTTGACGATAATCATGTTGCTTTACTTGCTTGAGAGCAAGTTACCCTCCAAAGCAAGAGTCTTTCTCATTGGAGCCATGATGGCCTTTGCTTTTCAAGTTCACATTGAGGAAGCATTGATATTCTCTTGCACGTTTCTGCCGGCTTATGTACTCTTAAGCAGAAAAAATGTGTACGAAATTAGAAACGATATCGCAGCTATGGCGCTGGGTGTTCTAGCGACGTTTATAATAGGATTATCATGTCCGACCTATTGGATTAGTCCTTTATTGGTGAATTACGTTCTAATTGCTCTCGTTTTTGGCTTACTTTTAGGCTATACTTTTGTAAAGAAATATATGCGAATAAGGCTACCAAGCCGCAAGCTTAGTTTTCTAAAACTCACCGTCTCATGTCTGGTTTGTTACGTCTATCTTCTTTCGATAATTGTCCTTGTATTTTACGGTTACGAGAACATGTACTATGGTTCTTCGGTTGTATATCAAGGATTCACGTTTCCTTGGTACTATTATCCGCTAAGCTTTGGAATAGTTGGTGTGCTGGTGCTAGTTGGCTTCTTGATGGATTTTCAAAAACACAGGACTATAGCGTTCTTTTTAATTGCAACAGTATTTGTCTTAGCTTTCGGGATGATAGTGTCGTACATCAATGTTAATTTCTTCTTTACCGCGACAAAAGAATGGCGCATAATATATAGAATCATGCCAATACCTGCTTCTCTTTTCGCTGGATGGGCACTCTATAGGCTGATGAATTTCTTTGAAAATACACGTGTGCGCTTACAATTTCAATCTAAGCTTGGAAATGCCCACAATGACCTTCAACTCAATTTACGTTATGTCTCGCCATTTTTATTGATTCTAATCATAGTTCTTGGGATTCCTAGCACAATTTTGGCTTCAGAATACTGGATGGTTACAGACGCAACTTCGGTTGGTCGGATTCATCCGACAAGTTACGACCTTGAGTTGGCAAACTTCGTCTACCAAAATGTGCCAATAACATCACGCGTGGCAACTTTGAGTGACAGGTCAAACGCTATTATCAGGTTGGCAGGCGGTACAACGGCGATACCCTCGATTTATCCCAACTTGCTTGTAACGCGCCCCGAGACTGCTGCTTTGCTTTCATCAGATGTAGGCTATGTATGCATAGATAAGGAAACAGATACTGAATTGATAAATTGTGAATTAGTGAAGTATCTTCCACTGGTATTTACTAATTCACGTTTCCTAGTTTACAAACTGCCATACCTAGAACCCCCATCGAAATCTGATGTGGGTTACATCGCACCACTGTACTATACTAACAGAACGCTTCTTTCATACATTATTGTTACATCACTAAACTCTTCATACCAATTGGTAAATGACGACATTTACGGCAAATCAGTGATGTTAGTGCCGTCAGATTTTCCTAGAACTGAAAGAAATGTTCTATATCTTGATGGAGTGAATAGTTATGTAGATCTCGGCAACAAATGCGATATAGGGTCTGGAAACTTATCAGTAGAAGCTTGGTTTAGAACATCCACTTCTGGAAGAGTCATGAGTCTAGTCAACAAGCGGCGAACTGGGGCTCAAGAGGCTGGTTACAGGATCGTAGTATTAGATAACAGCAAAATAGCCGCTGAACTCAATGATGGGAATGGAACCGTAGCGGCGTCTGGACAACTGCCCAACGACGGTAATTGGCATCAGGTAGTGGCAGTCTACAACAGAGGTAATTGGCTTAATCTCTATGTAGATGGTTTGCTTAAAGGGACGGCTGATATTTCGAGAAAGATCGGCAACATTGTTACAGACTGCAACCTAACCTTAGGCTCTCAGGAAGGAGGCGGTATGTTCTTCAATGGTTCTCTGTCGGCAGTTCGCATATACAACCGCGCATTGTCCAAAGACGAAGTAAATTCAAATTATAACGAATTTGACAGCCCTGTAAGAAACGATTTGATATTGTGGTTACCGCTAGATGAAGGCAAGGAAACCGTCGTTCACGACTTTATTAGTAATAACAATGTTGGTTTGTTGCATGGTTGTAGTTGGAGTTTTGAACGTGTACCCATTCGCGAAGTTTATCGCGTAGGAACTCCCGTGTTGCTTGATTGGGTGAAAGACGGCGGTGAACTTGTGGTCTTAGGAGGCGAGGGTGTACTATACGAATCGTTTGGATTTGAAATTAGCGACTATAAAAATGCGAATGAGATTCGTATTGGTTCAGAAGCATATTCACTTGAAGTTCCCATTGTCAAAACTCTCAAATGTGATAATGATGTAACTATCTTGAGCTACTACTCGCTTAACGGCGTAAACATATCTCCATTTGTTGTTCAAAAGAGAATTGGACAAGGAAGCATATTTTACATTTATGTCGATCCTATATATGATCTTACAAGCACACAGCAAGGTGGCTGGTTTGTCGCAACTCGCCTAGCTTTGATGATAAGGAACTCTCTGGAGGAAGCTGGTTCACATCTCAGTTCAAGGTCCATTAGTTTGGCGAGGTTTCCACTGGAAAAGAGGTGGATGGGCATGTACGTAGCATATGGAGAGAACGATTTTGTTGCAAAAGGTGATATAACCACAAATTCTACACTTTCTGGTCTATACTTGCTGCAACAACCCCTTATCGCAGATACGGTCTTCATCAATTCGAATCACATAGAAAGAGTTCTCCAAAACGTAACTATTAACGCAATAAATGTTATCGGAGAGGCTGAGCTTGAAGTCCACTCAAACACCTTCAGTTCTCTCAGTCAAAAAATCAACTCAATTCCTGGCTACATTCCGCTTCAATTTGAAAATTGTACCATTAAAATAAGACCTGTGAACAGTTCTAAATTGGACATTCAATTAGCCGAAGGACGTTTTTCCATAGAAAATGGTGTAATTATTGTAAAATCAAAGTCAGCCCAGCTTGTGATTGAAAAACCATTCATCGTTATTAACGGCAGCACAAGTTTCACAAAGATTTCGTTACCATCTACTTACGCAGCATGGACAAACAATGCACAACTTGTTGGAAATCTAACATTCCACATCGACTACGGAGACAACGATTACTTTTTCTCTGATCAATTTAAAGGCACATATGTAACAATTACCTCCATATATCCTATAGATGACGTGATACCTTGGAAAGATATTATTACATCGGTTCCACATATGATAGTTGTGAGCATCATGTTTTTAGCTATTATTACATTTAAAAAAAAGTGTTTGAAGAAACATGCTTGATCTAATGCAACAATTGATTAAGGATAATAAAGCTGATGGGTTTGCATGTTTTGCTCAAAGATTTGCACTTAAGCTAATGGACGAACTTTTCAATATAAGAAAAACCAAAGTTAAGTTTAAAGGCGAAGTCTGGAAAACCCTAAATTTTAAGGCTCTAGGTTTAAACGCTGAAGCAAAATTACTTTTAAACCCAAAAGATGAAGGCTTTTCTAAACAGTTCTACCTCTACGGCTTCCGCGAACCTTTAAACACTTTTGTAATGTTCAAGACTATCGCGAAGAAAAAACCAACAGTGCTTGACATAGGAAGCAATCTTGGATATTTTGCATTGATTGAACTTCAGGCAGGGGCTAAACAGGTAATAGCTGTTGAACCAGTTCCTTTAACTTTTAGTCTGTTATCTAGAACGCTTGAAGATTACAGAAATACAACACTATTGAATATTGCTGTATCAAATAAACATGAAAATTTGAAACTCTACGTCGCAAACGAATTTAACGTTACATCTTCACAAGCTACTTTCCTAAAAAATAGTGGGCATAAAGTTTTTAAGGAAATTAATGCCCCTGCCGTTCCAATTTCAACCCTAGCAGAAGAGTATCCAATAACTATGGTACGAATGGATGTAGAAGGCCATGAATATTGTCTTCTTGGTGGCGATATTCCTAATCAGATTGAAACCATATGTTTAGAACTTCATATGCTTCCTCCTTTTGGTAGACGACAAGTTACAAAACTCTTCGAGAATTTAGATAGACAAGGTTTCAAAGCTGCTAGGGTTATATACGAAATGCCTTATGGTTTCTATCCGCTAATAAACCATCTAGGCCTAGAAATGACTTACAAGCTAGCAAACATTTTAAAAGAAGAAAATATGAGCGGTGTTAACATTCGACAAAACATTGATTTGATGAACTTAGCAGATGAAATTGAAGAGGGCGGGATTCTTCATTTGATCTTACAAAAATAACGTTCTATTGGTGCCCAACTTGAAGGCTTTAGTGTTGAGTGGTGGCAGAGGAACTAGACTTCGTCCATTAACTTTCACGTTGGCTAAGCAATTGATTCCTCTAGCCAACAAACCCGTTCTCGGCTATGTCCTTGACCAAGTAGCCGCAACAGGCATAAACCAAATTGGATTAATAATCGCTCCAGAAACAGGACACTACGTAAAAGAATACGTAAAAGACGGAAAAGAATGGAGATCTAAAGTCACATATATCCCTCAAGAACCCCTAGGATTAGCCCACGCCGTCAAAACAGCCCAACACTTCCTCAGGGAAGATGACTTCATCATGTGTTTGGGCGACAACCTACAAGGACAAGGATTAACAACATATGTACAAAAATTCAAAAAAGAAAAGATGGATGCCCTAATCCTCCTAAAACCTGTAGAAGACCCGACAAAGTTTGGCGTAGCAACACTAGACGAAAAAGCCAACATCATAAAATTAGTTGAAAAACCAAAAGATCCATCATCAAACCTTGCAATAGTTGGCACCTACATCTTTTCAAGTAACATCTTCAAAGCCATAAACCAAATTAAACCCTCAATGAGAGGCGAACTCGAAATCACAGACGCAATACAAGAAATGATAAACATGGGCTTCAACGTAAAAGCAGAAACCCTAAACACTTGGTGGATAGACACCGGAAAAAAAGATGATATACTCACAGCCAACGCAAAAATTCTAGATGAATATACAAAACGGGAAATAAACGGTACAGTCCAAGAGAGCAAAATTGAAGGAAGAGTCATAATTCAAGAAAACTCAAAAGTAATCAACTCCACCGTTCGCGGTCCATGCGTGATTGGGGATGGCTCTGTTATAGAGAATTCTTTCATTGGACCATACACAAGCATCGGTAATGGAGCAAAAATTATTGATAGCACCATCGAATACAGTATTATATTAGAGGATGCACAAATAATTGGTGTAGATAGGTTGGAAGAAAGCTTGATAGGAAAAAGCGCCAAAGTAACAAGAAACCATAGGAATAACTGTTTAAAGCTTCATGTGGGTGACTATTCGGAGATAGAACTATGAAAGAATATGCCCTTAAGGGAGTAAAAACATACGAAATCAAATTATTGCCTGACGAAAGAGGCTTCTTCGCCGAAGCCTTCCGGCAAGACTGGAAAGAATTTTTTGAAGACGAGCAGATAACACAGGCAAACCTAAGCTACAGCTACCCCAACGTCATCAGAGGATGGCACAAACACAAGAGAGGACAGATAGACCACTTCTTAGTGCTAAAAGGAGCCATGAAAATCTGTGCATACGAAGAAACAACAGGAAAAATGGCTGAAGTAATCTCCAGCGGCGAAAAACCAACTATCGTAAGAATACCCGGCAAATACTTGCATGGTACAAAAACGGTCAGCAGCGAACCATCATTAACAGTATATTTCGTTAACAGACTCTATGACTGTCAGAATCCAGACGAACATCGCAGACCATGGAACGACCCGACAATAGTTCCCACAGAAATAAACGGCAAAAAGGATGATCCCCGCGTTGGCAAACCATGGGACTGGTTCAGACCACCATACAAATAATGAATTGAACCTTTAAGCTCGTATGCTTATAAAATGGATGACGTATAAAGATGCTGGGGTTATCTGTTATATTCTCTCACTTTGAAAGAAGCTGTGAACTAACGTGAGGATGGAATAGGTTGAAGTTACTTGTCACTGGCGGACTCGGATTCATCGGCAGCACCTTCATAAAGCATACGCTGTCACAAAATTCAGATACTGAAATTATTAATGTAGACATAAATGGGTTTGGAGCAAATCCAGAAAGTCTCAAAGAAATCAAAGATTTAGAGAATTACAAATTTGTTTTAGGAGACATTTCAAACTCCTACCTAATCGAAAAGCTAGTTAAAGACGTCGATGTTATAGTAAACTTTGCAGCTGAAACTCACGTTGATAGAAGCATTGCTGAAGCATACAAATTCATTACAACCAACATCTTAGGAACATTTACGATTTTAGAGTCCATCAGAAGATACAACGGTTCCGTTAAATACGTCCAAATCTCAACAGACGAAATATATGGAGACGCACTCGAAGGCTCTTTCAACGAAACCAATCGAATTAATCCATCAAACCCATATTCAGCAACCAAAGCATCCGCAGACGCCTTATGTTTAGCATATCATAGAACATACGACTTAAACATCAACATAACCCGATGCACTAACAATTTTGGACCAAACCAATTCCCAGAAAAACTAATCCCCAAAACTACCATACGAGCATTAAGAAACTTTAAGATCCCCCTATATGGAACTGGAGAAAACATCAGAGATTGGATGTACGTTTATGATCATTGCGAAGCTATATCGCTGGTTGTTAAAAAAGGAAAACCAGGAGAAATCTATAACGTTTCTTCAGGGAACGAAGTTTCGAACATAGAACTCTGTAAAGAAATCCTTACACTTCTGGAAAAGCCAGATGACTTGATCACCTTCGTTGATGATCGCCCAGGACATGATCTTAGATATAGCTTAGATTCATCAAAAATCCGTTCAGAACTGGGTTGGAAACCTACGAAATCCTTCACATCAGCCTTAAAAGAAACTGTAAACTGGTACAAAAACAATGATTCGTGGTGGACGCCTCTGGCAACCAGAGATGTCTTGGATCCAACACCATGGATGGTTAATGCAAACTGAGATTTCTAATCACGGGCGGAAGTGGACTTCTTGGCTCAAAGGTAGCTGAAAAGGCTATTCTGGAAGAACATGAAGTGTATTCAGGTTTTAATCAACATGAAGCAAAAAATGGAATCCCAGTTAAGCTAAACTTGAGTAGACTCGAAAATATCACTGAAGTTTTTAATTCAATTAAACCTGAAATTGTGGTACATGCTGGAGCACTATCTAACGTTGACAAATGCGAAGAAAACAAAGAACTCGCATGGAAAATAAATGTTGAAGGAACACAACATATAGCAAAACTTTCAAGGAAACACAAAGCATTCTTAATTTACGTTTCAACAGACTACGTTTTCTCCGGCAAAAAAGGAAATTATACCGAGACTGACGAGACTAAACCAGTAAACTATTACGGCAAAACAAAACTTGAAGCCGAAAAAATCGTTCGTAACCTAATGCCTGACTGGTGCATAGCACGACCAAGCGTCATATATGGATCAATTCCCGCCGCCGGAAAAATCAACTTTGCTTTGTGGGTTCTTGACAAACTCCGAAACGGTGAAAAAATAAAGATAATAACAGATCAAATTATATCACCCACATTAAATACAAATCTCGCAGAGATGATCCTTGAAGTCGCACAGAGACGCTTAACTGGCATCTACCACTTATCCGGAGCTACACCCATAAACCGATATGATTTTGCATGCCTCATTGCTGAAACGTTTGATCTAGACCAAAACTTGATTACGCCAGCCAAATCCGAAGAAATGAACTGGAAAGCTGAAAGACCAAAAAACACCTCTCTAATTGTGGAAAAAGCATCAAAAATATTAAGTAAAAAACCGCTAAAAATCGAAGATGCCTTGAACCAACTAAAAAAAGAATTAATACCTGAATAATTACGTAAAAAACCAAAGGTGCGGCTATTGATCGAAACCGAAAAATCTTTGCTGGATGCTTCCAAAGAAGAAAATGGAAAAATTCCCTCAAGTCTTTATGAATTAATCACAGATTCGATTCCAATTGCCTCAGTAGAAGCTATCATATCAAAAGACGACTCGTTATTATTTTTACGGAGAAAAAACAGTCCTGCCAAGGGACAATGGTGGTTTCCAGGCGGCAGAATCAGAAAAGGAGAAACACTTGAAGAAACATTGTATCGTGAAGTCAAAGAAGAAACAGGTCTACAAGTAATTGAAAGTGAATTAGTAAACGTGTATTCAAGAATATTTAACCAACGACATGACATAACAATAGCCTACATCTGCAAATGCAAACCAGACAAAATCACACTAAACAACGAACACTCAGAATACAAATACATAAAAAAACTCCCAAAAAACATACACCCATATTTAGTTGAAGTAATAAATGATTTAGAAAAAAAGAACCTAATCCCATCCTATTTAAGAGTAGACTCTTCGTAACTGATTATATTATGTTGATAAGAGGGTGATTTTAAAGCAGTCAATCAGCTTTAGTTTGTTGCGATTTGCCTGCACATCTCTCTAAAAAAACACAAACAAACACCCTAAATGCGCGCGCACAGAGTATCGATTTATTTCCAGTTACTCGATAACAATACCGTTAGCTCTTAGTACTTGTTTAATTTTTTTTACTTCAGCTTTGAGCAACCGAACCTCTCGAATAACATCCTGCAAAGTTGTAGGAGTAATTCCACTCAGTCCAGGTGATAAATCAGATGGCTTTTTCTTTCCTCCAACAAGATCCTCGGGCCTGTAAATTTCACCCACACAATCCACCTCACGATAACAATATATGTCAAAACCTAAAAAAGGGTAAGGTCATAAGTTCAAAAAATCTTGATTTACTACAGCACCAAACGTTACTAAGTTATCGGCTGCACGCGCAGGAGGGGGCATCATTTTTCGATAAAAAATTATCCACAGCAATCGCCCTCATAAAGCAAACCAGAAAGACCATCTTGCTATCTCCAACGCTAAATCCATCTTCGGAGACAAAATCAAGTATGCCTCCTCAGCTATTGAATGCCTGAAAAACACTGACTGCTGCATCATCGTAACCGAATGGCAAGAATTCAAAAAACTAAAGCCAGAAGACTTCACACAAAACATGCGAACCCCCATCCTAATCGACGGAAGAAGAATAATCAACCCAGAAGAATTCAGCAACAAACTCAAATTCGCAGCCATAGGACTCGGAGCACACACATAGTACAATTAAACAAGAGTCTACATTATGGAAGAAATCACATTCTGGACAAAATGAGTAAAACGTTACCCGAAACGTTTGACAAGATATACAAACTAACATGCGGGCTCCACCGTTATCCCGAGAGCTTCCGCCCCACCATAAAAAAAGAGAAGCTACCCCCTAGAAGCCTTGACGAAAAACCTAGCCCTTTTTTTCAAAGATTTCTTGGATGTCAGCACGCACAATCTATAACGCTTAAGAAGAAAAGCTTAAATCGTATACATTAATTACTTTGTAATATGAAGTTCGTTATGGACTCTGACTGCTTAATTAAGCTGACGAAGGGAAAGGCAAAGAGAGATGTTTCAATGTGCATAAAAGTGATCATACCACAAATAGTTAAGACGGAAACTGTAGATGACAGCAAAGCCTATGGTTATCCCGACCCGTTGGAGATCGAGAAGAATATTAAAACAGGAAAAATCAAGGTTGAACCAACGCATACGCCCCCTGAAATTCGCCATGTTGTGGAAACACTTAGGCTCAAAGGAGGAGAAACCGATGTCTACAGCCTGTTTCAGAAGGGAGGATTTACAGCCATCGCCAGTGACGACCAGAAATTCACTAGGAAAATGGAGGAAATAGGCATACCTTGCATCACACCCACAGCTTTAATAATCTACACTTGGAGGAAGGGTGCAATAGATAAAGAGAGAGCTTTAGAGCTTTTAGAAAACATCAAACCGATGGTCAGCGACGAAGAATATGTCCTATCTAAACTTGAGATTGAAAGAGGAGGTGAATCTCTTTGAGTATGATTCCAAAAACTACACGCATCCCTAAAAACCTTCTTAAAGTAATAAAATTCCGAGTCAACAACGAAGGATTAGATGAATCAACGGTGATAAGACAGCTTCTTCATCTAGGAGTTAAACAATACATATCCCAACTCTACAAAGAAGGCAAACTTTCTCTACGGGAAGCCTCGGAACTTCTAGGAACTCCCATCAGAGAAACCCTCGAAATACTCTGGCAAGAAGGCGTCAAAGGCAACATACTCGTCTCAACCCAACTAAAGGCACTAGAACTCACAAGAAAAACAACCAGTTAACAGAACGAGTTCTCATGAGATTATGTCAAGGATGTTTCAAGGAAGCCTAACAAGCTAACCCTCACCACAACCAAGCTCCCACGATTTGACAAAACTAGTCTCAGATGGAACAATCTTTCTAACCATCTACTTAACAGCCCCATTGATGAGAGCAGCAAACAAAACAGACACCCAAAACCTAAAAGAAATGACTAAAACACTAGGACCTCTAACACCCATCATCAACATACCACTAAACATCATCGAAAAACTAACCACAAAAATCCAAACAAAATAAACCCCAAGCAATCAAATCTTCTTAATTCTTTCTGCCATTTTGAACAAGTCTGTTACCGTAGTTTTCTATGCAGGCTCTAATGTAACTTCGATAACGTGGTGTTCAAGCCTCTTTTCGAGTCCAAATCCTAGCAGTGCCCGTTGAATCTTCGGAATCGTAATGCGCCCATCCTTGCCCATCTGCGCATAAAAGCCCTCCCTGCCAAGATGAAAAAAATCGCTG
>Ga0307434_1000861_pt1 | contig 18044 bp, 13 predicted proteins | sample SalMarWE160220MG_FD_202156 | JGI IMG/M metagenome (GOLD analysis project Ga0307434, IMG submission 202156) | Salt marsh sediment microbial communities from the Plum Island Ecosystem LTER, Massachusetts, United States - WE1603-220 | ecosystem: Environmental > Aquatic > Marine > Intertidal zone >... | reverse complement strand
TGACAAGGTTGAGGTTAAGAGGGGGGACAGATATTTCAAGGAATCAATAGACAAAGTAAACTTTATCGATGTTTCACCAAAACAGCTGTTTAGTATAGCTGCTTGTCTTATCCCCTTTCTTGAGCATGATGATGCTAATCGGGCTTTAATGGGCTGCAATATGCAACGACAAGCAGTGCCATTATTACGTCCCGAGTGTCCTTTGGTGGCCACGGGTATGGAAAGAGAGGTGGCTAAATATAGTGGGCAGGTAATATTCGCCCCTGATGATGCTGTAGTTACTTCGGCAACAAGCTCAAGAATAGTAATCAAAAATGGAGGAGGCGAAGAGCAATCGTTCGATTTAATCAAGTTTGCCAGAACTAATCAAGGGACGTGCATCAATCAGCATCCTATTGTAAACAAAGGTGACAAGGTTAAGAAAGGGCAGGTGTTGGTAGATAGTTTTTCTCTAGATGGTGGAAACCTCGCTTTGGGACAAAATGTTATTTGTGCTTTTATGAGCTGGGGGGGGTATAACTTTGAGGATGCCATTATCATCAGCAGAAGGCTGGTCAAGGATGATGCCTATACTTCCGTTCACATTGAAAAATATGATATAGAGGAGCGTGATACTAAGCTTGGTCCTGAAGAAATCACCAGAGATATACCTAATGTAAACGAAGAGAGCCTCGCTAACCTTGATGAAATAGGTATTGTACATATCGGAGCTGAGGTGAAGCCCAACGACATTCTGGTTGGGAAGATTACTCCTAAAGGTGAAACTGAACCTTCAGCGGAAGAAAAATTGTTACGGGCTATTTTTGGTGAAAAAACACGGGAGGTGAAAGATAGCTCTCTCAGAATGCCATCAGGAGAGTGGGGAAGGGTGATCCGGACTAAAGTCTTTTCTCGTGACAACCATGATGAATTACCTGCTGGGGTGAACAATCTCGTACAAGTGTGGGTTGCTCAAAAGCGCAAAATCTCGGTGGGAGATAAAATGTCAGGGAGACACGGCAATAAAGGGGTCATTTCTATCATATTGCCTGAGGAAGACATGCCATTTTTGCCGGATGGCACGCCCGTAGATATTATCCTTAATCCTCTCGGTGTTCCCTCCCGTATGAATATTGGGCAGGTTTTGGAGGCTCATTTGGGTTGGGCAGCTCAGACACTAGGTTTTAAGGCTATTAATCCTATTTTTGACGGAGCTGATGCCCTGACTATCGAGGATGCCTTAGCCAGGGCCTGGATAGCTTGGAAAGCTGGTGCTGTTAACTTTAGCCCTGAAGACCCCGGAAGTGCCAGGACCGATCTAGAAAAGGTCGGAGAATGGCTTTCTCGTCATGGTTTTGATGCCAAGGAAATAATGGATGAAGAGCATAAAGGTGTGGCCAGGAAAGCCTCTCTCTGTCTGTGGCTTGAGGAACTGGGCATAGCTGATAGTCATCAACTTAGAACTCTCGGTGATGAAGATTTAGAGCAGACAGTACAAAAAGTTTATAAAGAGCGAAAGCTCTATCCTCCTATTTTTGGCAAAATGGAACTTCGAGACGGGAGAACTGGCGAACTGTTCGACAAGCCGGTAACTGTGGGCAATGTATATATAATGAAACTGATTCATCTTGTTGGTGATAAGGTACATGCTCGTTCCACGGGTCCATACTCGCTCATCACCCAGCAACCATTGGGAGGAAAAGCTCAGTTTGGTGGTCAAAGGTTTGGTGAGATGGAAGTATGGGCATTGGAAGGGCATGGCGCCGCTCATACACTTCAAGAGATGCTCACGATAAAGTCAGATGATGTGATGGGACGGGCTAAAGCTTATGAGTCTCTTGTTAAAGGCGAGGATATTCAACAACTCGGTATTCCAGAATCGACCAAGGTTTTGTTTATGGAGCTACGTAGTTTAGGTTTTGCTGTTGAACTACTTAGCGAGGGGGAAAATGTCTCAATTTGATGGCATTAATGGTATTCGAATAAGTCTTGCCTCACCGGAACAAATCAGGAGCTGGTCTCATGGTGAGATAACTAAGGCGGAGACGATAAATTACCGCACTTTGAAGCCAGAGAGAGATGGTCTATTTTGTGAGAAGATTTTCGGCCCTGTTAAAGATTTTGAATGCCACTGTGGCAAATATAAAAAGGCAAGGTATAAAGGAGTTATTTGTGATAAATGTGGTGTTGAGGTAGCTCATTCCAGTGTACGCCGGGAACGCGCAGGACATATAGAACTAGCTGCGCCAGTTACCCATATCTGGTTTGTTAAGTTAGTACCTAGTCGGCTCGGGCTGCTCCTTGATCTTTCTCCACGAGACTTGGAGGGCGTCATCTATTTTGCTCGGTATATAATCATCTCTGTTGATGAGGAGGCCAAACAGAAGAAGGTTCGCCAAGTTAAGGAAGAGGTGGTTCAAAAAATTGCTGAGCAAGAGGAATGCCTGAACAAGAAAATCGAAGAATTGGAAGCCAAAGGCCTGGAGGAAGAGCTTAAGATACAGGAGGTAAACCAGCTTCGTGCCAGATTTGTAGAAGAGAGGGAAAAACTTAAAGAAGAGCTAAAGGCAAGTATTGCAGAGATAGAAGGTCTTCAGCGGCTAAAATTGCTTAACGAAGAAGGATACAGGAAACTTAAAGATAAGTATGGCGATATTTTTGAAGCTGGCATGGGAGCTGAGGCTATCCTACAGGTGTTGAAGCAAATTGATATGGATGCTTTGCACCAGGAGCTTCGTGACCAAATCCGTAGCACCTCGGGAGGATACCGTAAAAGGGTCAGTCAACGGCTGCAATTAGTTGAATCTTTTAAGCTCAGTGGGAATAAGCCTGAGTGGATGGTTGTAACTGTGCTTCCTGTATTACCTCCGGCGCTTCGTCCTATAGTTCAGTTAGATGGCGGTCGCTTTGTTATTAGCGATCTTAACGACCTCTATCGGAGGGTTATTAATCGTAACAACCGTCTCCGCCGTCTTATGAAGTTAGGTGCGCCGGAAATAATTATCCGAAATGAGAAACGCATGTTGCAGGAAGCCGTTGATGCTCTTATTGACAATGGGCGAAGAGGGCGCGCAGTTACCACTGGCAATAAGCATGCCTTGAAATCTCTTTCTGACATCCTGAAGGGCAAGCAAGGACGGTTTCGGCAAAATCTTCTCGGTAAGCGAGTAGACTACAGCGGTCGCTCGGTCATTGTTGTTGGTCCTAAGCTCAAACTTCATCAATGTGGTTTGCCACGCTATGTTGCTTTGGAGCTATTTAAGCCTTCGGTTATGCACAAACTCATAATGAATGGGTATGCCAATAACCTTAAGAGTGCCCGGCGCTTGGTGGAAAAAGGTAGCCCCGAGGTTTGGGATGCACTGTATGGCGTAGTTAAAGAGCGCCCTGTATTGCTTAATCGTGCTCCCACATTGCATCGGCTTGGCATTCAAGCCTTTGAACCCGTGTTAATCGACGGCAATGCTTTTCAGCTCCACCCCTTAGTTTGTACCGCCTTTAATGCCGATTTTGATGGCGACCAGATGGCAGTTCATGTGCCATTGTCCAAGGCTGCGGTAAAGGAAGCCAGGGAGCACATGCTTAGTCCTTATAATATGTTGCTACCAAGTTCTGGTGAGCCTGCGACAACACCCACCCTAGATATGGTTCTGGGCTGCTATTATCTTACCATTTCGAGGCCTGGAGCCCGAGGGGAAGGGAAAATTTTCAGCAGTTTTGATGAGGCTAAGTTAGCTTACGAACTTGGCATTATCGAACTTGGTGCCGAAATTGTTGTGGGAGATCCTTCGCTTCATTCAGATGGGGGGAGGATAAATACTACAGTGGGCAGAATTATATTTAGTGATGCCTTGCCTCCGCAACTTCGCTTTTACAACAAAATAGTAGATAAGGCTTCCTTACGAACATTAGTCTCTGATTGCATTCGTCTATTGGGTAATGAAGGGACTGCGAGCGTCCTCGATAGACTTAAGGAATTAGGGTTTGACTATGCTACAAAGTCGGGCGTTTCCATCTCTATGAATGATATTGAAGAGCCTCCAGAGAGGTTCAAGCTTCTTAAAGAAGCCGATGAGAAAGTCGGCCTTATTGAGGATCAACTTAACCATGGCTTGATTACTGAGGGTGAAAAGTATGAAAGCACGGTTCAAGTGTGGATGGAGGCTTCAGACAAGATTGCTGAAGATATATCCCGGGCGCTAGACCCTTATGGTACTGTTTACATGATGGCTACGTCGGGTGCCAAGGGGAATATTTCTCAAATTAGACAAATGGCAGGGATGCGCGGGTTGATGACCGATCCCTCAGGAAGGATAATAGATTTTCCCATTAAATCGAGTCTGCGTGATGGGCTGACACCCATGGAGTATTTCATTTCTACCCATGGTGCTCGTAAAGGGTTAGCCGATACTGCCTTGAGGACATCAGATAGCGGTTATCTTACCAGGCGCCTTGTCGACATAGCCCAAGATGTCATTGTAACTAAAACAGATTGTGGTACCACCGAGGGGGTTTGGATATCCCGGGAAACTACAGATGTGTCCCTTCCCCCGTTTGAAAACCGGATTACTGGCTACTTAGCGGCCAGCAAGATTGTTGATCCAGGTACAAATGAAGTCATTGTTGATCGTAATGAAGAAATTGACGAAGATAAAGTGCGACAAATTATCGGGACCGGCATTACCCGGGTACACGTGAGGTCGCCTCTTACTTGCCGTTCTCGATTTGGCATTTGTCGGAACTGCTATGGAAGGGACTTGGGGAAGAAGCAATTAGTGAAGATTGGCACCGCTGTAGGAGTCATTGCTGCCCAGAGCATCGGTGAACCCGGAACTCAGCTCACTCTGCGCACTTTTCATACAGGGGGTGTAGTAGGTGTTGATATTACCACTGGACTGCCTCGTGTAGAAGAGCTTTTCGAGGCTAGAACACCAGGTGGCAGTGCCATCATTTCTGAGATTGATGGTACTGTTGAAGTAACCTATACTGATGGAACAAGCATAGTCAAGGTCATTAGCTCTGAATTCTATTTGGATGAATACCCAATGCTGCCGAGAGCTAAGCTAGCTGTAACTGGTGGGCAATCGGTGGATGCCGGTAGCATCCTATTTTCTCTGCCAAAGAAGACTAGCAAGAAATTACCAGCTGTTAGCTATGGTGAAGCAGGGCAATCTCCATCTTTAGTAGCTAGAGTAGCTGGTCAAGTCATCATTGAGGATGACCGTGTTTATGTTAGATATGAAGAGAGGGAGGAGCGGGAATATAGCGTCCCCCATGGTACATATTTGCTTGTTCAATCAGGAGATAAGGTCAAAGCGGGCGATAGGCTTACTAGAGGTCTCGTTGACCCTCATGATATCTTGCGTGTTATGGGCAAGGATGCAGTCCAGCAATATCTGATTGATGAAATACAAAAAGTATATCGCACACAAGGGGTGACTATACATGATAAACATATTGCCGTCATTGTTCGGCAGATGTTGAGCAACGTGAGGATTATTTCCTCAGGAGATACGAAGCTTCTGCCTGGTGAGTTAGTTGGTCGATTTGCCTATGAGGATATAAATGCCAAGGTGTTGGCTGAGGGAGGTGAGCCAGCAACGGCTCAAGCTGCGTTTCTCGGGATAACCAGAGCTAGCTTAAGCAAGGACAGTTGGCTATCAGCTGCTTCTTTCCAGGAAACCGGCCGTGTTCTTGTTGATGCCGCGATCAAAGGCAAGGTGGACGGGCTTCGTGGTCTCAAGGAGAATGTTATTCTCGGTAAGCTTATCCCATCTCGGGTCCTCTCTCTGAGTCCTGATGATGAGAAAAGGTTGAAGTGGGGAGGTCTTGATGAAGTGGAGACTACGAATTTAGAATTAGAGAGCTAGTAAAATTTTAGCTTCCAAAGGTTGGCGATGAGGCTTATTTCAGGTAAAACAGCAACCGAGGATGGCTTTATTGACTTTGACCTTCGTCCTAGACGCCTTAGTGAATTCATAGGTCAAGAAAAAGTTAAAGATAATCTACGAATAGCTATTCTCGCTGCTCAAAAAAGAGGCGAGCCACTAGATCATATCATTCTTTATGGTTCTCCCGGTTTGGGAAAGACTACCCTTGCCTACATCATCGCTGCTGAGATGGGAGTTAATATTAAAGTTAGTTCCGGGCCGGCGATAGAACGCACTGGAGACTTAGCAGCTATTCTTACTAATCTGCATGAGGGTGATATCCTTTTTATTGACGAGATACACAGGCTTAGCCATACAATAGAAGAAAAACTCTATCCGGCAATGGAGGATTTTGTTTTTGACATCTTTTTAGGGAAAGGTCCATCTGCTAGAAATTTACGGTTGAATTTGCCCCGCTTTACCTTAATCGGGGCTACTACGCGCTTTGCTCTACTGAGTCCTCCCCTTCGCGATAGATTTGGGGTGACATATCATCTTGATTTCTACGACGAGGCAGCAGTACAGACGATTTTGGAGAGGTCAACAACTATCCTCAAGGTGAAAGCAGAGAGAGAGGGGCTTGTCCCGATTGCCCAGCGTGCTAGAGGTACTCCTCGAGTGGCCAATCGTCTCTTAAAGAGAATAAGAGATTATGCTCAGGTCATGGCAAATGGAGTGGTCACCAAGGAAGTAGCTCTGGAAGGACTTTCAAAGCTGGAGATAGATTCTGTGGGCTTGGATGACATAGATCATAGAGTGTTGCATACAATAATTGACAAATTTGACGGTGGTCCTGTAGGTCTGGATACCATTGCTGCTTCTATTAACGAGGATGCTGATACTATTATGGATGTTTACGAACCGTATCTTCTTCAGTTAGGTTTTCTGGAACGGACACCTCGTGGCAGAGTAGCCGCCAGGCTAGCTTATGAACACCTGGGGCTGTCTTACAAAAGGGATATTCAGCCCCAGCCTGGCTTGTGGAGTCAGGAACAGAGTTAATCTTCGGCTATTTAGTACCCCACGGAAAATCCACTTCGCTCCCTTGCCCCCGCAAAATCTTTGATTTTGCGGATGGATTTCATGGAACCCCTGAAATGCCACTGGGTAAATTTTGGGGATACTGAAGAATGAAGTTTTTCAGGGATGACTATTGGTATGCTCTGGCTTGCATCCATACCGGGATGGCAAAGGCGAATAACGAAAAGAGCAATATCAGCCAACCCCAGGAATTAATGTTCCCTCGGCTTGCCATTGTTACCGAGAGTAAGATTACAAGAGGTGGAATTAATAAACTAATAATTTTATGCCTGCGCGGCTTGAGGCGGATGAAGGCGATAGTTGCTCCTGCCAAAGCAATAAAACTAATAACTATCCCAAGTGCATTTGTTTGCAAACGTGCTATCCAGTCGCTTGCCAAAAGCTCATTTCCTGTGCCCAGGGATGAAAACCAACTGAATGTCACAAGCATAGGGGCTAGCATCAGTGATGCGTATAGCCAATCCCGCCTTGCAGTTTGTCTCACTATATGGATAAAAACAAAAAGAGCCAAGGGGATATAGATGAGCGCTGCTATCCAGCCCCAACCTTGGGGAAGGGAAAGAAGCAATATCCCGGTAATTACTACTGGCATAAGATAGTATCCTAACCAAGGGAAGAGCCATATTGGCTTACCTCGATGCCAACCATAAATTGCTATGCCAACGGTTAGCGCTAATATAATTGACACGTAGACGATATTTTGCCAGTAATATGAAGTAAAGAGCAGAGCAACCAGAAAGTGGGGCAAGGCACTGAAAAGCGCTTCTTTCCAGCTACCTTGAGCATGTGCTTCATAGATTTGCTGGGCAATTAATTCAGGGGAGCCCAGGGATTGTACCGCAATTTTGCTTGCCTCCTCTCTGCTTAGCCCATTTTCTTCTAGCTCCTGAGTTTTATCTTCGAGATGTGTGTAAAGCTCCTCAGCCACGCCGTCCTTTATAGTCTGGTCGATGTGGAGGCAATCTTTAAATCTGTTTAAATAATGGCTTATGCTACTTACCATTTTAGCCCTAGGTTGTTTCCGCTTGTATAACTGATTTAACTGCCGTAGAAAAATCCTGCCATGTAGCTAACCTATTAGCTAGGACTTGCTGCCCCCTTTCAGTTATGTAGTAATAACGTCTTTGTTGTCCATTAGGCAGTATCTGCCATTTGCCATTGATAAGGTTGTCTCGCTCTAAGCGGTGGAGAGCGGGATAAAGAGTACCTTCTTTAAACTGAAAATACCCATTACTCCTTTTCTCCAGTTCCTTTACTATTTGGTAGCCATAGGTAGGCTGACGACTAATTAAGCAGAGCAGTAAAGAATCGGTGTTTCCCTTCAATAACTCACGCCCATAGTTCATCCTTGTACCTCATTCAGTATGTTAGCTTTTCTTTCACTATAGCATTGCTTAACCAAGGTGTCAATAGCATGTGCTGGCTGACCACATGGGTAACACTGGACTACGGATTTTAGCAAGTTCTTTTTCAATATACTCTACAGGAGCAAGATAGGCAAGAGATTGGTGCGGGCGGTTGAAGTTATACTCAATAAGCCATTCGGTTAGCCGGGGATTTAGCTCTTCAGGGTCTAAAGACAGATTAAAGTTATAGAGCCATTCATACTCCAGAGTCTGGTTGAATCTCTCTATCTCAGAGTTATCCTTGGGGGTTTTGACTCTGGAGAAGTACCTTTGAATACCTAATGCGGCGCTAGCCCGTTCAAATTCCCAGGCAAACTCACTCCCATTATCCGTCTGCAAGTTTTCTATCGGCTGACCAACAAGGTAGCGGAGACGATAAAGAAAATCTGCTGCACACCTTGAACTCTTATTTTTGTACATCAGGGCATAGCCTAACTTAGTGGCATGGTCTGCGGCAGTCAAGATATATCTTTTAAGGCCATTCCAGTAGATAACAATGGTATCAAGCTGAAACAAGAAGCATGGCCTCCCCTCTTTCACTAGCTGGGTGATCCTCTTCTTGCCATAGTAAGGATATCTCTTTCTCAAGCGCCTTATCCTCTCTTCCTGGACGAGGGTCACTTCCCAGTGCCTCTTACGATGGGGAGCTCTAGACCTATCAGCCAGGCTATGGGCATTGTATTCAGAGTCCTTAAAGCGCTTGAACCACTTGTGAAAGGTCTTCCTTGAGATGCCGAAGTGTTGGGCAGTGAGGCTAACATTCTCTTTTCCCGCTGTATAGTAGAAGACTATCCATTCTACTCTCAGTCTCTCCTGGGTTGTAAAGCCCAGGAGATTTGCCACTTCCCTTCAGCATTCATATCTATCCTTCAGGACAATGGGCTTTCTTTTAAAGAAGTAGAAGCTGGCTGGCTTTCTCATCTGGTAACTCCTCAGGGTAACTTAGTATCATTGCTAACCATACCATGAGTGTTACCCATGTATCTCAAGCCTCTGCATACTCACCCTCGTTTCTGGCTATTATCTCATCATAATCCTAGCGTCTACCACCCAATAACCTTCCCCTTGCGGCATCACCTTGACCGGGTTTAAGTCCAGCTCTGCAATCTCTGGTACATCTTCAACTAGCGCCGAAAGCCTGAGCAGCAGCTCCTCTAGCGCTTTCGTATCACTGGGCGGTGAACCTCTATATCCCTCAAATAATTTCGCCATCTTGATAGAGCTGATCAGCTCTCTGGCATCCACGTCAGTGAGCGGGTGCAATCTTAGGGCTACGTCATTGAGTAGTTCGGCGTAGGTTCCTCCGACGCCAAACATTATGATTGGCCCGAAGGATGGATCCTGTGTCACGCCAACGATGGCTTCTATTCCTCCTGTCACCATGCGCTGCACAATGACCCCTTCCATCTCGTGCTCACGACCGATTTCGGTGAGCCTGGCCTTGATATCGCCGAAAGCTCCCTCTACCTCTTTTTCTGATTTGAGGTCAAGTGTGACGCCGCCAACATCAGTCTTGTGTACGATGGTGGATGAATTAAGCTTAACTACCACCGGAAAACCTATCTTTGAAGCTAGGTCAGCTGCCTCAATCGCTGTCTTGGCTACCAATGTCTCTACAGTGCGTATGCCATAGCAGTCGAGCAACTCGGATATCTCCTTGGCTGAAAGCCAGAGCGGTCTCTGTGCACTCCGGGTCATTGCCATTTCGATTATTTTTCGTCCTCTTTCCCGTCTAATGCCGTGGATCTTGGGAATAGTACCCTTGGGTTTTCGGGCTAACTCTGAGTAGTCAACTGCCTTAGCCAGCGCCGAGATAGCGTCCTCGGGGAAAAGATAGCCCGGCACGAATTTACCCCCAGAGCCCAGTTTTCCATGAATACCCCTTTGGCCCATAAAACAAGCAAGCAGAGGTTTTTTACGCCGTTGAAAAACAGGAATTACTCGCCGTACGGTATTTTCCATAGCGCTTGGGTCCACGGCTGTAGGTGGTATGAATATAGCAAGGACAGCATCATTATCTTTGTCATTGGCCAACAATTTCAATGTACCCTCAAACTCTTCTGCTGTAGTACCAGCAGTCAAGTCAAGTGGGTTGTTAAGTCCGATATCCCGCTTCATAATCGTTCTCAGTTCGTTTATCGTTTCTGGGGATAGCTCTGGTAATACCAGCCCGTGGTGTACGCAAGCATCGGCAGCTATTATGCCCGGGCCACCACCGTTGGTAACTATCACCAACCTTTTACCTCTAGGCACTGGCTGGTTAGAGAGCAGAGTGGCCACGTCGAAAAGCTCCGCCACAGAGTTTACCCTGATAATGCCAGCTTGCCGGAAAAGAGCGTCAGATACTACGTCTGGAGTCGCTAGTGCCCCTGTGTGAGACGAGGCAGCGCGTGAACCTGCAGGAGTGCTGCCACTCTTGACTGCCAATATTGGTTTGGTTGCTGATACTCTCCGGGCAATGCGGCTGAATTTACGCGGGTTCCCGAACGATTCCAGGTAGAGCAGAATGACTTTTGTCGCCGGGTCTTGCTCCCAATATTGTAGAAGGTCATTGGACGAGATATCAGCGCGATTGCCCACACTGACAAAGGAGGAAATACCCATGTTAAGGTTATTAGCATATTCTAGGACAACTAATCCCATTGCTCCACTCTGGGAAAGAAAAGCAACGTTGCCTCGCAGCGGGTAGACCCGTGAGAAGGTCGCGTTTAGCCTTACTTTTGGGTCAGTGTTAATGACACCCATGCAGTTTGGCCCCACCAGACGCATGCCATATCCCAGAGTAATCTCTCGCAGTTCCCTTTCCCGAGAAGCTCCTTCTTCTCCTCTTTCCTTGAACCCGTCAGAAATAACAACTATGGCACGTACTCCCTTACGCCCGCACTCGTCGGTCACTCTGGCCACAAGTCTGGCTGGCACCACGATAATTGTCAGGTCAATATCACCCGGGACATCCAATACTGAAGGATATGCTTTCACCGACATTATCACATCAGCATTCGGGTTCACTGGATAAACGACTCCGGAAAATACGTTTTGCATTATAGACTGAAAAACGAGTTGGCCAATAGCCCCCGGCTCTCTGGAAGCACCTATCACTGCTACTGACCGCGGGTATAAGATGGAGCGAAGTGAGGTCAGCGTTGAGATACGTTCCCTCTCCTCTTCTTTCTTTAGTATCCCTCTGGTACTGGCTATGGGAAAGGTGACGTGATATACACCCCACTTAAGATCGCTACTAACATGAAATCCGTAGTCCCTAAAAACAGTCATCATCTGGTCATTTTCAGCCAATACATCAGCTTCAAAATTAGTAATACTGTTGTCACGAGCCACATTAGCCAGCCATTCCATGAGCTTGGTACCGATACCCTTTCCATGGTAAGCATCCTCGATAGCAAAGGCTACCTCTGCCGAGTGCTTGTTGGGCAACCGATAGTAGCGCCCGATGGCTACTATGTCTCTGCGCTGCTCCTTCACGACTTCGGCGACAAAGGCGAAGGTATTGGTATAATCGACCGTACAGAACCGAATGGCTTCTTCTAATCCCATCTTTGGCATTGTGCCATGGAAGCGAAGGTACCTAGTGTGGGGGCTAAGTCCATTAACAAACGTAAGCCAGCGCTCAGTGTCTTCTATCTTGATCGGCCTCAATAGAATTCTTGAGCCGTCTTTCAAAAGAACGTCGGTTTCATACTGTGATGGGTATACTGCGCTCACCTTACCTGTCATATCCACCTGCCATTTACTTAAGTAGCCATAATTATAGGATAAAAAAGAGGAGAAGTCATTGTTAGATACACGTTTATACACCGACTTGGAATTATTTTTTCAATAACCCGAAGGAGGTCCAGAAAACAGTCGTGATCGTCTGAAAAAAACCTGACGAGCTCTGGCTCTCTTTCTGGCGGTCTTCTCTGCCTTCTTTGCATCAGGATAGAGTTTATGCCTTCGAATCACCCTCTCAATCTTCTAGGTGGAGATCTCCTCAGAATATTCTTTCTCATAAATGACCTTCAATTTCCTCTTGCCATAGTAAGGATATCTCTTTCTTAACCGCCTTATCCTTTCCTCCTGGGTGAGGGTTACCTCCCAGTTCCTCTTATGACAGGGGGCTTTAGATTGATCAGCTAGGCTCTGGACATTGTATTTAGAGTTCTTAAAACGCTTGAACCATTTATAAAAGGTCTTTCTTGAGATACCGAAGTGCTGAGCGGTGAGGGTGGCGTTATCTTTACCCACTGTATAATAGAAGACCATCCATTCCACTCTCAGTCTTTCATGGGCCTTAAAACCCAGGAGGCTTGCCACTCCCCTCCAGAGTTCATATCTATCCTTTTGGACAATGGGCTTTCTTTTAAAGAAGTAAAAGCTGGCCGGCTTTCTCATCTCGGTAACTCCTCACGGTGAGTCAGTATCATCACTAACCATACCATGAGTGTTACCCATGTATCTCAGCCTCCGCATTACCAGTGACGATGCTGGCCTTGTTTTAGTTGCCGTAGTGAGCTCTAATCGCTAAAATACCTTTTCAGGCAAATGTATCGCGGCACGAAAGATTATTACTCTATTCTTGGTGTTTCTGAGAAGGCTAGTCATGAGGAAATAAGACGTGCTTTCAGGAAGCTTGCTATGAAATATCATCCCGACAAAAATTTAGGAAATGAGAAGTGGGCCGGGGAAAAATTTAAGGAAATCAACGAGGCCTATGCCGTGTTGGGCGATGAAGTGAAGCGGCAGGAATATGATAGGATGAGACAGGCTGGTTTTGCTGGATATGGTGCTCAATATACTGGTGGGCGCTATTACAGCCAGGAGCGGGTGTTTGCGGATGCCTTTACCAATCCCTATTTATTTCAAGAGTTGGCAAGGATGTTTCAGGAAGCTGGTTTGAGGTTTGATGAAAGATTTGTGGACAATTTGTTCTTCGGTGGCAGAGGTTTTATTTTCACCTCCTCAGGTCAACCATCAGAAAGAGATCGGTCCACAGCGACTTCGGAGTATAGACCACCTTTATTATTACGGCTTTTCGGCAAGATCATCAGGTTTGCTCTTAAGAGAATGCTAGGCGTACAGGAACTCTCCTGGCAGAGCAAGGGAGAGGATTTGTACCACGAAATCTATCTCTCTCAGGAAGAAGCTGCATCCGGTGTTGATAAGAAAATAAAATATAAGAGAGGCAAGGAAAAGAAAAAACTTATAGTCAAAGTCCCCCCAGGGGTTACCCAGGGCACGAGGATAAGACTGAGGGGGATGGGATTGGAAGGGAAGACTCCCGGTGACCTCTTCATTACTGTTAAAACTAAGAATTAGCGGTTCTATCGGTTGAGATAGCGGTTCACAAAGCTAATTTTTGGTGTCTGCTTAACTTTATGTCTGTTTTTGACGTTAAATTGGCGTTATTTTTCCAGAAATGCCATTTTCGCTAGGTGGTAAAACTCCGTCCAGCAAAGCCATAGCATCTGATTGCAGCCCCTCAATTATGTGGCTGTGAGTGTCCATAGTAAAGGTTACGCTGGAATATCCCAGGGCTTCAGAGATAACCTTTGGCTTAGCATCTCGTAGCAGCCATAAGGCTGGCAAGGTATGCCTCAAATCGTTAAAGAAGACACCTTGTAGGCCAGCTATCAGTATTTTCATTTTGTAAACCCCCTTTACGTTCGTTTTCTTCCCAGATTGAGCCCATGAAAACTCTTGTCTGGAACTGAGACCTGTGATACTAGCCGGCATATGGTAACAAAATTGCATAGTTACCTCTGAGGCTGCCTCGGCCATTTCTTTAGCTTTACCTGTGACTTCCTTCCATCTATCATTCGCCATGTTACTATCCTCCTGTAAGAACTCTGACTAGCAGAAGGGGCTAAACAACATAATGTTCAGCCCCCTTGTCTATTTGAACGCCGCGGCGGTGACTCTTACCGTATTTAAGTCATCAGTCTCTGGCAATACGGATACGTAGTCGCTGGGTATCGGTATTTGCCGGTGTGGCATTGTCACTTACCTGTACAGTGAAGTTGTAGTTGCCTTTCTTGGTTGGAGTCCCCGATATGACTCCACTTGCAGTGTCTATTATGAGCCCATCGGGTAAGTTGCCACTGGCAATACTCCATGTATATGGTGGTGTACCACCCAACGCCAGAACCGTGGCATTATAGGCAGTCTCCTCTACTCCATCCGCCATGTTCATAGTGGTAATGATCAAAGCCCCGCTGGCGGCAACGGTAATAGTGAAGTGCTTGGTATCGCTTTTCACCGGTGTTGAGTTATCAGATACTTTTGCAGTAAAGGTGAAATCACCGCCAACCGTTGGCACTCCGGAAATAATTCCGGTGCCTGAATCCAGACTTAACCCTGCTGGTAAAGTCCCTTTGTTGATGCTCCATGTGTAGGGAGTGGCTCCCCCATCAGCCGTAAGCGTAGCATTGTAGGAAACACCAACAGCGCCGTTTGGTAGAGATGGTGTCGCGATCTTTACATGTGCTGTACCTGGCTCAATTGTCTGGGGTTTCGTCACACTCAACTTAATCACGGGTTTGACGATGATTTTACCAGAACCAGTTACATTGACTGATTTCTCAGCATCGAAATCAAAGAGGAGCGCCGTTGTCTGGCCTTCGACAATATCGAAAGGACGGATGAACTTCAGCTTGCCACTCGGGAGGGTAACATCCTGAAGATCTCCGTCACCCAGTTTGACCTGCACATTGCTTATCGTCATCTTGATTTGAGTATAGTTACCAGCTTCAAGCTCAGTGACCGCCAGGACTTCTTCAATTCCCTGGATTTGAAGAAGGTCGAAGGTTTCCTTTCCCTCAAGAATATCCAATGGCAGCCAGCCTGCTTCTTCATCCGTGGAGTTAGTAGCTGACTGCTGTTGTTCCTGCTCCTGTTCTTGTTCTTGATTCTGCCCTTGTTCTTGCTCTTGTTCTTGATTCTGTTCCTGCTCCTGTTCCTGTTCAGCTGCAGCCTTATGTACTTCAACACTTTCTACCGTGACCATTATGCTGGTGACCTCTTCTTCAGGTGGGGCGTCAGTAATCATTATCTGTAGAGTTCCTTTGGCTTGCGCAGTTTCAGGTGCGGCATAGCCGCCTACCAGCATTACCACCATGGCCAGAGCTGCCACTATTGCTGCAATTAGAATGCCGATTTTCATTGTTTGTTCCTCCTTCTAAATATAAATAACGAAAGGACAAGAAAAGTGTCAGGTGGGATCGATTGCGAGTGTGAGATGCAGGCTCGGGATAGCCGGAAAACACTGCCTCGTGTTTATCTTTTTGCCTTCGTCTGGCTTTTACTCGAGCGGCTTTTGCTCCTGCTGAGCTCCACTCTCACCGATCTGGGGCTTGAGGTTGTATTCTCCGGTATTACCCTTCGCCACCACGGTAATATCGAAAGTGAAGCTGGTAACCGTATCAGCTGTAACCTCGAACGGCATCGATATATGCAGTTTGCCGCTTGGCAGCTTCACGTCTACGGTTTGCCCTGTTAACTCTAGCCTGCCCTTGACTTCGCTCACATAGATGTATACATGTGAATACTGCCCTGCTGGTACATTACCCCGCCAGATTTCCTGGGACTGTTCTCCTTGAAGCTGAGTAAGGTCCACAGTTTTTATCTCTGGCGTAAACTCGAGCCGTTTCCCTGAACCCGCAGCCTGCAGTTCCACTCTGGAAATTGTGACGTTAAGGCTTTCAAAGTCACCGATATCGTTGGGCTCATCACTGATGAGGAAAGCAAAATTACCCTCAGGGCTGGGTATCAGTGTTGGTGGGTTGAGTAGAGGTCGTATCACCAGAGTACCTACGATAGCCAGGACTAATACTGCAACTGTCGCCCAGACTGCAGGCCGGGAAATTACCTTAAAGAATGATAAAACTGGTGTCATTTGCCGCCGTTTGCCCAGAGCTGCGTGGAACTTCTGTCTGGTTGCTCTCTTGGTATCAGCCGACGGCGTGAAAGTGTAGGTCTTCTGAACATCATGCATAGACTGGAGCAGAGGTTTTAGCTTTTCTGAATATGCTGGGTAATCGGACAGACAATCTACCAGATTATCCCCCCGGTTAATGCGATCTATACATTCATCCAGTATTCGATCAAAATCTTCAGCCATCATCTCTCTACTCCCATGATCCCACGCAGTTTTTCTATAGCTGCTCTCTGCATTTCGCGCACTGCACCATCACTCTTGCCTAAAATACTACTGACTTCTTTGGAAGTGAGTTCCCCAAAGAAACGAAGGTTTATGACCTCTCTCTGTTCTGTGGTAAGCTGCTTCATAGCCTCGATAACCCGCTCAAACTCGATGTTTTTCTCAGCAGTATCTGCGGGATTATCATTTCCCGGTAACGCTACTGAGTCAATGGGTACTGTCCTGCGCTTACCCATTTTTCTGAGATAGTCTACAGTGAGGTTATGTGCAATACGGAACAGCCATCCCTGCATCGGAACGCCCTGCTCCCGATACGACTTCAGAGACTTCAGTGCTTTCAAAAAAACCTCCCCCGCAATATCTTCGGCTTCTTCTTTGTTGCCGATATGAACGTAAACATAACGCGCAATCTTGTCATAGTACTCCTCGTACAAACCAGAAAGCTGGGTTTCATACTCATTTATCGTAGATATATTTTCGCGATTACCTATATTCATGCACTTGTCCCGGCTGTATTATATCCTATCAAGTGTGCCAGGGACTGTGGCACGAAATAGTTGGTTCGCCTAGTTTATATAACGAGACCACACATATAATGTCAGCTTATCGTAAGTACCAGTCGTTTACTTCTTAAGTCAAAAATATTTTCCTAAATGAGTAATTAGTCTCGCTAAGAAACTGGTGTTTTGGTAAAATAAACTTATTAGGATAGGGTTTTACCAATCAACACAAAAGTCCTGCTTTATACATGAAGAAACCTTTTGGGACATCCGGCTTAGAATTAGGAGTTAGCGGATATGGGTGCTTTCGAAGATTTTGTTGACGCAATAAAGCAGACAGAGACTATGCAAGCTCTCCTCCAGAACCTGGAGAAGGAGCCGGCGAAGCTCTTGGCCGCTATTTGCCGGGAGTATGAAGCGACTAACAAAGCAGTTCCTGACCATCACCTTAATTTGGCTGGGTACTTTGGTGAGGCAATGTTACGAGCATTGGTATCGGCAAATTTAATTACCAAAGAACCAGAAGACAGGTTTGCCCTCTATGTCTACAAGCCGACTGAGGCGGGGCTTAAGTATTACAAGGCCATGCTTAAAGAGAAGAAAATATAGTGTACAAGCTCATCGATACTCATGCCCATCTTGACGAACTGAAAAACCTCGATTTGATGCTCGAGGAAGCTAAAAAAGCAGGCGTTATTGCTATAGTAGCCGTGGGGTCGAACCACCAATCGAACATAAAAACATTGGAAATATCGCAAAAACATCGCCGTTTTGTCTATCCTGCTTTGGGTTTACATCCCTGGGAGCTAGGTAATCTTGGAACTTTCGAGATAGATGATAATTTGCGATTTATTGAGCAAAATATTGCTTCAGCGGTTGCTGTTGGTGAAATAGGTCTGGACTATGACAAGAGAGTGTTGAAGGCAGCGTCCAAGGAATTGCAGAAAGAGGTTCTTGCTCGGCTTCTGAATATAGCTAAGAAATATGCTAAGCCAGCAATAATTCATAGCAGATATGCTTGGAAGGATGCGCTACA
>Ga0307434_1000859_pt1 | contig 18141 bp, 16 predicted proteins | sample SalMarWE160220MG_FD_202156 | JGI IMG/M metagenome (GOLD analysis project Ga0307434, IMG submission 202156) | Salt marsh sediment microbial communities from the Plum Island Ecosystem LTER, Massachusetts, United States - WE1603-220 | ecosystem: Environmental > Aquatic > Marine > Intertidal zone >... | reverse complement strand
CAGCATATCCGAAGAGTTTTATCTGGTTACAAGGGCTTCCCTTACTGCGGAACTGTGAACCCTCGAATATTTCAACAAAATTGTGCAGAACTTGGAATTCGATTGAATTCTAAAACGCTAGCTCTTGACGGCCTCAGTTAATCCTATACGTACGTCGCCTGCAATGATTATTGTCTGGTGGAGAGAAACAATGAATGAAGTGGATAATACAGAGCATCCTCTGCGGGGCCCTCATCCTACGGATTGAATTTTTACCCGAGAAAAAATATTATAAATAATGAATTGTGCCTGGGAGGTCGCTTTTAAGGTCTCTTGGGCTTTTGTGGCTTCTGGCTTGATATACGACGCCATTGAAGCGTTTATCGTAATGTATAGGGTCTTCAAGTTCTTTCCCGAACGAATTCCATGCAAGGTCGTCGACCGTCCACAGTCGCGAGCCACTTTGTGGCTTCGGCCGTATGATTCTCCTTATTTGAACTTTTTAAGGGAACAATATTGATCAGTACTCTCGCGCCTGTACTGAATTAACTGGTTCTGTTTGTTTCTTGTGACTGACTAATTTTAAATCTCAAAGTCAGGATGGCGTCGAATTAATCGGCTAGTTGGATAAATTGATCGATGCCATTAATATCGAGATCATCCATGACTTCACACAAAACATACCGGAGATTATCACATGAAGGCTATATTGCTGCGACAGACGGGCGGACCGGACGTCTTGAGAGTTGAAGAAATTGATCCCCCGCGTCCAGGAGACGGAGAGGTTGTCCTTCGGCATACAGCCGTTGCAGTGAACTTCGCTGATTTACACATCCGGCAAGGAATTTATTTCTTTAAACCGGAACTTCCCGTCATCCCCGGATTGGAAGGGGTTGGTATTGTCGAAGCCGTCGGCCCAAACGTTACCCGTTTCAAAGTCGGCCAACATGCTGCCTATGTGGGTGCTATTGGTGCTTATTCCGAAGCACGTGCCATTAATGTTGACCAACTTTTCGCTATACCCGAAGGGCTCGACGACAAACAAATCGCTGCCGCAATGCTCAGAGGTTTGACTGCTCAGTATCTCATCAATCAAACTTATCGGGTCAAATCGGGTGATACCATTCTGATTCACTCTGCGGCTGGAGGCATGGGCATACTTCTGACACAGTGGGCAAAGCATTTGGGTGCTAAGGTTATCGGCACAGTCAGCACGCCGGTCAAGGCTAAACTGGCAAAAGCAAACGGTTGTGACCTTGTAATCGACACTAGCGAACAGAGGTTCCCGGCAGCTGTTCTAGATTTTACACAAGAGCAAGGTGTTCAGGCTGTTTATGACGCCGTGGGCAAAGATACATTTGATGGAAACTTCGAAGTATTGGCAGTTCGAGGTTATTTCGTCAACTACGGAGCGGCTTCCGGACCCTTGCCACCTATTGATGCCAAACGCATTAACGCCAAATCACTCTTTTTCACAAAATCATCCCTGATTCACTACACACAGGCGCCAGGAATAAAGAATGCAATGGCTGAGGAGGTGTTCAAGTTAATTGGTGAGAATGTATTGAAGCCCGGATTGGATTTCACTTATCCGCTAGAAGATGCGGCTAAAGCACACGCTGACATGGCAGCCCGAAAGACGACGGGATCCGTTCTGCTAATTCCCTAAACTGACAAAGGGGATTATTTGAGAAGCGATCTGAAAACTGATATTGCCGTCAATTGGGATGGCCGGACATCGAAGCAGAACCCTGTTTATTTCTGAACTTAACGACGAAAAAATAGTAATCGATTTCATGCGTGAGCTATGATAGGTCTTAAGTTCAATTTCGAACACATCCCATACAGCGCAGTTCATTCCGGCAATTGCAACCGTAGTTACATTGATGATGACAGACAATAGCAGCCTTTTGTTTCAACCAATAGATTTGCGTTCTCTATCTCTTGCAAACCGAATAATTGTCGAGCCGATGTGTCAATATTCGGCGATCGACGGTACTGCGAACGAATGGCATCGAATTCATCTTGGCACTCTGGCCTTGTCGGGCGCAGGTCTTGTTATTGTGGAGGCTACGGCCTGCGAAGCAAGGGGACGGATTACGCCTCAATGTTTTGGGCTTTACAGCGACCAAAACGAACAGGCACTTGGCGAAATCCTTCGTTCAGTCCGAACCGTATCGGACATTCCCATAGGTATCCAGATTGGGCACGCCGGTCGAAAGGCTTCAATCGCAGTTCCCTGGCAAGGCCGAGGACCAATTCCATACGAGGATGGAGGCTGGTCGACGATCGGTCCGTCACCCATACCTTTTGCGCCGGATTGGCCCGCACCGGAAGAAATGACGCGAGCAGACATGGAAACTGTTCGAGATGCTCATGTAAAATCCGTCCAACGCGCCGAACGTTTAGGCTTCGATCTGGTTGAAATTCACTCAGCCCATGGCTATTTGCTGTCCAGCTATTTGTCGCCTCTATCCAACCAGCGTCAGGATGAATTTGGCGGGTCCCTTGAAAACAGGATGCGTTTTCCTCTTGAAGTGATTAGAGCGGTGCGGGAGGTCTGGCCCAAAGAAAAGCCCTTGAGTGTAAAGTTCAATGGTACGGATTGGGCCGATGGTGGATTTACTGGAGATCATGCTGTGACCTATGCCAAAGCACTCAGGTCTGTGGGGGTCGATATGGTAGTACTTTCCGGAGGCGGAATAAGCCCCACAGCAAAAGTACCCTTAGGTCCGGCGTACCAGTTGCCATTTGCCGAACGCGTTAAACAGAATGTCGATATTGTCACGGGGTCCGTCGGTATGATTTATGACCCGCATCAGGCAGAGAACATCATACGAAATGAACAAGCCGACATTGTCGCCATGGCACGGGCATTTCTGTTTAATCCGCGATGGGTTCAACACGCCGCGTTGGCATTGAATGAAAATATAACCTATCCAGTTCAGTATGAACGGGCAAGTCTGCCCAACTGGGCTCCTGCGGCGCTTTCTTACCCCTGGCGAAGCAAGATATAACAAACGGAAGCTCCGCCGACGCATTGCTCATTTTTCGCAAGGATTAATATTAAAGTTGTACTGCGCTCATGAGAGTGGGCACGTCCGCTCCGCTTATCAAATTGAGCTAAAGGACTTTGTGACAGTTGTCGGTCGCGACATTAATACAGCAATGCACAATCCAACCAGTACAGGCGCTGCGCACTGCTAAAGTTTGGTCCCCGCTCCTTTGCTACCGGCACAATAACTCCACAAATGCGTCATCTTATGCACAAAACAATTTGCTCGAATACAAAAACGGTAGCGCTTTAGAACCCCGCTTCAGCGCCGCCAGACGCGCTCTGAGAAAGCCCCATTTGAAGAGTGTATCAATTTGCGTCTAACACAACGACGTGACGATAAAGGCGATGCGGTGCCCGCAATCATTTGCATCGTCTTTAATGTTTTCGGGATTTACAGCTGGTAGGATTCGCAATTAACAATAGTATTGCCCATGCAGCGTTCATCTGAGTTCCAAGAAATTCCGATAATCGGTGCGTTTTTAATTTGGGTAATGCTGCTCGTGACAAAGTTTGTTCTGCTTTACTTATATTTCTGGTACACGAGCATATAAGTTTCTGCAAGTATAGTGATAGGCCCGGGCAACCGCGTGCACAGAAGAGGAAGCCGCACGCTGATTAGGATTCCGCAGAACAGTCAGATTAGCTTGGATCAATATTCCAAGTACTTTGATAACAGATATGACCTCTATGATTTTCGTAACCCAACTATCATATCAGTAGCTTTTTCAGCGATCATTATGGTGGGCGCATTTGTATTGCCACTGACGATGTCCGGCATAATCGAAGCATCGGCGATTCGCAGTCCGTCAAGTCCATGAACTTTCAAATTGGAATCTACGACCGCCTGAGCATCGTTTCCCATGCGGCAAGTGCCCGTGGGATGCCATATGGTCGTCGCCTGTGACCTTATGAAATCTTCGTAGTGTTGCGGTGTTTTTAAGTCAGGGGAAATTTTGGGCTGCCGAATGTCATGGAATATCTCTGCCTGCGCAATTTCCAGGTTTCGTTTTAATAATTCCATGGAAAGTGACATATCGCAGGGTTCTGAAAGATAATTTGGATCGATAACTGGTCGATCTAATGGATTGGACGAAGCCAGAGTAACAGACCCTCTGCTGGTGGGCTTGCAGACATATCCACCAAAATACGCCTTAGGACCTCCAGACAAATGACGGTATCTCTCGCCTATACCGGGTGTGAACATGAGCTGTAGTTTGGGAAATTCATCTCCCGGTAAGGCCCTCAAAAAAGCGCCAACATCAAGCTGCATTGAAGAAAGTGGACCACGTCCCGACTTATTGTATTCCTTAACGTTGTCGGAAAAGCTCTTCTGAACAACCTTGTATTTTTCGGGATCTTTTATTGAGATTGAAATCGGCATGCCTCCGAGATGATCCTGAAGTCCCTGCCCCACACCTGGCAAATCAAGCACTATATTTAGTTCATGTTTTCTTAACTCATCCGCTGGCCCGATACCGGAAAGCATTAAAAGTTGGGGCGTGCCGATCGCGCCCGCACAGCAAACCACTTCGGAAGCTGCCATTACCCGTTCAACTTTACTGCCGTTACTTAGAAATTCAACGCCACGAACCCGACCATTTTCGGTCACTAGATTAGTGACAAGAGCATTTTTTATCAGAGTTAAATTTGGTCGTTCTCGAATGGGGTCGATGTATGCTCGGACAGTACTCCACCTTTTTTCGGATCTGGTCGTTCTTTGGAAGTAGCCGCAGCCATCCTGAACGGACCCGTTAAAATCCGGGTTCAAGGGAATCCCGACAGACTGTGCTGCCTCAAGATAAATTTCACATAATGGATGAATTGATTTTGATGACTCAACGACGAGAGGACCGTCGACTCCATGAAAAAAATCGTCTATTTCTCGATTTGATTCAGCTTTTCTAAAATAAGGAAGAACAGATTCATAATCCCATCCCGGATTTCCAAGTTGGCTCCAATGGTCGTAGTCCCCTCGGTTTCCCCGAATATAGACCATATAATTTAGAACGCTCGTTCCTCCGACAACCCGTCCTCTCGGATAGGCAATTCTGCGATCATTTAAATTTTTCTGTGGCTCAGTTTTAAATGCCCAATCTAGTCGGGTGTCTTGCAAATGTGGGGCCGCTCCGGGAATATCAACCAGCTGGTTATTGGCTTCACCGCCGGACTCTATCAGCAACACTTTACAATCGGATTGTTCACTTAGACGATTGGCAACAACACATCCGGCAGATCCTGCACCGACGATGATGTAATCATATGACATGTACAGGTCTCCCTTGGTCAAAACTGCTTGCCCAGTTAAGTTTGCTAGATTTGTAAACATTTCAACCTATAACCCGTAAATTGCAAGAAGGAAAATTCAGTAAATCGGATCTCAATTGGCCCTGTCGCAGTTTTGAACCGGGCAATGATGTGGTGAAGTTGTTAGGATGAGTTACGATGAAGCAAGAAATATTGATAATGGAAATACTGTTTGGTTACTACCGAGTGAGAAGACGCAGAATGGGCACTCTAGAAATAATGAAAGTTCGGGTTTATCAGAAATCAGTAGCAAAAACTCATTTGAATTCTGTTCTTGCAGGATTATGAACTAGGGCGAGACATTGCGGTTTTCCACTGATAGATTTTGTGACTACCACGCTCTTGCTCCTATCAAAATGCGCCAACCAAATGAATTCAAAACAGCGTCACCAAAACCGATAACAGTGAAACAAATACCACTGTAAAAGCTGCTGCTTTTATCAAAGCCGTTGCCAATAGTTTCGGTAACGCTTTGACGAAGGAAGATCTCTCGATAGTCCAGTCAAACTCTCCAAATGCATCCTGTCGGCTCATTTATCTTCTCCCCTCACTGCGAGACTACTGGGGAATATGGACACAGTTCCAGATTGATATTTGACTCTGTGGTTAAGCTGTGGAAGCAGGATAGTTAAGGGAATTAAAAAAGGCCCCGTAACGGCGATATGGACATCGTGACAGTTAATTAATCTGCGCTTGCCAAGTCTCGAAAAATTCAATTTTTGGCGATGCTTGATATGATTCTGCGTGATCTTTCCACAGGGGTAACTTGTGTCAGATTGATTAATCACCGTTTGATTCTCTTACCAACTTCTCCAGACGAGAAACATCCTTGACGTAGGTACATGTTCCCTGACGCTCAATTAATCCAATTTGAACAAGACGATTGAGTTCTCGCGTTACCGCTTCCCGGTGCGTACTAATTTTGCTGGCCATCTCAAAGTGCGTTGGTGAGGGATCAATTACCACTTCATTATCTGTGAAACTAATTTGGCGACATAGACGGAGAAGCTCAGAATGAATTCGATTGTTCACATTAAGCACACTGTACTCATAGATACGTTCCGTCAGTGAACGAACCTGCGATGTAACATAACGTAACATCTCCTCCATAATCTTAGGATTCGATTTCATCAGTTCCCAAAAGATTTGCGAAGATAGTTTTGCAATCATGCATGAAGTCAGAGCTTCAACAGTCGTCGATTTAGATTGTTGGTCAATTGCAGAGAGTTCGCCGAAAAACTCGCCTGCTGAGATATCTCTGAACGCAACCATCCTTCCCGAGCGTGAATACAGATCAGCTCTCACTGTTCCGACCGTAACAAAATAGATGTCACTGGAAGATTCTTTGTAGTGAATGATTTGCTGATTTTCCTCGAATGATTTCCAAATGCAACGAGTTTCAATAGAGCGAATTTCATCGGCAGAAAGATTCGCAAATAGACCCACATTAGAGAGAGTCTTTGCATGGCTATGAATAATTGGGCCTCGCATTTCCAACATCCAGGTTACCTCTCCTATTTTGCTTCTGCTTGTTCCAGAGGTCAATACAAAGTGAGTTTAAAAGATTTTGACAGAGAAAATCTGGAATTAAGGAATTGCAGGTCAAACTTTCTTTGTATCTTCGGTCGTTGTGTGTTTTGCAATGCGGCTGAACAATCGTGATGCGACCAGTATTTCTCCCCTTCCTATTCCAATATCCCTTAAAATCCTGCGATCAAGTGATTCGAGGTCGTCAACAGGTCGGTTCTGATGGTTCTTAAATCTTCCTCCGGCAAATCGGCGCTTCAAAATCATCTAGGTTCTCCCGTGAAAGTGAATTTGAGAGCCTAAAAATTAAGAGCAAATTGGTGTGATGTATGTGAGAATTACCACATTAATCATCTAATATGATTATCCGATATTGCAAATGTAGTAGGCAGGAAACTGCGGCCCTCCCTGATAGCCGACAGCGTAGATGAATAGTGCGAGAAAATTTTATTTTACTAACACAGAATACGGTAGCGGTTGACCGGAAAAGAAACTGCCTTCAATTGGAATTGGGGTTTCCAATTGGACACTCCATATCCGTCATTTTCAGACATCGTGTGTCGCAGAATGCTGATAGTCGACGAATTGCATGCAAGCATCTATTTACCGAACATACGACCAGTCGCTATCAGCAATTAATGATTAATGTTACTGATTCCTTAGACGAAACTGAGGAACATCATTCTTTAATTGATTTTCTTCTTCCAGGTTGGGCTCGTTGTTAGGGCACCTGTTTATTTCGCTTTGCGTTCTCTTCGCAAATAAATGCGCAATCGCTATTCCGGCTCCCACGAGAGGTAAGAATGAATCATTCCGGTATATATTTTCAAGCGCCTTGCGCATAACTGCCACACGTAAATCCCTTGCTTTGTACATTTCAAATTCCTGCCTGTGACCAACTATAAGAATTCTGCTTGATTTATTGCCCGACTATTTGGATTTTCGCTGATCGGTCGCGCCCGACATTGAGGGCGACTGAACTAACACCATTTGTGAAATCGCCGTTGTAGTCGCTGAGACCATCTGGCTGATACGCCTGAGGGTGATAATACCAGTCGTACATTTTCCTTGGTGCGGCCTCATTCTGAAATCCGATAGACGAATTGGCTAACCCTGATCTCTCTGCAACAGTTTGATCTGCGTGTGTTGTGAAAGGAAACAGCCACATCAAGGCGGACAAGCTCAACAGTACTGCGCAACTTTGACTTTTCATGTTGGAATCCATCATACAATCCTCCGCAATTGCTACCTTCGGGAAAAAACGCTGGCTCTTCAGTAGCGCCAACCTATAAAGTTAGGCTTAGCAAAGAACGGCCAATAACGATGTGTGAAATGTCACAACGAGAGCGCAAAGGTTAAAAAGCGGAGTGCCGGGGGTACAAGTTAGTTGATGTTACGGAGATGAGGATTGTGTGTTGATGCAAGGCCTGCAAATTAAATGAATATAAGAAATCGTGGCGATATATTATTTATACCCAGTCAGGATCACTACTGTTCATACAATATTAGTTACAAGAACGCCGCAGTTCTGAATTTCAATGCGTACCTGATCACCGGGATTTAGAAATTGCTCCTGCGGATAGCCAACTCCCGCCGGAGTACCGGTTGCAATTACATCCCCCGGTCTGAGCGTTATGCGATGCGTGAGATACTCAATCTGTTCAGCAATTGAATGGATCATAAGATTTGTATTTGAATCCTGTTTGAGCTCGTCGTCAACCCAAGTCTTGATCCATAGATTCTGTGGATCGCCCACAAATTCGAGGGGCGTAATCCACGGGCCCATTGGGGCTGAACCGTCAAAACATTTATGGGGGACCCAATCAAACTTAAACGCACTGTTAGGCCTGATAACGTAGTCACGTGCTGAAAGATCATTGAGAATCGTACACCCGGCTATAATATCCAAGACATTTTCAGCTGAAATGCCGGAAGCTTCCCGGCCAACGATCAGAGCGAGTTCGGCTTCCCAGTCCAGCATATTTGTTTTAGCAGGGCGTACAACTTCTGCGTTTGGGGGAACGACGGAATGTTCTACCGTTTTTATGAAGAAGAACGGATCAGCGCTTTTTACCCTCTCAGGTCGCGGGTTGCCTTGGGCAACCATATAGTCGGCCATTTCATCAAAATGGTCCCAATAATTTGCGCCAGCACAAAAAATCGCGCCAGGATAAAGGATCGGTGCACCCAGCTGGACATTTTCCAGCGGTACACCAAGATCAGCATCAGCCGTTTCTGCCGCCTGTTTAAATTGCGCGTGAGCCGAATCCCAACTGGATAATATACTCCGCACGGAAGTCAAATCTATCTGAGCGTCTCCCCATGAAAGACCGGTGCAGTCATATACTCGGTCATTGACGAGAATGCCGGCCTTGGCTTGTGGTCCGTCCATATATGTCAACAGACGATATTCAGTGGTTCCAATATTGATTTCTAGGTTCCTTATGCTTGTTCAGGTTGAACTTATCTCGGCTTCTGCCAACGTTAGCATCTGGCCACATCCAATATTTGCAATGAGTAATTGCTTCCAATACGCCGAAAGGTTGCGGCCTATCCTATTTATACTACAGCGTCTAATTCACCTGAGTATCGCAACGGTGGTTCTTTGAGTTTGGTTGCCTGCCAAATTTAAAGTGCGAATTGCCCATCCAGAACGTAGATTTTCACGGTTTCGCGCTTTACCCCATCTGTTTCCATTGCCTCTGCTGTGACTGGAGCATTCAATATTTCCATGCATTTTTCGAGATCGTCCAACTCAAAGTAGACCGCCACCTCGTTGTCATCTGATATTGAAAAGTGAATGTCAGTTATTGTTTGTTCCCGAAATAAATCTCCGTGTGTGCGAAATTTTTCCTCCCAGCTCGAAGAATCTTCCACTTGCGCTGTAATGACTATTCTGGCCATTTTTTCCTCCCTGTTTGGGACTTTATTTATTCAGGTGGTGTGATCTTAGCAAAACCTGAAACAAATTCAAACTCATAAGCTTTCGCCAATTGAGTTTTTAGGCGTCTGAATGGATCTACCGTCAACACCGTCGGATTGGCGCTTTCGAGGAGTTTGTCAAACAACCCTTCTTCCGGCGCTATCATTTGTACTAACGGTGATAATTTTTTATTGTTACCGCATTGATCATCACCAGAGGAAATCTCATCGGGCATACCTTCAATGTCTCCGTCTGGGACGTCTGCTCATTCTTGTTCGTTGCCTTCATAAAACCTTCATCAAGTTAATTTATATTATCATTGCTGGGCCTGCTTAATTCCCCTTGCCCCTCAATACAAGCAGGTTGAGTTTCTTGGACAGGTTGTATTTGGGAGACCTGTCCTTTTTTATTTTTCCTGCAATACCTGAGATTTTCTGATTTTTTGAGAGCGCTCTAGCAGATACTATGCGCCATCGGCCATTGTCGGGTTATGCCTAATGATGGTAGCCTTTTATGTCGAAGTTACTCAAGTCTCGAATTGACGCGGATGATATGCCACAGTCTATTATCAACCGCCGGAGTATCTTCGTTCACAATAGAGCGGCAGAGAGCACATATACCGCCATAACAATGACCACGACTGAACCTAAGGTGTACAGTGTTGCGCGGACTTCGTGTGACTGTTTGGTGACATAGGCGAGTGTATATACAAGACGTGACACAACAAAGCCATACATAAGTATGCTCGCTAAGAGTTGTGACGGTCCTGCAGCTACAAACAGCAGACCGCAGGCGAGAAAAGCAGGAATGTTCTCCAAATCGTTTCGGTGAATTCGACGTGACCGCTCAACATAATCATTTAAATCTAGTTGTTCAGGTCGCGGGTTCCGATTGATTACCCCAGCCTGCAGATCCTCAGGAGTTACAAAGCCGGCATCACTTTTCAGCATGCGGTAAACTGTCATCCATCCCTGCCCCATGATCTTCAAGATCATGATGGAAGCAGCGATCATATAGGTGACAAATACCGGATTCTCCATACTAAATAGCATCATTTTTCGTCCTCAATTTAGTGCAGGTTCTTAAAGAAGCATATCCCCACTTAGTTTCATGAATCTTTTACTCGTGTCAAATTTTATGAGACTTGTATATATCGAAATGATGGTGCGCCTAACTTGCGAATGTCTGCTAAATATTACTATCGGACCAGTTCGTATCCATACTAAGGACAATAATGGCAGAAAGGTCCGTGGTTCCAACCGAATCTCAGGTTCGCTGCTAATTTAACACGATATTTTGATAGATAGGGAATTAAACTGTAGATTGGCGACTGCTTTACCTTAGTAGGAATAACTTATTGCTTCGTCATTTTGAGTGCTGATAAAATTAACGTAAACCCTAGACGTAACAATTGGCATACTTTGCCATTTGCCGAGGGTAGGACTCTCAGTTTCAAGGAATTCAAAATGGAGAGTTGTCGAAATTGAACATTCGATAAGGATAATTCAGAAAGCTTTGGTGCGGTAATGTCACCCCATTGCAGTTTAACTTTCGCTTGAGATTGAGAAATTTTATTTATAACGGGAGGACCGTCATGGGAGAAAGAATTGACATACGCAGAAAACCAATCAGACGTTTGCTGCAACAAAAAAGTTTATTTTCCATTGAATTGGATAAGAAGCCTTCCGCAGATAAAAATGGGCCTGTCAATTTACTGACAGGGACTCAGCGATCAATAATAGAAAAACCATTCTACGGTAAAGATTTTGACACCAGTAAAAATCAAGCGATTGATTTGCTGAAAAAATGCGCCGGTGCCGGAAGTGCTCTCGAATTTGATAAGCGCAACGCTGTTGTTGTAAAGACTTCAAGCGGTACCGTTGTGGTAAATCTCAAGCAAGTCTATAAAGGCATTCCCATCTTTCAAATGAATCGCACCGTTCGGTTTGGACGATCCGAAACGCGAATTACAGGTGATCATGTTCCTCTTTCGCGCTCGTCGAAATATTCCACAAAACCGGACACAACCGCCGCGGAAGCCTGCCTGTCCGCCGCAAAAGCCGTTGAGAGCTTGCATACTACGGGGAGATACCATAGTCACTGGAGAGGTAGCGCCAGTTCGCCCAAAGATTTGATTATTAAGAAGTTCCGGCCCAAAATCAAATCGATGTCCTCCAAACCCCCTCAAAGTACGTTTTTTTCTAAAGGCAAGGTTTTTGGAGCTAAAATTCCGGCTCACCTCATTATGTTTTACGAAGGTCTGGGAAAGGACAAAGAACCCAATTTGCGACTTGGTTGGCATTTTATCTTTACGTTGCCGCGATGTGTGGCCCAATACAGAGTTATTGTATCTGCTGATCGGAAAAAACCCGAAATCTTATCTGCCTATGAGATCTCAAGCGGGGTCGTTAGATCTGTCGTATACAAAATCAATCCGCAACAAACGCCGCGTGAAGATGTGGATTTTCCAGTTCCTCTCGATGGATACCCATTGGACAGATCTAATTTTTCGCTTCCTTATACCTTCCCTGAACAATGGGTGGACAATGATGAGACGTCGGGGCCTAGCACTGTTTCACTTAATACCGGAACTTCACAAACCTACCAGGGAATCGATAATTCAGGCCAAATCATCTTTTTTCCCGATGATCCGACAGGCGACGATCAAAAAGTTCTGAATGCACATTATTTTTGCTGCTACTTGCATGATTTTTTCTACATGTTGGGATTCGATGAAACGTCCGGTGACTTCTCCGGGGATAATGATAAAATGCGCGTTCGGGTTAACCTGGAGACATTTGGTTACCATGTTGCCAATATAAATACCGAAGTTAATGAAAAAGGCGCCGAGATGAACATGTGGCCTTTTCCTGGAACCGGACGTCACCCCGCTTTTGATTCTGATGTTATAGGGCATGAGTATAGTCACGCTGTCACCAATCGGCTTATTGGTGGCAAAGACAATGTTGATGCGATGGACGAATTGCAAACGAAAGGGATGGGTGAGGGCTATGGTGATTATTTTTCTTTAACCATTCAGAACATCGACAATCCGGACGAAAAACAAACGATTGGAAATTGGGTTGCCCGGAACCGTTGGGGATTACGCAATTATCCATATAATGAGACCTACCCTTACGGATTCGGAGACCTCGGGCGACAAGTTGGAAGCATGGATCTGGAGTTTAGTGAGCACGATATGGGAGAAATATGGTGCGCGTGTCTAATGAGCATGCATCGACGCTTCGCTGAAGTTCTTGGTAATGCTACCCAGGGCAAAAAGGCCGCCTACCAGCTTGGCTGGCAGATTGTCATAGATTCATTGAAATCGATGCCTGCGAATGCCAACTATCTTGAAGCACGGGATAATATGTTGGAGGCAATTCGTGAAATGAGGGACGCAGGCCAATTTAACGAAGGTTTGCTTTCTGGTAAGTATTCCGACTGCTACGGAGCCCTTTGGAAGGTTTTTGCTGGTTTTGGAATGGGTGCCAATGCCAGTTCCGCGGATGCCAGCGTAGACGCCGTCATGGGTGATAACACTATACCGTCGACAGATATGGATTTGCCGGAAGGCTTGCGAGGGAATACGATTAATCGATGGGAATCCTGAAATCGATGGGAATCCTGCGCATCAGGCATGACATAGTCAGTGACAATCGGCGTCAGTGAATTTCGGCGCTGGCATTAACTAAGAATCCTGAAAGACGACAACGGGAATTTCAAAATCCGACGTTTTCAGCTGTTATCAAATTCCGGTAACGGTGTTCCTCCCTTGGATTGTATCTCAGCTACGACTTTCTCGAGTAAAGTTTGTGTTTCTCGAAGCCTAACTTCTCTTCTATATTTCTCTTCTTGCAGTTTTTCTTGCAGATATTTGAGTTGTTTTACGTCCAAACTTCTTAAAGTATCGATATCAGGCAAATCTTTCGAGAAGTCTCCCATGTCAGCGTCTCCATTCTAATTCTTCGTTGAAATTTTTACATTATGCTAGTTGTACGTGCGTCACTGCTCAACAGTTATCTAATGGGAGCGTGTATTCGGCTAACCGAAGGCGCGTCATCGTTCTAGTCAATAATAATCAGATTTAGTAATCATTATGTAGTAATTGCGCATTGATTGTCTCCTTATATTAATCTTCAATTCCCAGGAGAGCTAGTGGAATTTAGTTTACTATAACTGTACTTTGGATAATTTTATCGTCTAGGTTAATATTTTTTTTGGGAACAATCGGCTTAGATGGATTCGACGCAACTAGTTCAGGACTCGCAATGAAGCAAACTCAATTGCGGTTTATCGAAAATGCCCGCAAAGGTCATGAATTTGACACCGAGAAGAAACTAGAACTTGATTTGTTCAAAGAGACGGGAAAGGGTCTGATCCGGTTCCGAGGCGGCCCGTGATAGAAAATTTCGATAGCCACTTAAGAACCTTTCAACAGTTTCATTGTCGAACTGATCCTCTTTGTAGATACAGGATCCAGTTGTCCCAGAGGGAGTTTCATTGAGCATAAGCATGATTTTAGCACCGTTCAATGGAAGAACGGGCTGTCCGTGTTTATCTATATCCAAAAATGGGCTGACACCTAAATCCGAAAGTTGCAATTCGGAGCCATAGCGGTTCGTGAATGAAAAATAAACCTCATAGAGGGGGGCCGTCGAAAATTTCTGTGCCGATTCCAGTTCCTCAGTCAGGGTGGCAAAAGGCAGTTCTTGACGGGTGTACGCTTCGAGAACAGCTTCACGAACACATCGCAGGGCGCTGCGAAATGAAAGTTCATCAGTTATTATTGTTCGCACTATGGCAGGATTTTCGATAAGACCAATGATGTTTTGCGTATTTTTTCGAAGTCGGTTGGCCATTGGGGTGGCGATACACAAATCATTTTTACAGAACTTCGAAGATAGACAGGCTTTAAATCCCGTTAGCAGTGCCATAAATACTGTACATTTTTCTGTCAGGACTAATTCAGTCAGGCTTTCAATGAGGTTTTTGGGCAAACGGACAGGAGTGCGACCCGTACAGAAGCCCGGTTTCGTAGCCATTAAGCCTTCATTGTTGGTGAACAAGGACTTTGGTTCACGAAGTTTTTCTTTCCAGTAGTCCAGTTGCTTTTTAGCCTCCTTTCCCTTAGACCACTGGCGCTGCCAACGCGCGAACTCTGCAAATTGAGAATTTTTGTTGCATAAATCTGGGGAATTTCCGGTGCGAAAACTGGCGTAGAATTGGGAGAGCTCACTCAGAAAAATTCGAATAGACCAGCCATCTGATATCACATGATGGATCGTAAGAAAAAGAATGTGGTCATCTTTTGCAAGTTTCAACAGACGGACGCGAAAAGGAGGCGTCTCAGCCAAATTGAAACTGATCCAGGCTTCCTCATCAGACATAACTTTTGCAAAGTTTATTTTTTGCCTATCGGGAATTATTGTCCAATCCTCATATTGAACACTAATTTGGCAAGCGTCATATGGCTTCACGATACTTGAGAACTGACCGTTCAAGCAGTTGAAATTTGTTCGCAGCGATTGGTGCCTTGAGACAATTAATTCGACACTGCGCTCGAACGCATCCAGATTTAAATCTCCCAAAAGTCGGAATGAGAAAGGCATGTTATAAATTGGTAGCCCGAGAAAGTTTCTGTCTATTCTGAGAATAACTTCTTGCGCAACAGAAAGTGCTGCTATTTTCTGCCGTTCTGGTTTGGCAACTTCTAACTCCTGATCAGCATCAAACTTGGTGAGCCCTTCAGAAATTTTTTTTGCGAGTTCGGCCACAGTTGGTGCGTCGAATATTGTGTCAAGTAGAAGCGTTTCTTCATAGACATCAAACACGCGCACCGCGACCTCAACCGCCATGAGTGAATCGCCGCCCAGGACAAAAAAGTCGTCTTGGGTTCCGACCCGGTCCAAGCCCAGTACTTCTTCCCAAATTTTACAAAGCTGCCGTTCAATTTCATTTGCCGGCGCCCTGTATCCTGCTTGTCCATTTTGTCCGGAGTTTGCCAGATCATGAATTCCGAACTTTCTTGCCAATTGATTTCGCGCGATTTTTCCTGTTTCGGTCTTTGGTATAATTTCAACAATTTTGATGTGCCGGGGAACCTCTGATTGCGTCAGTTTCCCGCTTTCAATTACAAAATCGCGCAAACTTCGTGGCGTAGCCCGAGACTTTGGATGTAAAACCGTAACGGCAGCCACATCTTCGCCAAGTCGGGGATGAGCAACTGGGAAAACGGCCGTCTCAGTCACGTCTGGATGCTCTAACAGGACATTCTCAATCTTTAGCGGCGCAATGTTTTCGCCGGCTCGGTTGATAATTTCCTTCAAGCGGCCAGTAATGAATAAATACCCCTCCTCATCGATATATCCGAGGTCGCCAGTCCGGAACCACCCGTTTTTGAAGGCAAATTTATTGACGGTTTCATCTCCGTCGTAACCACGGGTGACGTTGGGTCCCCGCAGGGCTATTTCTCCTTCAGTTCCTGGAAAAACCTCCCGTCCATCGCTATCCATTATGGTGATCTCCGGCCCCGCGGCTAATCCAACCGATCCGGTTTTCCTTTTTTGTGGAGGCAGGGGATTGGAAGCTATCTGGGAAGCCGCTTCTGTCATGCCGTAAGTGTCGATTACGGGCACATGAAAAATATTTTCCAGTTCGACAAGCCACCGGCGGGGTAAAGTGGCTGAGGCCGAACGGATAAATCTGAGTGAATGATGTCGAACTGTCTCTTGCTGCTCAGGGGCTTCGTCAGCAATTGCGCGATGAATGGCGGGAACAGCCGTGTACCAAGTCGGCTGGTACCTGCGTAACAATTCATAGAAATCGGTGACATTGAACCGTTTCATGCAAATAACGCTCGAACCTGCAGCCAGGGACGAAATAAGACCGGAAATTAATCCATGGGCATGATGTAAAGGCAATACGCTCAGTAACCGATCGTCCCCGGTGAGTTTTAAGGCCATGCCAGTATTGGAAGCCGAGTGGCAGAGATTTAAATGTGTCAATGGGACGGCTTTGGGTTGCGAGGTGCTGCCGGACGTCGTTAGTATAATGGCATCGTCATGTAACTTGGGAAGCTTGAGCTCTGACGAATGCGAACTCCTTTGACCTTTTAAAACAAATGAACCTGCACCGGCATCCGGCAACGGGCATAATTCAATGATCTGAATGTTGAGTTTTTCTGCAGCAGGGATGGCTGCCTTGTAATAATCATGTGAATTCGAGACAACAATCAAGGCCTGCACATGCAGTTCCCGAAGATAATGATACCAATTACCATCGGCCAGCTGTGGGTTGACTGGTACGCACACAGCACCTGCCGCAACAGCGATCACAGCCACAGCCATCTCCGGTCCTACATTAGGTAAAAAGACGGCAACTCTATCGTGATGGCCCACGCCTGCCTTTTGCAATTCTCTTACCGCCTGTTTTGTTACAGCAAACAGTTCGGAATAGTTGAGTGAATTTCGTCCCGGCGCGAGTATAGCCGTGCGTTTCGGATGTCTTCGCGATTGTTTCCGTAATCGGTCATAGAGGGGAGCAAAGCGATAGGAACTGGTATCGTTCGGCAGAGAATTCTCCTTGACTATAGATTCTGACGTGGCCAAGCTCAGATATTGAGCAATTCTTGCGTATTGATATTATGTGACCTTTTTATTAAAATGCAAAGGAATATGCTCGTGAAATCAGTTAAATAGTTAAATTCGTTAAATACGGCAATGTGTTCGGAATAACATGTTGTCCCAGTTGAGCTGATCAATGCTGGAATTTTTCGATTGTTCGGAAGCGCTTAGCCATGAATGACACGATGATACAGACCGACTCGGTTCAGATGATCTCAAGCAACATTCAATCGGCAAGACTGGGAAGCGTCGATAAGTTGGAGACAAATATCCAGTATTTTGTAAAAACTATCTAAAGATGGATAATGACTCGGACCCCTGGAACAGTTGATGCCGCTGCTCAGAGAGCTGAACGTCGTCAACTCACCGTCATGTTCTGCGATCTGGTAGGGTCGACAGCACTTTCAGTACGGCACGATCCCGAAGAGATACGTGATCTGATCACAGCTTATCGTCAGACCTGCGCGAGCGTTATCAAAAGGTTTAACGGTTTTATTGCCCGATACGTGGGCGATGGAATCCTAATCTATTTTGGCTACCCACAAGCGCAGGAATTTGAGGCCGAGTCGGCAGTTCGCGCGGGGCTTGAAATCATCCGGGAAATAACAAAACTGGACAAACCCGAACTTAAAGTCCGCGTATCAATTGCAACAGGAACGGTTGTGGTTGGAGATATTGTTGGTGAAGGTACCGAGGAGCGCGATGCCGTTGTGGGCGAAACGCCG
>Ga0307434_1000858_pt1 | contig 18149 bp, 17 predicted proteins | sample SalMarWE160220MG_FD_202156 | JGI IMG/M metagenome (GOLD analysis project Ga0307434, IMG submission 202156) | Salt marsh sediment microbial communities from the Plum Island Ecosystem LTER, Massachusetts, United States - WE1603-220 | ecosystem: Environmental > Aquatic > Marine > Intertidal zone >... | reverse complement strand
TCTTCTCCGGGACCAAGCTCTGCCCCATCGGGTGCCTGGCCCTGGGAAGCTGCGTGGCAGCCTGCCCCTTTGATGCCATCAGGATCGGAGCAAACGGCCTGCCCGAGGTGAACACAAACCTGTGCACGGGCTGCGGCACCTGCGTGGCCGTCTGCCCCCGGTCCATCATTACCGTAAGCTCCCAGACCCGGAGAAGCCAGCACCTCTACCAGGTGGATGAGTGCACCGCCCCCTGCCAGCGGACCTGCCCGGCCGGGATCGATATCCCGGGCTATATCACCCATATCCGGGAGGGTAACTACCGGGCCGCTATCGAGCTGATCAAGGAGACCAATCCCCTGCCCCTGACCTGCGGCAGGGTCTGCCCCCACCCCTGTGAGGCCCAGTGCCGGCTGGGACGGGTGACAGATCCGGTCAACATCAACCACCTCAAGCGCTTTGCCGCGGACTACGAGCTGCACTCTGGAGAGCGGATCACCCCGTACAAGGCCCCTCAAACCGGCAAGAAGGTGGCCATCGTGGGCGGGGGGCCTGCAGGGCTGACCTGTGCGTATTATCTGGCCCGCTACGGCCACAGCCCCACCATCTTCGAGGCCATGCCCAAGCTGGGCGGGATGCTCCGATACGGCATCCCCGAGTACCGGCTGCCCAAGGCCACCCTGGACTGGGAGATCGAGGGGATTGTTACGATGGGCGTGGAGGTGAAGACGAATGTCAAGATGGGCACGGATTTTACCCTCACCTCCCTCAAGGATGAGGGCTTTGAAGCGATCTTCCTGGGAACCGGGGCCTGGGACAGCCGGGGCCTGGGGGTCGAGGGAGAAGAGCTCGAGGGGATCCTGCCCGGCACCCGCTTTCTGATCGACCGGGGCCTGGGAAAGGAGACCCCGGTGGGAGACAAGGTGGCCATCATCGGCGGGGGCAATACCGCCCTTGATGCAGCCCGCACCTCCTGGCGGCTCGGGGCCAGGGAGGTGACCGTCGTCTACCGGAGATCCCGAAAGGAGATGCCTGCCAACGATATCGAGATCGAGGAGGCCGAAGAAGAGGGGGTGAAGTTCCACTACCTGGCAGCCCCTACCCGGCTCATCGGGGAGAACGGCAGGCTCACGCACCTGGAGTATATCGAGATGGAGCTGGGCGAGCCTGATGAGTCGGGAAGGAGGAGGCCTATTCCCAAGCCGGGCTCTGAGACCGTGATCCCCGTTGATAACGTCATTGCCGCTATCGGCCAGTTCCCGGCGACCGGTTTTCTTGCTGACAACGGCGTGGCCCTGAGCCGTTGGAATACCATTGAGGTGGTCAATGACAGGACCGGTGAGACCAACCTGGCAGGGGTCTTTGCCGGGGGTGATGCGGTCAGCGGCGCCTCGATTGCGGTCGAGGCCATCGGCGCCGGAAGGAGGGCTGCCCGATCGATCAACCTCTTTCTCAGGGGTGAGGAGGTGACGGTTCCTGATGAGGCCATCACCAAGGACAGCGAGCTGCTGGACGTGGAGGAGCTCATGGGGGTGCCCGAGAGTGCCCGGGCCAGGATGCCTGAGCTCACCGTGGATGAGCGGAGGGGAAGCTTCAAGGAGGTGGAGGTGGGCTTAGCCGAGGAGATGGCCAGGGCTGAGGCAGAGCGGTGTCTGAGGTGCGGGCTTCTGTGCTACCGGAGGGAGGGGAGGTAGAACCCGAATTTTACCTTGCAAATTTCTTCCTGGTTATCTATAGTAGAGAAAAAAAGAAAGGAGGGATAACGCCTTATGAGAAAGAAGATCCTTTTTGTAAGCGCACTTATTATTTCCGCAGCACTGGTTGCCACTGTAGGTATCCCTTTAGCGACCGATGCCCCGGAGGAGATCAACATCCTTGATCCAGCAATAGCGACGCCTAAAAAAGCTGCTGTTCACTTCACCCATAAGAAACATGCGGTGGACTACAAGATCGCCTGCACGGAGTGCCATCACGTTTATAAGGACGGCAAGAATGTCTTTAAGCAGGGAGACCCTGTTCAGAAATGCTCGGCGTGTCATGATCCTGTGAAATCAGAGGGCAATGTCAAGAAACTGATGCTGGCCTTTCACAAAAATTGCCAGGGTTGCCACAAGGAACTGGAAGCGGCGGGCAAGCCAACAGGCCCCACAAAGAAATGTAACGACTGCCACGAAGCAAAATAGGAAGGGAGAGAACCCCCGGGGAGATTAATCCTAGGCGGGATACTGTATGTAGTCGTTGACACAAAGGCCCAGAGCCATGTGTCTGGCAGAAGATCCCTTCAGTTGAGAGAAGAAAACCATGCCGCTCACCGTGAGAGCGGCATGCTTTTTCGGACTGTTGCCCCAAAACATAAGGTATCCTCTGATAAAGCCCCGTGATTTAGCCCCATGTTGGATATGCTGGCAGTATCAAGAATCTATCAATCCTCAATCTCTGTAACCGTAATGGCATCCTGTTCGCAGACCTCTATGCAACTCTCGCACCCGATACATTCCTCCGCATTGACAGGCACGGATTTTTCATCCTGCATCTCAAATACATCCGACGGGCACACATCAACACACTCTTCACATCCTATGCATTTTTCATGGTCAACCTCTACCTTGTACATCGTTATCCTCCTAGGTTAAATTTTTTACTGAATTCGGAATACTTACCTTTCCAAGGCGCCTGTAGCTCCATTTTCAGGAGGCTATTTAACAGAGCGCTATTGTGGGTGTCAAGGGAAAAGCCAAGGTTATTTACTGAAATTTTATATATACCTTTCGGGTTCGGGGCCCATCGAACTCGCAGAAGAAAATTGCTTGCCATGCGCCTAACTTCAGTCGCCCTGACTCCACCAGAACCATAACGGAATTACCCACCAAACTGCTCTTGATATGGGCAGCGGCATTTCCCTCGAGATGCCGATAGGAATCCTCCCAAGGAACAAGTGTGTTGAGCATCGTCTGGATATCCGTTGCCACACTTGGATCGGCCCCCTCATTGATGGTGATAGCCCCGGTAGTATGCGGCACATAGAGGTAGCACACCCCTTGTTCCAGCCCCGCTTTTTGCAGCTGTTCGGTAACCTCGGCGGTGATATCTATCATCTCCGAGCGATTCCGTGTGCGAATGGATATCGTTGAAATCATGCTCCGCCCTTTATCTTACGGCGCCTTCTTCCTTTCAATACACATTGATAATCTCACCAGGTGAAAGGGACCATCGGTCTGCCGAGATCCTTCAGGGATCCGTGCCGAGATAGTGCCTATCGGGCAATGCCTTTCATGGCCTTTTCTATCCCCTTTTTATCGAGGATAACCTTTTTTCTTTTGCTCCCGCCCATGCCCAGGCCTTTTTAAAGGTGTTTTTTATATATCACACCTTCTTGAAAGGTCAAATGGTTTATACATCCCGTCTGAGAATTTTAACCCCTTGAATCCACTGCACTCTTTCCGGCTGCCCTCTGTGCCCACCGTGGCCAGCAAAAGCTAGGTACCGAGAAATGCACTCTATCCAAAACCGCGGAGCTGCCGTTCATGAATAGCACTGAAACACGGTACTGCAACCGGATGCCCAAAAGGCAACGTATGAGCTGGCTTGACTTTCGACACTATTGAATTTACTATGCCCCCATCATGAACCAAGGAATGCCTCCAAAGAATACAGAGTCCCTGTGCACCCTGCTCAGCTACTCATTCAAAGACGATGAACTATTGCTTCAAGCCTTTCGGCACCCTTCGTATGTCTACGAAAAGGAAGATCCTAGGATATCCGATAATCAAAGGCTGGAGTTTCTTGGAGACGCGGTGATCAACCTTGCTATCAGCCATCTACTAATGGAATCCTTCCCTGAAATGAAGGAGGGGGATCTCTCGAAACACAGGGCATTTCTCGTGAGCGAAACTGCGCTCTATCGTATTGCCCGCATGTTGGATTTGGGAGACTGCCTGCTTCTCGGCAGGGGGGAAGAAAGGACAAACGGCAGAGAAAAGCCCTCCATCCTCGCAGATGCCCTTGAAGCCCTTATAGGGGCCATCTATCTCGATGGAGGTTTTCCTAGTGCCTCCCTGGCAATCACACGGTTGTTCGAATCGATGGTGGAGGAAATCGGCAATGGTGAACTGAGCGTCGATTTTAAAACCGAATTGCAGGAGCTCTCGCAGAAGGTCTTTCAGACAACTCCGGATTACAGGCTCGTGAACGACACGGGTCCAGATCATGATAAGACCTTTTTCGTAGAGGTCTCCATAAGGGAGGGATTGCTCGGAAAGGGTATGGGAAAGAGCAAAAAGGAGGCAGAGCAAAATGCTGCAAAGGAGGCATTGGCTTGTCTAAGGGAGTAAAAAAAAAGTTCATTATTCCCATCTTCATTCCCCACCAGGGATGTCCGCACCGATGTGTATTCTGCCAGCAAAGGACTATTACCAATGTCTGGGAGCATCTTTGTACTCCGGATGATATAAAAGCAGCCATTGAGTCAGCCATGGGATCAAAGAGCTTCTTCTCTCATGCACACAAGGAGATCGCCTTCTATGGGGGCACCTTCACCTCGATTCCAGCCTCCGCTATGGTTGGCATGCTCAGCGCGGTGAGGCCTTTCATGCAAGAAGATATTATTAGTGCAATCAGGCTCTCCACAAGGCCGGACTCCATCGATGAAGCAAAGCTGGATATCCTTGAATTCTATGGCGTAACAACCGTTGAGCTCGGTGTCCAGTCAATGGACGACGAAGTACTCGCGCTCTCCAATCGCGGCCATACCGCAGGCGATACAGTGAATGCCTTTCGCCTGCTGAAAAAAAGGGGGTTTACGGTAGGGGCACAGCTCATGCCAGGTCTTCCTGGAGACTCCAAAAAGGTATTCATGGATACCATTAAAAAGGTCATTGACCTGAATCCCCATATGGCGAGGCTCTATCCTACGCTCGTCTTAAAGGGCACCAAGCTAGCCCAGTGGCACCAGGAGGGAAGATATACCCCGATGGGGCTAGAGGATACCGTATCGGTGTGCAAAGAGGCATGCATGCAACTTGAGGCCTCAGGAATTCCCGTTATCAGAATCGGGCTCATGGCTTCCTCTTCTCTGCTTGCCAAAGGCGAGATACTCGCCGGCCCGTGGCATCCTTGCCTTGGCTTTCTGGTTCGTTCAGCCATGCACATCGACAGGGTGAGGCCATACCTCCCGGCCCTGGGAGAGGCGAAGACCATGACTCTCCACGCTCATCAGAGGGATATCCCCCTTCTGAAGGGTTATAGGAATGGCGGATTGAGGCACTTGGAATCTCTCACAGGTGCTACGATAACGAACATTCTCCCCGATAACTCCATTGCCCCTGGTAAGGTGGCCTTCGATACGCTGTGACCAGTGCCGGCGGTATATATTTCTGTAATTATTCAGCTTGTTAGGCTGAAGACTGAAGCAGGAAAAACCCTGACAGCCTTCCACCTTCAGCCTATCTATCTGAGGAAGTACTACAGATTTTCTCAGGAGAAAAGAGGTTCGAGGACTTGGATGGGGGCAGCCAAGGAAAGGGCCCTATTAATGATCCCTATCCACGACAAACTGATTCAATCTCAGGAGTGATTCCTTTTCCGAGGACTCGGGGAAGAGGCTGAGACATTGCTCTGCGAGATTCGCATAGTCGTGGGCATCCCTGCGGCATCGACCGAGGGCGCCATTGTCCCTCACAAGCCCTGTAATCCTCGCATAATCCCTTTCCGATGCCCTGCCGTTCTTGAATAGAGCCTCCAGCCTCTCCTGCTCGTCCTTCGGCAAAGAGGCGATGGTATATATCAACGGCAACGTAATCTTACCTTCCCTTAGATCACGGCCTATGGATTTTCCGGTTCTCTCAACCGTGGAGGAATAATCGAAGACATCATCGACAATCTGAAAGGCAATGCCCATGTTCAGGCCGAAATCCCTCAGAGATTGGATATAGGCCTGGCTTGCCCCGGCAACAATAGCGCCGCATGAACAAGCAGCAGACATGAGTGCAGCAGTCTTGGAGGTAATTATCTCCATATATTGCTTCCTCGTCATGTTCCAATTATGGATATTAACATATTCCAATATCTGGCCCTCGGACATCATGGTGGCTGTCTCGGCGAGTACCCGAAGAAATTCCGCATGCGTCTTTTCAGCCGCAATCCTCGAGGATTTTGAGAAGAGAAAATCGCCCACCAACACTGCTGCGGGGATGCCCCAAACCTTATTTGCCGCTTTCTTCCCCCTCCTGACAGAGGCGTTATCGATCACATCGTCGTGTAAAAGGCTCGCTGCATGAATACACTCAAAAATGGTGGCAAGTAGATACATATCACTGTTATGATAATCACAGAGCTTACAGGAAAGGACAAAAAATAGTGGCCGTAGCCGCTTTCCCTCTCCCAGCAAACTGTAGCTTCCCACCTCCTCTATCAACGGCACACGAGTGTCAAAGACCTTACCGAGCTTTTCATTTATCCGTTGAAAATGGGGGGCAAATTGCTCCAAGAATGAAGATTCTTCTTGTGCCATCGAATTTTCCCTTCCCGCGCAGTATCAACCGAAGAACCCGTCAAACATATATAAACGATCTTCTGTTGTCAAAGCAATTATGCAACGTGTTGGGGCAAGGTTCAGGGCATGGGCACCCCTTTTTAGCGTTATTTCCTGTTGATCTTAACGATCATTTCCTATAGATTCTGAGTACGATATAGGGACAACGAACACCATGGGTGCTGAGATAAGGGAATCCGAGATCAAAGAGCGATTTCTTCCCTTTGAAGGGAAGATGACAGACGAAGGCGTTCCCCCTTTAGTCATCGAGCTATTCAGACGATATTATGAAAACCTCCTAAGGGGTGAGAGGGGACTGCTCTCAAAACAGGATATCGCACCACTTGCTGAGGCCGACATAGCCGATATGGAAACCCTTGATGGGTTCACCCGGCAGGGGGCCCGGGCGATCAAGGAGGCGGTGGTTATCAAATTGAATGGTGGCCTGGGCACCAGCATGGGCCTATCAAGGCCAAAATCCCTCATTGAGGTAAAGGCTGGATTATGCTTCCTCGATATAATCGCCAGACAGATCATGAGCTACAGGGAGCGCTCCGGGGTAAACATCCCCCTTGTGCTCATGAATAGCTTTAACACGGATGAGGACAGCACACAATACCTCGAACGTTATCCTGCTTTGGCCCTGGATGATATCCCCCTTTCCTTCCGCCAACACAAATTTCCAAAGGTGCTCAAGGAAAACCTGAGCCCAGGTCACTGGCCCAGCGATCCGGAGTGTGAATGGAACCCCCCTGGACATGGCGATATCTACCCTGCCCTGATCACCTCGGGAATGCTCGATACCTTGATAGGAAAAGGCTACACATACGCCTTTATATCAAACTCCGATAACCTCGGGGCTACCATGGATGGGGCATTGCTCGGTTACTTCGCCTCCGGCAATTATCCCTTTATGATGGAGGCAGCCGATAGAACGAACGCGGATACAAAGGGCGGGCACCTTGCACGACTAAGGCGAACCGGCGGTCTTATCCTCAGGGAGATCGCCCAGTGTCCTGAGCAAGAAATAGACGAGTTTCAAGACACCTATATATACCGTTTCTTCAATACGAATAATATATGGGTTAATCTCGTATCCTTAAAGGAACGTCTGGAAGCCGGCATAGGGGGATTTGCCCTTCCGATGATTGTTAATCCAAAGAGAATTGACCCCAGAGATGACACCTCACCCGAAGTGTATCAGATTGAAACGGCTATGGGATCATCCATCTCAATCTTTGAAAATGCCGCCGCGATAAGGGTTCCACGCACACGGTTTTCCCCTGTAAAGAAGAGCCAGGATCTCCTCGCTCTCTGGTCCGACTGTTATGTAATGACACCAGATAGCAGGGTTGTCTTAAATCCAGCAAGGAGATTCGGCCCCTTACGGATCGATTTGGATGAAGGGTACTATAAACGAATCGACCAGCTAAAGGAGCGATTCATCCATGGCGCTCCCTCTCTCGTTGATTGCGAATCGCTGAGCATTAAGGGAAATGTTTACTTTGGCAAGGGAATTGCTGTAAAAGGGAATGTAACCATCGCGAATCAATCTATGCGTAAGGCACATATCCCAGACGGAACCATAATCACGAAGGACCTCTTGTATAGGTGAATGCCGAACAGGGTGAATTATGCCAGATGCCGAACAACAAGATATGAAAAAGACGATTCAGGTCATACAGGATATAGCGGTCATGCTCACCGGAGCTTCGGAATACGTCTGTGAAAAGAGAATGCTCAAGAGGTACTCATCGGACATTGAGACGAACCTTGATAACCTGGAGACCTATCTATCACGACTCAAGAGGAGCTTCCCCGGTAAATTTCCCGAGGCCTTAAATCCCGATAGCTTAATGGCGAAGCTCAAGGAGATCGCCGCATCGATGAAGGCCGATGATTCTGCCATAGAGGCCACGTGTCGGGCAGGGGACCTGGGTGATGAGCTTTTCCTTGGCCTGAAGGAGCTTAAAGCGGCCTTGAGAGACATTAGCAACATCTTAGGCGGAAAGGTGGTCTCTACATACAGCCTTGCCGATAGGATTATGGACCTGGGAGGGAGTTTTAAGTCTCTGTTCGCCGGCATCTCTGCGTTTATCTCATCTATCGGAAAGGTTATCATCGCGGTTGTCATCGTCCTGATCCTCTCCTTCGTCTATCTCTATGTCACCATGGAATCCGAGGATACGTTAGTTGCGAGCGTAAACAACGTTCTCACCTCTGTACAAACCCAAAAGGATACCCTTGCCAAACAGAGGAAGGAGTATGAGGAAATCACGGCAACTATTGATAGACTCAAGAATAAGGAACTCGCCAGAGATGAGAAGATTCAACTCCTGAATCTCTCCACAGAGAGTCAAAAGATGAAGGAGCATATCTCTGAGAGCGTTCTTCTCTTAGAAAAAAGGGAGAAAGAGCTTGCAGACAAGAAAAAGAGTTTGGAGGAACTCCAAAAAAAGACCTTTATCCAGAAGCTATTTAAGAGATAAGCCTCATCACCGGTTATCCCCTATCCAGCTTATCAAAAATGGGTACTCCCTCATATCATGAAACGGTGAAAGTACGCTTTCTCATCTCCCTGGGCGCGAAGCATCTCGATCGTGGAATCCCGCCTGATCCTTACGGCAATAGGGTGGCCTAGCGGAGCATCGCTATAGGAAACGGTGATCGCAGCAACTACCTCGAGATCCTCAGGGGTTGGATCTCCTATCACGAGCACGGTTGGACCCGGAAATGATTCCACAGTGAGCAGCGCATCCTCTTGCCTGGCGAGGGAAAGAATAGCCTCGTTTTCCCTTTCATCCCGGCCCACCACAATCTTCGTCCCCTCATTGATTCTAAAGTGTCTCCCCTGCTTGAGGAGCTCCAGGTCTCGTCTTGAAAAGCCTGGGTCCATGGTTATCAAATCCTTGAGGCGCCGCGAGAATACCACGTCTGTGAGCAGGCACCCCCCTGCTGGGGATGGGTATTGCACCAATCCATATCTCTCTGCTAATGCAATCTGCGGCTTTCGGGAACGCCCCGAGAGCCCGAGAAGTCTTTCCCTGTCTACCCATCCTTCCTTTTCAGCAAGGGTTTCCGGCAACCTCTTTGCTGAGAGCGGCCTCAGAATCAGATCATCGAAACCCGACTCACGTGAAATGATGGACAGCGACCGAAGGTTTTGCGACATGGGCCGTTGTCCTACCACCTCACCGCTTACCATAAAATGAGCCCTTTCCCTTATGAGCATCTCCCCTGCTACCCTGAACATGAGGATATGGCAATCAATGCAGGGGTTCAAACCTCTCCCATAGCCATGCCGTGGGCTCAGTACTATGTCGAGCATGGGCTCCGTAATATCCACTACGGCCAGGGCAAGCCCGATAGAGCGAGCCGACTGATGAGCCATTTGAGCGGAGAAAAAGGGGGATTCAAAACAGATGCCCCCTATGTCAAGGCCCTGCTCCTGGAGCAGCTTTACGGCCAAAATGCTATCAAGGCCACCAGAGAAGAGAGCCAGCGCCTTCATAAAACCCCCTTGCAGTGATTACCGGTTAGTGATTAGTTATGACTACTCACGTAGTCAGTCCCGCCTTCGGCGGGATTTAGACTGAAGGCTTATTGTTGAAGAAACAGTAGCTTCTCGCACCAAACATGGCTTCACAATGCGCTCTATCCCCTTTTTTCCTAACAGTCTTCAGCCTATGGTTCGACAAGCCATTCGACAAGCCATTCGACAAGCTCATGGTCGTGAGCAAAGTCGAACGACTCACCATCCTGAGCATGGTCGAAGGACAACCTATCTACCTGAATAATTACGATTAGTTTATCAATGTGACATTATGAATCAAGCATAAAGATAATCGCGCAGCTGCACGGGAATAAAACACCTCTAAGCCTTTAAACAACCTTTGTATCAAAGAGGGCCTGGGAGAAGATACCTTCTCCTTTTGCCGACCTTGAGGCTTCAACGGGGCGTACCAGCGCCTGATTCCTTGTTCACGAGCCGTATCTCGATACCTTTCTTGCTCCCCTCATTTGCGCTTGTTTTTTTGCTTGGAGATTGAGATAGTAAGAAAGAGTGCCTTTCTCTTTTTTTTGTAAAATTCAAGCGTTATAGCTCACCTAAAGAACTTTAGGAGGGATGGCATATGGAAAAAATCGATTTATCAGGTATAAGGATTAGGGAGATACGAGAATCCGACGTCGATTTTATTGTCGAGATTGAGGAAATGAATCTGGGAATAAGGCGCCCAAAATACTGGCAGAGAGAGCTTCAAAAGAACAAGGAAGGCCGTTTCTTGGGCTCAAGGATAGCTGAACTCGATGGAAGGGTTGTAGGATTCATCCTGGGGGATATTGGATCAAGGGAATTTGGCATGCCCGAGAATATGGGATGGATACACACGATAGGTGTCCACCCGGCTTATCAGCACAAAGGGATCGCAAGGATGCTACTCGATGATTATAAGAGACGATTTATGGAACTTGATGTGGATAGTATCTATACTATTGTATCCCTATCCGATACCATGCAGCTGCCTTTTTATGAAAAGATGGGCTTTAGGCCGGGAAATCGCGTGTATCTTGAGCTTTCTCTCAGCAAAGAGCCACCAAAGGAAGATAGGGTAACTGACTATGACTTCAGGCGAATTATGTAATCGCTCAGCATTGTTCGAAAGACCTTGCATATGAATTTGTCAAGTGAACGCATTCCCTTACCAGGGCCTCTTGTGGTATTTTCTAAAATAATCCACGCCCAGAGGACGTGGCTTTCTGAGACGAAATAACCCCATACTCTTGCAAGCAAAGGAGGGCATGATGTACACCAAGGATATCATGACAATGAATGTTGTTACCATCCCGAGCACCACCTCAATCACCGACGCAAAGAGGATCATGGAGGCACACAAGATACGCCGCCTGCCGGTAGTGGATAGAGGGAAGCTTGTGGGGCTCGTAACCGAACGCAGGCTCGAGCAATACACCCCATCAAAGGCAACGTCTCTCAGTGTATGGGAGGTGAGCTACATTCTCGCCAAACAGACGGTAAAGGGCATAATGGAGAAAAACGTGATCACCGTTACCCCGGAGATGACCGTGGAGGAAGCAGTCGCCACAGCGCAGGATCATGGGGTAGGCTGCCTGCCGGTGGTGGAAGACGGGCATCTCGTCGGTATCGTAACCACCAATGATTTTTTTTACAGGGTGGCCAACCCTACCCTCGGCATCGGGATGCCTGGAACGCGCGTTGAGATCATGAGCAAAACCGATAAGCCCATCCTCGAAGACATATGCAAGGCCTCTTCCCAGAAGGGGATGAATATCCTTACGCTTCACATGATCTCTTCCACGGAGGTAGGTGGAAAGGATATCGTGGTCCACGTTGACACCGAGAAGGTGGATGAGATGGTGAAGGATTTACAGGCAAAAGGCTATGAGGTGGTTGTGAGAAGACGTTAGAATTCGGCACTCTCTTAGAAACTGCCCGTTCAACGCCAGTCAACTACCAACGGCTGAAGCCGGTAGCTTGGCGGGCTGACATGGCTTCGTCGAATGAATTCGACTCGCCATCCCGGAAAGACCGTAGATTGAATATCCAATAGTGAACAAGGAACCGCAGAATTACGAAGGGATCACTTCGGCATTCGATATTCATTGTTCGATATTCTGCAGTTTTCCCTGCCTTTGGGCATACGAAAGTCTTCTCCTACAGGCGAGGGATTTTCTCCCAAGCCCCGAGTGGAACAATAAACTCCCGCCTCTGAGAGATCTTTTATGTGCTTGCTGAATGGCATAAATCAATGCTTGCGATGGCTTCACGGACCGACTGAGCTGAGGTTGGGGTAATACTCAAAGACCTGAAGCCGAGGGCAAGCAGGAGTGGGATAAGCTCTGGGCGCGAAGCACCCTCTCCGCAAACTGTCACGTTCTTTTCCTTGCCTACCTCAGCGGCCCGTTCTATGATGAATCCCAGCAGCCAAAGAAATGCCTTGTTCTCGAAATCCTCATACCCGAGAACAGCATCATTATCCCGGTCAGCAGCCACGAAGTACTGGAGCAAATCATTAGTGCCGATATTGACAAAATCCACCTCAGCCAAAATCTCGCTTATGGCGATTGCCGCAGCAGGAATCTCGATCATGGCACCGAGCCTAATATCATCGGAGAATGGAGCATCCTCCTGGCACAATCCTTCTTTGACCTCCTCAAGGATTTTCTTTGCTTGGCGAATGTCATCCACTGTGGTGACCATGGGGAGCAATATGTCTACCTGGCGTCCCACAGCGGCGCGAAGAATGGCTCGAAATTGAATCCGAAGTTCCTCGGGGTGCCATAAGATGTGCCGGCGTACCCCTCGAACCCCTAAGGCAGGATTCTGCCCCGTGCAGTAATTGAGGCCGGCAATCTGTTTATCGCCGCCTATATCAAAGGTCCGGATTACGACTCTCCTGCCGGCAGCAGTGAACACATGCCGATAGATGGCATATTGTTCCTCCTCTGTCGGAACGGTGTTAGATTGCAGAACCGAGAATTCCGTACGAAACAGGCCGACTCCCTCGAGTCGATTGCGGCCGGCGAGCTGGATTTGATCCGGATTGTCGATATTGGCCATCAAGCAGATAGGGATATTGTCTTTGGTATTGCCCCCAATAGGTGGTAAGGGGATAAGTTCTTCAGGAAGCTCGAACTGCTGTTTCAGGGCAGCGAATCTCTGGATAGTTTCGGGACGCGGCCGAATGATAACGACCCCGTTGACGGCATCGATGATTATCTCGTCCCCGTCTGCCACGTGCTCCCTGAGGCCGCTCACCCCACCTACGGTAGGAATTCCGAATCCCCTCAGGAGGATTGCTGCATGAGATGAAAGGGCTTTGCTTTCGGTAGCAAATGCGACAGATCTAAAACGTCGAGCCTCAATAGCCCATGAGGGGTAAAGGTTCCCGGAGATGAGGACCTGGTATTCCTTCTTCTGTGATAAAGCCTTTTTATATGTCTTCCGTGTTGAAGAGAGTGCACCCACGATGCTGGAAACTAAATCCCTCACATCTTCCGCGCGTGAGGCGAGATACGGGCTTCTGCTCGCCTCCAGCTGGGTGATGATCTTGCTCGCCTCCAGCTCAAGCGCCCACGCTGCGTTCTTTAATTCGGCTACAATCCTTGATCGGACTGCGTCATGAAACTGCTCATCGGTCAGTATCGCCTGGTGGCTTTTCAATATCATGGAAGCGCTGAGCGAGGAATCAGAATGGTCTTCTTGGATATGTTCGAGCAGATGATCACTCACCAGCTGTACTGCCTGGTTGTAGCGTTGTTTTTCTACCTGCGCTTGATCCGCGGGAATCTTACCTTTGGAAACAACGCGTTCCCGATCAAGGACACGCACCCTTCCAATCCCGATACCGGGATAAATCGTGGTTCCCCTCAGCTCGACCTCTTCCCCGCTTCTAGAACGAATATGTTCAGGCGTTCCCTTTCCATCCATTTTCGTAACCATCACCATTACACGTAGAGGGTTCTTTCAGTATCCTCGCCGTGCATCTGCTCCTTTTTGAATTATTCCTCTAAAACCGTATTTGATCCTAGACAAGGTTTTCAGGCAGGCGAACTGTGACGTGGGTACCCTCCTGTTCGGATGTAGTAAAGGTGATATCGCCTTTGTGGGTCCGGGCTACGAGCAAAGCGTTATGGGTTCCCAGTCCAGTGCCGCCTTTTTTCCCTTGGGTTGTATAGGGTTCGAAGAATCTTTCGCGTATATCTATAGGTACGACACCCATATTGTGAATGTCGATCAAATGAAAAGTTTTTCCTGGTTCTCCCACAGTATCAATGGAAACACTGATGGTGCCTCCTTCCGGCGAGGCCTCTATCCCGTTTTTCACGAGATTGGCAAACATCATTTCAAGCAAGATCTCCTCGCCCAGAATCACGTATTCAGTTTCTAGATTGGTACGGCGGCCAAATAAGCTAAACACCACATTCGTTTTTTTACTGAAAGCCAGAGGCTCAAGGGCCTTCTCTATTCTCCGCAGCACGCTCAGCAGATTAACCTCTTGAGGGTTCAGCTGATAGCTGCCTTCTTCCATTTTGAAGAGATCGCGTTGTCGGTCAATGAATCCGAGCATTCTCTCACCCAGTTCCCGGATCATGCGCGTCTCTTCTACCTGTTTCCCGGTGAGGTTTTCACCCTTAAGCAGCAGTCCAGCAAGACCGGTAATGCCTATTAAGGGGGACTTAAGGTCATGGCGCATCATGCGCTGAACATCATCTCGAAGGCGTTCGATACGCTTCTGTTCGGTGACATCCCGGATAATACCCTGATACCCTAAAATATCACCCTCAGCAGACCGGCGTACCGTGGAAGTGAGGATGCAGTCCATCTCCATGCCATTCTTTTTTTTGAACTTTACCTCATAATCTCTCACTGATCCCTTTTTCTCTATTTCCCGTTGAAAAGTATCTCTTTCGCCAGGGTACACATAGATTTCCCTGACATCGAGCTTGTCTATCATCTCTTCTCCGGAGTATCCAAAAAGCTCTAATAATGCGCGGTTGACATCAAGGAATTTACCCTCTCGACTGGTAATATAGATCACGTCGTTTGATTCATCGAAGAGGGTTCGGTACTTCTCCTCTGCTTCCTGTATTGCGCCCCCTGCCCGCCTACGTTCACCTGCTTCTCGCATCAACTCCTTGCTGCTTTGCTCAAATTTCTGGTGGGTTGGCGCCCTGGTCATAAGGAGATTTCCCCATTGAGCTCAAAAAACCCCTGAGGACATGGTACGTTGTTTTTGCATGATACTATGGATTCCGTATAGCCAACGACATCATGGCGTTGAGATCATTCCATAATCTGGATCTTCACAATCTTCCTTCCCTGTCTATCTCAACCGTATGTTCATCGACAAAGTCCACCCGTTTTATCCGGCCCTTGACGAATACTTTTTCTCCCATAAGACTAAAAAGATTGAAACCCTCTCCTTCCGCTTCCATCTCCGCAACGTCCCGCATAATTTCTTCTTTGCCCGTATCCGAATCAACATAAACGGTGCTCAAGCACATACCTACCTCCTGATTTGTAATGAGTCTCCATGCTGTACAGGGTCGGGCTTAATAGCCTTGAGCTAAGGCATGTCCCGCATGCACAGCAGTGAAGATATCCTTTGGCTCTCCGGCATCGCCGATTATTTCGATCTTGGAAACGATCTCCCTGATCCCCTCATCCGGTCCCGGCGCTGATACCGTACCGGAGGATAGGATGACCGTCTGAAAAGGCTCTAAAGACATCCTCACCCCGTCCTGCTCTATGTCGACTGTTTTCGGCAAGAAGGCCTTCACCGTGGTATGGGGCATCAGCGTGACCTTTGGAATCTGCCCGATCCTTGCCAGGGCCAGGCTCTTGGTAATCATCTCCATCATACTTCCGATAGGGTCAGTCCGCTTTGTCGTAACCATCTCATAGCCCTCTTTGCCGAGTTTCTCCACAATCTCAAGGCCTGTCCTTCCGGCCCCAATCACCAGAACTCTCGGGCCGTGCACTTCCTTTTCACCTCTGAAAAACTCGAGAGACGTCATCGTGTACTGATCGTGAAGTCCTGGGATCTCAGGTATATTCTGCACGGCTCCGGTTGCCCATACGAGAAGACCCGGCTTATACTCCCTCACAAGCTCTCGGTCCACGGTCCTATTCGTGAGTATCGATGTTCCGCTCTCCCTCACAGCCCGCTCTAAACCCTGTAACCCCTCTCTCATGGTTTCTTTGCCCGGCGCCTTCCACGCAAGGGCGAATTGCCCGCCCAGACTGTCTCTCTCCTCAACAAGGGTGACCTGGTGGCCCCGTTGTGCCATGAAGATAGCCGCACTCATTCCGGCAGGGCCTCCCCCGGCAATTAGGACCTTCATGGGTTTATCGGTGCGCTCCAGGGGCGGCAAACCGATCTCTGGGTTCACGTTGCACCCCAGGGGCTGTCCGCTCTTCAGGCGATGGAGGCACCCCTGGAGGCAATACCCGCAATATATCACCTCTTCATCCCTTCCCCTCTGCCATTTTTCCAGCACATGAGGATCGGCAATCATCGGCCTTCCGAGCGCTATGATATCGGCAAACCCATCTCCCACGATCTCCTCCATCCTTTCCCTTCTGCCCATCCTTCCTGCAGCAATAAGAGGGAGGCGAGTCTCCGTGCGGAGCCATTTCAGGGCATCAACCTGGGGCTTTTCTGGAAGGCTGGCATGGTGGAAATACCAGGGTGGACTGAAGCAGGTATTGCCCATACCCACATGGATTGCACTCGCACCAACCTGCTCTGCCAGGTTTAAAAAGGGTAAGAGGTCATCTTGGCTTATGCCGAATTCGGGCGACATCTCATTGCCGGAGATCCGAACCATAAAAGGGGTATCCGGAGCGCCTTTCTTCACAGCCGAAAGGACCTCTTCTGCAAAGAGCAGCCGGTCCCGGCCGTAACGATCATCCCTTTTGTTTATCTTCTCGTTGAGAAACTGCGACATGAGGTAACCGTGACCGGCCTGGATCTCGATGAGGTCGAATCCCGCCTTTACGGCATTGTGTGCTGCTGCCCTATAACCGGCAATAATGCTGTCGATCTCCTCTTCGCTCAGAGGTTCTGATTCCTGGCCGCTAGCCGGGCAGGTAATGCTCGAAGGGGCCTTGGGCTTGGCGCCCGTTGCCATAGGGTTAGCGGCCGCACCGGCGTGGTTCAGATGAAGGCAGGCGAGGCGATTCTCAGTATGGATCACCCCAACGATCTTCCTGAGCTCCTCGATACTTCCAGGGAGATGGACACAGAGCTGTTTGGGCTGCTCCTTTCCATCAGGTGTAACAGAGACGGGTTCCAGTATTACCACGGCCGGCCCTTGTTTGGCTATTTGTTGATAAAATCTCAGTTGTCGGTCCGTCACGGTACCGTCAGGGTTGCCATAGGCAAGCTTAATCGGCGGAAATACGAAACGGTTCACCATCTCAAGGGTGCCAAGCGTGAATCCCTTGAACATAGTTTCCATAACCAGCTCCTTTCACATAGACTTTTTTTATCCAGAAGCAGCCTGTAAGCCTCATCATGCAAAGGCTGCCTTTTTTGAGCTACGTCTCTAAATCCCCACTGGCTGCTCTCTCCAGGCGATATCTTTTTTCGCTTTTTCGGCAGAGTTCCCATATAATACATGCCGACCTGAACTTACAGTATGTACAAGGATCAGTACATGCCTCACAATTTTCCAAACACTCCTGGCAATAGCCGACCTCCATCTTCTGACATACCACTTTGGCCTCCCTATCAGGGTGGTAACGGCACTTCATTGGCATCTCCCGCAAACTCTTCCTTGATTCTTCATAATCCTGGCAGGCATTAACGGTATTAAATAAAGCTTTTTCATCGATAAACCTAAGAACTTCTTTTAGTGGTCATCTGGTCTGTTTCGTCTGTTTCGTCTCCGGTTCACCGATTCTCCCCGGCCGTAGCCCGGCACGGGCTTGCCCGGCTCGCCCAAGGGCAGGCCGATTCTCCTCATTGATCCCTATTCCGGTATCTCATCCACCGCTACATATTTCGCCAGCAGGTCATCCTCGGTAAACAAGACATAATCCTCTCCTTCTACCCGTACCTCGGTGCCGCCGAATTCCTTGTAGATCACCAGATCG
>Ga0307434_1000857_pt1 | contig 18171 bp, 11 predicted proteins | sample SalMarWE160220MG_FD_202156 | JGI IMG/M metagenome (GOLD analysis project Ga0307434, IMG submission 202156) | Salt marsh sediment microbial communities from the Plum Island Ecosystem LTER, Massachusetts, United States - WE1603-220 | ecosystem: Environmental > Aquatic > Marine > Intertidal zone >... | reverse complement strand
CTATAATCCAGGGGGGTATGGGTATCAGGATATCAATGTCGAATCTTGCTTCAGCAGTTGCAAATACGGGGTGTGTTGGAGTTATAGCCAGTGCCGGCCTTGGGAACTTTGAGAAGTTTGCAGACCAAGACTTTGCGAAAGTCAACGAAGAGGCGCTAATAGCAGAAATCAGAAAAGCAAAGAGCAAAACCCGCGGGATAATCGGCGTCAATATAATGGTCGCTCTTACAGATTATGAAAATCATATCAAGGCTGCTGTTGAAGAAGACGTCGATGTTATAATTTCGGGAGCTGGGCTGCCTCTGAGCTTACCACAATATGTTAACAGTAAAGGCACCAAGCTTGTTCCGGTTGTTTCATCAGCAAGGGCGTTCAGCATTATCTGCAAACGATGGAAAAATCGCTTCAACAGACTTCCGGATGCGGTAATTGTAGAGGGTGCCAAAGCAGGTGGACATCTGGGCTATTCGTACGAGGAGCTAACCAGCGAAAGAACAATGAGTCTTGAACAAACGGTCATAGAAGTGGTCAGAGCAGCCGGCTGCTTCGAACCACATATACCAGTTATCGCAGCAGGAGGGATTTTTGACGGAAACGACATAGCCAGATTTCTTAAATTAGGAGCCGGTGGTGTCCAGATGGCGACCCGCTTTGTGTGCACAGATGAATGCGATGCCCACGAAAATTTCAAGATCGCTTACCTGAAAGCGAGAGCCGAGGATATAACGATTATCCAAAGCCCTGTAGGATTACCCGGAAGAGTTATAAACAATCATTTTGTGGAAAGAATAAAGGCGGGCAAAACCATACCATTCAGATGCAGCTATCATTGTCTCAAGACATGTGAGCCTGAAACAGCTCCATATTGCATCGCGGAGGTTCTGGCGAAAGCAGCGTCAGGGAAACTTGATGAATCATTCGTATTTGCCGGCTCAAACGCCTACAGGTGTAATGAAATCATACCTGTAAGAACACTTGTTGAGCAGCTGGTTGCAGAACTTAGAATGAATCTTTTACCAAAAAATAAGCGCCCCGGGCAGGCTCAAACCGTAACATAGTGATTCATGCAGAAAAGGATGAAATTTGAATTTAACAAATCCGGAAAGGTTTTCGAAGCAGAGAACCAATAGAAAAAAGAAAGCTGTAAATAATGACGCTAATTTTAGAATGAATATTTAAGGCCAAATTTAGAAAGGGAAATCGAGATAAACATTTATGTTGGTAACTTGTCGCGTGATGTTAACGAAGACGGGCTGCGTGAGGCATTTGATGCTTTCGGGGAGGTTGATTCGGTCAATATTATAAAGGATAAATTCAGCGGCGAGTCAAGAGGGTTTGGATTTGTAATGATGCGTTCGCAACAAGAGGCGTTAAATGCGATTGAAGGAATGAACAATAAAGAACTGAACGGTCTGAATATCACAGTCAGCGAGGCTCATTCCCGACCTTCTAATCGCAGGAAGAGTTTCAACAGTCGCGGCGGCTCGAGCAACAGGCGCGGTGATAGCGGCGGGCGCAGATACTGACAATCAGATTCAGACATTTTGAAATTATTTTAAGGTGAAGTATTTTACAGTGATACAAGAAAGTGGCTCCTCTGAGATTTGTCGAAAGGTAGGAGCGGCTACAACATACACAAAATAGATTTGCAGACACAGCCTGATATTATCTTACCTGTCTGTATCAGCCTACAACAGGGCCTCTATGAGCTAAGCGGTAATGCCGACAAATAGAGGTTGAACTTAATACCCGAAGGTTTTTATAATTATGGCCAGCAAAATTTTTATTATGGTAAGGGATTTTACTATGAAGAAAAAGCTTTTCTGCATTTTTACGACCATATTCATTTGCACAAGTGCTCCAGGTTATGACCGGATTACGGGACTGGGATTCGCGAGCAGAAGCGAGGTTATCGCTCAAAACGGTATGGCGTACACTTCGCAGCCTTTAGCAACACAGGTTGCTTTGGATATATTGAAAAAAGGAAGAGCAGAAATAGTGTTGAGTGTTTAGCCTTAAGTTTCTAGTTTGCTTTGTAGAAAAGTAACTCGTCAAGCTGTTATTGGGCACTTGATGCGGAATCCATAGATTAAAAAACTGGATTCCCGCCTGCGCGGGAATGACAATAGAGGCGTTTTCTACAAAGCATCTTTAGTTTTTATTCTATATATTCGTTTCTTGCCTCTGCGATGTATTTGAGCATTGAGGCGGCCTGCTGGCGGATTTCGGGGTCAAAATTCGTCACGCGAGAGCTCCATTTTTTATACTGTTTGTTAAGCCTTTCGCGAGCCTGGTCTTTGCTCATATCAGAGGTGATACCGACGAGCAGGCCGATATCCTTAACCTGGCAGATATCCGGTGGTAAAAATCTTTCCGTCATTTCAAAGAACTGTTCACTTTCAATTTCAAGACTATCCGCGATGTCACTAAGCGTATTAAATTTACCTTCGGTGACAGTACCGGTAGCCTTTGCAACATACATACATAATTCAAGGATGTCGCGTCGCTGCTGGTGAGCGGTTAATTTGACGATTTCCGTACAAACGCTGGAAATGTCTATTTGCTGGCCCTGGTTGAGAAGGCCGGCAGTTCTGTTTATCGCCTTTTCAAGCCGTCGTTTCGAGCGGTTCGAGGCATTAAAAGCAGCGATGTTTGTCCGGGCCCAGCTCTTTATAAGCTCAAGCTCACAATCAGCAACATCATTATCCGCGACAGCCACGGCGAAGGCCAGCGTTACAGCAAGAATCTTTGCATGCTCAATGTTTTCCTGTAAATCGATATAACCCAACGCTGAGTTTTCGTAGATGAAATTGCAATATGTCGAAGCAATTTTCTCGCCGCTTTTGCCCGACAGAATTGAAACGACGAGGAGCAAATCTCTTTTTCCTGTTCTGGGCAAAGTGAGCCAGTCAGCTTTAATCTCTGCGACAGTTATCCATTCCGCGAGTTTTGTAACAGCCTTTGGCAGTCTGCCGAGCTCGGTTGAATAACAAAAAACAGAAGAATCGTTCATTTGCCATCTTTCGAGACTGCTATGGGCCGGCTTTGCTTTGGAGATTCCGTCAGTAACATCGGTGATGACAATTTGCGCGACGGTGTGCCGGCGGTCTTTGGGCGCGTGGATTGAGCCTTTGATTTTAACGACAAAGCCGCCGTTTTGTTCCTGCTGATGGTTTTCGGTAACCAGTGAAACAGAACAGTCAAGTTGATTTTCCGGCCGGTGATGCTCAAACAGACCGGTGTCTTTTAATTTGTCCCAGATCCAAGACTTAAATTGTTCAAGTCCTTTGAATTGCATTTTTTGCAGTCGTGTTACTGGACTTTAACCGAACTCAGATGCTCGGCTTTTTCCTTTATATCCTGCTGCTGCATATCTCCCTGCCGGTCGAGGGAAAATTTCACCTCGAGCGCCCTGCCTGACCTTACATCCTCAAAATGACAGTGCATTCTCTGGTTTACATCGTAGCTGTAAGTAACCTTTATTGGACATTCGGCAGGCCTGCCGGGAGGCAGCTTCAGCTTGTGCGTCGCGATTTTATTAACGAATTTAACATCAGAGTCTTCGCCCTGCGTGATGGTTATCTCCAGCTCTGTCTGTCCCTCTGAAACGGTATAGAAAGTTTTAGCCACGTGGCAGGGCAATGGGGTATTTTTCTCCAGGATTATACGGTTTTCGACCACCCTTTTTCCTGTTTTTTCATCTATGGGAGCGCAGATAGTTCCGTAGCTGTGGTTACAAACATCCGTAAGTCTGATGTGCTTGAGGCCTGTAGCGATACCGGCGGGCAAGGCATCGGGATTTTCTCTTGCAATGGTCAATCCGGCGTGGATAGCTGCTCCGAGAGTGACACATTCATCGACATTAACGGTAACTTCAGGCTTAAATCCGAACATTTTTTCGAGCCGCTGCCGAACGATTGGGATTCTGCTGCTGCCGCCAACGAGCAGAATCTTATCAATCTGTGACGGTTTAAGCTTTGCCTCTTCGAGAGCGACATCGAGCATAATACCGATTCGCGAAATAAGAGGCGAGATTGCATCCTCGAAAATTTCGCGCGTAATTTCAACTTTCATACTGCCGGCCTGGCCGTAGATTATATTCTTCGAAGTGTTTCTCCTCGAGAGCGTTTTTTTAATGTCTTCGGCCTCGTCTTCATATTTTGCCCTTTCCTCTTCGGCACTAATCAGTTCCTTTGAGAACTTGTCTTTGTATTTCTGCTCGATGATTTCAAGAACTTGTTTGTCGAAGTCGATGCCTCCGAGCTCATGGTCACCCTGCGAACAAATGATGTCCATCTGATGGTCTTTCATATCCATTATGGTGACATCGAAGGTTCCTCCACCAAGGTCATAGACGAGCACTTTTCCGAAGACGGTACGGGTTGTGGCATAATACAGAGCGGCGGCTACGGGCTCATTGACAATGCCGATAACGTTAAGTCCCGCGATAGTTCCGGCGTCCATTGTTGCCTTTCTCCTTATTTCGTCAAAGTGGGCGGGGACGGAAATAACAACATCCTGAATCCGGTAATTCTGAACGGAGCAATCCTCTTTGAGTTTTTTCAGAATAAGCGCAGAGAGCTCGACAGCGGTCCAGTCTCTTCCGTCGATGTTTATTTTGTACGAATCATCCCCCATATGCCGTTTGACCCACCGCACAGACCTTTTTGGATTAAGGTGTCGGCAGTTGATTGCCTCGAGTCCGACACGAATAACTCCCGAGTTTTCCTCGTCAAAGAAGATAGCCGACGGAGTAAGCCTTTCACCCTCGGAATTCGGGACAATTTCAGGCTTGCCGATGGCATTCAGCACTGCCAGAGATGAAAAGGTCGTGCCAAGGTCGATGCCCGCTATGGCGGATTTTTTCGATTCATTGTTAGCCATTTTGTTATCCCCCCGTTCTGTCGGAATATTCTATCCGAACAGCTTTACCCTCGCTGTACGGACAACTTTGAAGCTTTCATCATCAATAAAATGCCGATACCCCGGCCTTACAAGATTAGCGACTTTACCTTTTCGCTCAGGCTCCGTTGCACCGACTTTTTCTTTCACGGCTTCAGCGATTTTTTCCTGGCCGTTGTAATCGCTGTCAATTTCCAGCTTATACTGCTCGATACCACTGGATTCGAGAGAAAAAACGAGCTCGTCTCTTACTTCTTCAAGGTCGTCTGTATCAATACCACTGCTGCGGAACTGTTCTATTCTGTCCTCAAGATTATCAATGCAGCGAATAATCTTAAGGCCAAAACTTTTGATTATGCTCCAGTCGTATCCGTCCTGCAGTTTTTTGATTCTATCCTGCTGACCGAGGGCATACTCTCGAATCGCAGAGACCTGCTGCATAAGTTCTTTGATGGTGCCACTTAAGGGCTGTGAGCGGTCGAGAGTTGTCTGTTTAAGAGTCTGAGCCATCTGCTTGAATTCGGCTACCTGTTTTTCCAGACTCTTGCTCTGAGCCTTCAGTACCTTCTCGAGCTTAGCCGTATCCTCGTCGTTTTCTGAAAAATTCCTGCGTTTCGTCAGCGACTTATATCTCTGATTCAGCCTGTCGCCTTTGAGCTTCAGTAACTTTTTAGAACCCGCAGCCTGGCCGTCGGAAAACATCAAGTCAACGTTCCTGGAGCCGCCTTCCGCGGAATCAGAAGAAGATTGATCTCTTAAATTAGTCTCGGAATAGAGGTGGTCGTCTTTACCGCGGTCGGACAGTCCTTTATTGAAGTCAAACCAGCCGGAACTTGCAAGGATTTTGACATTAACAGGCCGTTCGGCTTTTTGATGGCCAGTTTTTTGTTTCGATGATTCAACCACTGCCTGCGGTCCCTGCTGCGATTGAAGATTTTCATCTCCACCCTGATGCATCACTTCTGAAGAAGTATCCTTAAAACCGAATATACGACGATATACGAACCTGACAGCAAACCACAGGAGCAACCAGGCAAAAACTGCACTCCCTGTGAGAATAAATACAGCCGAAGTATCAATCAAAAGGCCTTTGCCCTGTCTTTGCGTATTATACTCATCAAGCTTTTGTTGCCAGTCATCACTTGAGAAAATGTCGGCCAGATAGCGGATATCAACTTCATCGGCTGTCACTTTATCCAGCTTTTCAAGGCGTGTTTTTATATCTTCCAGGAGCTGTTTCTCTTTTCTCTGCTCAACAAGTCCCCATCCGAGCGTTGCAGCACCGGCAAACAATAAGACCAGACCTAAAACAGCGGATTTTTTCCCCATACTCGCCACTTTTGATTCCAATTCATTTATAAAAAAACTTATCCCCCAAATCATGGTGTATAGCAGTCAGGATGCTTCAGGCCACGAGGACAAAGGCCTCATAAAAACAGACCAATCACGGCCCAAAAACATACGGATGCTGCGGTAAAACCGCCAAAATAAACTATAAATAATAATCGGGTAACAATCAAATCAACTGAAAACAAAAAAGGGTAGTTTCTGAAAGTCCGATAGAATTTGATTAGGTGTCGCAAAAAAGAATATCAGTTAAATTGATATTTTTTTATAAGACGAAAAAAATTTTATTTTAACGAAATCTGTTTCTACTGTCCCCTCAGCCACTCATTAACAGCATAAGCGGCTTTTCGTCCGCTATCGATTGCGCTAACAACCAGAGAGGCTCCATTAACCGCATCACCTGCAGCAAAAACCCAGCTCCGGCTGGTCTGATAATTATTTACAAGTACATTTCCTTTATCATCGAGCTGCAAATAGAGGTCATTAACCAGAGGTTTATGAAGGAGATGCGTAAAACCAAGAGCAAGAATAACGAGGTCCGCCTCGAGGATAAACTCGGTTCCGGCCAGCTCTTTTATCTTCCAGTTTCCGCCGTCTTCCACCCACTGGACCCTGCAGGCATTTAGCTGCCGAACGCTCGTTGCCGAGCCTGAAAAACTTTTTGTTAATACCGACCAGATTCGCTCACATCCCTCTTCATGAGAAGATGATGTTCTCATAACGCGCGGCCAAGTCGGCCAGGGTGTATCCGGCGGGCGGGCATCCGGCGGTTTGGGTAAAATTTCGAGCTGATAAATCTGTTTAGCGCCCTGCCTGCGAGCGGTACCGACACAATCGCTTCCGGTATCGCCGCCGCCTATAACGACAACAACCTTATCTTTCGCGGTTATTATTTCAGAGTCATCGAGAGGCTCGCCGGCATTGAGCTTATTCTGTACTTTTAAGAAGTCCATCGCAAAAACAATATTATCATATCCCCTGCCGGGAACATTGAGGTCTCTCGGCTGAGCAGCTCCCGTTGACAAGCAAATGCAGTCAAACATTTTCTGCAGATAACGCGCAGAGATATCCGTACCGACATCAATCCCGGTCTGAAACTGGACACCCTCAGCAGTCAACTGCTCTAATCTGCGGTCGATAATTTGTTTGGCGAGCTTGAAATCTGGTATGCCGTATCGGAGCAGTCCGCCGGGCCTGGGGTCTTTCTCAAAAACAACTACGCTGTGCCCCGCCCTTGCGAGCTGTTGAGCGCAGGCAAGACCTGCCGGCCCGGAGCCCACAATCGCAACTTTCTTTCCGGTTTTTTGTAAAGCAGGCAACGGCCTAATCCAGCCATTGTCGAATCCGCGTTCGACTATCTGCATCTCAATATTCCTGATTGCTACCGGCTCGTCACTTATGCTCAGGGTACAGGCAGTCTCACAGGGAGCGGGACAGATTCTTCCGGTAATCTCAGGGAAGTTATTTGTGGAATGCAAAAGCTGACAAGCCTGCTGCCACTGGTTATTATAAATAAGCTCGTTCAACTCCGGCACGTTATTCCCGAGAGGACAGCCGGCACCGTGACAGAAAGGAATCCCACAATCCATACACCTTGCGGCCTGCTGATAAATCGCCTCTGCGGTCAAAGGCAGCTCGATCTCATTAAAATCATAAATCCTTTCCTGTACCGGTCTTTTGCCGGCAACCTTTCGTTCATATCGCAAAAAACCTTTAGTCTCACCCATAGAAGACCTCCTCGGTGGCAGGAGTTGTTTCAGTGTCCCTTTGTTCGGCAGCTCTCATCTTCTCTATGGCCTTTCGATAATCGATTGGCACAACCTTCACGAACTTTCCAACCATATCCTGCCAGTTATTCAGAATCTGCTGTGCCCTTTTGCTTTGAGTCCAGTCGCAATACCGTTTGACCAAATCATATAGTTTCTTCTTGTCATCTTCGTGCCAGACGCTTTCGAGCTCCACGAGGTCGAGATTGCAGAGGGTATCGAAAAGCTGCATTTCATCGAGGACATAGGCAACACCCCCGCTCATACCGGCGGCAAAGTTACAGCCGGTCTTGCCCAGGACAACAACCGTACCGCCGGTCATATACTCACAGCCGTGGTCACCGACTCCCTCAACGACTGCGGTTGCCCCGCTGTTGCGGACACAAAAGCGTTCGCCGGCGATACCGTTGATAAAGACCTCACCGCGAGTAGCACCATAAAGAAGGGTATTTCCGGCAATGATGTTTTCGTGAGCAGGAAAAGCGGCTTCTTCAGGAGTTTTCACAACGATTCGGCCTCCTGAAAGACCTTTTGCGAGATAATCATTGCTTTCGCCGATAAGCTTTAACGTCACTCCGGCAACCAAAAAGGCCCCGAAGCTCTGACCGGCTGAACCCCGAAACGTTATCTCTATGCTGTCTTCAGGTAGTCCCTGGGGGCCATATTTTTTTACAATGCGATTACTTAAAATCGTACCCACAGCCCTGTCAGTGTTTTTGATAGGAAGTTCAAAAACCGTTTTTGTTTTATTTTCGATAGAGGCTTTTACCTTTTCGATAATCTGCCAGTCAATATGGTCATCAATTCTGCGCTTCTGAAGGTTGACCTGCCTTAAAGCTGAGCCCTGAGGATTTTGAGGTTTGCTGAATACAGCGGAGAAGTCCAGTCCCATTGCCTTGAAATGCTCGACAGCCTTTTTAGTCTTCAGTCTTTCAACTCTGCCTACCATATCGTCGAATTTTCTGAAGCCGAGGCCAGCCATAATCTGCCGTACCTCTTCTGCGATAAAATACATAAACCGCTCGACGTATTCGGGCCTGCCGGCAAATCTTTTTCTCAGCCTCTCATCCTGTGTGCCGATTCCAAAGGGACAGGCGCCTTCGTGACATTTTCGAAGCAGGGTACAGCCGAGCGTAACAAGAGCCGCGGTTCCGAAACCGAATCTTTCCGCACCGAGCAGAGCCGCGATAACAACATCCCTGCCAGTCTTCATCTGGCCGTCAACCTGTATCCTGATTCTATCCCGCAGATTATTCATAACAAGCACCTGCTGAGTTTCAGAAAGACCGAGCTCCCAGGGACATCCTGTGCGTTTGATAGAAGATAACGGGCTTGCACCTGTTCCGCCGTCGTGGCCGCTGATAAGAACCTCATCGGCACCGCCCTTCGCAACACCAGCGGCTATTGTACCGACACCAACCTCGGCAACCAGCTTTACAGAGACCCTGGCATCGGGATTTGCGCACTTGAGGTCATAAATCAGTTGAGCCAGGTCTTCGATGGAATAGATATCGTGATGGGGCGGCGGAGAAATGAGCGTAACGCCCGGCGTGGAATATCTCAGGCGGGCGATTTCCTCGGTGACCTTATGGCCTGGAAGCTGGCCGCCCTCTCCGGGTTTTGCACCCTGTGCTATTTTAATCTGCAGCTCTTTTGCATTTGCAAGGTAGTTAATGGTGACACCGAACCGGCCGCTTGCAACCTGCTTGATTGCGCAGTTTCTGGAATCACCGTTCTCCAAAGGTGCATATCTCGCAGGGTCTTCGCCGCCTTCACCGGTATTGCTCATAGCACCCAGGCGATTCATCGCCACAGCGAGGCACTCATGCGCTTCTTTGCTTATAGAGCCGTGACTCATCGCGCCGGTGCAGAATCTTTTCACAATTTCGCCGGCAGGTTCCACCTCATCCAGCGGCACTTTTCCCGCAGCCTCGCCGCGAGGCGGGTCGGCTGGTACAAAATCAAAAAGCCCCCTTAGTGTGCAGAGCCTTTCAGCCTGGTCATTGACGGCATCGGCATAATCGGCATAGGCCTGCGGGTCGTTGAATCTGACGGCGTGCTGAAGTCTGGAAACCGTTGTCGGATTCCATAGGTGACGCTCACCATTATTTCTGAAATGATAAAATCCTCCGTATGGTAATTCAAGCGCCCCTGCAGGGCGCTGCTGAAAAGCATCTTTATGAAGGGCAATTACATACTGTGCAATCTCACTCAGTCCGATTCCGCTGATACGAGAATTCGTTCCTGCAAAATATTTTTCTATGATTCCGCTGTTCAGGCCTATGGCTTCAAAAAGCTGGGCACCGCAATAGCTTCGAAGCGTGGAGATGCCCATCTTGCTCATTGTTTTTAAGATTCCCTTCTTTATAGCAGCTATGTAGTTGTCCGCGATTTGAATCGTCTCCATATCCGCAGGCAGCGCGCCCTGCCGCTGCATCTCATCAAGAGCCTCGAAAGCCAGATAAGGATTAATTGCATTTGCACCGAAGCCGGAGAGCAGACAAAAATGCATAACCTCTCTCGGCTCACCGCTTTCAACAATCAGGCCGGCTTCCTTTCTAAGTCCGCAATCAAGCAGACTGTGGTGAACAGCAGATACCGCTAAAAGAGACGGTATCGCCGCCTTCGACTCATTTACACCACGGTCACTAATGATTATAAAAGAAACTCCGCTTTCGACAGCCCGCCTGGCGGAGTCGACGAGGTCATTTATCGCACTCTCAATAGCAACTGCCGGCTCAGCCGTACCTACATCAAACAATGCCGAGATAGTGACACATTTGAAGTCGTCGCGGCTGACCGTTCGCAAACGCTCGATATCCTCATTCGTAAGAATAGGATGCGGAAGCTTCAATTGCCTGCAATGAAGCGGACCTTCGTCGAGAAGGTTTTGCTTTTTTCCGGTAAAAACCATCAGGCTCATTACCAGGCCTTCACGAAGCGGGTCGATGGCCGGATTTGTCACCTGGGCAAAGAGCTGTTTGAAATAATCGAACAATAATCTCGGCCTGTCCGAAAGAACAGCCAGAGGCGCATCATCCCCCATCGAGCCTACCAGCTCCTGGCCGTTAACCGCCATCGGCGTCAGAACCATTTTCAGCTCTTCGCGAGTATAGCCGAAAGAGCGCATCTTTTTAAATATAGTCTGCGGGTCGCTGTGTACGAGCTTCGGCGTATCAAAAAGACCCCGCAACTCGATTCTGTTCTCGTCCAGCCAACGACGATAAGGCTTCTGTCTTACAATCTTGCTCTTTATCTCGTTGTCTGTAATAATCCTTCCTTCAGCGGTATCAATAAGGAACATACGTCCCGGGCGAAGCCGGCCCTTCTGCCTGATTCTCTCGCTCTTAAAGTCCACGACACCTGCTTCACTTGCAATAACCGCCAGCCCGTCGTTCGTCACCAGGTACCTGCAGGGTCTCAGTCCATTCCTGTCGAGCATCCCGCCGATTACAGTGCCGTCGGTAAAAACCATAGCAGCCGGTCCGTCCCACGGCTCCATAACGGCAGCATGGTATTCATAAAAAGCACGCTTGTCGGTACTGATGTGATACTTTGTTCCGAAAGCCTCAGGAATCATCATCATCATAGAATGAGGCATACTACGACCCGAGCGTACAAGCAGCTCAAGAACGCTGTCGAAACATTCCGAGTCACTGGCACCGTCTCTGAGAATCGGGAAAAGGTCACTGATATTGTCACCGAAGATTTTGCTTTGCATCTTCGGCTCACGCGCTTTCATCCAGTTTCTGTTCCCGCTGAGCGTATTTATCTCGCCGTTGTGAGCGATGCATCTGAACGGCTGGGCAAGCTGCCAGTTCGGAAAGGTATTCGTGCTGTATCGCTGATGTACAACAGTAAGGGCGGATTGTAATTTCTTGTCGGAAAGGTCGGGATAATAGGCGAACAACTGTCGCGCCATAAACATACCCTTGTAGCAGATTGTTCTCGACGACAGGCTGGTAACATAAAAATCCTTACCAGTGTCTATTGCCTTTTCCCTGATGATTCTTTCCGCTCTTTTTCGAGCAAGATATAAATCCCTCTCGAAATCTTCGCTCTGCCGGCCGCAACCATCAACAAAGATTTGCCTTATCGAAGGCTCCGCCTGCAGAGCTATCTTTCCGAGACAACTGCTATTAGTCGGAACAGGCCGCCAGCCGAGTATTTTCATACCATAATGGTTTATTGCAGACTCAAGAACTTCGTCGCAGCTTTTACGAATGTCACTATCCTTCGAGCCGAAAACCATTCCGACCGCATACCTGCCCGGCTCGCCGAGCGCAAAACCGATTCTTTTGGATTCGGCTGTGAAGAGTTGATGAGGTATCTGAAATAAAATCCCAGCGCCGTCACCTGTGGTCTCATCAGCACCGGCGGCTCCACGATGATGCAGATTTAATAAAATCTCTTTGCCGTATTCAATTATGGAATGGCTCTTTCTGCCGGCTATATCGACAACTGCACCGATACCACAGGCATCATGTTCAAAAGACGGATTATATAATCCTTTTTCTTCCATTTTATATTTATAAGCTTAGTTAATAACCAACATCTATATTCGCCATACTTATTACATAATAAGAACACCTAATTTAATATACTATTTTTTCGAAGATTCAGGCAGTTAATTATCTTTATATCAATTTTCAACAATGTTAATACTATCAGGATATGTTATAAGATATTAATAGCCCTGAGCAGAGATAAATCTCCACCCAGGGCCAACCAAAAGCAATTTTTGAAAAAACTGACTCTTAAATTTTCAACTTAACATCCATAATCCCTTAATGTGCATTATTTCACAAACAACAATTCAGCATAACTCGGCAGAGGCCATAGGTCGGAATCAACATTCGTTTCGAGCTGGTCGGCAACCTTTCGCAAATTCTTCATTTCTGGAATAATGCTGTCGCGGTAATACTCACCTTTTTTATTAGAATCCGCCGTAGATGGAGCTTTATCAATCGCTTTCTCAAGAGCCTCAATTGCACCGGTTAGCGAACCAATCAGCTTTGTAACCAAATCCAGCAATTTTTTCTGCACGGCAGTCTCGCCACCAGCAGATACGAGTGAAGAAACCGTATCAGCAATGATTTTGCAGTAGTTGTTTACCGCAGGGATAATCTGACGTTTCGCAATGTTAAGCATCGTCACTGCCTCGATATTGATGGTCATCACATAAGCTTCCATAAGAATTTCCGTCCTTGCCTGCAGTTCATCTTTGCTTAGAACACAATGTTTTTCGAAAAGTTCAACATTCTCTGTGTTCATAATATTGTCAAGGGCTTCAATCGTCGATACGATATTCGGTAAACCTCTTTTTTCGGCTTCCCTGACCCACTGCTCGGTATAGTTATCACCGTTATAGAGTATCCGGCTGTGCTCTGAAGCAAACTTTTGCAGAATCTTCTGTGCCGCAGTCTTAACATCACCGTCACTTTCAAGTTCATCAGCAATTTCAGAAAGCACTTCCGCAACGATAGTATTCAGGACAAAAGCAGGTCCGGCAGTCGATTGCGTTGAACCGACCATCCTGAATTCAAATTTATTACCGGTAAAAGCAAAAGGTGAAGTTCTGTTCCGGTCTGTGCAGTCCCTCGGCAGAGGCGGCAACGTTGAAACACCAAGCTTAAGCTCGCCGCCTTGTCTCGAAGCCTTAGCTCCGCCAGCGGCAAGCTGCTCAATAATGTCGGTTAGCTGCTCACCAAGAAAAATTGAAACAATCGCAGGCGGAGCTTCGTGTCCGCCAAGACGATGCTCATTACCGACGTTGGCGACAGAGGCTCTTAATAACCTGGCATATTTATCAACAGCCTTCATCACCGCACAAACCATCACAAGAAAAACCATATTTTCATGGGGCGTAACGCCGGGCTCCAAAAGGTTATTGCCGTCATCGGTTACCATACTCCAGTTGACGTGTTTTCCCGAACCGTTAACGCCCGCAAAGGGCTTCTCGTGAAGCAGGCAAACAAAACCGTGCCTTAGCGCCACCTTTTGCAATGTCTCCATTGTCAATTGATTATGGTCGGTCGCAACATTTACAGTTCCGAAAACCGGCGCAAGCTCATACTGTGCCGGTGAGACTTCGTTGTGCTGTGTTTTCGCAGGCACGCCGATCTTCCAGAGCTCGGTATTGACCTCGTGCATAAATGATGCAACCCTTTCATGCAAGGTGCCGAAATAATGGTCACTGAGCTCCTGGCCCCTCGGTGACGGCGCACCGAAAAGCGTCCTGCCCGTCAAAATCAAATCCAGACGTTTCTCATAAAGCGAGCGCTCGACAAGAAAATATTCCTGTTCAGGACCCAGAGTTGCCATGACACGCTTTGAACTGCTATTGCCCAAAGCCTTCAAAACTCTCATAGCCTGCTTATTCAGAGCATCCATCGAACGAAGCAGAGGAGTCTTTTTGTCCAGCGCCAGGCCGGTATATGAACAAAAAGCACTGGGAATATAAAGCGTAATATTTTCGCCGTCTTTCTTGATAAACACAGGGCTTGTGCAGTCCCACGCAGTGTATCCTCTTGCCTCGAAGGTCGCCCTCAGCCCGCCCGAAGGAAAAGATGAAGCATCAGGCTCACCCTGATATAACTCTCTGCCTGAAAATTCCATTATCATTCCACCGTCCGGGGTCGGTGAAATAAAGGAATCGTGCTTTTCAGCAGTAAGCCCTGTCATCGGCTGAAACCAATGACAATAATGCGTCGCACCTTTTTCAATAGCCCAGTCCTTGATAGCATTTGCAACCACACCGGCAAGTGACGAGTCAAGAAATTCCGAACCCTCGATCGTCCTCTTTAGAGATTTATAAACATCCTTCGGCAAACGCTCACGCATTACGACTTCATTGAAAACATTTGAGCCGAACAACTCAGTTATTGATTCATAATTTTCGTTCATTCTTTTACTCCCGCCTAATTATACCTTTCAATGTTTTTCATTCAAAAATAACAAAATAAAATTACCCAATCGCCTTATCACCCCTCTCACCGGTGCGAATCCTTATACACTCAGGCAGATCAAGAATAAATATCTTACCGTCACCTATTTGGCCGGTTCTTGCTCCTTCAATTATTCCGTTAACCGTCTTTTCAACAAAATCTTCATTAACCGCAATTTCAAGTCTGACTTTTTTTAAAAGATTAATCTCAAACTTGACGCCTCGATAGCTTTCCTCATAACCCTGCTGTTCGCCACAGCCGAGAGCATTCGTTACAGACATTTTTCCTACCTCATATTTGTATAAAGACCTTTTGACATCATTTAGCTTATGCGGCTGAATATACGCTATGATAAGTTTCATTGTAAAGTTCCTTTTTTTGAGTAAATTATTTTATGTTGTACTGAATACCTGGAAACCGCTGTAAGCCTCCATTCCGTGCTCGCCGATATCCAGGCCTCTTAGTTCTTCATCCCTGCAAATTCTTAAACCTATTGTCTTATCAATAAGCTTGAAAACCAGACCCATACTGACAGCTACAAATATTACAGCCCCTGCAATGCCAACCATTTGGATCCCGAGCTGCATAGGATTTCCGCTGTAAATAAATCCGTTATTTGCCAGGCCGAGCGATTCTTTACCAAAAATCCCAACGCATAAAGTACCCCATATTCCGCACATTCCGTGGACAGGAACAGCCCCAACCGGGTCATCGATATGCAGCTTATCGAGCAATTCCACACCTTTTACAACAATGTATCCGGCGGCAGCCCCAATAACCATAGCTGCCCAGGGGTCAACATAAGCACACGGCGCGGTAATAGCAACAAGTCCCGCCAGTGCGCCGTTCATTGCCATTGATAAATCGGGCTTGCCGTACCTTTTCCATACAGTTGCCATAGCAACCAGCCCGCCGAGCGCTGCTGCGATATTGGTATTGAGTGCGACTCTTCCAATCAGTTGACCGTTTCCAACCGAAAGTGTCGAGCCTGCGTTAAAGCCGAACCAGCCGAACCACAAAATGAATACTCCCAAAGAAGCCAGCGGAATATTGTGTCCTGCAATAACGTTGGGCTTGCCGTCAAGGCCGTATTTTCCTTCTCTTGGTTTTAAAACGGATGTTCCGACAAGTGCGGCAATGCCCCCCACCGTATGCACAACCGTCGAGCCGGCAAAATCTGCGAAACCCATTTCACTTAGCAAACCGCCGCCCCAAATCCAGTGCCCGATAACCGGGTATACCAAAGCAGAAATGATAAACGAATAAATAAGGTAAGCACTGAATTTCATTCTCTCTGCCATACCGCCTGCAACGATTGTTGCAGCGGCACCGCAAAACGCGGCCTGGAAAAGCCAGAATGCATATAACGGTATCCCGTTGGCTTCATTTCCGAGACCTGCAAGACATAAACCCTTTGTTCCAATGAAGGCGTTGCCATCACCAAACATAAGAGCATATCCCACAAGAAAGAAACCAAGCGAAGCCATACAAAAATCGAGAAAGTTTTTTGTCAGTATATTACAGGTATTTTTGGCCCTTATAAAGCCGGCCTCCACCATTCCGAAACCTGCCTGCATAAAAAAGACCAGAAATGCACCAATAAGCACCCAGACCGTATCGAGACCTTTGGTAATATCTGATAAATCAATAGAAATTTGCGAGGCATATAACGGTCTTGCTGATAGAAAAATCAAAGCAAATACAACTATCAGAATGCTATTTCTAAATACCGCCCTGTTAGTTTTATTACCCATAAATTTCTCCATTCTTTCTGAATTCAACCAGCCAAGTAATTTTAATTTATATTTGCAAAGGGCGTGCCATAATTCATAAATTCACCTAAGCTCTTATTACCCAAAGAGATATAAAAATTATCGATTAATATTAGCTTTCAATCATATAACATATTTGTATTATTCGATTTTATTTAATACATAATTGTATTTTAGCATTGTATAACACTAAAATTTATGAATATGGCTTGCCTTAATATAGCTAATAATTAGAATCTTTTTGAAAAACTAATACCTGCGAAAAAATAATCGCTTTCACTTCTAAAGGCATCCGATTTTCGAATTGAATCTCCCAAAAGCGTTACATAATACAGGTTGCCGGCAAGCGTCCAGCCGTCAGCAAACTCAACAGGAAATGAGGCAGTCAACTGCCAGTAATTCAATTTATCATCATCAACTCCCCAATAAGCATGGTTATATGAACTCGAACCCCAGGTAAGCTCTGAGCCAAGAGTTAAACCGACGGGCAAACCAGAGCCAATCTCGAAAATCTTATCTATGGAATGCTCGAGATTAAACGAGACAAACGTACCTGAAGCAGCGTGAACATCGTGATATACCGTAAAAGACGGGTTCAGCGGCAAATCGAAGTTCAGGCCCCAGTAAATTTCTGTCGTATCACCAGCGCTCGGGAAATAATAATAAATCGCACCGAAGGAATAACCAACACCAACAAAACCCGGTAGGTCATCAGAGTAATCCAAGATATAGTTGAACTCAGTGAATTCATCATTCTGACCATTTATATTCGTAGTTTCTAAATTGCCCCAGAAGGTAGCTGTCCAGTTTCCAAAACCAATGTCAACATTAGGCCAAAGTACCGGGTCATCCACTACATTCTGACCTCTCCAGATATATTTGCCGACATAATCCAGAGATACATCAATCGAGATATCCTTGTCATCTCTCGCAAAAGCAAATCCTGAGAAAGCAGAAAGAGACAACAAACAAAACAAAAACATATTTTTTCTTTTCATAATTCTTACCCCATCAAAACTTCAAGATTAATTCAAAACATTTTAATCTGCCTGGTTATTCTGTACATGGCAACTTCAATGCCAAAAAAATAAAAAAATATAACCTATTGATATATAAGAAGTTAAGGAAAATAACCAGAAATCTAACTGCAACATATTTGAAATATTAATAAACTAATGGTACAAATATGTAGTATATTATGCAATAAAGCTCATTAAAGTAGTTTCAATAAGGATTAGAGTTCAATGAACTTCAATAACGATACAAATATCTTAAAACAGTCAAAATTCCCCAATATCCTCGATACTCTCTACAAAATCAGCCAGATTCTTGCTTCCGGATTAAATCAAAAACAGACACTGGCTGAAGTGCTTGACCTGCTTGACAATGAGCTGGATATGAAAAGAGGAGCAATAACCCTTCTGTCACCAAGTGGAA
>Ga0307434_1000855_pt1 | contig 18178 bp, 15 predicted proteins | sample SalMarWE160220MG_FD_202156 | JGI IMG/M metagenome (GOLD analysis project Ga0307434, IMG submission 202156) | Salt marsh sediment microbial communities from the Plum Island Ecosystem LTER, Massachusetts, United States - WE1603-220 | ecosystem: Environmental > Aquatic > Marine > Intertidal zone >... | reverse complement strand
GTATTAAAGTCTCGGGAATAACGATCGAAGATAAAACCAATTATTCCACAAGTAACTTTAGTAGTCTTGATGACGAAGAAGATACTCATTTGACTGTGAGTTTGACTTCCTCAGATAACAACAGCAATAGTTCAATTTCAGTCATAGCCATTAGAATTCCATTTAACATACAGAATATGCTATCACTAGCCTCCTTGAGTGAAGGGAACACCATTGGTAATATTGGACAAGGACCAAATCCGTTTGAAAATCAACAATTATTCCAAGATTTCAATCCCTTTGAGTTACTTTCGAACCTACAAATTGGGAGCACAAGCTTAGTCAATCCAGATTGGTCAATAACTCAGTCATTAACTATGAGTCTAGTAGGGGGAGGAGCACGCGGAGGAGTAACCAATAACTCACTTGCTCAGATAGAAAAAGATACTTTGGATTTAGTATTCGTATCAGTGATTCCATATACAGGAGACTAGAATCGATAATATCTCCGCCCTGTTCAGAAATCCTATCTCTACCATCTCTCGAGATGTGATTAATTCGTTGTGAAATTGGGATATGAAGTCTGATACTACCAATCAATAATATCTTCAACTACCAGCATATATGGTAGTAATTCACTAATCACCAATTTATTCTCATGACTAAATATCATATCATCCTTATTAACAATCATCTTCAATTACAATATCAGTCTTTCCAATATTCAATAGAATTCAAATGAAGATAAATTACAGGTCAATATGATTTTCTTTCTAGAATTGTTTCAAACTGCCCTATATGCATCAAAAATATTCTGTTCATAGCTCTCCCATAAAAGATTCTCTTTTGCAAACTGATACACATCCAATCGCTTCTCATAAATTTTTTCCATATTATCTCTGCAATCTCGAAGCTGTGATATCATATCTCCATAGTCTTCAAATGTCATACAGTAATCCCCAAGGATATTTTTTATTGGAACAAGCGAGGAAGTACATAGAACTACGAGACCTGCATGGGCATATTCATATGCCTTGTTGGGACTGATATATTTATGAGACCAATGTTTTCTGAAAGGCACTATTCCGACAGAACTATTTTGCATTTCCTGGTACATCATATGTCGAGGTAGATAGCCTTTATACACCACTCTGGAAGTCGAAGGACCAGACGGAGACGTAGCGTTATTTGATGGTTCTTCAACCCCTATCATCGTTAAAGTTCCAACATCATCGTATCGATTGAATATGTCTACAAACCCTTCCATATTCCGATGAGCTATTTTGGTATTATTTTTTGACTCAATGCCCGCATAGACTGAAATTAACTCTCTATGAAACTTTGGAGGTTGGATATCATTTATTTCGTTTTTCATAGGAAAGTTAGGGGTGATGAATACTTTGCTATTGCTTCCCAACTCTCGGAGTTCCGTTGCAATATTTTCAGAAACGGTTATTGTAGGGGTTGATGAAACTATTTGCTTTTCCCATCTTAATCCCAATTTCAAAAATCTGTAATTCAATAATCTTAGTATTGTTTTTTGTAATATCCTTCTATGATTATCATTATTCCTACTAGATTGTTCTAAGCTTGAGTTGTATGATTCGATTTGCCTTCTAACGTATGATGGCCAATACTCATGATCATCATATACAAAAGGGATATCAATTTCTGATACCATCTTTGCAGAAAAGATATTATGAGCATGAACTATATCTGGCCTAGCCTCACGTACTATTTTCTTGAGCTGCTTTTTTACACAATACCAATAATACGGAAAAGCGCGTCGTGCTCTTGGTGTCCAACTAATTTCATATATCTTTGAAAAAACGCTACTACTAGTATATGATGGCAAACCTGCAAAAAATACTTGATAATTACGATTTAGTGCACTAATGGCAGATTTCTCTATTCTCCAATCTGGTAGCGCATAATCAGATAAATGAAGAACTTTCAATGGTGATGTATATTAAAACTCCGTTTTTTAACATATCGGCAGATTAAAATGACTACAACAATGTTCCCAATGAACAAAATCCATCCATTCGTTTATCCAGCACTTTTGATATCCTATTATGAATTCCCTCAAAATTGAGGACGGATTCTTGTTAGAAATTCCATCTATGTATTGTAACCCCTATTATTCTCGTCACAGATAGAAGTTGATGATAGCAGCAATGTAGTCCGTTGTTGCTACTGCATGCCGATGTTCCACATGTAAGGCTAGCTCTGAAGCGACATTGACATCCTCTTGTTCCTAGTCCCATCAAGTCGGCTTAAGCTCCAGGTTAGGAATAGGATCACTACGGATTTCCCCAATATAAGAATAGTAGACCATCCAATTACATTTGATGTTCGATCATTCGTTCTGTTTCATACTTCTCAAAATTCCATAAAGTATAGGAACAAAAACAATTCCATTATTATAGAGTATACGTCAAGATTAAACAGCTTCAAGATGTTCATTCTGACCCATTATGATAGACGTATCACAATGTATGATCTCATCATCAAAATCAAAGAGGATCAGAACATCCATATAATATTCTGAATAATTACGCAGCGTTTTTGTTACCTAGTACAAACACACACACATTACATACATACATACATACATACACCAGTCATTGGCCCTTCAAGATCATCTGCTGTAATTGTTCCAGTCTCTGCTACTTCATCTTGAGACGGATCGTAACTAAACAATGTTACCAATACGTCATCATTTTCGCCAAATGGGCCAGTATGGATATGTCCTGCTGTGACTCCTTGAATTTCTGTAGCATTAACCCTGTAGGACATGGCATTTTCAGCTAACATTTGAAATTGAGCCGTTCCTGATGCTTGTGTTTCTACTGGTGGGACTTCTTCTCCACCAGTCAGCTCCGCAATAAATGGATCTTCTATGGTCGCAAGAACCGAAGGCAAGTACTGCTGCTCCAATTACTAGGACCGTGGCAACGACAAACAGACTAGATTGTTAGCTTAATTCATTCAGGCCCAGCAGATACCAAATGTTTTAGGATAGAAATACACGCGTCGGGAACGCGAAGTTGAATACCGAGAATAAATAAAAAGAAAAAAAAGACGAGGTCTATAATGCTAGACTTCATCCACACTTACGAAGTAACCACTTGAGGTACTATGTGTTAATACTCTCTCGTGGTTATATGCGTGCTTGATTGCTTCGTCTTCTTCGGAAAATCGCTCTCGTATCCCGCAGGGGAGACAAGTTACCTCATACATATGTGCTCTTAAAATACACCTTTCAAAGTTATATTCGAATTCCATGTATTTAAGTCCTACGTCGAGTCTATGAAGCGAGTTAAAAAAATAAAAAGAATTTTAGATTATTGCAAATATAAATTAGGTACACGTAAATTACAAAATGGTCGAATAATGATTGCCTTTTCGCTCAATGTTGTAATAGTCACAACTCTTGTCTCAAGTTTATTTTGTGCACCATTTCTCCAAGCTTCTTATTCGCAAACCACGTCAAACGGAGATGTTCAGCTTTGGACCGACTCAGATCATGACTTGAACATAAGGTTTGTATATGAGCCTAAGATCCCTATCGTCGATAAGCCAACTCAACTCAAGTTTACCGTACAGAGAATTAGCACAGGCGAATATTTGAAGGATCTTGAGGCTAATATCCTAGTAACTGACAATGTCAGTGGACTGTTCAGAAATTTCAGGTTCAATAATGTAAGCGCCCCAGATGGACAATTCGCCGTAGAATATTTATTCCCTGATACCGGGCTGTTTGAAATCATTGCACGAATAAGCTCGCCAGAGGTTCGAGCTTTGGCGGCATTTGACGTTGTGGTTCCGAAGGTGTAGCTGAGGCCAAAGCTTTACTTACCCCGACCAACTCCACACTGATTTTATATTAGTTTGTGTTATCTTTCCCATATGCTCTTGATCTATAACTTCATCTGGTGTTATCTCCCCTTTGACCCTCTCCGAACAATGAATCAAAAGTAAAATCTTTCTGCCGTAGAATGAATTTGTTTCAGAGGATAGGGCCCTGTTTGTCTACCTGAATCGCACTATCCTGTCAATACAGAAGGGGGGTAGAAATATTTGATATCCCTACTGGATATTGAAAGTACGTCCTACTTTAAAACGTGTTCTCCCAGATAGTTGGGTAATAGCTATGATGAATACCCTAAAAAAGGCACAGATCGATCAACTAAATGTGTTACTCGCACTTCTAACAATCTAAAAAAACTTCCAGAAAGTTAGTATCAAACATATTGAAAAAGGTATACGTGTGAGTAAGCCCAATTAAGCACATTAACAAGTAATGTTGCCTATTATGTAATGTGTTACGTCAGTTTGTCCAAAATTGAATAATTTCACATGGGGACACCAACCTCAGAAGTAACCAGAAAGAAAATTAGTGAAACACTGAGAATATATTGGAAGTCTAAGACAGCAACAATGAAGGAATCAATTATTTAATGAAACATAAGAAGCTAGGCATTGTTAACCTAGTCTCTTCCTAGCCGTCCTACCTACCTTTATATCAACTGATCCCTAGGCTAATCTACTAAAGTTCTATAAATAAAACTCCCTTTCCTTTTTAATCATTTTTAATTTACCTTCATGATTTTTTAGGAACATCTAATTTTTAAGAACATCTAATAGTCTAGTAGATAGACTGAACAATAGGTTAAGGTACGGTTAGTGTTGCCCGTCCTGCGTTTAGCCTTACGTGGGACAAACCACCTCCCATTGGCAAGAACAATATCTATCAGGCTCATTCTTACGGCTACTTGCTCTGATTATATCCTCACTTATACTACAGACTTGGCAGCATGGCCTTTCGGAGCGATTTTCGCCCTTTCGGGTTGTCTGAGATATACCAATATTGTGGATCTACTATTATTATTGTGTCTGGCATCCTTCCTTTTGCTGGAGGGTATTTCTTTACAAAGTTCCTTATGTGTTCTTTATGTTTGGGGTTCTTGCATTTCAACTTCTGTCAGGATCCTAAAAACTATTTAACCAACTCAGAACGAGTTAATATGCCCATAATAGAGGGGAATAACCATGTTCCGGAATGCCTTTTATCATAAACTACTAACTACTTCTAGGTTCCTATGCATGGTAGGTAGGACGGTCACCTTTCTTCGTTCTATCCTTGGCCGTCCTGCCTGTCATCATTGAATACCAAACTGACGACCTATAGGTAGACGGCCGCCTTCTATTGGCACAAAATAAATTGTGGTTGTCTACCTTTGTTTGTCACTATTTATAGTAACAAAGTCCTGAGCGCGAAAGTGTTTAAAATATCATTAGTGACATGAGCACCAAGTGCCCAAAATCATATTTCCTTTACAATATTGTGAATCTAATTACAATTTACTTTCCATTGACTTCTACATGCTTCATCTTGCCCTGAGGTATCTCGTCAACACTTCCAACAACGATCATGTCATTCCTATCTGACCGCCACAGACAAGAGCGTACCTCTTAAGGAATATTTAGAGATCTGTATTATTGTGTTCGTATTGAGATCTCTAAATCATGCTGCTCGGTTCGATTTTGAATTTAATATTTTTTAATACTTCTCTCTAATAGCCAATTGTCTGCAGCCACTCCAAGACTTACTCCTCCAATGACCCAAACGGGCATACTTGCCATAATAACTAAAGACAAAAGGCTCTGTTCTTCAAATCCCAAATTAGGCTGGCTCTCGTGTACAACAAGTGCTATCACGAAAAAAATACCACCAATTACCATAAGTTTAGTACCAATCCTAACTTGCTTTTTAATCTCATAACTTTCAAAAGTCATTTCTTACGTTCTTGACCAATATCACTAATCCTATCATGAATCTGCTCTGCACTCCCGATCTCTGGCATCCTTCGAACCTCTTCGAATGTCTCTTCTACATGAGTATTTTGTTGAGGATTGAAGGGTAATAACATTGTCTCATGTTCCCTCCCTCAATTTAGAAACAGTCTGAATATTTAACCTACACTTGACCTTTGTATGGTGTTGTGTCTCCATGAGTTGCATCTCTCAGACAGCGGTACCCGCGATTCCCCCAATTTAATTGGTAGTTTTATTTTCTGCGATTATCGAAGCGAATGAATCAGATTCATACTTGTAGGCGTCATCCAATAAGTTTCTCGATGTCTCATTAAGACTTGTATCGCCCGTTCTAATAAAATCCCCAAATAGAGCATTGCTCTCGCGCTCCGAGTTCAGGCTTTTGACATAAAGATCAAGTGCATTTTGGAATTTTTCAGGCGTGCTCAAACTAGATGCCCTAGCTATCAATTGGTCGTATTGAGGCAAAGAGGAATCAGTGATTCGGACAATCTGCTGATCATCATATTCGCCCTTTTTCCACTTGCCAAACTCGTCATCATAATTTTGAGATATTCGATTAGTATCATTGACCAAAGCATAGAAGTTATTCAGAAATTCCGTATCCTCAGCTGCGGGTGAAGTTGATAGACCAATATTGACCTCGTTGCTAATAAAAATTAGGCTACTTACTGAAGCCAATAAAACAACTACCGCTATTCTCTGGATCCCTTTGCTAAATAGCAACTTAACTATAAAACTACAACAGCTTGTACTTATTCGTTTTCTCTACTCTTTTCTATTGTATTGAATTTGAATCTAGCCGCGCATTACTGATAGGCTTCCCACCAACTTACATCACCAGCTACCCTGTTAACCAGAAATAGAAGACTTGGCCTTCAAAATGGTCCAAGATAATATTGATCAGCCACAGGTTGGTAATCAAAACATAGTCATGGATATCCATATAATTAGGATTCAATCTTTGCAATGTTTATACTAATACACTTTCATGCAGCAACGTTTTTATGATGATAAACTTTGCCGGTTACCGCTCTTTAATTTATCCTTGTTTAATACTGCTTAGAATACCTAGAATCATCCATCTCTTGATTTAGCATATTAATATTGAACCTAACCACCATGCAACATACACCTATTTATCATTACCATAATGAGTGATATATGGTTGAAACATCTTCGACACTTTCCGCGCAACTCCAAGTACAATCTCTTTAATTCTAACAGGTTTCTCTATCGTAAGGTAGAGATATGTTAAATGGATGCTTTATGTTCGTGATGATATCCCCTTAGTTTCCTTTTATATCAAAAAAAAGAAAGATTGCCCTCATGAGTTATGATAGGCATGTTTGAATGATATTTTGGTACCTCATGTAGTCTTAATTCGCATGGTTATCACTCGAAAAACAGCGCAGGGATATGCACCTGTCCTGTCACTACTCCCAAAAGCCTTTGAATCGTGCGATCGTCCCCTACAAAATTGACATGGAAAATATATCCAAATTATAGATTATGCCATTGCATTGTCAAGTATCTTGGTATGCAGATGTTACACTAGGAATACTGATTTAATGAATTATCAATTTGTCGTGACGCCTTATTTCGGTCAAATTGGTCTCAATAATATCCATTAGGAAATTAAAGGCGTGTTTAAGGAGATATCTTATATAAATGTTAAAGCATTAATAATATAGGAATGACATACCCTAAAGGCACGGCAAGATCAAGTAATGTGACTGGCACAAGTGACACGGCTAGCACTACCGATATGATTGATGAAGCAAAAGAAGCAGAGGAAGAGGTAGAGGCCGAAGACACATCAGAAGCCGCATCAGAAGCAACTACAACGTCCACTGTTGATCCAAATATTCAACAAAAAATAGACTCAGTAAAGAATTTCGCAAGTACAGTAAGGGATATATCGGCAAGTATTAGAGATACTGTACGAGCTTTACGTGAGACCGGGGCGATTGATGAGTTGATTGCAGCTGTTCATGAAGCGACTATTACAATGAGAGATACTACAATAGAGATAAGTAAAATATCTAAAGATCTCAAGGAGAAGGGAATGATCAAGGATACTGCCAAGACGTTAGACGAAACCGTTGCAGCAGCAAATGAAGCATCCGAATCATTCAGACAAACGGTGGAAGATATGAAAGAGGCAGCTCCTCAGACAGCTGAGGTCATAAAGAAAGCTAGAGAGCGTGTAAAGACTAAGAAAGCTAATAGATAAAATCACCTAAGCTAGATTTTGCTTCTAGCGAATAATTTTTTTATGTTGATCTCTACGTCTATTTTGGTGAACTTGTATCGCACCAATATATCCACGTCTTTGGATGGTGCATGCGTTGTACCTTCATCATGTACTAAAACAATGGTTGATAATTCGCTCCAAGATGCGCTATACCCTAAATCCTAGAGATCTTGTTGTTGTTCGTCTTATACGATGAAGCATCATCAGGAGCTATCATGATTCGTGTTCGCTGCCTCATCACAAGATTTTTTACCTTAATTCTTCAAGTTCTTATTGGTAGACTTGCCACATGAATAAGAAAATGGATATTCCTGAGAAGGAAAGAGCGATAGTACTTCAAGGGGGTGGATCTCTTGGTGCCTATGAAGCTGGAGCTTACAGGGCGCTTTACGAATCTCTCTCTGAAAAAGACACTAAGGAAGGAAGGAAAGGGAGATCTACCTTTGATATAGTTGCAGGCACTTCGATTGGGGCTATCAACGCTGCAGTTCTTGTAAGTTACGTCGTAGAGAATCATACCTACGAGGGGTCAGCTGAGAGACTTATTGATTTCTGGAATTACCTCTCCAAAGAATCGATGGTGGATACTAATCCCTTTTTTAAACCCTGGTGGGATTATTGGCATGCAATTAATAGAGAGATTGCGACTGGAGAAGCAGCAAGAAGGTATTTTTCAGCTAAAGAGTTTGCAATATTTGGAGTACCAAATGTTTTTTATCCGCATAGGCCTACCCATGACAGTAGATTTTACGATTCCGACAACACTTGGTATCGTTATAGTAACGAACCTCTGAAACGGAGTCTGGAAAGGTTTGCAAAATTTCCAATAGCTACTGATACGGAAGACAATCAGCCAAGACTCTTACTGGTGGCAGTCGATGTAGCAGATGGTATCCCCGTTACATTCGATAGTTATCCTAAAGATGACGGAAGACGTAAAACCGAATACGGAAGATTTCTTAGTCACAAAGATAAAGAAATTGGATTTGAACATGTAGTCCATTATGACAAGGGGATCACATCAGATCAAGTTATGGCAAGCGGATCATTTCCAGTCAATTTTGATTTTACTAAAATAGAAGTTGAAAGCTACTCCTCTAAACCTACTAGTAGTGACGCTAAGACACCTAATACTGTAAACGCCAGCGGTTACAGGAAATGTATGCGTTATTTTTGGGATGGAGGCCTTATGACCAATACCCCGCTAATGCAGTTAGTTATAATGCATAGACAATATTGGTTGAAGGTAAGAGGGTTAAAAGATAATGTTCCTCGATTAGGTATCTGCGTAATAAATTTACATCCTAAAAAACAGACAGGGATTCCTTCTGATAGGGACGGCGTTATCAACAGAAATAATGACATAACTTTTTCAGATAGGACAGATCAAGAGCAGGCCACGCTCTTGTTGATATCTGATTATGTTGATCTGATAAGAGAGCTGTTAAATGCTGCAGAGGAGAAAGGGGTGGACAAGAACTTTATAGCCAATCTCTTAAACCGGAAAACCACTTTCCACGGTCAGTTCATGAAGCCAAGACGATTCCAAGACATACTGGAAGGACGGTGGCAGATAGACGAAATTATACGCGTAAACAGGGAAAACGATGCTGACACTATTTCTAACAAGATATTTGATTTCTCTTCTGAAACTATAAATCTATTACTTGAACGAGGATATGATGATGCTCTAGATGGACTTGAAGAGTATATGCGAAATCAACCTAGCAGAACTTCTCAAATTAAGGAATGAGTATTTCTAATAATAATGCTTACCAATCGAATAACTTTCTATTTGAGATAACGAAGTTGACCTCCCTGCAGATAAACTTTCACACAGGTTAGATTTATTGCCATATCCTATATGAGACCTTTGAGAACGAAATTTGATTACAGTGCTATATCCAATCCGGCTTTAGTTCTAATAGTTTCTAAAAGAATTATTCAAATATCTCTTTTATTCGTATTCGATTCCTCGTTAGCACTCATCTCTATTTCTTTTGAGAGGGACCAGCTTAGTAATATTCTTAGAACTACTATCAGTACCAATACGGCTGTTTCTTCTATTGTCGGCTCTAATATAGTCCGGAGTAGATCAGCGGCGATCAAGAAATCTAGTGTGATGAGAAGACCCCTTAACATTCTTGCCACAATATTGCGAACATATATCTGTCGCTGCTGCTTCCTTACTTTAGAGAAAAGCAGCTGGACCAAATTAGCTAATGTAATAATGACTATCGCAGCTATAAGAATTGCAACAATTATTTCAATAATTAAGACTATGTATTCGACTATTATGTGAAAAATTTCAGGGCTTCCCACCAAGCTTTACGACTTATTTTATATAGTGTGTGTATACTTATATCTTTGTTAAATCCGTTCCTGATATCAAAGTTAGGAGTAGATCATTATATTTCGCGTCTATGCTTAATTCGATCAACTATCAACCAGTACTAACAGCATGAGATATCATCGGATTCAATCTACTTTTTGCCCAGTTATTGACTAAGGCAGAGTTAAAACACAAGCCATAAGTAACCGAAGACGTTATCTTGTGTACAGGAGAGCAATATGTATGTCTTGGACTGATATGTACAACCAGTATGTAAAAAGTTATGAAAGTATGAATGAATTCTACAATGACTATGTCAATAAAATGAAAAAGCTAAATGAGTTATTCGAAGAAGCTTCACGAAACATCAGCAGAATGAATGACCTGTATCGCGATTTGGTTAAAGTCAATGAAAATATGTACAATCTATATACCCAGTATTTCAATCATTTCCAGAAATTGAATCAACAGTGGATGGAGTCAGTGTGGGGCCCTTTTTTAGCAAAAGTACAAGAGCAAGGGAAGGAAGAGATAAAGACTACAACGGAAGAAAAGAAGGAATAAGATTAAGGAGGACAAAAACTAGAACGAAACTCAAGGAAGCGAGAAAAAGCGAAAAACACAGTAGGAACCATCGAAAGGGAACAGAGAATGCATCTCAGATATAATATTGGTAACAAAAATTAGTATCTATTAATTGGGAAAGTGAGGAAGCTGCCCAATTATCAGGCTCCAACTGCTATTTTTGGATCTTCTTGCAGGCCCTGGAACTAACCACCAAGGGCGCAGATTCGAGTATCAACGGAATGTAGATTCTAAGAATGCAAGAAGCTAAGCCTTGACTAGGTTACTATATGCCTTTACCGAGACATTCTTGTCACTTTCATCGATAAAAGAGGTTTGTTTAATCGATTATTTTTTGACAAGAGATACAGGATATTGGGTTGGTGTCGCTTCTACAAACCATTTTCCCGTTTTTACATCCATCAATAGTTTAATCTTGGTCATGCCTCCGTCTGGGGATTTAGCTGTATAGATACCGTAGACGCCGAACTTGCCTGAAGGGCCTATAAATATAGTTTCGCCATGACCATTGGTTGTCACAACCTGTTCCAATCCTCCATTTTCAAAATTAACAGCAACAGGCAGCCCAGCCAACGATAATGGTTCCCTCTCTGTATCCACGGCTTTCGCATTCAACATATATACACTAAATGATGGTCTTTGTTGCCATTCACTATGAATTATTGGAAGAAGATCTTTAGTAATTTCAGCAGCAATCGGTAATACTCCCTCGTAATTCCTATCAAACCACATGTTCCTGGCCTGTGTAAACTTCTCTTGGATAGTAGGTGTGTAATCTCCTGAATTCTTTGCTTCATCAACTAGAACGGTTAAGTAGCTCAATATCTTGGCTGTAGTAATCTCCGCAGTTTCCATATCCCCATTGGAGATAACCTGGTGTAAAATTGGTTTAAATTCGTTGATTCGCAATACAGCAAAATCTGCGTTTCTACCCAGAGGATAACGTAGATCAGCACCACCTATCAATGTATTGCTGATGCCTCTCATGAGTAACCCATCTGCATTTTCTTCAGGAACGCCTGCGCTACGAATTCCGGTCAGCGAGAATTCTTGCGCTTGTGACAATACAGCGTTTTTCGCAAGTTCTTGATAACCCATAGCCTCATAAGATATGCCATTTCCCACTTGCTTGATATAAATATTCATATCTGGTTTTAGAATTTTTATATTCTCTAATGGATCTAGTTTATATTTCAACGTAAAACCGCTAGGAATTCCATCTGCTTCAAGCTTGGTTAGAGCCGTTCCCTGAGCCGGACCAAATCCAATGAAATAGACACCTGGTTTGTCAATACTGAACGTGCTCTTTCCTAGCGTTAGGTATGGATATTTATACCAGCTTACTTGACTAAGCGGGACGTACCCCTTATCTCCTTCTTCTGCTGGGAGTGTTATAACTTGTAGAGCTGTCAAGTCCTGAAAGTCACCCAATATCGGTTTGATGAAGTAGGAGAATGAGTATACGCCTGCCTTTGTAAATTCAACTTTAATGGCTCCGATTAGGTATTCTTCATTGAATGATTCATCTTCTCCTTGCGGTGCATAGTCGGCCGCATTGTTTAGCGATGTTGTTGAATTGTTATCATCGGTGGAGTTCGCACTCGTAGTTGCATTGCCGATGATAGGAGCTTGAGGCTCTACCGGAGCTGGAGGAGCAGGAGGAGCCTCTGACTTGACCCATGATACTGAACAAGCAGTGGGACAGAACGCTGGAAATACAAAAAAACCTTCTTTGTCCTGCAAATGGGGAACATTAGCTAAATTAATGATTTTGTATGCACCGAGATCCTGTTCCGTATCTTCAGCGTATGCCTCTGAAGCCATGTAAATAGAAAAAACTGCAAAAAGAAGCGGCGAAGAAGCAATTAGTGAAAATCGCATATGGACGAATAAAATAATCAGATATAAAAGTTGTATAGGAACTTAGTTCTTATATTCAGACACTTCAAGCCTAATGATTACTCAGCTGTAGATTGTAGATTAGCTGTAGCTATAACCGGTAGCTTCATGATTACTTGGTTGTATGATTACTTCCGGTACCTGGTTGTATGATTACTTCCTACTTTTAGGAGACTGGCGTTTAAAACAATGATATGCAACATTAATATTTACAACTTGAATGCTCGCTGTATTATGACAAATAGCTCAAAGGCGGATAATGATTTATCAAACATTTGGACCAAGAGATTTATAGCAGCAGCTATAGTACAAGGTGCTATAATTGTAGTATTAACCGCTTTCTTGATTGTAAGCGATACCTCCTTCATGAAGCCTGGAATATCAAGGGTTATTGCGTCTGGTGGAGCAGGAACATGGTTTACATTTGGTTACTTTATGTATATCATTGTAGGGGTAATCGGGATAGCAGTCTCAGCAATCTTCTACTATTATACGGAGGGGGTTATGAATAAACGATTATACTACTGCAAGAATAATATCGCTAAAGGGCTTGCATGGAGCCATTTTTTACTCATGAATATCGCAATAATAGCTGCGGCAGGTCTGCTTATGTATGCAGGCTATGCTGGAGGATCTGCCATGCTTCCAGAAAGTGTAGGAGGTAAAGGATTTGATGCGAGTCAAGCGCATGAAATACTTGCACCATTTGTTGAACCGACTGCAGCTGCAGTTCTAGTACTTCTTATTGGAGTTACCTTAGGCGGAATAGGATTCTTATTCGTAAATTATCACAAGGACAGTAAGTATGGATAGGGATTTATTTCTTCTATTCAATACGTTCTATACATAATCGGAAGTTTTTGAATACTGGTCCAGACCGACAAAATTCGAAACACTGTGAGAACTACATTCATTAATGAGTTCAGGCGAAATAAATATGGATGCTGTTGGTGTCCAACAGTGCATTTATCCAAAAGCATAGATCGCTTCAATTAAAAACCAACTACCATAAATGAGTAAGACGTATCGAAGTGAAAGTAGATAGTTACTACTAGTGGTTCAACTGGTGGAGTACTAGGATAATCAAAACAATAGTCGGATTTTTTGATTAACCTCGAATCGCTCCCAGAGTTAGCCCTCTGACCATATTTTTCTGAAAACTCAGCATTAACACAAGCACAGGGATTATAGCAATCGTTATTCCCGCACTTAAATATCCCCAATCAATCCTATATAATGAAATAAATTGATATAATGCGACCTGGAATACTGTCGAATCGGGATGATTTGCAAGCACCACAGCTAAAATGAATTCGTTCCATGCAAATCTAAAGGAAAGAACGGCTGCGATAGCAAATCCTGGCATCGATAGAGGGATGGTGATTCTACGCAATACACCTAATCTTGAGCATCCGTCCAGAAGAGCGCTCTCCTCAAGATCTTTGGGTATAGTTTCAAAATAGCTCTTTAGCAACAGTATGTTCAGAGGAATAATGAGTATTTGAAAGGTTAACATCAATGCGAATAAAGAATTTAGCAAGCCTAAACCTGCCAACATTATATAAAGAGGTACTATATTAATAACAACAGGAATCATAAAAAGCCCTAGAATGATACTTATGATCAGGTTTTTACCCCTGAATTCAAATCGTGCAAATGCGTAACCCCCTAGTGCACTGACTGTCACAGTTAAGAGCGTACTTCCTATGCTTACGATAAAGCTATTTGATAAACTCTGGACTAGAGTGGGATCAGTCAAAACGAAAACAAAATTCTCGAGGGTAGGGTCCTCTGGAATTAACTTAGGGGGAAAACTCATTGCCTCTTGATTTTGCTTCAACGAAGTCGAAAATATCCAAACTATTGGAGAAAAAGTAATAAAAAGAAAAATAGCTATTAGGCCATAAAGTATAAATCTCTCACCTAAAGCTGACCTTGTGCTTTCGTAATTAATTTTGTCAGCCGACCTGAAATAGCGAGTAAATTTGTGATTTTCGTTTTTGCTTTTGTATTGTTTCATTTCCGAGTTCTCAGTACTTTATCTCCTTAGAAATTTTACGTAAATGATTGCTACTGTTAAATTGATCAAGATCAGAATTATACCCGCAGCTGCACCCTTAGATAGCAATCCAAATTCAAACGCTTGTCTGTACATATATAGCGACGTTGTGGTACTTGAAAACAAAGGTCCCCCACCGGTCATTATCAATTGTATGTCAAAGAGGTTTACTGACCACATAGTGATTAGAATAAGATTAATTATTATAAACGGTTTCAATAATGGTAGCGTAATATGAAAAAGAGAGCGCATTTTGGACGCTCCGTCAATTCGAGCCGCCTCATATAGGGAAGGATTTATGGATAGTAATCCTGCAGTTAGAAACAACAAGGTAAATGGAGTACCGTACCACACATTTGCGATTACAAGTGACCATACCACTATATTGGGATCAGAAAGCCATCCAACTGATTCAATGCCCGTTTGGTTCAGAATGTAATTCAGTATTCCGAAATTATCATCAAGAATGAATTTGAAAGAGAACGCAGCTATAACCGCGGATATTGTCCAGGGTATGATCAGGATTGCTCTATATACAGCTGAACCACGTATCCGCTGATTCAAGACAATTGCCATCAACATCCCCACACCAAACTGCAAAGCCACAGACCCTCCAACAAACATCAACGTTACTCTCAGTGATGTGTAGAAATTTGGATCTTTAAAAAGGGTAACGAAGTTTTCAGCCCCTACGTATTCCCAGTCCTTCAGCAGTGTAGTAAGACTTACATCATGAAGCGCGATGTAAATATTCCAGGATACTGGAAAAATAAGAAACATAAGAAGTATAGCAAATGATGGCGCGAGAAAAAGATATGGCTGTAACTTGGATATCTGAGCCATATTTACATCAATTATTAGTTTTCGCTGCTACACCATTAGCTGTATCCTTTTCTTGAGATATCCACGATCAGGGGGTTGTTATAAGCTGGTTGAAAGGGTATGCCTTTTACCAGCCAAGGACTTCAGCTGATTTGATGGCGCTTTCCTGCAATGCCTGACCCGGATCCTTGCCGCCAAAGTAAACTCCATCTATTGCTTCGCGAATATTATCGGCTATCTGTGGATATTCTGGTATGTTTGGTCTGCTATGTCCAATTGGGATCATGGAAATCATATCTAAGTAGTATGGTATTGTAGCATTAAGGCTTTGAGAATAGGGTCCTTCAGCAATGGGCTTTTGCGTAGGTAGATAGCCTTCCTTTTCGAGCATAGGTGCAAGGATTTCGGGATCCACCAATAATGTAAGTAATTCCCAAGAGAGTTCTTTATTCTGAGACGTTTCAGGAATGCTTAGAATCCATCCTCCCATCATGGTGGCAGATTTATTTCCTTCAGTTGGAACTGGAAACATTGGAATCATACCCACACTCTGGTTGAGACCAGCCCATTGCTCACGAGGGAAGGTGCCCAATAACCAGGAACCTTCTAACATCATAGCAAACTTCTTATCAGCAAACTCCTGGCCCCAAAAATGATTGACTTGAGGCTTGATACCTGCGTCTACCTGCCTCTTGATGAACTCCAATGATTGTACACCCTCAGTACTGTTATAGGCCGGGAACCAGTAAGTTCCATTGGTAGGATGTCCACTCCTTTGCTCCAGTATATCTCCCCCTAACATCCATAGGTAGGGGTACCACATGTCCGGCGAGTGACTTGCACCTACTAGATGAGCTCCCTGAATTCCCTGTTGACCTAGGGCGTCATTAAGCTTCTGAGCAGCTGACAGATATCCGTCCCATGTCTCAAGAGTGCTTGGATCCACACCAGCATCTTTCAAAAGATCCTTCCAGTACCACAACGCTCGTACGTCAGTCCATGCCCATATACCATAGATCTTGTCCTCATATTTTCCTCCTTCCCAGTTTACGGGGTACCAGTCACCCTCTCTTCCCCAAGAAGTCGCGTTCTGCGTTAGATCGGTTAAAAAATCTCCTTCAGCAAATTCCCCTAACCATATTTGGTCCACTGAAATTAGGTCGATCGGTGTTCTTCCAGCCATCGAAGTGAGGATCTGGGTGCGTGTTGCATCGTAAGGGAGGACCCTGTAATCTATCTTTATATCCTTATCGGGATGATTTTCATTAAGTTTCTTTGTGGCATTATCAAACAAAACGTCCCACCTCTCCTTCGGTTCAGCCACTATGGCAGTTAGAGTGACTTGTTCCTTTTGGGCATTTAAGGAATTAACTAATCCTGTAAAAATTACGCTAATTAAGAAGGCCGAGCTAAGTATAAACACCATTTTCTTATTTATGCATAAAATATTCATTAGAAACAACAAAGCCGCGGCATCTTTTTAAATGTTATTGTGAACCGGATGATGATTCTTCACAACAGATCTTTTCGCCTATGAGAATCTCCTTATTGCAACCCGTAAATCAAATACTAATAAGTGTGATACGTAATCTGTACCGTCCTGGAAAGGGCGAACACGTATATCCATGTCCACTCGGGTAAGGATTGAAAATTTAACAAAGAATTACGGAAAGGTTAATGCTCTTGACAACTTTTCGTTAGAAGTGGATCCTGGTGAATTTATGGTTCTACTTGGCCCTTCTGGGTGTGGAAAAACTACTGCAGTTAGATGCATAGCAGGACTTAGCGATCCAAGCAGCGGGACCATTCACATAGGGGATCAGTTAGTCAACGGTTTACCTCCAAAAGACAGAGATATTGCTATGGTATTTCAAAACTATGCCCTCTACCCCCATATGTCGGTATATGACAATATTGCATTTCCCTTGAAGATGAAAAGGGAACCTAAAAGAAATATACAGGAAAAAGTAGAAAAGATTTCCAAGCTCCTAGAAATCTCACAATTGATCGATCGAAAGCCGAAGGAGCTCAGCGGAGGACAGATGCAGAGAGTTGCATTGGGAAGAGCATTAGTTCGCGAACCCAAGGTTTTCCTAATGGACGAACCTCTCAGCAACCTTGATGCAAAAATGCGTGCATATATGAGAACAGAAATAAAAAAACTGCAAAGGAAGGTGGGGATCACTACTATTTACATTACACACGATCAGATCGAGGCAATGAGTATGGCCGATAGAATTGCCATCATGGATGATGGGCTAATTCAACAGGTAGGAACGCCCCAAGAGGTGTACTCTAAACCCTCAAATACATTTGTGGCAGGATTTATAGGAAGTCCACCAATGAATTTTCTCGAGTGTGAAGTCAGTCGTGGCAATTCTCATTTACTTTTTGAAATTTCAGG
>Ga0307434_1000853_pt1 | contig 18251 bp, 21 predicted proteins | sample SalMarWE160220MG_FD_202156 | JGI IMG/M metagenome (GOLD analysis project Ga0307434, IMG submission 202156) | Salt marsh sediment microbial communities from the Plum Island Ecosystem LTER, Massachusetts, United States - WE1603-220 | ecosystem: Environmental > Aquatic > Marine > Intertidal zone >... | reverse complement strand
TATACTTAGGACAAAAATTAGAACACCCAAAGACCTGTCTCTCAACTGTTTTTTCGCCTCAAACTAAAGGCTTAATTTCCTATCCACTTAAAACTTTCGAGACTACCTTTCCTATGCAGAGAAAGAAATTAAAGAATGAGCCGTGGTTATGGATAGCAACCGTGCAGTCATTTCAGTATTATTCTGGGAGCAAAGATGCAGATACAAAAAATCTCAAACACTGTAGCTTCTGCCTTGGCACATATTGAAGACGCTATTCTCGCACAAGCTGAAGGAAATGAAGAAAAGGTTATGCAGCTGACTTGGAGAGCAGCCTCCGACCTAGAATACGGGCTCTTCCTCTTCTCCCTCAAATGCCCAGAGGAAACCCGAAGTTCATCATGGAAACTTCCCCCAATAAAACAGCCCAAAATAGAATTACTGCTAGCCTCTACGCAGGACATTCTAGAAGAAGCCGCGAAAAGTCTTGAAGCAGATGACCTCAAAGAAGCCCACAAAAAAATGTGGATAGCCAGAGGACAACTCTTAAGAATCCACAATTTTTTCGAGAAGAAGAGATGAATACAGGCAAGAAATCAACAGCAAAGAAAATATGACCATTGAAAGCAGAAAATGTTTTTTCACATGTTTTGTCATTTTGTTTTTTCCTCCATTTTTTGTGTTTCCTGCACGGCTTTTAATCTCCATGCGATCTCTTTCTGCCCTTCGCTTAGGGCTAGGCGGTAAAACGCCCCCGAAACAGTCATCCTCGGATTACATCCATCGAGACCATTGCTTGATGTTTTGGTTAGTCTCTGTTTGCAGATTAGAATCAGCAAAGTTGTGGTGATGAATAGTGGCAGGATGATCCATGAGGGAAACTCTGGAATGCCGAATTCATCGGTTTTGACCAACCAAAAATCAGTGCTGCCTGCACCGAAGGAATTTGTGTAACCGGCTAAAGCGAAACCACCCGCAGATACTTCAACCAACGAATAAGCGTAATCACCATTTGTTCCTCCCTATGTTTGGTTCCACTCCATATTCCCATTCGCGTCGGTCTTAACCAACCAAAAATCTCCCTGTCCAGCACCAAAACCAAAGGATCGCGTGTAGCCAACTAATGCATATCCTCCATCAGATGTCTGAACCACCGATTCTGCCTGATCATAATCTGATCCGCCAAATGCCCGATTCCACATCATATTTCCAATCGCATCCGTTTTAACCAACCAAAACCCACCAAAGGAATTTGATACGCCAGCTAAGGCGAATCCTCTATCAGAAGTCTCAACCAACGAATAAGCACTGTCATACTCTGCTCCACCATAGCTTTGGCTCCACAGTTGCGAAGATGTACAAACAGAACCAATCAAGGGTAAACTAATTAACACAATAACTAATGTGCTTGCAAGAAACAGCTTTTTAGGCGGCATCCATTCTCCCCTAAATCATGTTGTACCTATACCGTAAAAGTGTTTTTGTAAAGATTTCTTGACCAAACAACCAATACTTTAGTCAAGGTTTCTTGACAACAAGCACACCACCAAACACAAAAGCAGAAAGCTCAACATCGTAACCGCAGTAACATCACTATGTGGTCAACTCTTAACAATTCACAATCTTTTTGAGAAGAAACAGAGGAAACTCTAGCAGCTTTCTCGCTGGCTATGTTACTGTCTGCAGTTTAACCATGGGTCTTGGCTCGAAATAAGGACAGAAAACTACGTCATCCACGTATTCTCCAAGCCGCTCACAATAGATTCTTGATGAAATGATGGCTTCTTTACAAACCATACATCGATTAGACGAGGACTTTCGCCTCACTATTCCCAAATTTTAGCACACCCCAACCTAAACTCGTTAGATCGATGGTATGGACCAGAATTTCTGATAAGTGTTATGAAGCACAAATCAATATTTGACATTGCACCAATCTCAATTTCTCAAACAACACACTGAACGACAATCAGGTTGGGTTCAAACTTTGGGGATGTAATCTGCAGCACAATCTGCACAGCATAGACACAACAAACACAGTTGCCGTAACCATCTACAAACGAAGACTAAGAAAACTAAGGAACAAAAAACATATGAGCTGTAAACATGAACTGTTAGAGATGAATTAATTGAAAATTCGAGGAAAACTGGTATGCAAGCACGTTTGTTTTCCACAGTTTTCATGTGCCTTCTGTTAGCGATTGCTGGATCACAGTTTGTCCGATTTGCAGCGGCGAATCCCATTCCAGTTTATTCGCTTGAAATGCCTGAAGAATACATTAACTACACGATTTCTCGGGTTAACGGAAGCTTATGGGCAAAAGTGGATGGAACATACCCCCTAACTAAATTTGGTATTGAATGTCAGGATCAAGCCCTTTCGATCGGCAACACATGGTTTACGTTTACTGGCGACACACTGCCAATGGTTTATCCTACGCCTCCAGGCACAACCAACATCTCCGTGAAAATGGATGAAACAGAACTCGAATGGAGCAACTACACCCAAAGCTTTCCTGATGCGACACATTATACTGCTATTGGCGATTGGCCCATGATTTCCTGCACAATCTACCCTGTTCTAGACCAGTTCATACTGAAGATTCATTATGAGCACCCCATTATGCTGATGAATGGAAGCTACACGTTCCTGTATGACCTGAACATAAGTCCATATCTGTCGCCGTGGAGCAACAAATCCACCGCCCACTTTAACATAAAGTTTGAAACAGGCTACACCGACATTCAAGCTAACACCATAGCAACAGATGGAACATTGAATCCGGTGGAGTATACAGTCACAAAAGAGACTACAGCAGAAACAGCATCGCTTCAAGTTGTATCCGAGTACTCAGAACCACTTCCCGGAGACCTGTTGATATCCTTCAATGAGGGTAACGAGTTGGAACAAACTAACTCCGGTTTCTTAGGTTCAAGTTTACGAACAGAACATGGTTATGCCCTTGTAGCCGTGATAGTGATAACAGTAGTTGCGATTGCTGGTTACCTGTCCCTGAAACACAAAAAACGGAGAGACGATAAATGAACAAGAAACAGTTGAGGATAACAGCTTTCAGTTCACTGTTTTTGAAGACAGGGTCTATTAGGCTCCTAATAATACTTCTATGTTGAAAACAAGCTTTTGATGGTATAACTACAGGAAAAAAATACATATAACACCTATTATAATATTATATTAAGCCTTTAAATGGAAAAGGAGGTGTATTTTTGCAAAAAGTTACGAACGGTAGGGGACTCCCTAAAAATTGGATTATCGAGGGGTACCAAAATTGCAGGGATTTAACTGAAGAAATGAAGGAAAAAATGACTGAATATCTGCTATCGCTGTATGGGATCAAAGAAGACTCGAAAGCTGTCTACATCTCAAAAATCAAAGTACTAGGCAGATACTTAACTAAGAAAAGAGGACTAACTAAATTTGAAGATGCCAAACCCATTGACCTGAACCTTTTCTTAGCACAATACACCAGCGAATATACATTAAACGTGAGCATCTACGTAATCAAAAGCTTCTATAATTTTCTTCAATTACCCGAAATCACCGCCAATCTTAAACTATACAAAATTCAACCTGAACAAATAACGCCTTCAGAAACACTAACACCTGAAGAAGTGATCAAAATAGCAAATGAAGCAAGTAAACGAAGAGAGCTATACAAAGTCATTATCTTGTCGCTCTTTGAAAGCTGTGCCCGAATAAGTGAAGTGTTACAACTCAAACTAGGCGATGTATTATTTTCTTCTGTAGTTAATAAAGAAGGTCAAAGAAAACTAATCGCAACATTACATTTCAAGCGAAGCAAAGGTGGAGTAAAGAAACAACCAGTCAATTTAGTTATGTTCGCTTCTGAACTAAAAAGATGGTACGACAACCATCCAAACAAAAGTGACAAACAAGCCTATTTGTTTCCATCACCAACAAGAAACGGAAAAGCAATTACTAATGATAGTGTTGGGCTCGCTCTTTGGAATGCAGGTGAAAGATTAGGCATAAACAAAAGAGTTAATCCTCATTGGCTACGACATTCAGGGCTGTCATTCTTTGCCAATAACAAAAACTACAATGAACAACTCTTAATGGTCGAGCTGGATGATGCCAAAGCTGCATTGGAAATCCAAGAAAGACATGTATGTGATATTTTATGCGTTTTTTCTCTTCAGCTACTGAATAAAGCTTTAAAGCGCTTATGAGAAAGATAGGGTGCGGTGATGGGGCATGGGAATAGTTACAACTGGAATTTTGGGCTTGGATGAAATGGTTGGAGGGGGGTTTCCCGAGAATCGAATAATTTTGGTTCGGGGAGGACCAGGCGCAGGAAAAACGGTTTTTTCTATCCAATTCTTAGTTGAAGGGGCAAAAAAAGGAGAACAAGGAATTTACGTTACTCTAGAGGAACCCCTGAACCTTATTAAGTCAAACATGAAAACGTTTGGTTGGGACCTAGAGGCTTTTGAAAAAAAGGGTTTACTGAAATTTATTGATGAAAGTGGACAGATTTACAAACCCTTTGTACCCAATCGTTATGACCGCGGCAGTTCGAAACTTCTGATAACTCGTATATTAGAGAAGATGAAACAGGAAATTGAAAACTTAGGAGCCAAACGGTTAGTTATAGACCCCATTACTAGTGCAGTTATCCATCAACGATTCCCTACAGACAAGAGACTTGAAATAATAGAATTGATCAAATTTTTGAGGAACACGCGATGCACATCTGTTATTACTTCAGAAGCTACTTCGTCCTCTCCAGAAAGAGATTTTTTTGTGGAAGAATATCTAGCAGATGGCTCAGTTATTCTCTCTAAATCATTACGAGATTTCAAAATGATTAAAACAGTTCGAATAGAGAAAATGAGGGGAGTGAAACATGACGATCATCCCCATAGGTATGAAATAAGGGATAACGGAATAGGGATCTATTATACTGAACCAGTTATAACTTAATCACTTCATCAGATATACTTTCAAAGAGAGATGGAACAGAGTTGTCACCATGGGTTTCAGGATGGAAAAAGACTAACATTTCAATCCCTGCTTCCCTAAAACCCCCCATCTTGCTCAATAACAAATTATAGATTGGATATATACCAAACACATGAATAAGCAGCGAAAGGTCTGAAAAAATTATTGTACAATCATCTGCGCCTAAATGTTTTTTAATTATCTCCGATATTGTAGCTCCGATTTCTGTTATACCCATTGGAAGGATTGTAAATTCCTTTTGAACGGTATTAGCATTTGATGAAAAAAGGAAAACCTTAACTTTGTTTGGGGAAATCCACTTCAACTCCCGTAATACACTTCGTGGAATTACATCTTGAAATGAAAAAATGTAAGTGGTCTCTTCTTTTCTTACGTTTTCTTGAATTCTTTGCTTCAGAAACTTTATCTTATTTGATTGAACATTGTTAGAATGAATTATTAACTTGAATATGCCTTCTCTGCTGTTAGTTGTAAAGGGTATTGGAAGCCGATCAGACATTATTTCCAACTTAACTTTTTGGAGGAGTATAGGAAAATCTTGATCCATAACTCCAACCAAGAGGACTATCTTAGAAAAAATAGCGAAAATATTAGTGGCAAACCACTCTGTGGGTAAAAAAAGGTTTGTTATGCATAAAATGAGCCATCCAATAATGAACTTATCAGCAGTTCTTCCGAGTATAGTCCTGTGATAGAACATTAGTAGAGTCAGCCCTCCATAAATCGTGACAGATGCAAAAATTTTTCCATCCTCAATCGAAACTGGTCCAATAATCCCCCCGACTGAGAATAGGAACATCGATGTCACAAACACAACTATGAAGCTGATCAAAAACAATTTCCGTCGTCCTAAAAACCATAAACCCAAAATAAAAACGAAATAGGAACTTATTAGTAAAACACCGATTATGCCGGGGGATATGAAAAACGCCCTGGTCAAAATTTGTATCGCATATAAAATAAACCCAACACACCAGAAATAGTAAAAAAGATGTCGTCCAATTTTTTTAGACAAAATAGAGTAGAATATATATAGTCCACAAAGGATCGTGACTAAGAAGTTCAAGATAATGAATATTTGGTCAATAGAGAATGTAAGTGTCATAAAGTTTTTCTCAACGTGATAATTTTTTTGAACTCTTCTTCAGCCATATTAACTCTTTGAACTTTGGCAACTCCTGCTATCTTTTCCTCAAGGTATTTCGAAAAAACTCCTTTTGGTACAAGTTGTATTTTAAGGGGTTCATATTTGAAGAAGTTTACGAGGTCGCGATAATCGCCATCATTCTCGTACAGATATGTATTAACTTGTTTTTGGATTTGGTGAGCGGGAATATCACCAGTACATTCAATGTACATTACCATATACTCTAATCCCTCTTCAACCTCAACTCTACATGTAAACTCTATAAAGGGGATACCTGTTTCTTTTAGAGCAGTTAGAAGCTCCTCCTCACTTATTCTCGTAAAACTCAAAAGAGAAATCGTCTTCTCCAATCTGGAGTGAAACTTGAAAACAGGGTAATCCGTTCCAATAATATCATCTCCTTTCGCAACGCAAACGAGAGAATCTTTTGTTCTATACCTTGTCAGTTCGCTGTCGAATGATGTATATACCATTTCATAAATTTCACCCGTTTTTACGTTGTTTAGTCCCATCGGTTCCTCTTTTTCAACCACACCTTTCTTTACCGGAAAAAATTCAAAAAAACCTCTACGCCAATCCAAAACAAACGCTAGCGGATATTGGATTGATGCAATACCTGCAGCAAAACCGATTTCAGTTGATCCATAAGAAGCTCTCGGAGGAACACCAATAAATTCCTCTATTTCCTTTTTGTAAATTTCTCCAATAACAGAGTCAAAAACTAGAAGCCCCTTAAGGTTAATTGGTTTTCCTATAGCAGGTATAATTTGAGAAACTAGAGTCGAAGCTAACATTACAGCCCCATCTATGTCTTTATTATTTGTGATAAAAAATTGAGTTTTTTCGTGGTAGGAAAGATTAATGTGGGGTGCAATATTGATTATACCATATCCCGCATTAGTCATCGAAATATTGAGCCCTCCAATAAAAGGTCTAGGAGCCATATTAACATAAAGAGAGTCACCATACTCAAAAGTGATTTTTTCTCCATCATGGAAGAGACTCATTAACAGAGGTATTCCTGTTTCTCGGAACATTTTAGGGAAAACCTGTTTAGGTATCATAAACCATTTTTCTGCACCGCTTGTTCCACTCGTCCTTACTCTAGCGTATTCGCTTAGCGGATACATGAAATCACTTGGCTTGGGATTGTTAAAGAAACTACTATAGAAATTATAGTCTGTCAGCGGGAGATCTTTAAGTTGTGTGCCACTTCCAATCCCAAGTTTTTTTCCGATTTCAGTATTTTCCATCTTTCTAAACTTTTTTCTCAATCGAATGTTCTGTTTCTCAAGAGCCTTACCCATCGGGATTTGGAACGACTTGAACCCTTGCTTTCGCATAAGTTTAACAATAATCTTTCCGATGGTTGGTACTCCTAGCATTCTGGTAAGTAGTCCCATTTATCTCCCACAAAATAATATTTAGTAGTTTTTGGTAAAAAGCTTTTGGTGGTCCGTTTCTGTTCATATGTTTTATATGTTCCGATTCTATCGGCAACATATTCTAAAAAACCTCTAATTCTTTGGGAACTAGAGGTTAGTGGAATTATCTCCCGATGTGCGACATTTAAGGTCTGATATCTTCCATTAGAGAATGTAGACACTGCAAATATAAATACATATCATTTGTTTAGGAGGCTTATCTCCCGCAACTCCCCCTTTTTTTCTAAATTATTTTTGGATGGGTTCTTTCTCGACTAAGAGGGGATGACTCTTCGTAGTGCATTTTAGAGTGGACATTCCAGCCGTAACGCATTTTTGGCATTATGGTCTGCGCAAGCCTCAAAATGGGCTTCTTTTATCTCTTCATTTCGGGGTTATTTTCAGAAATTACGCCAATCAGGCGAACTAGCAGCCCAAATAGACATCAACCATAGAGACGTCTCTAGAAGAATCCAACGGATGAACAAGAGGATGGAGCATGAGATTGGAGAAAACATCATAACGAAACATGGACACAAATGGAAGCTGATCCTTCGGCTAAGACGTGACTTCGCTGTCGCAGGGAAATAATAAAGTTATAAACTATTTTTCATGATTGTGCACTAACAATTCTCATACTATTAGATGGAATTTGACTCCTCATGAAAAGGTTTCCTAAGCTTTTAGCTAACTGTCTGAGAGAATCATTAACGCTTTTTTCTTCGCCGCATGTAAATCGTAACGAAGATGACGTTGAATTTGTAATAACCTGAATCTGAATTACAGATTTCTATGCCGCACGGTACTCCGTGGCTACCGAAATATGATTAACATCTTTTTCAATATGTAATTATCTTTTTATATGTGAAAAAAGTGGCATTTTTTTATGATTTTTTGGGACTCGATTCTATTCGTCGTCAAGCGCAAATCATAAATACTTAGAGCATTGGATATAGTTTTGAGAGTGTGGGGGTATATATGTACGGTCTGCTTTTTTTATTAGTGACTGGGAAGAATTCAGGAAATTCATAAAGCAACCACTTTCTGATAGGTGGGTGTATTTATGATTGAATTAAACGAAGTTGACAGAGGTGAAAGAATTCAACTATTACTTATTCTTTCCCGAGGGGCTAAATCGAGAAGAAATATTTTGAAAACACTGCTATCTGGTTCTAACAATTGTAATCAAATTGCGATAAAATTGGGATTAAACTGGCGTACCACATATAGACATCTTCAGATTCTGGAAAAAGAGAATTTAGTTAAGAGCTTCGGTTTTGGACAACGAAAATTCTACAAACTAACGCAAAAGGGTGAAGAAGTGACAAAGAGCTCAATCAAAAGCGAAAAAGTTCCGCCAAACCTAAAAAATATAGGCATCCTGAATATTACTTAAATGACAAGAAAGACAATTCAAGATTTCACTAAATGGAGGCACTATAACTTGAATACTATAATAATAAATACAACCAATCTTGTGAAGACTTTTGGAAAAGTGATTGCATTAAATGAACTGAATATGCAGGCTCCAAAGGGAATCTCGGGTTTTGTAGGAAAAAACGGTTCTGGCAAAACGACAACGATAGGCATTCTTTTGGGATTAATAAAGCCTAATGAGGGCAATGCAACGGTATTTGGTTTGGATTGTTGGCAGGATTCTTTTGAGATAAGACGCAGACTAGGGGTTATGCATGAAATTAACGCGTACCCAAGCAGTTTCAGTGGGAGACGGTTTTTGGAGCATGTTGCAAAACTTTACGGTATATCTCAGGTTAACCAGACGGTTGATGCATTGTTCAAGGATGTAGGCTTGGCTGAGGCTAAAGACAAGCCGATAAAGACGTACTCTGCAGGTATGTTCAAACGTCTAGGTCTAGCTCAAGCCCTTATTGGTGACCCTGAACTAATCATACTTGACGAACCCACCGCAAATATTGACCCGCTAGGTCGCACATCACTGCTTGATAAAATCAAAGAGATGCACAAAGACCATGGCACAAGCTTTCTCATATCAACCCATATCCTTGGCGATTTAGAAAAAATCTGCGATTGGCTCATAATTATTGATTCAGGAAAAATTGTCGATCAAGGTAACATATATGACCTAACAGAAAAGTACTCTGCCAGCATTTACAAGATTGCAGTATCTAATCTTCAGCTTTTCGCTGAAGCGGTTCAAAAATTAGGCACTGTCGATAGGGTCTGGGTAGAAAACGATAAAGTATTTTGCAAGGTAAATAACCCTGAGGCATTCTGCGAAGAAATACCCAAAATAGTGACAGAATTAAAGTTACAACTGAAAAACTTCCAGCAAATGCTAGGTACCCTTGAAGAGATCTATACCCAAACCGTTGGGGAAAAACAAAGGTGAACAAATCAAACCCCAGAACATTTCAACGATTGGTTCTTTGGGAAATTGAAGAATGCCTAAATCTGCCTCTGCTTTCGCTAATTATTGCATCTGCAATTATTGCGGTTCTGGTTCAAACATCATCAAATAGGGCGTTAGCAAATAGTTACATTAACCTATATGATGGATCAAGCACAATTTTTCTCATATTAACCCTTATCGCATGCACTTTATTTTCGCACAGCTTTACGGGTAGCCTTGGAAAAGGCGAACTCAAAAGAATGCTATCTTACCCTGTTAAGCGGTGGCAGGTCTTTCTTTCAAAAGTCATCGCTATTAACCTGATTGTTTTCGGTGTATATGCATCGGCCTTTACTTTGAATTTGTACCTGAGTTCACTGAGTGTATTTGAACCCTTGTTTTATGTGTCATTATTTGTGATGTTTTTACAACTGCTCTTGGTATGTGCTGTCGGTGTAGCTGTTTCGTTAATTACCAGAAGTGAAGTTATGTCAATTCTAACGTCCTTTCTCCTGATTCTGGGAATCGACTATAATTTAGGCGTAAATAGTTATTTTTCTTCTCAAGGGCGGTTTAGGTATATTTTTGGATATTTTGAGCAAGCTGTGCATAATACTAGCATGGCCATTAATACGCCTGTGACATTTGAGCAAGTGACGCTTTCTATAGCGATTCCTATTGCAGTAGTGGCAGTTGCGTTAACGGCGGCTTTTGTCTATTTCACACGCAAAATGGAGGTTGATTAATGAGAAACAAATCCCGATTTTTTACTGGCGTGGGTGTAATCCTTCTAGTTATAGGTGTATCTTTTGTGGTTGGCACTATTTACCGAAGCACTAATACCGTTGTTTTTAGCGTATCATTTGGGATACCGGCAGACGGGTGGTCTGCTACATATACAATAATTACTTATGCATTCCCACCACGTGATCTAAGTTTAGAACTGAAAACGAACGGAACCGTAGATATTTACCTTCTTGATAAGGAAGGCATAAAACATTGGTTTTCAGATGGCACACTTAAGCCTGTTTGGTCTGCAAAAAGCGCATCTGCACAAACCTTCTCGATACAACTTCCCCATAGGGATACTTATGGATTTCTTGCTTATAACCCAAACAATTCAACTGTAACCTTTGAAGTAACTGGGCAATTGTATGGTTTTGAGCGTGACCTGCTATGGTTTTCATTGGGCGCTATAGCTACGGGATCAGTAATCACTATAGCATCGATAACGGTTAAGAAAAAAAATAAAAAGTCTGTTATAGCGCCAGTAAAAGAGAATAAAGATTTGGTGTCTGAAGACTTGCAAGTTATGCAAGCAAATTCTGGGTCGTCTAAAGTTAACTCAATTGGGGTAACTTCTTTCCAGCAATTCCGTGAGCTTATTATCTGGGAACTAGAAGAGTATCTGGTGTTTCCTGTATTAGAACTTTTAATAGTCATCGCAATATGCACAATATTGAGTTCTCCAATTGTTGAGACGTCACCAGCTTTAAGTTTTAGTAATCTTCCTTCAGGGGCCAAAACAATTTTTATGTTTCTAATCTTTGTTGCAGGAGCCATTTTCTGCCACAGCTATGCGGGAAGCATCGATAGAGGCGAAACAAAAATGCTCTTGTCATATCCTGTGAGGAGAAGGTACCTGTTTTTTTCAAAGTTTGCAGTTCTATTTACGGTAATCTTCATGATTTATGCCTGCGTGTTTGTGCTCCACATATATCTTTTAGCGTTAAATCCACTTGAACCGCTTTTCTACGCTTCACTATTGTTTCTAGCCCTTCAACTTCTGTTAGTGTGCTCGATGGCAACAGCCTTATCTCTGATTACCAAAAACGAAATGATGTCGATTCTATTGTCCACGTTGTTACTTTTTGGACTTGAAAATATAGCTGCAAGCACAAGCGTTGTTTCTTTCAGTGGCAGATTCACGATCGGTTTTGCGTTTATTAGTCAGCAAGTTCATGGGATTTTGCCTTCAGGTTTGGGATTGACTTCTGTACCCACGATGGGGGAAACAAGCGTAAGCCTTTTTGTTAGTGTCGGAATCTCGTTTTTCTTGCTTCTTCTATCTTATATTTACTATTCGTGGAAAATGGAGATTGATTAAAGGAGGGCTTTAAAAGTGAAGAAAAGTTTCAGGGTTAGTATTGCGATTTTGTTAATAGGCATTTCACTTCTGTTGGTGACGGCAATAAGAACTAATTCGATTCCGCGTAGAATGAGTTTTGGGGATGAAGAGGCGGCATCTAGTGGGTGTATTATGTATTCGGATTTCCTTTTGTTCCCACGAGATTTTGATGTCGATATTAGAGCAAACAACACAGTGAATGTGTATATTCTTGATGAGGCAGCTGCTCGTCAATGGAATACCGACAGGACCCTGAAGGCTACGTGGGCTTATGAAGATATCCGGCAAAGTGTCTTTAGTGAGCATGCCGACAGCAGAGGTGCGTATGCAGTTCTAGCATACTTGCCAGATAATGCTAGTACAGTCATCAAAATCACTTTGACGTTTTCTGGTTTAGAGAAAGACCTTCTGTTTGCCTCGTTGGTGATAATGGCCTTTGGCGTGGTAACTGTGGCCATATCACTGGTTATAGAGTGGAAGAATAGAAAAAACCTAAAAATGTGAAACAACTACCTGGAAACTTGCCATAGCGGTAAAACCCCTAGTAAAACAACTAATCAAGTTTTTGGGCTTATGGTTTACGTAATCATCGCTACTGCAAAACTTAGTTGCATCGGCAAAAATGCCAAAATGGGTTCCGAAGAACTAAATAAACTATTAGCACCCCAAACTTGTTTTTCAAGTTTTTCTCCATCATTACAACTCGATTATGCATCAAACGGTAGTCGAATTATGATTATTGTTCTTGAGTTTTTGGTTCAAGTTGTTAGTTTTGAAGAGAGGTTTTGTATTAGTGGGAATTGAATGAAGAGGGATGATTTTAGTTTGGTGGGTTTTGGTGTTTTTTTTCGTATTCGTCTGTAGAGTAAGGTGATGCTAAGTAGAACGATTGCTATTGGCAGAATTGCGTACTGTATGATTAGGGTCCAGTTTAATGAGGTGTCTTCAGAACCCAAGCTGATGTTTGTGTCGGAAAACTTTCCGAGTCCACTATTGCCGATTCCTATGGATGCCATGATGGGGTCCCATTGGAAATAGCCGTCGATGCCAAGTCCAGTGTCTAGGTCATAACTCATCATAATAGTTCTTGTTTCACCATTAGTTGTGACCGTTCCACTCCCTAACTGAAAGCCGTCTTGTTTGCCCTGATTGGTCTCGAACCAGACGTTATTGAGTATTGCTTGTAGAGTGCTCTTTTCAGGCGGCACATCCCAAACAACCATGTCCTGTCCTTCGATTGGGTTAGCAGGCAACCATAAGTGAGTTGTACCCAACAGCGTCCCGTCTGTGGTGTATACTGCTCGGGTGTATAGGTCGACATAGGCTTCTCCTGTGAGTTGCAGTGCCTCATTATTTAGCGGTATGCGATTCACTTCTGTTCCATCGAAATGAAACAGCTCTTTTCCAACGTAGTCGAGGGTAACCTTTAGTTTTGCTGTTGTGCTGTTAACACTGACGCATTCCCAGATTAAGCTAGCATTCAAGTAGCTAATTCGGTCGAGAGTGGCGGCGTTCAAGTAGTTGAGTCCTTTGTTTTGTGGATCAGTTATGTTAAATATAAAAGCGGAGTTTTCTCTGTCTGTAATATACTTTACATATACCCCTTCTTTCATCCATGCCGGGGCAAAAGGGTCACGAGCAACAACAGCCGGAATTAAAGAGCCTAAAACACACGGACATACCATCGATAATACTAATAATGTTGCTAATGTACATCTTTTTTCACTCATTTTTATGTGTCCCCATTTATTATCGAGTGATAGCAAAAACTATCTGTTGATTCTCTTTTAAAGTTTAAGTACAAATTGTATACAAAAAGAAGGCTTGCCCACCAGAAGAGATAATACAAAAGAGAAGAACGAAATCAGTCTAGGGCCTCAGCATCTCTTACGCATACGCTTGTAGAAAGCAACGAACAATACGATAAATGCTAGAGTCGGCAATGTGACAAATGTAATAATTATGGACCAATTGGTTGGGTCATATGTGGGTCCAAGGGCAATGTTGGTGTCTGAAAGGATGACTCGACCATTAAGTAGAAGAGCATTAACCCCTGCGCCAGTTAAGATCGGGTCCCATCCAAAATTTCCATCAACCATTAGTCCAGTATCTTGGTCGCAGAGTAAAAGAAAAATTCTTGATGTGCCATTAATTGTCGCTGTTCCTTCTAATGAGAAACCATCTTGTTTGCCCTGGATGGTTAGGAACCAAACATCTTTGCATTTTGCAGGTAAAACTACTTTGTCCGGTGGTACATTCCATACAACCACATCTTGACCTTCAGATGGGTTAGTGGTTACCCACATGTGAGTTGTACCTAACAGGGACCCGTTTAGACCATACACAGCCCTAGTGGACAGATCAACATAAACTTCACCAGCAAGTTGCAATGTAGCGTTTTCCAAAGAAACATGATTCAACATTTTACCGACATAATCAAAAGTAAACTCTAATTTCGCTACTGTATCGTTGAGGCTAACGCAACGCCAACCAAAAGTGGCATTCCAAAAACTAAGATCGTCATTGCCTAAGGGATGTGAACTGTTAGCTAAATAAGCATAACCCACTTGATCACTGGTATATTTTACGTATGCGCCTTCTTTTAGCCATGTAGGAGCAAATTGGTCAGCGCTAGCCGCACCGATAAAATAGACAGATAGAACGAGAAATACTTTGAAAAACCCCAATCTAGTCACTTGTTTTGTCAAACTTAACATCTTCCAAATTTACGTGCTTTTTGAATCGTTTTCTAAAAAAAATGGGGGGATTTTTTTTAGACAATATCTGATGTCTTATGGTAGCCCAGCGTATCCGGTATTCCAGCTAAAGGATCCTTTACGAGGGTCATAGAAACTAGAGCTTGCTTCTGCGCCTAGTGACGAGTAAGGACCGTCTTCTACTCTATCGTGACTTGTGGTGTATTGTTCACCGCTCTCTAGTACTCCATAATTAGCATAGAATGTCCAGTGTAGATTGCCTGAGTAGCTTTGGCATGAACCTAGCCATCGCCCAGAATGCCATGCACAGTCATAATAGTTGCTGCCGTCCTTAGTTGCTGCAACGCCTGCACCTACACCTTCGCCATAGTATGAGCCGCCTGTCTTCGTCGCGGTGTCTGCGCTGACTGCAGGAACAACAACTACGCATACCAGTGCAACTAGCATCGCTGAAATCAAGCCGGATTTTCTAACAGCTTTTTTATTCATGTTACCTCCCCAAATGATTAGCTACTTGAATTTAATTTAAAATGGTTTGCACGATTTGTACATCGGTTGTATATAATTTGCACAAATATGCATCTCTGAATAACGGTTATCGCTCTAGGCATTGTCAAGGCATCCCTCGGCTCAGTAATTATCGAGTGCTTAGAATGTGGAAACCTTATCTTTCCAAAACAAGTAAGCCTTGGGTTGAAGTAGCATTCCTGCTATTTTTATCAGTTTTTCATCTCTATGCAGTCAGCGTTTCAAAGAGAAATTCCAAATAACGGGAATTGAAAGATAGTGGTCAAAAGATAAGCAAACATGGAGTAATAGGGATTAAAGATGTTTGACTAAACACAATACAGGTTGGTGTGCTGTTATTTTTTAAATCCTTTTAAAGATTGCTTAAGGAAACATAGCGTAATGTTCAATATTTCGACTTTTATTTCTTATTTTATTTATAAGAAGCATCACGCCCACACCAATAAATGCTATGAAGGCAGCTAAGCCTACCCAAAGGATCGCCCAAAGCATCTGAACTAGCAATGTTTGCTCTTTTTCCCAATTACCGTAAGGAGTCATGAGCGGATACCTATCGATACTATTATCATCAATTTTGTATGGGTTATCGCCTATACCGTCGCTATTTGAGTCTATGCCGTTATCCCAAAAATTAGCATAGGTATAGTTTCCAATGAGAACATTTTGAGTATTATTTTTGGATAAAGCAGGAGTTTATGTGCTTGGACGCGGAGAGGAGGAAAACATCAGAAACCCAGCAAATAGCAACCCCCGCAATGGTAGGCTTTAAATTAAAGCAAGGAATTACACCGAACGGAGATCGCTGTTTCTATCCTTCAATATTTGTTGGCAATAGCGAAGACATGAGTGTCAATATCGAATACTTGATATCCTGGATAGGAGGTTAAGATGTTGAATCGAAGTGAGTTGTTATTTTGCGTTGTCACAAATCTCTTATTGGTCTCTTTGTTGATTGGATCCTTCCAAGTAGGGCGCGTAGAAGCGTCATCGCCGTATCTTCAGTACGTGATAGAATACAACTATTCCCCCCCTTTTGGATAGTAATCCACATGGTAGAGTAAATCTAATAGTCACAATCTGTAAATTAATGAATGTTGGCACATCAAATTATGACTGGTATTTTTACAGCAACAATGCTGCTGGAAATCAAGAAGCCAGAGGAATACAAGTTCGTTTTGGAGGGCATGTCTTTGGCTATGATCTTTCAGAAGACCTCCACCCGTACTAGGCTCTCTTCTTTAGAGATTTGAGAGCCATTCTACCAATAGGCGGTATGCTTATTATTTTAGAAAGAAGACCCATCCCTCACTCCCTCAAACATCTTTCTGCATAACTAGGAAAAAGAATTTTCGGTAACAATCTAATCTGGTTAGTTTTACAAGCAAAGAAACTATGAAGTAGTCAACGGGACCGTTTCCTCAGGGTGAAGACTCTTCGTGGTCTGGGTTGTCCGAGTCTCTGAATATTTTGTCAAAGATTATCGTATAGATTAGGAATGCGACAAGCATAAAGGTGAAGCCGAACCATCCTCCCTGTGGTGCAAGCAGTTCTTTGATGCCGCCAGCTCTTAATTGTGCTCCAGCCCAGTCGTGGAAAGTCACTCCGGCTTCTTGGACTCCTCAGCTGTTTCTAGCTTTAAGCCCATGTCAACCAATATCTTTCGGAATTCCTTGGCAGAGATTATGTCAGGTCTATCTCTTGCTATGTCTGCGAGCATCGGAAGTAAGGCTTCTACATCTGGTTTTTCTGGCATTCCCCAATTTAGTCGGCAATCAGCTTTATGAATCCCAGATCAGTAGCATATATATCAGTCATTTAATGACCGAGTGCTCCCGCACCTCCCCTCTTTTTTCAAATTGAGCGAGAGATAGAAGCAGCTGTCTCAGTTTTTCTTTTCAGCCACTTGCAACATAACATGTTGCCTAGTTCATATTAGGAGACTAATATTACTTCATTGTTGAAAAACAGCTTTTTTACTTGAACCTTACAAAAAATAGAAAACTCCACCAAATCTTACTTTAAAGCATGGAATTAAATTTTTTCCGGTAGTTAACCCCCCAAAAAACAATTTTCTACGATTAGCTTCGGAGAAAAATAGAATGCTTGCCTGAAACGCAATTTGTAACCAGAGATAATTTTTTTGTGGTAGTTAAACTTCCAAAACAAGCTTTTTTCCGAAATCGCTTACTAGCCAATCTTAATTGAACAAAATTGGCGAGGCACACTTAACATCTTAGAAGTGTCCGCTCTTTTTACGCAAGTAATAGTTATGTGTGTATAGTTTGAACCTCTTACATGAAACACAGCTTGGATGTGATTGTTTGGATGCGTGGGAAGCCTCGAAAAACGCGCTAGAAAACGTTCTTGAAGCCAGCAGCGGCGAAAGAATACTCATAGTCTGCGATGACGAGAAAACCGAGGTTGGTGAAGCTTTCGCAACCGGAGCTTTAGCCCTAGACTTGTGGACAAGACTTGTAATTCTCGAAACATCGAAGGAACCGCGAACAGAAATTCCGGAACGGCTTCAGGAGATTCTAACCCAGAAACCAGACATTTATATTAACCTGTTGCGGGGTAACCGCGAAGAGACGCCGTTCCGAATAAAACTCATAAAAACTGAAACACACGACCACAAAGCACGTCTGGGGCACTGCCCCGGAGTAACATTAACTATGCTCACTGAAGGCGCCTTAGCCCTTACACCAGAAGAGCATAAGCGCATGCAAGGTCACGCGGAGAGGCTCATCCATGCCCTAGAAGATACAGTAACAGTGGAGATCCGCAATCCAGCGGGAACCAACTTGACGTTACGTACACAGAACCGGAAATTCTTCACTGACACGAAGCTGGACTGGAAATCAATGAAATGGATGAATCTTCCCACGGGAGAAGTCATCGTTGCGCCTGTCGAAGATTCGTTGAATGGGAAACTTGTGTGCGACATGGCGATTG
>Ga0307434_1000850_pt1 | contig 18272 bp, 11 predicted proteins | sample SalMarWE160220MG_FD_202156 | JGI IMG/M metagenome (GOLD analysis project Ga0307434, IMG submission 202156) | Salt marsh sediment microbial communities from the Plum Island Ecosystem LTER, Massachusetts, United States - WE1603-220 | ecosystem: Environmental > Aquatic > Marine > Intertidal zone >... | reverse complement strand
AAAAAACAGATTTCTCGACTCGCCTTTCGGCTCGCTCGGAATGACATTCTGAACTCTTTTTAACAGAGCAAGCCTATAATAAAACCTTTTTATCGTCACCCCGAGCGAAGCCGAGGGGTCAACTAAAAAGCTATTTTATCAGATTCCTCGACCCACCTTCGGCGGGCTCGAAATGACAGTTATGGCGTTTTCAACGGAGCAAGTGTCTAACAAAATGGTATATGCTATGTAACTGTCATTCCCGCGGAAGCGGGAATCCATTCTTTTGTGTTTTTTCCGGACTCCCGCCCCCGCCTGCGCGGGGGTGACAACCCTGCGCGGGAGTAACAAACATCAAATCGTAATATTTATTTTGTTAGAGCCTTGCTCTGTTGAAGACATTAGGCCTGGGTTCGTCATTGCGAGCGAAGCGAAGCCGCTGGGATGGCTTGCGCCACAATCTCAAATGAAACGATGGCTTTTTTCGCCCACCAGGCAGGAGATTGCCACGGCCCTACGGGCCTCGCAATGACTTTTGCAGAGGTTCTCAACAGAGCATTAGAGCCTCTAAGCAAAGCGAAAGTAAACCGTAGAGGCTTTTTTTAAGATAGGCAGGAAAAAAGAAGTTTATAGGCTGTTATGAGCTTGTCTTATGCTCGTATTTGTAGATTCATTCAGGTCTTTATTCAGCCTTGAGCCGACGTTTCATTAGCTCGTCGATTGCCTTGCGGACGGGCTTATCCTCAAACAGAACTTCATAGACTGCTTGTGTAATCGGCATCTCAACATCGTATTTAGCAGCCAAAGCAACGACCGATTTGCACGTGGCGACGCCTTCAACGACCGATTCGGTCGCACTTTGCGCCTGCTGGAGAGTTTGACCTTTGCCAATCCTTTCGCCGAGCGAGCGGTTTCTGCCCTTTGGTGAAATGCAGGTCGTCACCAGGTCGCCGAGGCCGGCTAATCCGGCGAAGGTCGCAGACCTGGCTCCCATCGCAACGCCTAACCGAGAAATTTCAGCAAGTCCCCTGGTCAGAAGAGCAGCCTTTGCGTTATCGCCGGCCCCTACGCCGTCTATAATCCCCGCTGCTATAGCGATGATATTTTTGCAGGCAGCAGCTAATTCAACGCCGACGATATCAGTATTGGTATAAACGCGCAGCCAGGGACAGTTGAATGTGTATTGAATGCGTTTGGCCAATTCCTCATCTGCTGCTGCCGCGCAGGCGGTCGCTGGAAGCCTTCTGGCCAGCTCATCCGCAATGGTCGGCCCACTGAGCACAGCATATCTCGTCGCTCGTTTTTCAAGCAGAACATCGTCTATTATCTGAGTCGGACGCAAAAGCGTATCATTCTCGATACCCTTGGCGACCGAGATAATAGCAACAGCGCTGGGAACGTAGTCCTTCAGCCTGCTCCAAATCCGACGCATAAATTGACACGGCACAGCAGAAATGATTAAGTCGGCGCCGGCCATTATGCGCGCGTCCTCAGGTTCGAATATAAGAGCATCGGGTAGCTTGTAGCCTGGCAGAAATTTTTTATTTTCTCGGCTCTGTGCAATCTCAGCCAACTGCCGGCGGTCATAACCCCACATCTTGATTTCGTGCTTTGTTGCTCGTTGCTTTTCGCAGAGCAGCATAGCCAAAACGCTGCCCATTCCGCCATCGCCTATGATGGAAATGCTCTCGAATCCCTTTGCTTGCGGCTCGCCAATCGCGGCTCGTGATTCATCTGGTTTACAATTCATAGTTTGCATATTAAAACAGCCAAAACCGACAACGTCAACGAATATGCCCGTTCTTTATAGCGTGATTATGAAGGACGAATTTCAGCCCTTTTCCAGCCTTAACGGGATTTTATCTTGCCTTTGCCGCAATACCAACCATAATAAAGCCGGCTAAACTTTTTAGTAATGTTTCTATAAATCGGCTGCCGGGGGCAGCCGGAGGATCAGCCTGTAATATTTTCAATGAAGCGATACGTCGGCAAGTTTTATGGTAGCCTTCAAACGCACTGGATAATCGTCGCAATACTAACAAAGGAGCAGCCGTATGGCTCAAGATGAACAGGTACTCGTTGTTGAGCGAAAAGTCATCGAACAGATAGGGATGTTCCACGGACTGGCATTTGACGTGGATCGTTATCTCCGTAAGATATTTTTACAGGGTGTTGCTCGTTTTATGTCGAGGCCGCAAGCCGAAAAGGATCCCGCCTATAAGCAGATTATTCCATACGTTATCATGGCTTATGACGGTAAGTACCTCAGCTATGTTAGGGGAAAGCGAGCGGGCGAGAAGCGGCTTGTCGCCCGCAGGTCTATCGGCATAGGAGGCCATATAAATCCCGGCGATTGTCTGCCTTTATTCAATGCCGACTTTTATGAAACCTACATAACCGCCGTAGAGCGCGAGGTAGCTGAGGAAGTGTCTGTGGAAGCGAACCACACGGATATAATTGTTGCTTTGCTCAATGATGATTCTAATGAGGTCGGAAGTGTGCACCTCGGAATAGTTCACTACTGGAGGCTGGATGCTTCTGGGGTAAGCAAACGAGAGCAGATGATTAGCCGGATTTCTTTTATGACACCTGCTGAATTACACGATGTCCGGGATACCTTGGAGACGTGGTCGGGCTTGTGCCTCGACGGCCTTGCCAAAATGGAAAAAATCGCACAATCGGGACTAAAGCCGGATGCTTCACTCAGAAAGCAGTAAGAGAAATTTGCTGTTTTTAGCGAATTCTATGAGCGGCTCCAATCCGCCATGGCGGACTAACACACTATCTTTTATATACTTATACCAATAAATTCACTCTTCGCAAAGTAACATTGGTGGGCTGCATATAAGTCATATCTGGTTTTATAATAAAGATTACAGCTTAAAGAGCAGATTCTTTGGAGATGGCAATTTATCCGTAGTATGAGCAGTAGGTCCTATCTGTTTCCCAGACTGTAATGCAGTGCAGCGTCGCATGCCCGAATCTCCCGATGAGTTTATTCCACGCGAAAGATGCGATATTTTCAACGGTGGGATTGGTCTTACCAAACTCAGGGACATCGGCATTCAAGTTCTTGTGATCCACAATTTTTATAAGCTTATCATCAATTATCTTCTCGAAATTACCTATCGAAAGGCCGCCTTGGCCTACCGGTGCTTTTATCGTAACCTCAACTACATAGTTATGTCCATGGCCGGTAGGGTTTGCACACTTGCCGAACACATCAAAATTTCGCTGCTCGGTGAAACTATCATTCCACAGCTTGTGCATAGCTGCAAATTCAAACTTCTCGCTAAAGTAAATCATCACAAAATCCTTTGAATCTTGCCTGTCGGCAGACAGGTCTATCGCCACCTCTCTAAAAGGATTTAGCTTCAAGCTCAACTTGCTCAGTCGAGCCTTGCCGAACTTATCAGCCAATCGGCTCCAGGCTGACCTTAAAAGCTCCGCAATTTGAAAAAGCCCAATATGTTTAGCCTGTTGAAAATCTGCTCTTATTCGCTCGGCGAAAATCGGCACAGCCGATTCGCGGATGTGCCTATCAATGTCGCTGACGTTGACGACAAATCCGGTGCTCGGCTCAACATCACCTGTCAGCTCCACAGATAATTCGATAAATATTGATAGTCCCTCGCCTGCCGGCTTAGAGGAAAATGAATTACAGCCAATGCTGTCCTGCGATAGGAATGGATTAATCGAAAATCGCACTTGCCTGGCTAATGTGTGCATAACAAACTATTTATTTACCGCGGTAAATGCAATAAATAATCCCGCATGGACCCCCCAATAAATTGGGGGGCTAAACATAAATAATATTTAGCTCCGCAACTTACTGCGGGGTTGTTTCTACTTATGCATTAGGCTCAGAATTTCACTTCTGCTTTTCGGGTCTCTTCTAAATATTCCGCGAAGTGCCGATGTCACCATCGCCGAGCCGGGCTTTTTAATGCCACGAATGGTCATACAGCTATGCGACGCCTCCAGCACCACCGCGGCACCCTGCGGCTTTAAGCTGTCCATTAAAAAATCAGCTATCTGATAGGTGAGCCTTTCCTGAGACTGCAAACGACGGGCGAAACAGTCCACGATACGAGCAAGCTTGCTGACGCCCAATATTTTGCCCTTGGGTAAATAAGCAACGTGAGCTGAGCCGATAAAGGGCAGCAAATGGTGCTCGCATATACTGTAAAAAGGTATGTCACGCAGCAGAACAATCTCGTCATAGTTTTCGGTAAAGACACTGCGAAGATGCTCTTTAGGGTCTTCGTAAGCGCCGGCTAAAAGCTCAGCGTACATCCTTGCGACACGCTCCGGCGTTTTCCTAAGCCCCTCACGATCGACATCCTCGCCGACCGCCAATAGAATTTCCTTAACCGCGTTGCATATTCTTTCAGAATCCACTTTGCTGACTTTTCGTTTCATGTCTTCGGCTTTCTGTTAATTGGTTAATTTGAATCTACAGATACACATACCGCTCTCTCACGGTCGCGGCTCTGTCTCGAGCATTTGGAAAAGCCCCGAATTTATTCGGGGGTTGTACATTTTCACCTCAAATCTGCCAGATTTATGAGATAAGTAGTCAACAACCTGACTCCGAATCCGCTGGAGCCTTCTGCTGTAAAAGCCGAGGGCTTCTCGAACATTTCCACACCGGCGATATCCAGATGGGCCCACTTCGCGTCGCCTACGAACTGTCTTAAGAACGCTGCTGCCGTGCAGGCTCCGCCCCATCTGCTTCCTATATTTTTAAGGTCCGCAATCTTGCTTTTCATCTCCTCTGCATACTCATCGCCGCTGGGCATGGGCCAGACATTTTCTCCACTTTCCTCCGCTGCTCTCTGCAATTGCTTGATTAGCTTCTCATCGTTGCCCATCAGTCCAGCCATATATTTGCCGAGAGCGACGTGACATGCGCCGGTTAGTGTTGCCACATCAATGATGACATCGCAGTTCTGCTTTACCGCGTAATTCAGTCCGTCGCAGAGTATCATTCTTCCCTCGGCATCGGTATTTTGTACCTCAACGGTTTTGCCGCTGAAAGTTGTGATGATGTCGCCGGGCCGATAGCTTGAGCCGCTCGGCAAGTTTTCCGCAGATGGAATTACGGCTAATACGTTCAATGGCAGTTGCAGCTCTGCCACGGCTTTCATAGTGCCAAGAACCGTGATGCCGCCGGTTTTGTCCAGCTTCATCTCTTCCATTTTAGCAGCCGGCTTAATGCTTATTCCGCCGGAATCGAACGTTATCGCCTTACCCACCAGAGCCACCGTATGCAGTTTATTTACGGCCTTTCCGGCTGGGCTATATTTCAAGATGATAAATCTCGGCTTATTTTGTGAGCCTGAACCTACCGCCAGCACGCCGCCCATGCCTTTCGCAGCCATCTGCTTTTCATCGAAAACCGTACAGGCCAAGTTTTTATTGCCGTTAGCCAATTCTTTTGCGGTCTCGGCCAATTTAGCTGGGCTTATCACATTGGCCGGCCGATTCGCTAACGTCCGTGCGTAGCTTTGCGCTCTTCCGATGATAACACCACAGTTAACGCCTTTGTTTAACTTTTTTGTTTTAGCCGAGTCGGAATCAATCACCTCAACTTTAAGCCAATCCAATCTTCCGTCATCGCTTGCAGTGACAAATTCATCATAGCGGTAGCTGCCAAGAAAAATCCCTTCACCGCAGGATCGCCCCACGGCGGACAAATCAAACCTTCCGCCAAATGCTTTATGCAGTGCAAGACAGACGGTTCCAATCTTTGTTTCCACCGCTTTCATCGCTGTGTTAGCCGCCGCCTTGCGAATCGTATCCAGCGTAGCTTTTTTCTTCTCACCCAGGCCGACCAGCAGGACCCTCTTCGCTCCTATCTTGTCATTGCCGTAAACAATTGAATTGGTTCCCTCTTTAGCCTTGAAATCGCCTGATTTAATCAGCAGCTCAATCGCACCGTCGAGCTTGCTATCGAGCTGGCTGGTTAGTCTATCCAGCCCTTCAGCGTCGGAAAATAATCCTACTGCCAGCAGGTCTGTTTTACACCTGCTGAAATCCACGTTTCGGGTTTTTACCTCAACATTGATAATCTTTTTCATTTTTCAAACCTTCCTGTACTGAGCTTGCCGAACGTACCTGTACTGAGCTTGCCGAATTGTATTACTTCTTATTTCCTTTCTTAGCTCTGTGCCGCAAATAGGCTTCGATAAATCCGTCAAGGTCTCCGTCCATCACTGCTTGGACGTTGCCCGTCTGAAAATTGGTTCGATGGTCCTTTACCATTTGATAAGGCTGCATTACATAGCTTCGTATCTGGTTTCCCCATGCGATTTCGCCCTTTTTGCCGTATAGTTTTGCAAGCTCGGCGTCACGTTTTTGCCGTTCAAGCATACACAATCGAGCCTTGAGCACTTTCATTGCCTGAGCACGGTTCTTATGCTGGCTCCTTTCATTCTGACATTGCACTACGATTCCGGTCGGCTCATGAGTAATCCGTACTGCTGAGCTTACCTTATTGACATGTTGACCGCCAGCTCCGCTGGCCCGGTAGAAATCTATTCGCAGGTCCTCTTCGTTGATTTCAGCGTCGATATCCTCATCGAATTCCGGAACGCAGTCCACCGCGGCAAAGCTGGTATGCCGACGCTTGGCCGCATCGAACGGACTTAACCGTACCAGCCGATGCACCCCCACCTCGCACGAAAGTTTGCCGTATGCAAAAGGCCCGCTGACGCCTAACGTCATCGACCTTATACCTGCCTCCTCTCCGGGCGTAATATCAAGCTCTTTGAATTTAAATTTGCTTATCTCAAAATATCGCGTGTACATCCTAAGCAGCATATTGGCCCAGTCGCAGCTTTCCGTCCCGCCGGCCCCCGCGTGAATACTGAAAAAGCAGTTTTTCATGTCTTCGGGCCTGGATAACAGCCCTGTCAGCTCGATCTGATCGCATTTTTTGACGAGTCCAGCCAGGTCCTCTTCCAGTTGTTCCAGCTCTTCACGGTCCGACTCAGCCGCTGCCATCTCGAAGAGCTCCGTCAGGTCGTCAACCTCGCGTTGCAGCTCTTCTATCGGCTCGGTTACTGATTTAAGGGCGCTCAACCGAGAGACCACGGACTGAGCGGCATCGGGATTATCCCAGAATCCCGCTTCAGCCATTTTCTTTTCGAGCTTTTGCAACTGGGATTTCTTGTTAGGCAAGTCAAAGCCAGTCCCGGATTTCTTCAACCCGGGCCATAAGCCGCAAAACGGCTGTTTTTAATTCTGCTGCTTCCATAACACTGACAAATATCAAATATAATACTGACAAACGCTGATTATATACTAAGGAAACATTTATAACAGATTACAATAAGGTATGCAATAAGATTGGAATTTCAAAACTCTGCAATGAATTGACCTTTTGTGAACCCCCAAATAAACCCGTCCTGAGCCGGGTCGAAGGATCTGGGGGCTAAACATTTTGTATTTAGCCCCCAGTTTTACTGGGGGTTGTAAACTCTAACTTTGCTTTAACCAGCGCAGAACCTCCCGTGGGCCTGGGCGTTTGCCATACATTAAAATGCCGGTTCTAAAGACCTTGGCCGCCAACCACATCACGATCGGCACAAACACAGCCAGTAGAATTATTGAAGCAAAGATCTCAAGAAATGATATGTCTCGACTTGCAGCCAGCCGCAGGGTCATCACTATCGGCGTCAATGGCGGCACAAACGACAGAACCCTGGCCAACGGCCCATCCGGCTGCTGAGCAAGGTGGAACCAGGCTACCATCGGCAAAATGAATATGATGCTGATAGGCATCATCAGGCTTTGGCTCTCTTTGATAGTATTGCAAATCGAGCCAATCCCCGCCAGGAACGAGCTAAACATTATAAAGCCCAGTATGAAATAAATAACAAAATACGGAAGTATTCCTATTGGAAGCTCTAAAGTAATATTCCACCAATGAGCGGCTCCATAATAAGCCGAACCAATCGCAGCGGCAGACCACAAGCTCATTACGGTTAAACTGATGCCGGCCAAGCCCAAAATCTTGCCGGTCATCAGCTCAAACGGACTTACCGCCGACAGCAGCACCTCGATCACCCGGGAATTCTTCTCCTCAATAACACTGGTAAGCATGTGCTGGCCCATACCAAAGATGCCCATGAACATCATGAACATAAAGAAAAAAGAAGCCATGGTCTTGGCGATTTGCTCACCCTTATTTATCCTTTTTTGCTCTGAAGCCGACCCAATGTCTATTATCTCGCTCGGCACTTGGCGGCGAAGCTCACCAATTTGGGCCAGCAGCTCCTGCGATACATCCTTCAATTTGCAGCGTCGATTGAAAATGGCGCTATTGAGCAGGTTCTCTACGTTTGAAATCAGGTCAAGGTCAATTATTTTCGTGCTGCGGGTAAAGGATTGGATTTTACCGGTTCCTTCAACGCTATCTTTGTCTAAGACAAAATACGCATTCAGTTGACCATCGCGCACCTTTTGTTTAATCGGCTCATCTGAGCTTGTATCGCTGAGAAGCTCCTGTAGTAGGATCTGCCGCTGGGGATTTGACTCGTTATGCTGCTCGAATGAGTCTTTGATTTCGTCTGTTAGCTGATTCGTCAGGTCTGCAACGGCAACTTCCCTGGGTGGACGTGGGCCGGTTACACTACGTTGGGTTCGACCACTGACAAATATAACTATACCTATGATGGCCGGCGTAAATAATATGCTCAGAATAAATGTCTTGGTCTTGACGACGTCAAGATATTCACGCTGGGCAATCTTAAGAATCTTCCACATTGTCTCTTCCAATATACTGCGAAGCATGAACCAAACGAACAAATATCTCATGCAGTGAGGGCATTTTCACCTCAAAGGCTTTTACCCTCACCCGGCCCACTAAAGCCTTTAGCAAATCCTGGGTGTCCGCCTTTTCTGAGAGGCTTATCTCGATACGTCGGCCTTGAGTCTCTGCGGTCTTTACCATGGGCAGTGTCCTAATGAAGCTCGTGTCCCCCTCAAGCTCGACAGAGACCACGCCGGATTTATAACGGGAGCGAATCTCGTCAAGTTTGCCGTCAAGTACCGCCTTTCCTTTATTTATCAGAAGAATGAAATCGCAAAGCCGCTCCGCCTCGTGCATAACATGCGTTGAGAAAAGGATGGTCCTGCCCTCGTCGCGCATTCGGCAGATTATATCTGTAAGCAAATCCTGGTTCACCGGGTCAAGGCCGGAGAACGGCTCATCAAGAATTAAGAGGTCGGGTTCGTTGATTGCCATGACCGCAAACTGCAATTTCTGGTGCATTCCTCGCGAAAGCTCCTCCACCTTTTTATTTGTCCAGCCGGCCAGGTCGAGCCGCTGAAGCCACTGCGGCACACGGAAGTTTAGCTTGCTTGCTGACAGACCTTTAATTGCGCCGAAGTAGGCTAATACTTTGCCAACCTTCATCTTTCGATAAAGGCCGCGTTCCTCCGGCATATAGCCTATGCGAGCTTTGGCTTGGGTTATTGCTCCATCGTCGAATATTTTTATCTGGCCGCTGTCCGGCTGAATGATGTTCATTATCATACGGATGGTGGTGGTCTTGCCAGCCCCGTTTGGCCCTAAAAAACCGTAAACGCTGCCGGCCGGCACCTGCACGTTCAGCTTGTCCACCGCGTGGACTTCGCCGAAGGATTTACACACGTTTTCCAGTACCACTGCTTCCATATTTCTTAGTCTTTCAGATGAGGAAAATCTTTGTCATATTGTATTTGCTGATGTGACTACGTCAATATTCCTTTAATAAAATAGCGAAAAGGTCTGTGACTCTCCGTGCGATTGCCGCTATGGCGGATAAAAACACACGATACCAAAACAATTGGGGCCTATACTGAATCAATCCATTCTCCGCAGTACTACGAAGGACGAATCAGTATAGGCCACCAACCGATGCAATCCACTTGTGGCACGGCCATCTTGGCCGTGTCTTCACGGGCTGGAAGCCCGTGCCACACCACCCATCTGCTTCGCTACACTACGTAGCTTCCAGCCTTTGTAGCCGTGGACTACTACGGCGGAGTAGGCACTACACAGAGTAGCAATCCGTTAGGGGATGCCTTACGGCAAAGGACAACCAATCACTATTTGCTGGGTGAAGGACGATATAATCGAATATCATCAATGTATAGTGTACCTGCACCCCTAAGGGCTGTATTTGCCTTGTCACCAACACCTATGGCCATACTCTTGATAGCCTGCATATTCACACCAGCAAAATCCAACAGCGGAATATTCCACTCCGTCCAGATTCCTATTATCGTTGCGCTTGGATCGGAATTATTTACAACCGCACTATTGCCGGCGCTATCGGCCAGAACTATATACATTGGCTCGGCAATGTTACTTTCTATGCCAACATCTTGCGACTGCCAATCACCTGTAACCGAGCCGGTCGTGGTAACATCGGAAAATTCGGCTGTGCACGTTGCATTACTGTCGTGGCTGCACACGATTAAGCCTATATAGACATCCAAAACCATGGGTATCGTAGCCGAACCGAGCGTCTCCCAGGTAGCTCCGTCAACTGAATAGTCTCCCGTAAGTGTATTGCCGCTGCGGGTCAATCTCACCCAGACCGGGGTGCTGATTTCACCTTGTCCATCGGTCTCGCTTTCGAAACCCATCTCAAGACGACGCAGGAACTGAACTTCATTTATAGGCTGGATGTTCATCATTGCATGTGCCGAGCCCGGCTCCAGTGACTCACGAATCATAACACCTGCCTTGGCCGAGTTGTTAGTATTAGTCATGCTAACTACCTTTGCTGTTATACTTCCAACACCGGAGAGCCGTTTGTAAGCGTAGTGGAAATGGTCAGACGTGCTCCAGATATCCGCACCGGCACCGGTCATTGTAATCGGTGGCCCAGACGAGAAGCTACCAACAGATGCTGGTATGCCTCGCAGCCAGAGTGTTAAGGACTCAACACCTTCTCTAGTCCAATCTTGTGGGTCCACCCACTGGCGTTCGGCTTCAGAATAAAGCAATGTTCCGCTTTGTTCGTAGTCGGTACCTTCATTCACAGTACCATCGTTGTCGTAAAGCATGTACATTGCTTGACGGCCACTGTGAACTATACGCTGTTCAGCAAAGGGCGGATCAAGGTGACCCACAGTCATGCCGGTATTATTCACAGCATAGTCAGCCCAAACATCGAATGTCCTGTTAGGTGTGTAGTCATTATAGTCTTCAAAGTCGTCCACAATAAGATAATTACCTATCGTAAAGCTCCAAACGTTGCCTTTCCACAGCTTATCAGGGTGAGCATCATTGACCTCATCTACACGCCAGTAATAGGTTGTGTTGAAATCCAGGATTCCGGGCTCATAAGTGGTGGCTGACTGGTTTTGGCTTACGCCAATGCCGAGCGGGTCATTGCCTCGGCTGGCATCGTTGACAGCATTAACATCGGTGCCGAGGTATATGTCGTGTGTAGCAGCATATTCTCCCGCCACCCAGCTAAAGGTAGGCTCCCTCTGCACACCCATCGCACGAGCAACCGGAATCGGGCCGGAGGCCTCCGTCAGCTCAACCTGATCAAATGGTATCAGACTGCTGCCAGGAATGACCTCTTGAATTCCATTGCTGTCGGGGCCCATCCAGGCCGCCGACAGATTATCGTAGCCCCACCCTTTCTTATGCAGCACCATGATGTAGTAAAAATTGCCACCGCCTTCCAGATAAATGGGGTCGGATTGCTGTATCTCAGGGTACTTGTCCCACTGGCGAGGTTGAGTCCAACCTTCTCTGCCTTCCTCGCCGTCCACGAAGGCAATTATAGATGCTGTCGAAGGGTGGCTGCCAAACCATAGTTGACTGGTCTCGCCACTGGCGATCCAGAATGTATATTCGCCGGAGTTGCGTATATAGAGCCAGCCGTGTACGCGGGAACCATAATTAACTATCGCCATGTGTGGAGCCTCAAAACTGAGTAGATTTTCAGTGTAGCTGGGACTATCCGGATAATTCGGATCGTTTGTCAGATCAGCAACGGCAACACCTTCGATGTCCTCCCACAAATCACGTGTGATCGAGCCGAGCCCTTTTATTGGAACGGTCGTAAACTGCCAGACCTCGCCCTTATGTATAGTTTGCGGCGAAGCGGACTCGACTTCATCAATCCGCCAATAGTAAACCTTGTTGGTCTCAAGGGTAAGTCCAGCTTCTTCGGGGGCCCAATTTGTATCGGCTGGATTTGTCAGGTATGCTCTAAACGAGGGTATACCAGAAGTACCTACAGGTATATTGTTTACATCATTGAAATTGTCGCCGATGACCACTACGTGCCCTTCGACAGCACCGGAACCTGCCTGCCAGCTAAGCACAGGGTCCACAGCTACAAAATCGGCGCCGGCACTTGGATAAGGATTATAGGCAATCAAGGGCTTAGCAACGAAGTTCCAGATATTACCTCTATAAACATGGGCCTTGCCATTCTGCGAATCTGCTCCAATGACCGTATCGATTCGCCAATAGTAAGTTTCGCCCCGAACAAGATCCGTAACCTGATAGCTTGGAGTATTGGTCAAGCCTTTATCAGCATCTAGGGCGCCGTCGTTCACATCAGCCCAATCTTCGCTCAAATATATGTGGTAGTTGTCCACAGTGGGCGCATCAGGCCCCGGAACCCACGTAAGAGACACGCTGGAATCTCCGTACGAACTTTCATGCTCCGGGAAGGGATCTTGAGCTCTCATAAGAGGAGTCAGAAGAGACAATTCAATATAATCAATGCCGGCCCATATATTGTCGTCGGGCCACAAGCCTTCCACATATTCATGTTTGAACTGAATACCGATCTTGTGATCGTTCATAGCTGGACCAACCGCGTTACTGTCAACGGCAAATGTTGCAGATACAGATTGTTGTGACAAATCTACAATTGTTGTAGCAAATACTCGCCGGTTTCCTGGCCCCTCGGGCTCTCGACCGACATCGTCATAATACAGTTGCGCCAGCAGATTGCTACCTTGCCAGGTGGACCTTGCATCAAATAACATCTGAAACTTATCTCCGGCCATCGTGAGAAAATCAGTGAGGTTGAAAATCAAGGCATCTTTGCCCAAAAAGGCAGTAGCAGTACCCTCGGTGGGTGTATAGCCGTATTCCCGGCCTGCCGAGGTAATTGGGTCTGTTCTCGCCCAACCTGTAACTATACCCGGTGTACCTACATTTATATCGCGTTTCATGCCGTCCTCGGGTATTTCAAAGCTGTAGTTCTCAACCGTAATAGGGACCGTTGCGAGAGCCGGAATACCCGCAGCTATAATCAATATCAATACAGCGTAAACCAGATTAATCAATCCGCCATAGCGGATCTTCGCCCCCTCATAACGGAACTTCGACTTTCTACACATAATATTCCTCCCTTAGAAGTTGAAGTGATAATAATTGCATCTTGGCTACAAGCAAAAATGCCAACTCAAAATACAACAAAACCGAGCACAAAATACCTATTTCTGAAAAAGTTCACCCCGTTAGAGAAAATTCTCCAGAAAATGAATATGTTAGAGAAAAAATCTCTAACGGGGTAAATCCTTCCACCTTCGGCCAGGCGCTTAATTTGCTGCTGGAAAAAAGAATTTATGATGCGACTTTTACCTCCTTCTTCTTTAAGTCAGTATGCATTGCTAACCGAATTGTCACACCTCAGAGAGTAAAAAGATGGAGGCCTCTATAAATATATTTATACTAAATCAGCCACTTCATTTCAAGTGAAATTTTCAGTTTATTATAGGACAAATGTTGGCGTCCTTTGTTCCGATTAACATCAGTTATTGTTTTGTTTGCCAATTATCGGCGTGCAATATTTGGCCTCTTGCAAAATATGTTGAAGCAGAATATAAAATAAGCTGTTATGGCTAAAGATATAAAAAAGCAGACTCGTACTGAGCTTGCCGAACGTATCGAGCGATTGCGAGATGAGATTCGCAGGCACGACTACCTGTATTACGTCCTCAATCAGCCTAAGGTCAGCGACCGCCGGTATGATAAGCTTTTTGCGGAGCTAAAGGCGTTAGAGCAGGCACACCCCGAGCTAATAACGGCTGACTCGCCCACACAACGTGTTTCAGGCCAGCCCCTTGAAGGTTTTGTCTCTGTAAGACACGCTGTGCCCATGCTAAGTATCGACAACACATATAATGCCGATGAGCTTAGGGCCTTCGACGAGAGGGTTTACAAGTCCCTTGGGGATAAAGATTATGATTATGTGGTCGAATTAAAAATCGACGGCCTGGCGATAAGCCTCCGCTACGAAGGTGGCCGGCTTGTCTCGGCAGCTACTCGCGGCGACGGCGAGGTGGGTGATGATGTTACAACTAACGTCCGCACCATTAAAGCCATCCCGCTCGTGCTCTTAGGTGATGGCTCGTCCCTAAGGGATAAAATTCCCGATGTGCTGGAGGTTCGCGGTGAAGTTTACATGCCAAAGGCGGCGTTTGCTCAGCTAAACAAAATTCGCCAAGAAACTGGCGAGCCGGCCTTTGCTAATCCCCGGAACGCAGCAGCCGGCTCTTTGAAGCTGCTCGATGCCAGAATTACCGCCCAGAGAAATCTTTCATTTTTTGCATACGCCGTGGGCGAAGTTTCGCAATCTCTGGCTGAAAATCATTATCAAACCCTCCAGAAATTTAAAAATCTCGGTTTGCCGGTTAATCCTCATATCAAGAGGGCAAAAGATATAGATGAGGCGTTGGATATCTGTCAAAGCTGGAGTGAAAAGCGATTAGAATTGGATTATAAAATTGACGGAATGGTGATAAAGATTAATCGTTTTGACCAGCGGGACATCCTCGGCGCAACCGGCAGAGCACCTCGCTGGTGCATTTCCTATAAATTTCCTGCCGAGCGAGCAAAGACCATTATTGAATCAATTGATGTCCAGGTGGGTAAAAGCGGGATTTTGACGCCGGTGGCTAATCTGACGCCGGTTCTTTTGGCTGGCACAACCGTCAAAAGGGCAAGCCTGCACAATTTTGACGAATTGAGACGGCTGGACGCCCGCTACGGCGACACGGTGCTGATTGAAAAGGCGGGCGAGATAATCCCGCAGGTGATAGAGGTAAAAAAAGAGCTAAGACCTGCTGACACAGCATCTTTTAAAATACCAAAGAAATGTCCGAATTGCGGTTCTGAGGTCGTTAAGGATAAAGATGGTGTTTACATCAGGTGTATCAATCCGGATTGTATGGGGCAGTTGAAGGAACGATTGAGATACTTTGCCGGCAGAGACCAGATGGATATTGAGCATTTGGGAACATCTCTAATTGAGCAGTTGGTTGAGACGGGCTTAGTGAAGAACTTCGCCGATATTTACAAGCTGGAAAAGTCACAATTGTCGGGCCTGGAACGGATGGCCGATAAAAGCGCACAAAACGTCATCGACTCAATAGAAGCCAGCAAAACAAGACCGCTCTGGCGACTCGTCGCGGCTTTAGGTATACGTCACATCGGCGGCCAGACAGCACAGATTTTGGCTGAGCATTTCGGCTCACTTGATGCTCTAATGGCTGCCGAGAAGGAAAGTCTTGAGACAATAGACCAGATCGGGCCAAGAATGGCTGAGAGCGTATATGAATATTTTCGCAACACTCAGAACAGGGCTGTTATTGACGAATTGTTGGCTGAAGGCGTAAAGCCGGAAAGGCCGAAAATCGTTAAGATGCCTTGCGGCAAGGTAAAAGTCACGGGCAAACTTGACGGTAAAACAGTCGTTGTTACGGGAACTTTAGAAAACTTCACTCGCCAGCAGGCTGAGCAGGCGATCAGACAGGCTGGCGGAAAGCCGTTTTCCGGCGTCAGCAAACAAACCGATTTTGTCTTAGCCGGCAAAGAGCCGGGTAGCAAGCTCGACAAAGCTCAGCAACTGGGGGTGAAGGTAATAGACGAAAAGCAATTTTCAGAGATGCTTAAATGAGCAATCACAACGAGAAATTCATGCAGGCTGCACTGAGGCTCGCCAAGCGTGGCATCGGCTCGGTTGAGCCGAATCCTGCGGTTGGAGCAGTCATCGTAAAGAAAAGCCGAATTATCGGCAGGGGCTGGCACAAAAAATTCGGCGGTCCTCACGCAGAGATAAACGCCCTTGAGGATTGTGAAAAGTCCGGTGACAGTGCCGCAAGGTCGCTGGGATGGCCGGCGCCACATCTTAACGATCCGCAGGGAGCGACGATGTATGTTACTCTTGAGCCATGCTGTCACTATGCCAAGACGCCGCCTTGCACCGAAGCGATAATTGCCGCCGGCTTGGCGAAGGTTGTTGTTGCAACGATTGACCCGTCGGAGCACGCTAACGGCAAAGGCATTGAGCTTTTGCGCAATGCAGGAATCGAAGTGCAGACAGGTATATGTGAAGCCGAGGCCCGTCTTCTAAATGCGCCTTTTATCAAGTTTGCTACCACCGGCAAATGCTGGGTGATACTCAAATGGGCACAAACAATCGACGGCAAACTCGCATACGCTGCAGGATACGAATCACGATGGATTTCAAATGAGCAAAGCAGGAAAGATGCACACAAATTGCGTCGGCGAGCAGGAGCAATCCTGGTTGGTATCAATACGGTAATCGCCGATGATCCGTTGTTGACAGCCAGACCGAGCAAAGGTAACAAGCCCATCAGAATCGTATTAGATAGCACTTTGAGAATCCCCTTGGATTGCAGACTGCTGGCTACTGCGAATAGGTCGGCTGTGCTAATCGTAACCAGAGAAGGAGCCGTTCAAATAGATCCAGGGCTCGCAGATAAAATTACGAAAAAGGGGGCTGAAATAGTAACTGTGCCTTCGCCGCAAGGCCAATGTGACATAACATATTTGCTCGATGAATTAAGCAGACGCGGCATACAGCAACTGCTTGTTGAAGGCGGGCCGACGGTGTTGTCTTCGTTCCTGAAAGAGCAATTGGTGGATGAAATTGTTGTTTACATCGCACCGAAGATACTCGGCTCACAGGGCGGTGCTAGTTTAGCCAAATCAATGACTGAATTGATGGAAGCTGTCAGCTTGCACTATGTTGATATCAAGCGTTTCGGCAGCGATGTCAGCTTAACTGGATTGACCGAAAAAGCGGTTAAAGATTGTGAGGTTCTAACTTGAGATTTCAAATTGTGAACTCAAGATGGATAAATGACAAATCTTTGTAGAAAAGAGTGGAAATTGTCATTTCGAGCGAGCCGTAGGCGAGTCGAGAAATCTATTTTTAAGCAGATTTCTCCACTACGTCCCCTGGGGACTTCGGTCGAAATGACATCGAGTCTTTTGTACAGAGCAATTTGAAATCACAATTTGTGATTTCAAGTTGGAGTGGATTATAAATAGAAGTGGTTCATAATCTTTCAAATGCTGAAGGATAGACTATGAAGAAAATAGAAGTTTTCGGGTTGCAGACGATACCGGAAATTGAAGAAGGTGACAATTTAGCTGAGATTGTCGTAAGAGCCGGCAATGAAGAAATAGGCGGCCTGCAAGAGAAAGATATCATTGTCCTGACAAGCAAGATTGTATCCAAAGCCACCGGTCGGCTAAGAAAATTCAGCGAAGTGACGCCCGGCAAAAAGGCTTTGGCAATATCGGCACAGACCGGCAAAGACGCTAAATGGTTGCAGATGATTTTCGATGAAGGCCATAAAATCTTAGCGATTGTTCCGCTCAAGGGTGTTCTTGAACGGCACATTATACGAACCTGCGACGATGCCGAGGCCGGCAAAGAGCTAATCGACCACGAGCAGGCTATCTGCATAACCAAAGGCAAGGACGGCCTTATCCATACCTGCGATGCTGGTATTGACGGCTCAAATCACCCGGCTGGAATCTTGAGCCTGATGCCGGAGGACCCGGACGGCCAGGCACGAAACATCAGAGAGCAAATTCAAAAACTGACCGGCAAACAATTAGCTGTCATCTTGGCTGATACGGAAATGATTCCGTACGGCACAATAGATTTTGCGATAGGCTCATCGGGCATTGGGCCGATGACAAAGATGTTCGGCAAAAAAGACATGCACGGCAAAGCCAAGTTCGGCGGAATAGACCTGGTTGCCTACGAGCTTAGCGCCGCCTCGACGCTGGTATTCGGCCAGACCGGGGCCGGCATTCCGGCTGCGATAATAAGAGGCTACGAATTTGAAATTAACGAAACCGAGGGAATCTGCAATACTATTCTGCCGCAGGCAAGTGGTGCCGATACTGCTAAGGCGCTTAAAGCAACCCTGCGGGCAACCGCTTGCGCGCAAAATCTGAAGCTCCGTCTGCTTTTGAAAATAGCATCCTGGTTTAT
>Ga0307434_1000846_pt1 | contig 18407 bp, 18 predicted proteins | sample SalMarWE160220MG_FD_202156 | JGI IMG/M metagenome (GOLD analysis project Ga0307434, IMG submission 202156) | Salt marsh sediment microbial communities from the Plum Island Ecosystem LTER, Massachusetts, United States - WE1603-220 | ecosystem: Environmental > Aquatic > Marine > Intertidal zone >... | reverse complement strand
AATATAGTGACCGTGGCACCGTCCTCGACGTGCCGTCTTATTGTCCCGCCGCATCCCAAAACCTCGTCATCAGGGTGCGCGGCCACCACCAAAATGTGTTCAGACATCAGAGCTTTTCATTAACGTGAAATCATCCGATATTCCAGTGCACATTTTCGAAACACCAATGTTGCTCCTTGAAACGCACCCGCCGCGGTACTACCGAATGGCTATCGAGAGAGACGCAAAATGCCAAGTCTGCGTCCTGGCCCAATTTTCGAAGACGTCTTGCACCATCGCATTCCAGTAGTTTTTTATGGATCGATGAAAAGTCTTGCGCTTTGCCAAGCCAAATGGCTTCAAGAAATTGAGCACACAGAATATCTTCTTCAGCCGGCCGCTCGCCGGCAAGCCCGGCAGCCCAAAAACCGACGTCGTTCGCTCCCATATTGCGCAAGGCATTTGAGAGCGCGGCCGCATTGGCAAAACTTCCGATGATGACTGTTTGGTCCGGCCCACACGCAGCTATGCACCGGGTCCCGCCGGAGCTTGTGAGCACCACACTGTTCCCGACTACGCTTTTCAGTCTGCCCGCGGGCGAGTTATCGCCGTCGCAGCCTGGAAGTTGCATGCCACCGCGTTCACCTAGCAGAATCCAGTCTTCATTACAGCGTTTTATTTCGCGCGCCTCGTCGATTGTTTCGACGGTAACGACACGGTAGGCATCTCGCGCAAGCAGCGAGATAATCGTGTTACTAGCACGAAACACGTCGATAATCACGACCACTTTTGACAAACGCGGCGCTTCTGCCAACGTGCTGAAGACGGGCATATCAAGTTTCGTTTAAGTACCGTGGAAATGACGAACAGTATCGCCGCGTAGCCCAAGCCTCAATGTTTCCAAATTCAATACCTCTTCAAGCGGTATATTGCCGATATTGACGTTACTCCCAACCCGCTGAATGAACCAAGTCATCTGGGACTTATGAGGCGCTTCAAACACCAATTTTTCCATCGGGATCGCGTCAAGCACAGCCTCGACAATTGCATTTTGAAGCGAGCCATCTTTTCGATAAACGCCCGCCGTCGCGTCAGCGCGGCCCTCCAGAATAACTTTCCAAGCACCGGCTTCGAGGTCGGCCTTGCTGAATGCAGCCCATTCCGATGGACTATTTTGATGAGCGATATCTTTGCTGCCTACTTCTGCAAAAACCGTGAACCCCCGACCAGCGAAAAACTCAATCATTTTTCGTTTGTCAGCCTCGGAGATATCGAGCGAGCCGTTTGATATCTCGACCAAATCGATATCGAGATCCGCTAACCACGCAGCATAATCATCAACTTTGTTTTGACTCCAACATACTTCAAATAACGTCCCCCCAAGACAAACCTTAACTTCATAGTGACGAAATAGTTTGACCTTTTGCTGCAGTGTTGATGTCACGTACGCTGAACCCCATCCCAGTTTTACGACATCGATAAATTGATGACAAAACGACAGGGTGTCGTCGAGAACAGAAAGCCCATACCCACTATCGAGAAGGCTCGACATCCCGACGTTGCGCGGCTTGATCGAGCGCATGGGAACATCAAGGTTTAGTTTCGGCTGACTTGAGTTTCTAGAATGTGCTGTATCAAACTTTATCAAATGTAGTTCCTCCGCCGCAACTGATGCTAATCCGTAAATATTTTAAACTTATAGAGACTTTGTAAGCCTGCCCGCATGCCGGCATGCCACCGGCAAACATCTTCCTTGTGCAATTAACACTACATTCTGGCGAAGCAGCATCACGATCTGCTCCGCGCTAAACCTCTTTTTCGGCATAACATAGGCTCCTTTCCAAGCTTATTTTTTAACATCGCTTCGTCCAAAAAAAGCCTGGTCAGGTCACTCTTTTAGTTTAGACCTAATAAGCCAAATAGGCTTCGAAGAACGCTGGATCGGAAAGCTTGGGCGCAGTCGTAAATGCTTCGGATAACGCACTCCAATCAACTTGCCGACGACCATTTTCATCCTTGTATCCTTCGACGATCGCGCAACGCAGCGAGAGAAGATCGAGTGCTACTCGGTCGAATGAATTAAGTTGAAAGCCTACGAATACAATTGGCCGATCGTGAAAAAGACCTTCGCCAAAGCTCGTACTCAGAGGATAATCATATAGGAGAATATCTGCTTTTTCCCAAATCTTACCAAAAGGTTCATGCAAGACACAGTCATCTGCAAGCGATCGAAGCGCTTGTGGAATTCCGTAAACACACTCCGGATGTGGTTTGAGTAGCACTTCGAATCCCTTTGACCTAAGCCAAACGATGAGTCGAGCATACCAATCAAGTCTTACGTAGTCGCTTTCACCAGGATAAATGGCAACACCAGAGCCGCTAAAATAACTCGTTACGATCATCACCTTCTTACCGATAGGCGGTCCCTGCCTCGATTTAGCAGGCGGAAAAGAAAGCAACCTAGCTCCAGGGGCCACTCCAATGCGTGGCCGATCAGGTCGCACGACAATATCGTCGCGATAAGTCCGCTCGATGCCTTTGACTTGCATGTCTGTAAACGTGAGAAATTGGTTGACCACCTCAAAATCATTGATGGCTTTCACGTTGGCCCTGAGAAAGCCGATTCCGGCCCCGTGATCATGACCGGTGATCTCGCCTTCTGCCGACCGGACTGCGTGCGCGAGAATTCGACTCCATATTTGACCGGATGAACCTATCCAGAGTCGGCGGGGTAATTTAATTGTTTTGCTTTCTAATTTAATCAGATGCGCCTGCGCGGCTGCTGGAACAATCTCTGCCCAGCGGAATATCATCTTTTCTGAGGCAATATCGAAATTTGCACCGACCAAAGCGTAAGCTTGACGAGCGCTTTCAACGAGCCCGTTACGGATTGAAGCAAGCCCCATTGACGTCAATGGCGATAACCGTCCAAACCATCGAGAGGGGTGGCAATAAACGACGGTGTCATCTATAGCGCTAGCATGCTTTTGTATAAGTTGGGAAATTGAGGTTACGGCGATCGCATTTTCCAAGTCAACAGATCGAAATTCGCCATCCCTAATTATGCTACGCCTGAGCAAATTACGAATAAATCGAGCGGGCGCCTTCCAAGCCTGCCGCGGAGGAGGCCCCTGCAGTAGTCGCTTCGCAAACGCTTCTGGAGGTGCAAGATCTGATCGCATGAAGGCGGCCAGGAAATCCTGCTCTGGTAAAATAATTTCAACATGCGACGCATCACAACGCTTTACAAGTTGCGCTGCCCTGAAGCACCGTAGGACAAAAAGAGCAAAGTGGCCAGCGCAACATGCCACTGTGTCGCGATCAATACGGCGTTCCAATGTGCGCCCAAAGGCCGCGGTGCAGGGCAACAGAGCATTGCGAAATTCTTCAAGCTCTTCACGCGGGACCGGGTCAAAGAAATCCTTAAGCCCCTTTCCATCAATAACAAACTTATGCGGATCGACAGCTAATCGATTTAGAGGCATATGCATAATAAATCCTTCTTTTAAATTTGATAGTGCGAACAACAACAATTGCTGATCGAGAGGAACAATGAATTTGACTTAATCAGATAGAACACCGGTCTAACGACGGCGGCCTTTGTCAGAACACTTTTCGTCAAACAGAAATCGACGGCCCGACCACAATCATTTCGGAAATAGAAATCTTCTAGCATTTTCTCATTTCATTCTGTCTTGCTGCTTCATCGCCCACGCAGACCGTCGGCAGTTTGCTGTTCAAGTCAATATATGTGATATTTTCGAAATGAATTAAATTCTTAAAGAAGCGATCACTCACACTCCTAATTTTGCAAAGAAACAATTAACTTGCGAGGCAAGATTAAATCGCGAGCAGCTCTTTATCGCCCTTCAATGTACCGAGCCCGCACCATTGCTGCTATTTTTCAATGAGCGAATTCGGTAAACGTCATTGAAATTCATGTCATTGAGCGGCGCGCAAGGGCCAAGATAGATCCACTTCGGCCCTTAACGCAATTCGGTAAAATACTCATAGTATCGGCACGAAACGGAATAAGCCAGCGCGACACAAAAAACGCATAAGGCAAGTCCCACATCCACGATGGTTTCTTAACAATCCATGGCACGACATAGGCGTCAACAAAATCATGAAATTCGAGCGTCTTTCTTAAGGATGTGGGAGTGTAGGGGTGAATATGGGTAGGATCGTCATAGAATTCGCGCGCGCTGTAAAACCAGTTAGGCGTAACGATAATTATCGCCCCGCCGGGTCGCAAGATACGTTTTACCTCATGCAGCAGGTTTGTCGTAGACTGCATATGCTCAATAATTGACACAGCAGTAACAACATCGACGGACGAATCTTCAATGGGCAAACGATCTGTCTCAAAATCAAGCCCGTCTGACACGTCTAGGCCATAAGCAATTAACCCGCGAGCCTCACATATCCGAACCAGCGCACCGTCTGCCGAACCGAGATCCACAACTTTTGTACCGGAAACGAACCCAGGCAACCCTCGGTGGCGCAACAACTGATCGAAAGTATCGAATACACGCTGCTTCAGCCTAATCTGTCGTTCGGGAAAACGCTCACGTTCGCGAATAATCCCACGCTGGTAGGCTTCCAATGATTTAAGTCTGCGCGACATTTGCATGAGTAACTGACGTTTTTCTATATTCTGATTTCCATCTAATGCCGATCCAATTCGACGTCTCAAAGATGGTCTTAGCCCCGAGCATCAAAGAGGCGGTGAAGGTGCGCGCTTAACGTGCGGTTTCGCTGGAATTATCACTAACGACGCTAACAGTTCTCTTTGGGCATAATTTCCGATAACTCAACGTCAAGCATTTCCCATACAACTGGCGTATTGGCGGAAACATTCTTCAGCAGCCGAAGTCCTATGACGCGATTAAGTTCCCTTGGGAGTAATCCATCTTCGGGCCGAATGACCTTAATGTCCTTTTCCGCTACGATCTCGCCAGCTTTCATCGCCCGCACAAAATGTAGGGAGCGGCGCATGTCGTGAATCTCCCGAGGATTCGGCTCAAAGTGCGCCGCGATTGATAATTCGGTCTTGCGGATGGCGACGCACATCTCGGAAAATTCGCTCGGACGCAACGCCACAACATGATCGGGGCTTAAGCCATTTCCGGTGAGCGAAAAATGCTTCTCTATAATCTTTGCGCCAAGTGCAACTGCCGCGATCGGCGCTTCTATGCCGAGCGAATGGTCAGAAAATCCTACGGGACAATCTAGTCGGCCAGCTAGCATCGGAATATTTCCGAGACATAACGCTTCCGGCGGAGTCGGATAGCGACTAACGCAATGCAGTACCGCGAAGTTTCTAAATTCACGATCTGCAAGCGATTGCGTCAAATGCTTTACTTCATCAAATGTTGCAAGGCCGAGTGAAAATATTACCGGCTTGCCTATTTCTACGAGTCGTTCGATCATCGGCTCATGCGTAATGTTGGCCGATGCAACTTTGTACCCCCAAGCGCCGTACTCTTCCATCCAGCTCAAAGTGGTGAAATTGGTCGCAGTTGATAAAAAACGTACGCGTCGTTTAGCGCATCGCTTTATAAGAACGGGATACCAGCGGCGCGGCATTTCAAATCGTTTTAGCATTGAGTAGTTGGAATCTTCCGTCGACACTAAATCGTCGGCAAGGAAGCTCTGGAATTTGACAACGTCGGCCCCCGCCTCCGCCGCCGCATCGATGTGCGCCAGCGCGCGATTGAGATCGCCATCGTGATTGGAACCGACCTCAGCGATGATTGTCACTTTTGCGCGCTTGCTGTCGAATGCGCCAGGAGAGCCGACGTGCTGCATTGATGCCAATTGAGAAATAGATCCCGCCTATGGGACTAGCACTCTTGCCTCGATTTCAGCATAGTCAACAACAACATCCTTACGGATTTTCAGGATGGCCTTTCCGTCGGGCGGATGAGAAATCGGATCCACTCGAATACCATGCACCAGATCTATGAGCAAATCCGTAAGATTAATCCCGGATGCCAAGATGTTCATGTCCTGCGCTGCGGTTCGCCCGCCATTCACTTCGATCAGGTAAGGGAGCCCATCGCGTTGCGATGCAATCAATTCGACATTATTAAATCCAGGCATGAGACCGAGGGTCTCGACCGCGGTCACAGCCAATGCGATCATTGCATCGTTACGCTCAATTACAGCGGCGGTCGTCGTACTCTTGTTCCTACGTTTCTCGAATTTACGGCGGCTAACTGCGTAAACTAGCTGTCCGTCGCATGAATGCAGTGTGCTGACATTAAATTCATCCCCTTCAATCAGCTCTTGTACGAGAAACCGCATCGTGCCACCCGCCGAAAGACGCGCCACCCGTCGCAGAATGAAATCGTACTCGTCGCGATTTTCCGGCATGTAGACATGCCGACCGCCACGTGAAGCCAATACCTTAATAACAACGCGCCCTTCGAGTTCAGCCCACACTCGATCAGCGGCAAAGTCGTTGTCGAGAAACCAAGTGCGCGGCATGCGTATTCTGTTGCGTAAGCACTCGTCCATAAGCTGCTTGTCCAAGGCACGCTGCAACGCTTCCTCTGGCGGCAGCAGTATCCTACAACCAAGCGCCTCAATGACATCGCGATAATGGGCCAGTATGGGTAGCTCCTCATCAAGCCCCGAATAAAGTACGCCTATTCGTTCGCGCTCAATCAAACGCCGCAGTGCCGGGATATAGGATTTATCGTCGCAAGGCGGCAACTGATAGGCGGCATCCACTTCAGGCAAGAATAGATTTCCAGACGCCGGATTTGAATCCGCCAACAATGCACGGCAGCGATATTTACCCGAGCATTTCAGCGCCTGCAATTGCGCCAATATTCCAGGTCCACCACCGGGAGTAAGTAGCACTGTGACGTCAAATGAGCTGAGCTTCATATTATCTGACTGAAATGTATATTTACTGGCCTTTATCGACGAATAAAAAAAGCGAGCAATAGTGGATCGTTACCATCTTTGAATCTCCCGCGATCGCGGCGCCCGACCCGAAGCCGACATTTTATGTTTATGCATGAGCGAGCCTCATCGGCTTGGATATATAGACATCCCCCGACCGCCTGTAACCGCAGCCCGAAAAGAGCCGCGCCGAGGCCTCATTCTCATCGAGCACATCGGCACGCAATTCAGCAGCTGGGCATAGACGCCGCGCCAATCGTAAGGCGGCAGAGGCAACACCGCGTCGCTTCTGCTTCGGCGCCGTCAAAATCGAAATTTCGTAAGACGAATCACCGATCCGATCCAGTCGGAGCACGCCAGCCTCCCGGTCGTTCAACGTCACGACGTTAAAAATGCAGTTATTATCGGTCAATTTTGATTTCAACCAGCGGCAATGTTCATCATGTGATGGCGCCAATGGATTTCGAAAATAGCGGCGAGTGGACGGGTCACGTTGCCATTCAAACATCGTATCGGCGTCGTCCGTGGTGACCGGGCGCAAACGGATTTCATCGACGCCGCGGATGACCTCTGGCGAGACACCGATAGCGACTCGCTGCGGCCCAAGACCATCACAAAGCGCCGCCGAACGCCCACTCATCTCCCAATATTTGATTGGATTTTCGGTAAGATTCTTTACGCCCTGCTCGAGCACTCTTTCATCAATCGCAATCCCGTCACCTATAATAATCGCGGCTCCGGCTTCGCGAAGAATAGCCGCATTCGGAAGTTGATTGGTAGCAGTTACTACGACGAGCGCTGGAATTCCGAGGCAGCAGCGCTCCCAGCTTGTCATCCCACCTGCACCAAGCGCGATATCGGCAGCGGCCATGATCTCCGGGACATCGGATGCGTCGACATGAACCTCAACATCGAGCGCGCTTTCCGCCGCTCTATTACGTACAAAATGAAACCCTGACGCGTGCGTGCCGATCAGAATATCGATACGACATCCGCGCGGTAGGAGACGATTCAAAATTGGGAGGATTGCACCAGTTCGATCGCTCGCATCGATCATTCCAAAACTTACTACGATCCTTTCGCAGCCACGATTAGTCTTGCGGCGCGAAAGACTTTGATACCGCAGACGATGAAAGTCCGACCGAAGCAGCGCATATACCGGCCCCAAAAACTGGCGAGTTCCCGTAGCGAGACGATCGGGACCTCGGGTCGCTGCATCGAGTAGAAAATCGCAGTCATGCCTGCGACCGGTCGCGTCATCGATTACCAGAATCATCTTAGCCGAGCCTCGGCAAGCCCGCTCGAAATCTTCACCGCGCTCGTAGTGATCGACGACCATGAGGTCAGCAGCACCACCGGTAGCGGCCGCAATCTGCAAAGGTTCATCTTGAGCGGGTCCTTCCAAGACGATGACCTGCATTCTCGAATTCGCGAGTGCTGGAACACTCTTGAGTGATGTCGCGCGGGTCACGAACGCACATTCCCAGCCAACGGCGTAAAGCGCATCGGCGAGCACCATCGAACGGATCACATGACCAGCGCCGATTCGTGTCGAGGCATCACAGCGAAAAAGAGCCAAAGGCATTAGCAGTCTGCTGAAAAAGTTGGGAATTTCATCTTTGTCTCTACCGAGGGCCCGTGATTCTGGTGAAGTCTTCGATCGTTTGAGGCGTATTGTGTGGTCTGAACAGCCACTCACCTACGCCGCAACCAGTTTGGGAATACGGACTAGACTATAGGCGATCAGGTTGAGCATGAAGTCGGCGGCGACGCCGCAGATGGCGCAATGTTTGGTCTTGCACATCTCGCCGTGCCGCTTGCCCCAATCAAAGATGCATTTGATCGCCGCGCGGCGCGATTGCGACATTTCATAACCTTCGTGTCTCGCGGTGCGTTCATCGATGGCGCTGCGGCGGCTCGTGCCGATCTTGGTCGGGCCATTATTCTGCGTCACATGCGGTGTGATATTGCTGCCGCGAAGATTTGCCACATAATCGGCCGCGTCATAGGCCTTCTCCTCACCGGCCGTAATGCGGCGGCCGGCCTTCTTGGTCTTGGTTTTGAGCATCCACTCCGCGGCGCGGCGCTCGGCGGTGCAATTGGCGTGCGTGACCATGCCAGCCACCGCAAGCCCATGCCAGTTCTCCATGATGACGTGGCCCACATAGGATAGTTTAGCCTTCCGTCCGGCGGCCTTTTGGCGAAGCCCACTATCGGGATCGCTGGTCCTCGCATGCGTGTCGTTCTTGCGCTGCTGGCCATGAAAGTTTGTACCGTCATCGCCACCGCTGCCGTCCTTGAGGCGAAAGCTCTTCTGTGAAGCCCAGGCCTCGATCAGTGTTCCGTCCACCGAAAAATGAGCGTCCGGCAATAGCGGTTTGACCTGCGGATGGCTGCGAAGCCCAGCCATAAACTTCGTAAATACCTCGCTGTTCTGCAGCCGCTCTCGGTTCTTCGTAAAGCTGGTCGCGTGCCAGACCGGATCGTCGGGCGCAAGCCCCACGAACCAGCGGTATAAAAAATTGGAGTCACTCCCGTATCTTCCTCAGCGGATGGCCGCCGGAACCCGCGCCTCTGGCGAGATGTAAGAAAACATCGCGCCCTGGTCCTCAAATGCTCCCCGCATGCAAGCCTCTCGATTCGCGATAAAAAACTGAATTATCAAATGATCGATGTGGTGATTGGTTTTTCAGCAAACTACAAGAATGCTTTGCCAGAACTCGGCTTCGCCTGCCGACTCCCGCACGTAACCTGCTTGAAGCGCGCTGAAAACACCTTCGAACAAATGAAATTGGGTCGAACCGACTTCATGGCTGATCAGTTCCGAGGCATTGCTAGACTCGCCGCGCGCGAACCGCGCCACAAGTATGCTGGAGGTTTCACGTAACGCTGGACGAGAACCTTCAAATCCGGACGGCCGTCCAGAAATTTCACAATCTCCTTGAGCGGAATCAATGGCGCCTTGTCGATCAACGTCCGATAGACCTCACGACATACCACCAGATCTTCGGGATAGTCCACGGTCAGACGCAAATCCGGTCGCCGCAAGCTGAATTCGGGTTCAAGCACCTCGATGAGAAATTCGTCGGCGTGCTGCTTTGCGTACCGTGAACACATCTCACGGCTCTCGTCGTTGCCATGGCGGTGGGATCGCACAAGCGCTTCCAATGTGTAAATTTCAAAAGCCGTACCAAGCGGCAGCGTTCCCGTCACAGTAATGTCATTGCCGTTCATCACATGACGATACCAAGCTTCGACGAGAGGTTCGTAATACAAGAACGGGCATTCGGTTGTTATTCGGAACACATCGCTACCCTGGCTGGCCCGAGCGCATTCGATCAAGCGAGACAGAACGTCTTGCTGATCGCCGACAATGAACGGAATTCCCCTGGCTTTGGCGATCTCGACAAAAATTTCATTCTCAACTCCCACGGAAATACCGAGAACGCATTCACCAATCGCCGGCAATGCTTCCAAGGTTCGCAGGATCTGGTCAAGAATTGTCACGCCCGCTACGAGATTCTGCATTGGTTTGCCGAAAAGTCTGCTACCACCATTGCGGCATGCTAACGCGGCGACGAGCCGTCTCATTCCAGGTCCTTTCCCATCAACAGCGCGCCGACTGGTAGTACCCGCTTTAATTTTTGCCCGACCATCTTGGGCCGTGTAACTAGCGACCGTAAAGGCTTCAACCAATTGCGTAGCTTCTCAATTTCATTGCTATGAATATAACCGATTTACTATTCTGTGGACCAAGGTAACCGAACAATCGGTCAACATCGAAAACTTTAGATTACAATCCGATCGCCGAACGTAAGGACTCGACGACGTAATTCGCATCGCTTTCGTTCATTCCGGGGAACAGCGGAAGCGACAGGCAACGGCTGTAATAGGTCTCCGCGCCGGGAAGTGTAATTTTTCCATAGCGTGCGTGATAATATGGTTGCCGATAAAGTGGAGCGTAATGCACCTGACTTCCGATTCCCAATTTTTCAAGCGCTCGCATAACCTGTCCACGTGACCGACCGATTTCGGGAAAATCAATCAAAACGACAAACAAGTGCCACGTCGCCGTGCAGTTTGGTAACACCGAAATTGGCCGAACCGCCGGCGCAAGATCTCCAAACGCGGCACGGTAATGCGCAACCAGCTTTTTCCGGCATTCAATGATGCCATCGAGTCGCGAAAGCTGGCTCAAGCCGAGCGCGCACTGAAAATCTGTGACACGATAATTGTATCCGATTTCGGACATTTCGTAGTACCACGGGTTCGGTTCTCCGCTCTCAAATGCCATTTCCGTTTGTGAGAAGGTGTCAGGCTCGCGGGCGATGCCGTGACTGCGAAGTCTGCGGATACGATCGATGAGCTGCTGATCGCTACCGGTAACCATCCCCCCCTCACCGGTCGTGATCGTCTTAACCGGATGAAACGAAAACGCCGCCAAGTCGGAATGCACGCACGCCCCGACTGAAATTTGCTGGCTGCCGACCCAATAGTCAGTGCCGAGCGCATGGCAGGCGTCTTCGACGATCTTAAGGCCATGGCTTTGCGCGAGTGAGTGCAAACCGGCCGGGTCGCCGCATTGACCATTGAGATGAACAGGAAAGATCGCCTTCAGGCGCGAGCGATCGGCACGGGCCATGGCCGCTTCAGCATGCTCGGGCAACATGAGTCCGCTGTCGGGATCGACGTCAGCAAAGACCACTTCGGCCCGGACAAATCGGGCCGCGTTCGCCGTCGCAAGAAACGTGATGGCAGGAACGATGACCTGATCGTTCTCACCTAGGCCGATCGCCATGGCCGCAAGATGAAGAGCGGCCGTCCCGTTGGCGCAAGCTGCGCCATGTTTCGCATCGACGCGTTGGGCGAAGGCACTCTCGAATGCGGCGACGGATGGACCGGTGGTCAGCCAATCTCCTTGTAATACTTTTACGACCGCATCGATATCGGCCTGATCGATGCATTGACGTCCGTATGGTAAATACCGACGATTTAAACTCAAAGGCGCGCTAGCCACTTCCGAATATCCTCAACCGACAACCGTTCCTCATTCTCGTCGGACGAATACCGGAAAGATTCACGGACCGGTTTCCTCCCGCTCCACTGAAATTTTTTCGCAGGGGCAAAATCAAATTCCGGCGGGCAAACGACATAGCGGTCCTCGAGTTCGATGGTCGTGCGCGCGTCGGCCTCGGTAATCATCGTTTCGTGCAATTTCTCTCCCGGACGAATACCAGTCACTTCATGCGGGCTACCCGGCTGCATGGCTTCGGCTAGATCGGTAATCTTTATACTTGGTATTTTTGGCACAAACAGTTCGCCGCCCGCCATCAAAGGCAAGCACGACAGCACAAAGGATACACCTTGATCGATCGTGATCCAAAACCGCGTCATGCGCGGATCGGTAATCGGTAATCGTTCGACGCCTTCGTCGATAAGCCTACGAAAGAACGGCACTACGCTGCCGCGCGAGCCCATTACGTTGCCGTAGCGCACCACCGAAAATCGACAGCCATTAGTTCCGCTCAAATTGTTCGCTGCGATAAAAATCTTGTCTGACGCGAGCTTGCTGGCGCCGTAGAGATTAATCGGCGCTGATGCCTTGTCAGTAGAAATCGCGATGACTTTTTGTACTCCTACCCGGATGGCCGAGCGGACAACATTTTCCGCGCCGAGCACATTAGTGTGGATGCACTCGAACGGATTGTATTCGGCCGCCGGCACGTGCTTGAGTGCGGCAGCGTGGATCACGGTATCAACGCCACTCATGGCCATTTCCAGACGCTCGCGATCGCGCACGTCGCCGAGAAAGAAACGCAGACGCTTCAAGTCGTCGGGCTGTCGGCGGAAGCTTGATTCCATCTCGTATTGCTTCAATTCGTCGCGCGAGAAGACGACGATACGTCGCACCGAGCTGCCTTTGAGCACGGCGCGTATAAACGCTGTTCCGAACGAACCAGATGCTCCAGTGACGAGTATTGACTGGCCGTTCAGCGAAGCGGGATCGCCGCCGAAATCTCGTTGCAACGATTGCACGATCAAATCCTTGGTGAATTTGAGCGAGATGGGTAGAGGCAAAGGTAGTAGGGTTGGCACATCCCCATGCTACCGCACTCCGGGTGAATCAGCGTCAATTAGACGCCCCAGGGACATGACCAGTTAGTACGGCAACACGACGCTAGGCGGCGGCGATGCTGTCCGTCTCGAGAAACACGCGGACTTTTCGTCCTAGAAGATCCAGGAGGATCGATACGCGCTCCTCGCTCGTTGCGCCTTCAAACAGACCGAAGCAATCTGAGAGTGCGCCGTCTAGAACTCTAACTTTGTCGCCGCGAGAGAAACGCGGACTCTGGTCGACGCGAACAAAGCCCTTTTCATCTTCATTCCGCCGGATCTGCCCGATGATTCGGTCGGATACGATGGCCGGATGTTCGCCATTGCAAACAAGCCTCGCGACGCCGATCGTCGAATTTACCGACCGCCAGCGCTGACTGGCGACGTCAACGGCGACAAAGAGATAGCGCGGAAAAAACGGCGAAGCCACTATTTCGACACGTCTGGCGTGACGCCGACGTTTCAAATAGCGCGGTAGGTAAACTTGGTATCCCTGACGCTCGAGGTGAAAGCGCGACTTTTCCTCAGCATGGGTTTGGGTGTGGATCACATACCAGTGTGCCGCGGGTTCTGCCGTCATTGTTTTCTACTCCCGGCGCTTAGTAATCCGCACCCGCAGCAACTCGGGTATCAATACACGATTGGCGCCAAATTTTTCGATCAGCGCGGTTGTCGTTTCACGCGAGGCGATGAGATCCGTGACTACAACGCCGTCAAAGTCCCGACTGACGTTCTGGAATGATTGAACGACAGGCAGATCCATGAAGCGCCCCTCGTCCACATTCGGGTCGACCACGGCGACAATCTCGACTTCGCTTTCAAGCACGCAAATAGCGGCAATTTCCGCGAGATCGGATTTACCTACCAATACGATACGATTGAGACCCATATCGGCAGCTGAACGAAACAGGGCATTACAATCTGCCTTGGCTTGCCGGAAAAATCCGAACGAATAGGACAGATACTCGACTGTCAGTCGAGATTTTTCGGCAAATCCCTGTGGCGTCAGGTAGTAGGCGTAGCGCCGCGGCGGTATCTCGCTGACCTTGACCAATCCCTTTTTGATGCAACTCTTGAGGTAGGCATTAACGAGACCCAGAGCGATTCCGAGTTCGGACGCTAGACGCCGTTGCGATTGGTTGCCATCACGTTCCACAGAATCCAACAGCCCAAGGATAATACGGCTGTTGTCCAACTCTTCACCGTGCAGCATATTTGGCGCACCACCCTTCACCTAAGCCGCTTGTACGACGTTCATAGAGTGAACGTCAAGAAGTTTGTTCACCGTTTGAACGGTGTTAACCCCTTAGAATAACGGTATTATTAACTCTGGCCTATGTCGCTAGAGCATGATGCGCCGAGAAGCTCACCAATTGCGGTCCAGATGGTTTCGACGGTTCGCATTGCGGCCTTGCGCAACAGGCGCTTGGGTTATGCCAAGAATAGCTTCAGTGCGTAGCAGATTGTGACGTTGCTTCGTCAGATTGAAGCGTCGATGGCACAGGGAAAATCGGCGCCGGTGGCCTCCACATCACCCGTCGTGATGACGCATCCGGCGCCTTCAGTCCCCACGCGGGAGCCACGCTTGGTCGCAGTCCCTCGATCAGTCGCAGAATCTCCTCGAACAATTCCTTCGGTGCCTCGCGTTTGACCTCCGCGCAAGCCGGAAAAGCGCTAATATTTTCCCCGTTTGGGAATAATCTGTGGAATCCCGGCCAAAAGGAATTTGCCCTATGAAGAGAACGATGATCGCTCACATTGGGCTTCCTAAAGCGGCCTCGACGACGATTCAGAAGCACTTCTTCCCCGACCATCCTGAGATCGAGTTTCTAGGTTTGCCATTTAAGAGCGCCGTTTTTGAGGAAATTCGCAATCGAATGGTTTATATGGACGGCTTGAGCTACGATATAAAGAAAGAATACGAAAAATTCACAACTGAGTTGAATCGCATCCCATCGGAAAAAAAGATATTCGTGTGGTCCGATGAAGCACTATCGTGGACCCGCGGCGCAGATAGAATATTGATGTGCGACAGGGTCAAAGATGTCGTCGGCGCGCAAAAAATAATAATGATAATTCGGGAGCAGATTTCATCAATCTATTCTCATCATGCGATGGATGCGTTCAAGAGCTACGAAACCCTTAAGGAAAAAGGGAATATCAATGCGTGGATTGAGGCGGCTCAACCGTTCAAGAACCGAGGCTTCCATCATCTTCTATATTTCAGCTTAATTGATCTGTATGTCGATAAATTTGGTCGCGAAAACGTCGGCGTCTTTTTCTTTGAAGATCTGCAAACGAATCCAAGAAATTTTTATTCGGCAATTTCAAAGTTCATGGGCCTCACGCATAGCGTCAAGGACCTCGGGTCTCGGAACCCTTCAGAAAATGTACGCCGGGCATCGAGGCGAATCCAGCAATGGGCTAAACTTAAAAATCGGTACTTTCCATCCTTGAAGCTCACCAGGGTAATGCCCGGACCAATGCGTGAAGTGGCACTGCGTTTCATGGAATCCGGTCAGCGTGCGAACATCGTAATTGACGAAGAGCGAATGGAGATCTTACGAGAATTTTTTGCAGAAAATAATAGGAAGTTGCAGGATAAATTTGGGCTCCCGCTAAGTGAAAAGGGATATGTAGTCTGAGTTTGCTGACATGCTGACCTGATCGAGTCAGTCAGTTCGGTGGGCGGGGGGTCATCACTGGCAACATGCCAGTTTCATTTAAGGATACACTGTTAGCCATTAACTCACGTTGCTTCGTACCACTCGATATTCTGACGCATCTAGCTTGCGAAGGCACTACGTTTTTTAAGATCAGGCCGTTGCTGCCATCGCCGCAAAGCCGGCGGCCGAGCCGGAAAAGAAGGTCGCTTCTCTTTAAGCTATTATTATTGCCAAATTTATCATATCAGTCGGGCGTGATTGAGTTGGCGTTTTGGGGAGCGGAACGATGCCGTCGCTGCTTGGACAGTGGATATCGGAGATGCGCCGCCGCCTCCGTCAGATGCACGGCGAAACTGAGGCGGAGTGGCCCGCAGTACCACCAAGTGTACTCCTCAACCCGAGTGACGCGGATTTCGTCGCATATAGGCATGCCGCCCTTGCTTTGACTTGGCGGCGCGCTGGCGATGACGACACCACCGGATGGCAAACAAAGGTGCGGACCAAACTGCGTGAACTCTTGGGAATCGCTTCCGGCCACTCACCGACTGATCGGGCACCGATTACTGGCGCGCGACTTGATCGAGAAATTCGAACCCTCGCAAGCGCGCGCAACGTGACCATGAGGGCAACTTGATTGCTATTTCGGAATGGCTGCCCCTATGGGCTCAGTTCAGCGCGATCGTCGTTGCCAGCGGCGCCCTGGCATACCTGCTCATCATTGCATTGCAGCCGGTATTGAAACGCTACGCGCTGGCGCAGCCAAACGCCCGTTCGTCGCATACCGTGCCGACGCCCCAAGGGGGCGGAATCGCCGTCATCGCCTCCACGATCGTCGTCGCCGTATTGGCCGCCATCTTGCTGCCGTCCTTGAACGTCGACCTCATTCGTCTGGGGCCGTTGCTTGCCATGACTGCCCTTCTCGCGGTCGTCGGCAGCTCCGACGACGTCCGCCCGATGGAAGTATTGCCGCGACTATTGCTGCAAACCGCGGCCGTGAGCGTCTTGATCTACACCATGCCCGCCGATCTCCGCATCATTCCCGTAATGCCGTGGTGGATCGAGCGCGTGCTGCTGATCGTCGCAAGCTTGTGGTTCGTGAACCTCGTCAACTTCATGGACGGTGTCGATTGGATGACAGTTGCCGAGGTAGTGCCGCTCACGGCCGGACTCGCTCTGTTCGGTTTGTGGGGTGCCCTGCCCCCAGGCGCGACACTTGTTGCGCTTGCCCTGTGCGGCGCTACGATCGGCTTCGCCCCGTTTAATCGTCCTGTCGCGCGCCTTTTCCTCGGCGACGTCGGCAGTCTGCCGATCGGCTTGCTGCTGGGCTGGCTGCTCGCCGCGTTCGCCGGCGCCGGGCATGTCACGGCGGCTTTGCTGCTGCCGCTCTACTACCTGGCCGATGCGACCGTGACACTCATACGCCGACTCGTGAATAACGAGACTATCTTACAGGCACATCGCAGCCACTACTATCAGCGGGCGATTGACAATGGCTTCGGAGTCCCACAGGTGGTTACTCGTGTCTTTTCGTTGAATGTCGCATTGATAGTGCTCGCGACAACGACGTTACTGGTTCCATCACATATATTCCACGCCGCGGTTCTTATGGTCGGCTGCGCGTTAGTGGCCTCGTTGCTGCGCAGTTTCGCGCGCCCGCCGTGACGGCCGTTAGCGAAATACAAAATACAAATTCGAGGAGAACGGCCTGAGCAGCTCGGTATAGCCGACAGATGCATTTCTATCCATGACGGGGGCGGCAGGCCGGCAAAGTCGTTTGCACGTCAATTTTATTGAGCACCGCTCAACCAGTGCAAAGGGGAATTTTCAGCCGGAAATCAATAGAAACGTCCAAGAAAATGTAATTATTAGTTAAGAAACCGCTATTTAATACTTCGCTGCAATATTCAACGTCGTGATGTGGGTCTCCTTTCCGGAAGCCGTCTCCTTGATCGACGCAGACCACGAATTCGAACGCGCGACGACTGATATCTTCGATGATTTCCGAGATGTCCGTGCACATCGCGCTAACGGCGATGATTTGTACCCCCAAGCGAATCCTCTGATGGGCGGGATGCAATGACCAAACCAGTCGGGACAATCGCGCAACTTGCCGATTACCTGATAAACGGGTTCTGGCAATACGAAGGCACAATTGCCCATCACTGGGCCACCAACACAATCACATACAATATTAGTGGGCTGACCGCGGCGGAACAGTTTCTTGCGCAATCCGCCCTCAATGCGTGGCACGAAGTCGCCAATATAAATTTCGTTCAGACGACCGGCTCGGCGAACATCACGTTTAATCATAACGGGTCAATGACCGCCTATGAGACCGACAGCTATAACGGGTCAGGGGCCCTGAGTTCCGCAACCATCGACATCAGTTCGGATTGGGTTACGACGGACGGCGGTGCATACGACGGCAAGACGGGAATCGATAGTTACGCATACCAGACTTACATCCATGAGATCGGTCACGCACTCGGGCTCGGGCACCAGGGACCGTATAATGGCAGCGCCAGCTACGTGAGCAGCGCGCTTTATGCTGATGACACTTGGCAATATTCGATTATGTCGTACTTCGCCCAGCCGAATTACGACGGCGGGTCCTATCGCTATGCCATCACGCCGCAGATGGCAGATATCTATGCAGTGGCCGAGATCTACGGTGCGCAGACCACGACCCGAACAGGCGATACGACATATGGTTTCAATAATAACGCCGGCTCG
>Ga0307434_1000845_pt1 | contig 18409 bp, 17 predicted proteins | sample SalMarWE160220MG_FD_202156 | JGI IMG/M metagenome (GOLD analysis project Ga0307434, IMG submission 202156) | Salt marsh sediment microbial communities from the Plum Island Ecosystem LTER, Massachusetts, United States - WE1603-220 | ecosystem: Environmental > Aquatic > Marine > Intertidal zone >... | reverse complement strand
TTTTCTGGGCTTTGATTTTGACCGTAGGGCTTTGTGTGGCACATAGAGTAGGCAAAACCAGCCACTTATCCGTGCTGTTGAAGGCTGATTTGGACGTGTTGGTGGTGCTGGTGAGTAGCGTATTATACATGTAAAATGGTGTCACCAACACCAGCTACAGTTCTGAGAGGGGGTGAAAATGCATCTTGTTTGTCCAACTGCCACTTAACAGTTCTCGTCAACTGTTAATCTTAAATATTTGAAGAGGCAAACTCACCTGTGAGCGGCAAACAAAGATGGATGACCTAACTTTACCCGAAGTCGAAACCGTGAGAAAAAGAATAGAGTCAGCAGCAAAAGAAGAGGCAAAGTTCTGCTTGATGGCTGCCTACCTGTTTTGTGCGCGGGCTTCAGAAATAATTGGGGCAACAAACCGCTATGACGTAGCGAATAAGCAAACCGTGGCTCGCGGACCAACCGGAAAGGACGTTAAACTTGAAACCTTTGAACTTGGAGACATCAAAACGGAAGCCGCAATCTTCACAGTCCGAACCGCAAAGCGCGACGGAAAAATAAGAAAGATCGCTCTGCCTCTTGAAAAAACGTATGAGCCTTGGACAGAACCACTCTACAATTATTACCTTGAGCACGGAAACGAAAAAGTGTTCCCCTTCACCCGACAGAAAGCATGGGAGTACGCACAGGAGACCTTTTCCGGTCTCAGCTATCCTATAGAAAAATACAGCAAATATGACCCTGAGAACCCGAAACCTGAACCAGTTAGGGCACACATGAAACCGTTCGGAACCCATGCTCTGCGTCACTTGCGAGCCACCGAATTAATCGAGACCTTCGGTTTCACAGGCTTCGACCTCTCCGTTTACGGCGGCTGGACCCTGCGCAGCATGGTCGGCGTCGGCTCCGCCATGTCAAGGTACGCCCACCTGGACTGGAGAAGATATTTCCCCAAGTTGCTGAAAAAAAGGTTTTAAGTTATTCAATAAAAATGCATTTTTGGCATCATTTTCATGAAGCTTCTTTTGCAAGGGGTTTTGGGCTCTAAAATGCCCAAAATAAGCCCAAAATGGGGTTAAAATCGGCGTTTTGATGGTAAAACAGGGTAGGTAACAGTTTCGTCAAACTGTTAGTAGGAGATGTTTTGAAAGACAAAAAGCCGCAAACAGCCGCAACTTCACGCCCTAGGCGAACACTATCAACCCTAAAACACACCATATTACATCACTTCCAAAAACGGAGAAATGTTCCACAGTCAACAATGTACACTCATGTTTTTTACACAAAAAGGGTAGACCTAGTAACACAAAAGTTATGGGTGTTCGTCATAGTTTGAACTCTAATTTAGAGCCGCAGCAATTCAAAGCAGCCTTTGTGAACCTCAGGAAGATTCCTCGGGCATTCCGTGGATACAAAAGCATCAACAAACTCCCGCATATAAATAATGATAAACAGTATGAAACAAAGGTTTGTTCTGCCTCAGGCTTGCACAGTCAATTTGGACCAGGTTACGAGGTAGTTGTTGACGCTATCTCCACAGTCGAGTAGACGCAAATAATGTATCCGCTTTACTGACCTCTGTCTATGTAATCAGGTAGCTTGGGTCCCAGTTTTGCTTGGAAATGCGTTAATTCGTTCATGTGTCCCTGAAACTCATCCAAGAAGTTTTGGAGTTGCAGAATGGGAACAACAGGCACTTTGTTGTAAAATTTCACGGCACCAGGAAACAAGGAGAGAATAACAGGAAAAAGAATCGCCTGCTTCCACCCATCCAATCTGACCTTTCTTTGCAGGGGATCGGGCGTCTTTGCTAGCGCCTCTGTTCTCTGTGCCTGTGCCGCAGCAACTTTTGTTATTGCTGAATTTCCCCAGCCACGCCGCCAACGTTTGCAATCTACGCAGACAATAATTGGTTCACTAGTCGCAATGAGGTCGATTTCCCATCGTCTCTCAGATGCTTTGAATCGGAAGTTGCGGTTAACAGCGAAGTTGTTGGCTTCAAAGGCTGTGGCTGCAAAATTTTCAAATTCCTTCCATTCAAGAACCTTGCATACTCTTTCGATGTCCGTTCCCTGGTTGATGGCGTGAATGGCAAGCATGACGCGCTGGTTCGAAGATAGTTCGATAGGTTCGTTTTCACATTCGAGGAGCCCAAGTTCACGAAGACCCATCAAAACATTGTTGGCAACTTGAACAGGAACGTTGGCGTCCTTGGCAATAGCGTCTACAGCCGCAGGACCACTCTTTGTCAGTTTCAGTATAGATATTATGATGCTCGTTTGAGGGGTCATTTGTCTCTTGTTCCAGAAAATGTTTCAGATAAACAAATCTTCTTCTCGAGAGCGTATAAGCTTCGTTGCTTTGGCAGTTTCAGATTTAGGGTAGGGGTATCCCCTGATTATGGCTGCGGGCACCGCTTCGTTTGTTTGTCCGATGACTAGCTCAGCAGCAGATGCCAGCTCATCGGCGATGGCGGTTCTCTTGATTCTGATTGTGTAACCGAAGAGGTCTTTTTCGCCTCTTCGATCTCGTAGTGGCTCGAATCCGGCGACCCCCAAGGCTATGTTGATTTCACCCTGACGCAGAGGGCGCCCGTGAGTGTCCGAAACGATGACGGCAACATCCTTCTCAACTGTCTGCATTATCTTCTGTCTTATCATTCGAGCTGAACAGTCAGCATCTTCAGGCAAAGGTGCCACATTACTGTTTCCCGGGACGTTGGAACGGTCAATTCCCGAGTTGGCGCAGACTACCCCCTGTTTGGTTTCTGTGATGAGTTTTCCGTCACTCATTCTGACGATGCTTCTGGATTCCCTGAGAATAGCCTCTACGAGTTTTGGGTCTTTACCTGTTGTTTCGGCAACGGTTTTGGCGAACTCTGAAGGTGTTACTTTTTCGAGGTTGACAACGTTTCCTTCAGCCCTAGAAACTACAACGTGGGTGACTACGATAACGTCGCCGTTTTGAAGGGGAGTCCCCTGCTTTTCTGCGGCTTTGCAAATCAGGGAAGCAAGGTCGTCGCCTTCTTTTACGATGGGCAGATTTGTTACTGGGAATATTTCGATTCTGTTCAATGGCAACGCCTCTTATAGTGAAGTCAACATTGGCGGTTTAATATTCTTCGCCTCTTGATGTATTGCTCCTTTGCAGATAATAGACGGCTATTTGATGAGGGACTCGGCTTTCTTCAGGTCCTGAGGCGTGTTGACGTTAAAAAAAGTCAAAAGCCTAGGTTCCAGCTGCTCCAGAACCATCGTTGAAACGTAGCGTACCCCCCTCAGATTGTCAATCATCGACTGCATCCTCATTTTCCCCTGCTTTAACGCCGTCCTTGCCGCGGTTAGGGCAGATTCTGTGCGGTAAACCGCTTGAAGCGGCTCGATGTATCCGCTTGGCCATCTGGGAATAGCGGCGTTCCTGCTGATGCACATGTCTAGGAGAAACTGAACTATCTGTGGCGAAACTAGGGGCGTGTCGCAAGGCAGAAGCAGCGAGTATTCGCCTTCGGCAGTTTCGAATCCGGCTATGGCTCCAACAAGCGGGCTCTGCGAATCGTCTTTGTCGATAACCAGATTTGCTTTCTCTTCCACGACGGCCTCAAATTTGTTTTTCTGTTCTCCTGAGCTGACTACCACCAGAACCTCATCAACTACTTTGGACACACTGTCGATTACATGAAGGATTAGGGGTTTACCTGCCAAAACAACTAGTCCCTTGTCTCTGCCGAACCTTCTGGCGAAGCCGCCCGCAAGAATTACCGCCGATTTCTGCAACATAATCGGTCAAACAGTAAAAGTCTAGCCTATTAGCCTTTTTCTTCACCTCAACAACAATTAACTTTGTTTTTATACGGGTTGCCATGTTTCGGCAGGCTTCGTTTCCATCCTCACCGTTTTTGGGTTCAAGTCGACAATGAACAGACACTGCAGACAACAAAAATGCCAAAATAATTGTACGGCATGTACAGGGTTTGACTTAAACAGGTAAATATTGCTTGGTTTCGTCCCCTTTCGCGTCAACCGAGAAAAATAAAATGGTGGCGGAAGAGGTGTCTATTCAGAGCACCGGAGCGAGGGCATCATTTTTGTGGAAATACGGTTTCGCCTCGGCAGCAGGTAAGTTGTACACTGCAACTTTTTGTTGAATTGGAACGTTGCGGAGGTTACAAACCAAACACGAAAGGAAGTGACAGCAACTGAAACTGTCAACAAAACAGTGTTTCAATCGGACAAGCTACCTTGTCAAGTGGCAAATTGGAGCAGTATATAAGGTTCGAAAGTAATCGCAAAATTCTGACCCGAAAACTGACAAACAAGGGGAAATAAAGGCTCCGTCGCTCATACAGATTGCTTGTGGGTGCAATTTTTCAGAAAAAATATTGTTTTCAACAATAATCTGCTATTAGGTTCCTAATATGAATGAAGTGGCGGGTCACCCTGGTTCGACGCCCAGTTTTCGCCAGTTTCCCCAACCTCTGAACTCGTATCCGCGACCCCCTAAGCGCTGAACGTCCAAACTTAGGTTGCTCCCTCCCGGGCCTGGCCAGGTTCGCCTGGTAGACACGGTCAACAGCCTCCCTACGAAAGCTGCTCCATGACCGCCAGCCTAAAGGGACGGATATTCACTGCTAGAGGACTGGGGATGCCTGACGATCTTTGACGCCTCGCCAAGGCACTCAGCCCGTCGTATAGAGGGTTTACGGTTCAGGGGACCCCTAGCCCCCCGCCTAGACCCGCCAACAAAAACAGATACAACGGAAGGATTAAAAGTTTGCCACAAAAACGAGGTTCCTGTGCGACTAGTGAATGGGACTGAATATTACTGGTGTCTCAGTTGACTCCAACCTTTCTGGCTCTGTTTTAGACCATATGTAAGCTTTAGTTTGTTGCTGTTCTATCACTAGAACGAAAGTGTTCTATAATTAGAGCTAATAATGGGTTTTCAGCAAAGATAATTATGTGATACAAAATGAAGATTGGAACAAACCTGATTCTGCTCGGAATTCTTTCAATGCTGATAGGAACTGCTTTCGCTTCGCCTCTTCTGATCTCAGAACTTGACATAATATCGTTTCCAAGAGCGCCTGAAGGACCGAAAGCAGATTTCAGTGTAAGTGTTGTGTATGCAAACTTCACTGTTCAAGACCAAGCTAGTAGCCGTACTTCAGGCGGGTACAAATTGTCTATCATCGATTACAACATTGTTCTCAACGTTACAAACCACTCTGACCTTAAAGCTAAAGTTGCCCGCTTTAATTTTGCAGCAGCAAAAAACATTACCGTTGTTCCTTGTGCGCTAGGAGGATATTCCACGAGTTCAGGAGACGCGGCTGATGATGGACATGGAAACGCAGGTATTGTTGAAGGCATATGGCTTGACGGTGAATGGCTCAATGTTACATGGGTTCCTGAAGGAGGGCTTGATGAAATTTGGGGAAGAGAAGATGAGGAGCCTCCTGGAATTCTTTCTTTCCGTGAACAGATTTTCTCTGAACTTAATATTACGGTGCATAGTTATGGTTTCAGCTCATCATACTACATCATTGAGGGCGAAAATTTCTGGATGGAAGGAGTGCCCCTACAGGAATACATTTACAACAACGAAATAGTAGCCACTTTGATTTACACAAATGGCTCATGGACTAATGTCACTGGCAGAGTTGAAGTGAAAGAAGAACCGTATGTTAGTGTCACAAACTCTCTTTTAGATCTAACAACTCATTTCGTCGAAACTCCCGAAAGCAATTACCCACAGTCTGGTATGTTTAATGTCTATTCGGGGACTGACGGATTCAACAATACTTGGGCACCTCATCAATCACGACTAATACTGCTAAAAGGCACAACGGATGTCGGTGCATTCTGGGAAGGACTGAAATCATTGAAGGAAGGAGAAATCACTCTATATACAGGAGCAACTAACTACGTCCATAGCGATCCCGTGAACGGCACTTACTTCAATACTTACTCAAGCGCAACTGAGCTCAAGAAAGTTCAAATGGAGCTAACCGAAGGCGGATACCTATACAACACAATCCTGTCAGACAATCAAATGTTTGTGATGGACTCTTATGGCGTAGAGGTATTCATTGAACCGAGGAACTAGGCTTGACCGCCTCAGACAATCAGGAGCCTGAAGGCACAACCCTAAACGTGTACTCATACGTGGTCAAAAAGGGCAAACCCGTAGGTCCACGTGACGTCATGAGAGGCGCCAACCTCAGCAGCCCAAGCGTAGCCTACTGGCACCTCCAAAAACTCGAAAACTCGGGACTACTGCAGAAAAACAAAGCCGGCGAATACATAGTCAAAGAGAAAACAAGCATCAGCGGACACATCTGGATTGGACGAAACCTAGTGCCAAGACTGATGTGCTACTCCCTCTTTTTTCTAGGCATCCTAATCATAGAATGCATCATCATTTCTGTCCAATTCTTATCAACTGGACAAATCCCAAACCTTGCCATCATCTATCTGATAGCAACGAACACGATCGCTTTTGCCCTGTTCCTCGGAGAAGGCTTACTGCTGCGAAAAAAAGCTCAACCAGAAAAAGACAACAACTAACTGTCGCTTGGCTATTTCGCTCGTGCGTATGCTTCTACCAAGTCGCGTGCTGATAGTATGCCTGACAATTTGCCTTCTTTGGTGATCGGCAACCTTTTGATACGCTTTGAGGTCATGATGGCAGCGGCGTCGTGAATGCTGATTCCCAAGGGTGCTGTGATAAGGGGCGATGAGCATACTTTGCCCACCTCTATCTTCAGCGACCGGTCTTTTGCCAAAAATTTGGTGAGCAGGTCTCTTTCAGTGAATATTCCTATCGGCTCTCCGTGGCTGGTGACAATGACGCTGCCGATGCCTTTCTCGCCCATGATCTTTGCTACACCTTCCACAGAAGTTTCCTCATCGGCAGTTATGACGCTCTTGCTCATGAAATAGTCAACCTCAAACCACATATGCATGGATTCCGTCGTCTCAGGGAGGCAACGAATGAGGTCTGAGGCAGTCACGATTCCCACAAGCTTCCCCTCTTCGGTGACTCCAAGTCGCCTTATTCTTTTCTCAATCATCTTTTGAGCCGCCTCTTTTATGCTGATTTTTGGGGAAACGACAATGAGCGGGTAGGACATGATTTGCTCAACTTTTTCCTCTTTTATACTTGTTCCACCTGCTAACCAATCTTTCTCCAGAGCAATCTCTTTATCCACAACTTCTCGCAGCAGGTCCCTCTCTGTGATTATGCCCACAGGCGTCATATACTTCACCACTATCAAGCTTCCAATGCGGTTTTCGCCCATTATTCTTGCAGCCTCATACAACGTGTTTTCGGGAGTTATAGTCAAAACATCAGAAATCATAATCATCCCTATTTCAGATTGCTGAGGAATGCATTGTTTCTGTCCTGTCTGCATAGAGTCTTCTGTATCTGATTTACGCTTCATGTAACTGCTCACTCTAACCTTAATTGGCGATTGAACTATATACATTTATTCATGTACACACGTTTGTCCATAAATGGATTCAATGTGATTACATGCATAACTGGTCTAATCGGAATACCATTCTCCAATGAAAAAGATTGCTGCGCCGTCGCCTGAGAAGATGGGTTCGTGGCAAAGAAAATCTGCTGGCAGGTGCGGAGATAGATAAATAAAAAAGATGGTAGTAAACTTAGGGAGAGGAGAACAACGTGTCATTTTTCTTAGGCAGAGAACGGGGAACGGAGACTCCAGTTGAATTACCTGTAGAGGTATTTCACCGCCATCTGATGGCTCTAGGCGCCAGCGGCTCAGGCAAAACTGTGCTCTGCAAATGCGTGATGGAGGAGGCTGTACGCCACAGCATCCCCGTGGTTATAATTGATCCCCAAGGTGACATCTCCTCCCTTGCCCTGAAGGGGAAGCCGGAAGAACTGGAGAGCCGCTGCATACCTGTGACCATGCAGGAGGAGTATTTTGATAAGGCGAGGGTAGCCATATTTACTCCCGCCAGCAGCAAAGGCATCCCCATCAGTGTCAACCCGCTCTCTTTTCCGTCGCCAGATACTCCCCATGAGGAGGCAATCTTAGCCATTGACATGACAGCCACTTCCCTTTCAAGCTTTCTCGGATACGACCTGACCTCAGACTCGGGAAAAGGAGCCAAAGCATACCTGTTCACGCTTCTGGAGCATCTGTGGCGAAAAGGAGAAACCATCAAAGACATGGCGCACATGGCTGAAATAGTGCTGAATCCCCCTTCAGAAATCAACGAAACGTTGCAGAGTTTTGTTACAAAGCGGGAGCCTCAGGAGATTGCACGTAAGCTGCGGTTCCTCACTGTGGGAACCCCTTCTCTTATGTTTCAGAAGGGCGTCCAAATCGACATGGACATGTTCATGGACAGGAGCGACGGAAAGGTGCCCGTCAACATCGTCTACATGAACACGCTCACCTCAGCAAACGACAAACAGTTCTTCCTAGCCACACTACTAAGGGAACTCTACTGCTGGATGCTGAAGAACCCCTCAGAAGACATCCAAATGCTGTTTTACGTCGACGAGATTGCACCCTACATTCCGCCCTATCCGCGGAATCCTCCGCCAAAAGAGGCATACGCCTTTCTCTTCAAGCAGGCACGAAAGTATGGAGTTGGGCTTGTAGCCGCCACCCAGAACATAACCGACATAGACTACAAAGCGCTCGCGCAGGTTAACACTTGGTGCTTGGGTCGCATGATGACACAGCAGGACATCGCGCGGGTAAAGCAGATTATCCAGTCAATCGATCCAACCCACGCTGAAGCTGTTCTGCAGAAGCTTCCGAGCCTCCGAACCGGCGAATTTCTCATGTTATCCCCAGACGTCTATAACGATGTGGTGAATTTTCAGGTTCGATGGCTGGTAACAGAACACCGAACATTGGATGAAAGAGACATCCCAGATTCCTTGTCTCCTGAAGTAAAGGAGTTCTTCGCCAAGTACCAGCCGAAACGGGAAAAGAAAGAAAAAATAGTTGTTAAGCTCGTTCCGCGACCCTCTGCTCCTGAAAAACCGCTTCCAGAACGAATCAAACTGTTCCTCAATTCTGTGAGGCAAAGCGTCTCCGCAGAGTATATTGCAGAGAACCTGAATGTGAAAGTCAAAGATGCCGAAAAGGCACTGCGTTCACTCATCAGGTCAAAAGTTGTGAAGAGGAGTCGTGCAAGAGGCGGCGAAGAGTATCTGTATTGGCTGTCCAAATTCGGCTTCGAACCCTCCAAGAACGTTTTGGGAGAGGTTCTGGCGGTTCCCACACGGATAACTCAGGTGGAGGCATTTGACAAAGCTAAGTCATGGCTTGACGGCGGCCTATTTTTTAAAGATGAAGAGTTTTATGATGCATCGTTTTCGCATATGCCCATCTGGAAGATTTCAGCAACCCGCAAAGCTAAGCACCTCTTCCTCTTCAAGAGGGAAGAAATAGATACATACTACCTGAGCGCAACGACCGGAGCCCTGATTTCTCTTGAGAGAGGGGCAATGCTGTTTCACACACTAATAAGAAAGAGCGCCAGCAAACTCAAAGACTTAGATGATGACGACGACATCACGTTTATTCCCAGACTCCCCAAAGAGGTGCCTAGACTTCCAAAAATAAAGATGGGAAGAGACAAAATTTACTCAAAACTAAAGCTTACTTTAGGCGTTACTCCAGTCTCCTCTGAACTTGTGTTGCTGCCCGTGTGGAAGCTCAAAGTGAGACACAAAAAGAAGAAGAAAAAACGCGCAATCTACATGGACGCAGCCACAGGACGCAATCTAGTTGGACACTTTAAACAAAAACGACGCTCTACCCGAAAACGCTAAAATTTTATCTTCAACTCAAACCTAAAAGCGTGTGCCAATTTTAAAAAGAAGAAAATTAGCCGTTGAATGAACTGAACGTGTTCAGGCAACAGCGGATATGATTGACAGTATTATAAGCGGTAATCCTGTAAGCATCAGCAGGAGTCCTGTTGAAATTTGGTTTTCACGAAATTCTGCGCGCTCTTTTGACAGTTTTTCTGCAACATACGGTGTAGAAGGAGCTTTAGGTGAATGCATTCTACCTTCGGCAAATCCGCCCGCCAGCAAGGCGCCTGCTCCAATTATCAAGGCTCCTTCAATGAACAATAAGGAACTTAAAGTTGTTTTATCGTCACCTCCAAAAAGCCATGCTGCCGCTAACCTAATTTGGGTGCCATAAAGAAATATTGCAATAAGGTCAATGACAAATATCAAAACATTGAAAAATGCCATTACAGCTATGACCCTTTTCCACCCTGTTAGATTCTTCAAATGCGTAAACACAACTGAGCGCACGCTCATAACCAACTAAAGTGGTTACGGATTTAACATTTATGAATGTGACTTTTTGACGGCACACACAGTTTTGGGTTTGAGGTTTGGCGCCAAAACTTGCAAACAACTTAAAATATTCTGGTTCAGCTAATTGATGTGAATGGAGATTGAGAGACTTTGAATGCAGAAGACGAATTAATAGATAAATTCAAACAGGAAATAGGCAAAAAGGTGCCTTCCATGTTCGCCGGAATGGCGCAAGACATGCTGGAGAAAAACAAGGAAGTTATAATCAACTGGCTGAAAGACAACAAAGAGTTGGTGAAGCAAGTAATCGAAAGCTGAACTCGCACAAAACATGTGCACGAAGAAAAATTTTACCCAACTAACCAAAAAATTTAATATTTATTTGCCGATTGGGCAACCATGAAGAATTCTGAATGCACAATTTACATCATGCTTAAAGATAGATGGATACAGAAATTTAGAAAAGAAAAAGAAGGATGGATACTCACTAGCTCAAACGGTAAAAGACGACCTTGTAGTGCAGAACAAATGATTTCTCATCTCCTTCCACCCTTTGCAGGAATAAAAGGACCAAACATCAGTGTGAAAGTTGTACCCGATGACAAAAATAACAGTTAATACTGAATCCAAAGTTTCAAGAGAAAGCAAGTTTTTATCTTTCGGATGCCAGTAACTAAATGCGAGGCTTGAACAGAATTAACACCATCGAAGTCAAAGCACTGACCAAAATCTTCGACAAAGACGTTAAGGCAGTAGATGGCATAAGCTTCAACGTGAAAGAGGGCGAAATCTTGGGTTTCCTTGGTCCCAACGGAGCAGGCAAAACCACAACACTGAACATGCTATCAACCTTGCTGCGACCAACCAGCGGCACCGCCACCATAAACGGACATGACATTCTCACAGAACCCGATGCTGTCCGCCGCAGCATAGGCTACGTGTTTCAGGACACCACACTGGACATAGATTTAACAGGCAGAGAAAACTTGGACTTTCACGGGCGCCTATACGGTCTTGACCGAAATATGCGGCAGCAACGAATCAGAGAACTGCTGGAGCTGGTGCAATTATCTGATCGCGCCGACGACCTGGTAAAGACTTACAGTGGCGGCATGAAACGCAGACTAGAAATCGCCCGAGGATTACTGCATCACCCCAAAGTTCTCTTCTTGGATGAGCCGACGCTGGGTTTGGACCCGCAGACTCGACGTTCAATTTGGGAGCATATTCAGCGCCTCAACCAAGAAAAGAACGTCACCATCATCTTAACCACCCACTACACTGAGGAAGCCGATTACCTGTGTAAACGCATACTAATCATAGATTTCGGCAAGATTGTGGCGCTGGATACACCCGGCAACCTGAAAGCCCGTTTGGAAGGAGACGTCATTAGTTTACTTTTCAAGAATCCAGAATCGATAGAAAAGTTTCGTCCACTTCTGGAGAATAAAAAGTGGATACATCGAATCAAAGTTGTTACATCAGGCAACAATTACGCCGCAACGAGCCGCATGATGCAATCTATGCCCTCAATGTCAAGTAATATGGATATAGGAGGAGCCGTGTCGGAGATGGACTCTAGAACCATCAGGGACCATAAACGGATTCAAAGGCTATCTCAGCGAACGGCGAAACAGCCTGCGACTGATGAAAGCCTCCAATTTGGGAAAGAGACATGCGCGAAATGCTTGAATCTGCTGGTAGACAGTGGCGGACACCGAATTCCTGAGATTGTTAAGTTAGCGGATGAGGCAGGAGTTATTCTGGAGTCTGTGGAGCTGCGTAAACCCACACTAGACGATGTCTTCCTGTCTGTGACTGGTCGTAATATACGTTAAGAAAAAGGTAGTATGCTTGATATGATGCGGCGTCACCGTATCATGCAGCAAGCCCGTGGACGGCAAGTTAGAGGTTAAGATGATCGGATGGAAAGGTGAAACATGAATGGTGCAGCCGTTATCTGGACAAGCAATATATGTCGTTTTATTGCGGGAATTAAAGCGCTACTGGCGAGCCAAGGCAAGAGTCATCTCGTCGGTAGCCCAGAGCATCTTCTTCCTCGCCGTCTTCGGTTTGGGGCTGGGAGGCTTCATCGGCGGATTCGGTGAAGTTAACTACCTTTCATACATGGCGCCAGGCATAATTGGCATGGGTCTTCTCTTCGGCTCCGTTTTCTCCGGAGTTTCAATTATATTCGATCGGCAATTCGGATTCATGAAAGAGATGCTAGTTGCACCTGTCAGCCGAACCAGCATTATAATCGGGAAAATTCTTGGCGGAGCAGCCACAGCGACGATCCAAGGCATAATATTAATGGTGGTCGCAGGGATTATGGGCGCATTCACGCCGTCTCTTGCATTGTTGGCAGGAGCATTTGCTGCGGTAGGTGCGATGCTTCTCATCACCGCTGGCTTTGTTGGCCTTGGCGTGGCAATCGGGTCAACTCTAAATGATTTCCACGCGTTTCAGTTGCTGTCAACATTTGTGATGTGGCCAATGTTCATGCTATCGGGCGTGTTCTTTCCCATCGACGTGGCACCGTTGCCTCTTCAGGTTGCCATGCTATGTGATCCAATGTTCTACGGAGTCGAACTGCTACGCTGGTGCCTCCTAGGCACTGGAACAGAGTTAGTTGGTTCGCTTGGGTGGCTCATTAGCTTGGCAGTGGTGGCTGGATTCGATGTTCTAATGGTGGGGCTGGGCACCTATCTCTTCTCTAGATCCCAAATCTAGCGCCCCTCTTTCGTTTTTTTTAACCATATAATAACCAAAAAAGTGCTAAAAATGGAATTTGTCGTTTGCAAGTTTTTGGTTGACTAACAACTTTTAAGAGCTAGTTCTGGTTTTGTTTTGGGTTGTGAGGTTGAGCTTACTGTGTCAACTGTTGTTGTGAACGTTTCTGAGCTTCAGAGCTTTGATGACGAATGTGTGAAACTTTTGGCGGATTTTCTGAAGGGCAGATTAGATGCCAGTGTGGTTTCTGCAAAGAACGAGGTTAGCTTGGAGTTTGAGGAAGGGAAGGAGACTTCCAGATCGTGTTTGCGGTTGCTTCTTCGAAAGTTTTTGCATAAAGAAGCTTTGAAGGAGGATTTCAGAGTTATTTCTGGCGGCGAAAACAGCTTCATAGTGAAAGAGAGAAAACAGTATTCTGAATAGCAAGCCTACCTTGAATATTGATTTGGGCTTCATAACACTTATCAGAAATTCTAATCCGTACAATTGATCGGACAAGTAGGTTGGGGTGTGCAAAAATTTGGAAATATTGAAGCGAAAGCCTTCTTCTAATCGATGCAAGAATTGTAAAGAAGCACTAATAGTTTCGTCAAGAATCTATTGTAGCCGTCTTGAAGAATACGTGGACGACGTGGTTTACTGTCCATACTTCGAGCCGAAACCCGCGGTTAAATTGCAGACAGTAACATAGTTCGCAAAGTTACTCTAACCTTTCCTTTTTCTTCTCGAAAGTTTTAAGTGGATAAGGGAGTTTAGCGTTTACTTCGAGGCGTGAAACTGGTTGAGAGACAGGTCTTTGGGTATTCTAATCTTTGTCCTAGCGATAGTGGCTATGGTTTGGTATTTTTGTTGGCTTTTCCTGTCCCCAGAAGACGTAATGTTCTTGGGCAAATCTCTCAGCGAATGGGCGATAGTTGTTCCAGTGTTAATCATTGTTTATGCTGTGCTTTTTGTGGTGGCATGGATCGGCTGGGCTTTGGCTTCGACAGCGCCGCCCCTCCCCGTTACCGGCGAACCCGCCGAGGATTAAGAAGAGGAAACTGAACTATTTCTTCATTTTACGTATCAGGAGGACGGCTAATATTAAGACAGCAACTATCACTAATACTATTAGAACGATGAAGCCGATTGGGTGTAGCCCGAATATTTGAGGTTGCCACATGTTTGTTTTTTCTGCTTTCGTAAACATGGTGTACTCAGAAGAGGAAGAATTGGCTTCAACAAGAAAGCCTGTGGACCTGTCCCAGTGGAATACGGTTTGTGAATTATTTGCGTACACGACACTCCGTGCTGCGCCTAGGTACGTTTTTTCTTCAACTCCGCTGACCGTTATGGTGCCCTCAGGTGACTCGAAGACATCGCCAGCATCCAAGTTTTCTGGTATAATGAAGCAGTCTCCGATCTGACCAGTCTCCAGATTCAGGGTCGAAGGCTCAGTTTCCTCTCTTCCATCAGAGTACCTTGACGTGATATTGACGTAGACGTTTTTTCCTTCAACCTCTGTAACTTCGATTTTGCACCATGTCACGTCATGCTGTTCTGGAACCTCGCCAGTAATCTGTACGTTGTATGTTACCCAGTCGCCCCGTTTCACGCCCACCATAACATCAGCTGCGGCAAACACCAAAAAAATCATGCCAACGAGAACCGCCAAACAAATTGGATAAACTGCAAGTTTTCTTTTCATAAAACACCATAACCCGATTGTTGCTTGAGTTTTTTATTGTTTGCGGAAGAGCCCCAGCACAGGTTAACTGGTGAAGATAGTTTATTTCCAGTCCAGAAGCCTCTTTTCTCCCTCAATCTTTTTGACGTCGGTGATGTCTTGGCTGGCTTCCAAGATGCCTAAATAGTTTCCATCCTTGTCTCGAACTGGGAAATATCTGATGTAGACCTGTCTGCCCTTGAGGTTAATCCAGAACTCAGCAACATCTCTTTCTCCCTTCTTGAATGCCTCCAGAATCTGGAGAACCTTGTGCACGCTCTTTGGGGGATGGCACTGCTGAACCTTTCTGCCCACCACGCTTCTAGGTCGAGGAAAAATCCGGTCACCGTTCTTGTTGAAGTACCTGACTTCATCATTCTCGTCTACAAACGATATTTCAATAGGCATAGCGTCAAGCATTGCCTCAATAACCTCTGGTTTCAAATTCTCTATCATAATAGACCCTCTTGACTATGAACAGGAGATTAGAAAAAAATAAACTTTTCACTCTTTCTTCCATTTCATAGAAAGCTAATGTAGAGATTATTTCTCCGTGAAAACTTGGCTTTCTCCCGCCTCTTTTTCGATTCGTATAACGTGTTCCGCCTTTTCTGCGAAGGATTCATTATGGGTTACAGCAATTATCTGTTCGATAGCCTTCAGGCGGCTGACCGCCTCAGCCAACCTGTCCACGGAGCCGTCTTCTCTTCCCAGACTCTCTGTGGGCTCATCCAAGAGAAGCATGTAGAGTCCATGACCTGTTCGTGACTGCATAATCAGCTGCCCAAGTCCTATGCGGTATGCGAAGGCTAGGAGGGTGCGTTCTCCGCCTGAAAGATTAGAAACTTCCCGCTCATAGCCCTCTTCGCTGAGTACAAAGGGCGAGTAGGTTTCGTCGATTTTGAGGTTCAATGCGGGGCCTACATCTCCGACTAGGCTGTCTAGCACCTGCTGAACCGTGATTTGGAGGTATTTTATGAATTCGCTTCTGAGTTTAGGCTGGATGCTTCTGTAGGCGCCGCGTATCCGGTTGAGGATTTCAAGTAGCTTCTCGATTTTTTGTTTCCGCTCCAACTTATTCTGAGCGTTATCCAGCCTTTCCTTAAGTTCATCTACCCGTAACGCCAAGTCTCCTTTTCTTTGCTCCAAACTTTCCATTTCGTGTTTGGCATCAAGATGGTCGGTGAAAGCGTTTTTTTGCAGTTTCCGGGCAGACTCCAGTTCAGTAACATCGAATTTGGCTATCTCCGCTATGGTTTCATCAAGCTGTTTTTGAAGCTCCCGCTTTTGCTGCTGTGCTTTTTCAAGCTCAGAAACGAGTTTCGTCAATGTCTCCCTCTTTTCTGTAATCTGAAGCTTTGTGTCCTCGATTCTGGGGAGAAGCTGCTGCAGATTCGAAAAGGCAAAGCTGACGGTGCTGTGTAAGCTTTTTAGTTCATTAAGGTTTTTCTGCAGTTGCTCCAGCTTTTTTGTGCGTTCAGATTTTTCTTGTTGGAGGTTTTTGAGGAGGCTTTTTTTGTAGTCTCCGGTGAGGTCCTGCAGGCAGGTGGGACACCTGTTTTCGGTCATTAGGCTTGAAATTCTGTTCTGAGACGCTTGCATCTCTCTTTTTGTGGCTTCCTGTTCACCGCCTATGGCTCTCAATTGTTCCTCCACATCAACAAGATAGGCCTTCAGGTGCTGCAGCGCTTTATCTGGTTCCAAGCCAGCTTCTTGAAGCGTATATCGATGGGACTTTTCTTTTGTATCCATATTTTTCAGCTGCTCTTCTAACTCATCAAGCCGCCTCTTGCTCAGTTCAGCTTGTTCAGCTAGTTCTCTGCCTCTGCTGTCGATGTTGCTGATGTTTGTTTGAAGCTGAATCTCCCTTCTCTGCAGCGCCTCGGTTTCTTTTTGCAGTTCTTCTAGTCCCTCAAGATTGTCTGTCGCCTCCTTGAGAACAGATTCTGTTTGGGCAAGTTTTTCCTTCGCGTCCTCGAGTTGACTTGTGAGAGACGAAAATTCTTCAACTGCCCGTGTGTAGTCGCCCTCCAGCTTGTCGACACGGAGTACGTCTGCGTCCCGTTCAAGAATGTTCCTTTCAACTTCGTAGTCTCTTTCAAACTGGTGCAGGTTGCTCCACGCCACCTCGTAGTTGGAGAGCTCGAACAGCTGGTCCAGCTTTTTTTGGCGTTGCCTTGGCGTGATGTCCAGCAGTTCTTTGAGGTGTTCTTGGCGCACCCAAACAATCTCGCGGAACAGGTTTTTGTCCAGTCCAGTCAGAGCCTTCAGCTCCTCGGCGACCGCCTCGTTTTTGGTGCCTGCAACCAGCCTGCCGTCTCGATAAAACTTGAGTTGGTCGATGTCTTGGCTGATGCCGTTTTCGCGTCTGTAGAGTGCTCTTTGAAGCTTGTAGGTTCTGCCGTCCTGAACGAAAACTGCGGTTACTTTGCCTTCTTCGGCGCCTTCTCTGAGGAGGTAATCGTAGCTTCTGCCTAGGGGGTCTCCGAAGAGCACGAAATCGAAGGCGTAGAGAACAGTGGATTTTCCCTGTCCCAGACCGCCCACCAGACAGTTGAAGCCGTCGCCAAAGTGAACCACTGTTTTGGCGTGCGACCTGATGTTCTCCAGCTGCATGGACTCCAGCTTCAAAGCAACTCCTCCAGCTTCTCCTTCACGCTCGTTTCCCGCTTCTCCACCAGCGGATGTATGAGATCGAAGGCTAGCCGCGCAATCTTTTCGCTCTCCTCCCGCGGGTAACTTTCGCAGAAAATCTCGAAGAAGTACTCGTAAGCCTTTGTGCTCAGGTCCTTCATGTCTCCGCCGAAGATGGAGCGGATTATCTCCTCCGAGATTTCGGTTTCACTGAGGCGAAGAACGGGATGAACAAGAAGAGCCTTCTCAGCAGCATTCCGTATTTGTGCAAGGTCTATTTCTCCGCGTGCAGCCTCGGCTGGTAGCATTCCCTTTATGACAGGAACAACAATCGCCTCCGGTTCTTCGCATTCTTTAACCAACTGCATCACTGCCTCAGTTATCTTCGCGGGCGCCAAACCAGTGTAGGTCTGCTCCACAATAATGAATTTGCGCGGCGTCTCCAGCCGTATTCTGTCCAGTTTCGGTTTGCCGCTCCTGCTGACCTTAACGTGATAGAAACCCTTCTCGATTTTTGCCTCATCGTAGCTTGCCGTTTCCGTGGCGCCGCTGTAAACCAAAAGCCCACCCCTAAAACTGGACTTGTACGGCTTATGAATGTGCCCACCCGCGTAATAGTTGAAGCCTTCAGGAAGCATTTCAGGTGCGGCTTCAGCCTCCATCTTTGGAGGTTTAATAGCGGGAATATCCAGACCCATGTGAAAAACAAGAATGTTGAAAAGCGACGGGTCTGGGGCAGGCTTGTTTTTTTCCAGAAATTGAGGCAGCTCTTCTTGGGTTCTTCTGGCGGTTCGAAAATTGGGTATTCCGTAAACGTAGCAGCTTTCGTTTCTCCAGCAGGCGCCTTCATGTCGAGGCAAATACCAGATTAAACCTGCGCTATCCAATGGGTTGAGAACTGTGCCTGTTATCGCGTTGGGGGCAGAATCGTGGGAGCCGTCAACAGTGAGGACCGGTATCCCCGCATCTCTGAGTCTCCGAAGGTTGCGTATAGCCACTTCGAGGGTGGAGTTT
>Ga0307434_1000844_pt1 | contig 18448 bp, 15 predicted proteins | sample SalMarWE160220MG_FD_202156 | JGI IMG/M metagenome (GOLD analysis project Ga0307434, IMG submission 202156) | Salt marsh sediment microbial communities from the Plum Island Ecosystem LTER, Massachusetts, United States - WE1603-220 | ecosystem: Environmental > Aquatic > Marine > Intertidal zone >... | reverse complement strand
GTGCGATACGGTCAGTTCCGTATCCGACATAGGCTCACCTTCCTTTCATCCTGTCTGGTGAAAAGTCCGTGAGCCTATCTTTTTGCCATCAAATCTCCAGATTCCCCAATTGGCGGTACACTACGCAGGCTTTGCAGCTCCCAGACGGGCTTGCGGGGTTGCCGGTCTTCGGCTCTAATGTATGATCACGTTTTGTCGATGACGTGTACCGACTTATGGTAGGAGGCCTTACATGCCCAAGTATACAAAACAGTTTGCGAGACCAGACCACTATGACCACGATATCCTCGACGACCAGGATAAGAAGATCGGCACACTCCGTGTGAAGCCGACAGGTGTACACTGGAAACCAGTCAGCGCGCAGAAATTCTTCTCCGTTCCACTCGACAAGTTCACAAAGTGGATAACCGACCCCAACACACAGGCGAGCAGAACAAAGAGCTGAAAGGCCCGCTACCCTCGCAACATCTCGTGGCGCTATCCGTCGATTCATGTGTAGCGCTCCGCGCTCCGCCCCGTGAAGTCCTGCCATCTCTGAACGATGACATCGCAGTACAATGGATCCAGCTCCATCAGGAACGCCCGACGCCCGGTCTGCTCCGCCGCGACAAGCGTCGATCCCGAACCACCGAACAGATCAAGCACGTGCTCGCCCGGGCGCGATGAGTACTGGATTGCCCGTACCGCCAGCTCGACGGGTTTCTCCGTCAAATGCACCATGCTCTGCGGGTTGATCTTCTTGATCGGCCAGACGTCCACGGCATTGTTCGGACCCAGGAAGACGTGCGCTGCCCCCTCCCGCCAGCCATAGAAGCACCACTCGTGGTTGCCCATGTAATCCTTGCGGGTGAGAACTGGATGCTCTTTCACCCAGATGATCGCCTGCGAGAAGTACAGCCCGCAGGCCTTCAACACCGGCGGGTAGTTCCCACAGTTTGCGTAGCCGCCCCAGATGTAGAACCCTCGGCCCGGTTTCAGTACGCGGGCGATCTGGCCGAACCAGGCGTGCAGCAGCCGATCGAACTCCTCATCGGACACGAAGTCGTTCTCGAGCGGGCGGTCCTTGGGTCGCAGCTTGCGGTGCGTGGCCTGGGCCTTCTCCGGATGACGATTCACGTCGAAGTTCTGGTGGTGGGTGTTCGAGAACGAGGACAGTCCGGCCGCGATGGCGTTGTTGCTGCGAGGTTCAACGCGGACATTGTAGGGAGGATCAGTGTTGACGAGATGGACCGGCAACAACCGCGGCTTGATGTCGGAGCCGGCCGGCAGGTCCAATGTCTTCACGGGGTCGACGGCGATCAGAAGATCAAGGTTCTCTGAGTTGCCCGCATCACCGCACAGCAACCGATGCTTCCCCAGGATCCACAGATCGCCGGGTTGCGTGATCGCCTCGTCCGGCGGCTCGGGCACGTCATCCGGGTCGGTTAGCCCCTGCTTGAGGCCCGGATCGAGCAGCTTGGCAAGCTCGTCCTGGTCGAACCCGAGCAGCGACCAGTCGATACCGGCGCCTTGGAGTTCGGTCAGCTCGATCGGCAGCAACTCCATGTTCCATTCGGCCAGCTCGGCGCTTTTGTTGTCAGCGATTCTGTACGCGCGAATCTGCTCAGGCGTCAGATCCTTCGCCACGTGGACGGGCACCTCGGTGAGCCTGAGCTTCTGCGCCGCCTTCCACCGCGTGTGGCCGCAAACGATCACGCCCTCGGTGTCCACCACAATCGGCTGGCGGAAGCCGAACCGGCGAATGGACTCCGCCACGGCGTCCACCGCCGCATCGTTGATCCGCGGGTTCTTCTCGTATGGCTTGATGTCGGCCAGCAGCCGCGATTCAACCTTCATCGAACGACCTCCATGTCAGGTTCCAGTTCTTCAGCAGCGGATGGCGATGGCGGCCCGACGGCGGGCGTCGTGCAAACAGCGTGCAGCGGGCGTGCAAAGTCCGTGCAATCGCCGTGCAAGGCCGCTCGCACCGCCCCGAGGTTGGCCGCCCAAACCACGCCATCCGCGCCCGTCGCGACAGGGCGGCCGGAGCGTACGTTGATACGCCCCACGCCGCCCGGGTCGCCCAGGGTGGCCCTAAACGCGCCCCGTGGCCGCCCTGGGGGCCGGCGGCGAAAAACCGGACAGGACCGGACAGCCCAAACAAACTCTGTCTATCTCCGTGCCCGTTTCCGCGGCCCCTCTGGCACGCGAATTGCGGCGGAGTACCTATGCATCCGTTGCATTCCTCCGCATTGCGTTCGATTCCCTGCCCTGCGTGTGCGCGCAGTCGTACCGACTCCCCTCGTGACGGTGTACCGCTGGGAAGCACCTACGGGCGCTCAGATTCCCGCGCGCCTGAGTTCTTCCTCGGCTTCCTGGATTTGCCTGAGCCGCTCGGCCTCGTATGCCTTGGCGCGTCGGGCTCGCCACCTCACGGGACGATACGCCCCGGGCGGTGTGCTCAGACGTTCGCGCGCGACTTCCGCGAGGGCGTTCGCGAACCGGTTCAGCGCCTCGGCGGATGTGCAGATCCTGTGGCCGATGCGCACGTGGTCGAGGTGCACGCCCTGGACACCCTTGCAACACCACCGCCACATGGCGTTGGATGACACCTTGCGACCGTTCATCGTGGGCAGCAGCTTCGTCGCTTCGGTGAGCGTGTAGAGCTTCTCGTCGTTGATGTCGATGGCCATGTTGGGCCTCCTTTCGTTGGTACCGGTCCGGCCGGCCGCACGCGCGGTCGTCTACCGGACCATGCCACCAAGAAGCCTCCACACCATGCGAGTTGCAACGATGCCCATTCGCGGGCCACTTTCCCGGGCTCGGACGCTGTGCGGGGTTTGCGTGGTTAGCGGGGTTAACGGTTTCAGGCGTAACCCCGCATGGGCAGCCTTGGCAGGACAAGAACTTACGAGCGTTTGCGGGGTTAGCGGGGTTAGTTTCCGAACCCCCTACATATTCAGAGAATGTTTCCCGTGCGCGTGCGCGCGCACCCGCGCACGCGCAAGGGTCTGCAGAATAACCCCGCAAACCCCGCAAATTAACGTAAGCCCTTGTCATTGCTCATCTCCAAGTGCGGGGTTAGCTGCGGGGTTAGCGGGATTAGCGGGGTTACGCCATCGTCGGCAGCGGCTCTCAGTCGCCATGCACGGACCTTCCGATGGCCATGTGTTCCGGTGCCCATCAGTTTACGGCCGTTGAAGATGCGCCCCGTCAGACGCGACAGATGACGTCCGAGCGAGCGGCGTAGCGCACCCTCGCCCCGGTCGCGGTTCAGCAGCAGTGGATCGGGAATGACCTCGTCGTCCAGGGTGCTGTGCGTCAGAATCCGCTGGCAGAGGTCGTCGGCCGTCACGGACGTGGAGCCGAACGCCTCCCACCAGGCATCGATGAAGGCGCTCCATTGCTGCGTGTCCTCATCCTGGACGGCACGCGTCTGGTCGAGGTTGTCCAGGAAGCCCTCGACTCCAGCGTGCGCCAGCACACCGCCGATCGTCGCAGTCCACTCCTCGAAACTCCCGAACGTCGGGGTTGGCGCTCGCGGCTGGCCCGCGGCGTACCACGCACGAATGATCGTGAAGGCCGCCGACAGCAGTGCACCGCGATGCTCGGCGACGTATTGTTCGAGGCCTTTGATCTTGAAGCCGTTTCTTTCCCACGGCCGTTCGGTGTTGGCGTCCAAACGGACGGTGTAGCTGCGGCGAGGCATGTCGCCGGCGACGCGGAGGTTGTTGCCGGTTGCCGTCCATACGACCCGCGACGGCAGGCGAACGTTGTCGTTCTTGCCCAACAGCCGATCGGACCATTCGTGCGTGGTCAGCACGGCCGCCAGAGAGGGCGAATCGATGACGCCGTTGTCCGGGATGTTGTCCAGCAGCACAAACGGCGAGGCGCTGAGCAGGATGGATGTGATCTTCTTGCGCCACTCGTCGTCGTTCTGCCTGGCTGGGATCGACTCCCCGGCAACCGTCCCGACGGCGATGGTGGCCAACACCATGACCAGCAGCGTCTTGCCCGTGCCTTGCACTGGGGCGTCTACGATCGCAAGCGGAATATGCCCCGCGATGACCGGCCGCATAAGGACTGAGAACAGAATGGCCAGGGCGTTCGCTCTGCTCGCCTGGTTCGCGAACGGGAAGTCGCCGATGAGGTTCAGGAGCATGTCCACGCAAGCCTCGACCTCGTGAACGTTGGGGCACTCCGGGATCTCGGGCACCACGAGGCCCGGATCTGGGCCGTAGAACAGGCGTGATGGCGGGTCGTAGCCGGGCGCCGTGCAGATGGAGCCGTCGTGTCGCAGGATCGGCGAGCGAACGATGCCGGCCAGCGGCGGAAACTCCCACCGACCGAGAGCCAGGACGTTCTCCGCGAGCGTCAGCGGAGGATTCGTGCCGACCTGGGCGTAGCCGCCTTGGACTTTGCGAAGCGCGAAGAAGTTGGCGACCTCGGTGAGCCGGCAGCGCATCCGTACTCGATCAAACGACTCGATCTTCGGGATACTGTTCTCGTCCCGTACAACGCGCGCCAGCGCACCGGCGCGAATGAAAACGGTAGGTGGATCATTGGCCTTCGCAAGCGCCGTCAGTGCCTGGGCCGTCAGGTCGCCGAGCTGGATGTCGTCGATCAGGATCGATGGCAGACCAGGGTTATTCGGAGCCGGAGGTGGCGGACGCGGAGTTCTTGACTTAGCCTGGCCTTGTTTCCTCTTACCGCTGTACTGCGCCGTCACCGTGGCCAGCGCCTTGGCGATCGTCATCTCGCCGTAGGTCTGCTGGCCGTGCAGCTCGTCCCACTTGTCGCGCATCAGGCTTGAGCGTCGGAACAAGCGGTCGATCTGGGCCGCGTCCTTTGTGTAGAACGCCAGCGTGAATACCACCGACGAATCCGCCTCGCTGCGGGAATTGAAGTAGTCGTTCCACCGACCGGCCCACAGCGCCTCGAACTTCTCGCCCGAGCGCCGACTGCGGGACGCCAGGCGGATGATCTCGTCGTCATCCAGGTGAACCTGCCCGTTGTTGGACGGCTCGACGGACGGTGCCGGCTGATCCGGCTCTTTGCCAAAGACCTCCCGATAGACGGCCTCCAGCTGCGATTGCCGTTCCTCCACATCGGCGGGAAGGTCCGGCAAGTGTTGACCGGTCACCGTGAAGAAGCGGTCCCGGTCGTAGATCTCGACTTCGCCGTCATGGTAGCCCTTGCGGCACCGCGAGCCGGGCTTGCGGGCGCAGAGAAAGACCTTCGCGCCGGTGCCGGACGGACTGATCTCGCTGTAGGTGTCGAGCTGGTTGAGGATTGCCTGCGCCCACGGTCTGATCCGACCGGTGGTGGGGTCGACGCACTTGTCCAGGTCCACACCGCAAAACGGATCATCGCTGGCGAACACGTAGCCGACGCCGGCCAGGTCGGGCGAACGGTGACAGGCGGCAACAGCCTGCTCGAACGTACCCCAGGTCGCCGGATCGGTGGCCGAAGCGGAGCCGCCTTTTGTCGGGCAGATCGGGCACTTCGTCTGCTTGCCGTCCCGCTCGACGTACATCCAGCATACCCACTGCGCACACTCGCGCAGGCAGACCGGGACGGATGCGGTGAGGCGCTCGACGTCAAGGCTGACATCCAATTCAGGCATACACGAGTTCCTTCTCGTTATGTATGCCGTCGGCCTGACCGCGTGCCCACAGATCCAGGAACGTTCGCCGGCGGATCACGTTGTTTTTCCGGACCGCGTTCCGCAGGCCCCAGCGGTCGCCCAGCAAGATGCAGTGCTTGGCCGCACGGGTAACCGCGGTGTAGAGCCAGTTTCGGTCGGCGAAGAAGTGCGAGCGATGGCAGACCACCACGGCACAGGGGAACTCGCTGCCCTGGGCTTTGTGCGCGGTCAGGGCATAGGCGAGCTGAACGCTGTGGACCTGCTCGTCCTTGATGTGCCGTTGGCCGATGCCGTCGAAGTCGATGACGTAAGCTCCGTCCTCGATGGCCTCGACGCGACCGATGGTGCCGTTCATTACCCCAAGGTCGTAGTCGTTGACCGTCTGGATGACCTTGTCACCGACAGCGAACTTCCGGCCGGGATCGCCGTGCAGGAGGTGCTGCATCATCTGATTAATCGCCTTGGTGCCCAGCGGCCCGATGTGCGTGGGGGTGATGATCTGAACGTCCTGGATCGGGTCCAGCCCGAGCTGGCAGGGAATCTTCTCCAACACCAGGTCGCGCAGATACACTTGGATCTGCTGGGCGTCTCGAAAAACGTCGACCACCGTCCACGCGGGATCATTGATCGCCGTGGGGGCGATGGTCTCGGAGAGAATCGCCATGCTGTTGGCCTTGAGCACACCGGCCTGGCGAACCACCTCGTCGAGCACGACGGTCGGAACCAGCTCGTGCTGGATGATGTCCCGCAGCACGTTGCCGGGACCGACGGGCGGAAGCTGGTTGTGATCGCCGACCAGGATCAGCCGCGTGCGGTCAAAGTCGATCCGACGCAACAGCTCTGCCATCAGGGGCACATCGACCATCGAGACCTCATCGACGATCACGACGTCGCAGGCAGGATCGGTTTCCGTGTCGCGGCCGCTTGTGTGGCGTTCGCCGGGTTCTGACAGACTCTCGCGTTGAAAAACGCTGCCGTCGTAATACAGCAGCCGGTGGATCGTCTTCGCTTCTAGCTCGAGCCCTTGGGCCCTCAGTGATTCCTCGATCCGTTTGGCCGCCTTACCCGTGGGTGAGCATAGCGCGATCTGGCAACCCGCGGCCTCGAACGTCCGCGCCAAACGCGCCAGCACATACGTCTTGCCCGTACCGGCGCCACCGGAGATCACCGCGATGCGGTGGCATAGCGCGTTGCGATAAGCCCCGACCTGCCCGACTTTCAGACCTCCGGTGAGCTCATGAGCGTTTTCCAACGGAGCTTCGGCCCAGCCGTGCTGCTCGAAGACGTCATGGATGAGCCTTTCAGACTCGAGGAAGTACGGCGTTGTCACCGCCAAGTTGTCGGCCACGACCTCGCCCCGGCTCAGCAATCGATCCCCGGCCTGGCGGATCACATCGCGGCTGTCGAGCGTGTCCAGGAGCAGCAGTTCATTGGCCTTGTCGATCAGCTCGGAGCCGGTCGTCCATGTGTGACCGTTGCCAATCTCCTCGTTGACGACGTACATGATCCCCGCTTCGATGCGCCCCGCGTGGTCCTTGGGCGTGCCCATGGCCCGGGCGATCTTGTCGACTTTCTTGAATCCATAGCCCTTGACGTACCTGATGAGCTGGTACGGATCGCTGCGGAGCACACCCACGACGCCATTGCCGAAGGTGTCCAGCAGCGTTTGCATCTGGTGGTGGGTCAAACCGAAGCCGGCCAGGTACGAGCGCACTTCGTTCTCGGCACTATTAGCGATCCAGGCCTCGCGCAGCGATTGCAGCGTGGGGCGTGGGATGCGGAGCTGCCGGTGCAGCTCGTCGATGTCCTGGCGGATGAGTCGGTCGAGATGAGTGGCGCTGGCGGCGAAGGCGACGATCTTCCTCGCCGTGACCTCACCGATTCCGGTGAACGCCGGATGCTTGGCCAGGTACTGCACGAGCCCGTCGGCACTGTCGGGCAGTTCGTAGCACAGCTTCTCGACTGCGAACTGGCGGCCATATTTGCGATCGTTCTTCCATCGGCCGACGAGGGCCACGACGTCGCCCTCGTTCGCGCAGAACTTCCCGGCGAAGCGCACGCTTTGGCCGTCGCCCGACCTCATCACGCCGGCCGAGAACGTCGGGCCGCTGTGGTAGGTTCTCTGAATAGTCCCGCGGATCGTCTCAGCCATGGCCACCCTCCGCCTCGCCGCGACGGGCAGCCTGTTCGCGGACGACCATACGCAGATATGCGTCGGTGAACGCGAGCGCCGCTTGACGAGAACCGCACCAGAAGACCGGCACGCCATTATGGACAGCGATATGAACTGTGGCCCCCAGCACCGACGCCGGTGAGGCGCCGCGCAGCGCCTCCGTGGCCTGGCCGCGCAGCACGTTGTCCAGGTCAGCCTCAACGACGATGCAGGCGTGAGGCAGTTGGGCCAGCCGCGTCAGCTCGGCGCTGAAGCGATCGAGGTCATGGATGACTGTGTGCACGAAATCGGGCAGGCTCTTGCGCTCGACGGCGACGAAGTCCTCGCGACCATCGACCGAGTAATCGCCGGCGTCGAGCTTCTTGCGGACGGTGCCGCAGTCGAAGCTCCACGGCTCCTGTTCCCGCGTGTCGATCACGATCCGAAAGTCCATGGGTGCTCATTCCTGAGAAAAAGCCGGAACGGGCACGGGGAGTCTGACCGCCGCAAGCCACCCGGAGCCGGCGATCTCCGGGCGAGAATCAGGCTTGCGGGGTACGCCATCCCGCCCCGGCCGCACCCTTGTTCGTGCGGGTGCCGCAAAACACATCACCGGACGCTAGAACGGAGCCGGTTCCATCGAGCCGTCCGACCCGGGTGCGATCTGAATCAGCCGGTTGAAGTACACGTTCGTGTACTCGCCCTTGGTCCGCTTGGTGACCTCCAGTGTCAGATCCAGCAGCGGCTCAAGGTGGTTCGGCAGCTCGCTGAACTTGGGCAGTTGCAGCCCCAGCGTTTTGAGGTCGCCCTTCACGAACGGCAGTGATGCCTGCGTGATCACCGAGTTCTTGAAGATGTGCCGGCCTGTGTGCTGACCGGAGAGCACGACCAGATCCCACTTGATCATCGGGTCGCCCTTCTGGCTGCGGTCCAGGCGCACCGCCTGGATGCGAACCTGGTACTTGCCGTCGGGCACTTCCTCATTGTCGGTGGCCTGTGCCGCATCGAAGTCGTCGTCGTACGCACTCAGATCGACCGGCTGGTCATACGCCGGGTTCGTCGTGCCGGGATCAAAAGCGTTGCCGTTGTGTGTCATTTCTGAACCTCTCTGTTGGGGGTGCGCCCCGGTTGGGTGCTATGGACCGCAGCGCCGGCCCCGGGGTTCTTGCCCGGCGTCGCGGACGTGAAGGCCTTGACGAAGGCGTCGTAGTCGAGAGGGAGAAGCTCGGGCAGGCGGCCCGTGCGGTCGCCCGCCTCGTAGGTCGGATGCGGCTTGGTGCGGATGACGCGGTCGACCACCAGGTTCCCGGAGGCGTCCTTGCGCGGCACGGTGTCGCAGTAGAGGATCATGTCCACCAGGCCGAGCACGACCGCGCGGGCGCGATCGGGTAGGCTAGGCTGCGTCCTCGTGGACTCCCCGGTCCGGGTCTGGACCGTCTTGTCCTGGGCGTGGGAGATCAGGATCAAGCCGTAGGGCAGGCTCGCCAGCCGCGTGAGAACACGGTGCCACTCGTTCTTAACGAGTGCCCACCCCTTGCCGTGGCTCATGTCGCCCTCGTACTCGATGCTGTGTTTGGCGCAGACGTGGTCGCTGCAGAACTTGAAGGCGTTGTCGACCGTGTCGATGACGATCGTCTGGAACCGGTGGTCGCCCGCGGCGACCAGCTTGCAGGCGTTCAGGAAATCCTCCCACGAGTACGTGGGCACTTTGAACACCTCGAGCTGGCTGAGCCCCGGCTCGCACTCGAAGAACAGTGTCTCGGGAAACCGGCTGGCAAGAGTGGAGTTGTGGACGATGAAGTCGTCGGCGACGAAGTTCTGGGTCTCGGGCACTGTCAAGTCATAGACCGGCTCGACCCCCGTTGGTTCGATGCTGCGGATGCGATCGAACAGGACCGCGCCCTGCCGATCCAGCTGCGTGCCGCGTCCGCGAATGGAATACAGTCCTTGCCGCAGCCGCTCGGCCGCGATGGCCTTCTCGCCAACCACACCGATCTCGTCCAGGAATCGCAGGATGTCGTCCTTGCCGGCGATGTAGAGCTCGGCGCCGTACAACTCACCATCGAGGTAGCGGTCGCGGATGACGCCGACGATGCCGAATCGCAACAGCAGGTGCTGCACCTGCCGGACGAGACGGATCGAAGTCGAGCTGTAGGAAACACGCTTCTTTTCGATGCTGCCGTCGCAGGTAAACAGCCGGTTGAGGAACAACGCCAGCTTCTCGCGCCTCAGCCCAAAGACGAAATCTGGAATGAACTTCTCGGCCGCGCGCAAGCCGTTCAGCCCCACCTCGCGCAGGAACTTCAGAACGTTGTTCTCGAAGCCCCGCCGGCCGCGAACGCGGACATGCACAACTCCCCGGTCGTTGACGAACTCACAGAAGTCATCGCCCGCCTCCTCGATGGCGCGCTCGAAGTCTTCGCGCACCTCTTCGTCGTTCTTCGTGAAAACCGGGCTGGACTCGGAGCCGAGCGATCCGTCCGTAATCAGGTAGGCCAAGATCTTGATGAGCGCGTCATCGGTCCGTGTGCAACCGAACAGTGACGGATACGCCGCCACGACCGCAACACGGTCGTTGACCGACATCTGCGACAGCGGCTTCCAGCCCTCGCGCGTGAGGAACGGGTGCTGTTCGGTCGCTTCGATGACGCGCCCGGTCTGGGTGGTCACGCGATACAGCTGATCCTCAGGATTACGCAGGTACGCGGACGGCTGGGCCGGGCCAAGGTGACCACCCAGGCACAACGTCAACACGCTACTGGACTGCCGAGTGACGAAATCGGACAGCTGCGCCGGGCGTCCTGTAACCGGGTCATACACGGTGGTTGAGCCCTTGAGACACTTCCCGATCTTCGGCGGCCCGTACACCAGGATGGTCTGGCGCGTCAGATCGGTGCTCGGCTTACTGCGCTCGGTCGGTAATGCGACGCTCATGTGGGTGCTCCTTCAAAACGTGTCCTGGGAAAGCTCGACCTCCGTCGCCTTCACGAGTTCCTCGTGCGGCGGGGCGATCTCGAATAGGTTGTCACGGACGTTCGGGTTGAAGCCGGACTGGCAGTACGGCAAATACTCGCACGGCCGCTGGTAGGAGAAGCAGCTCGATGTGTTCAGCAGCCATTTGCCGCGGCGCCGGGCGTCCAGGTACTGCTGCGTGATCTCCCAGACCTCCTCCTGGAGCATCGCGAGGCGGTCTTCGGACAGGTAGATCCGCTCGCGGTGGAAGGCCTCGGGCCGGGCGTACCACTCGGCCAGGCGGGCCTGAAACTCCTCGTCCGTCTCGGGCATCTGGCGCTGGGCGGTCGAGCGGCCGCTCTTGTTCCTGGCCGCCAGCGCCGCGCGACGGGCCTCGTACTCCTCTTGCGTCTCGCCCTCGTGCTGCTTCAGGCGGGTCTTCAACAGCACGTTGTAGATCACGCCGACGATCGGATAACCCAGCTCGCGGAGGTAGAAGCAGTACAGCGCGATCTGCGTGTCGGTCCAAAGCTGATCGAGGTAGTTCGAGCCGATCGTCGAGGCCGTCTTGTGCTCCAGCAGATACAGTCCGTCGACCAGACGGACGATGCCGTCAGCCTTGCCGGCCATCACAAACGTCTGGCTCGGTCGGCCCGTGTCGGGGTTGCGGATCTGGCCGGTGAAGACCTTCTCGATCTCGACGACCTCGAAATCCTCGGAGGGGTATCGCGCGGCGTAACCGGCCATCATCGCTCGCGCGAGGTGCCAGGCCGACTTCTCCTTCGCATCGCCGGCACGACCGGGGAATTGAGCGTCGACGTGATCCAGGATCTTCCACAGACGATTGGCGTCACCGGCGGTGCGATACCACAACTCCAACGCAGCGTGGATGACGCAGCCGAAGGAAAAGCTTTCCGGCTTCTCTCGAGGCTGAAGGTGGTCGAGATAGCGATGCTTGTACTTGCGAGGACAGTTGCGAAACGTGTTGAGCGCCGAGTACGTCAGCACGTTCCTGTCGGGACGTTGGTCGGTGACACCCAGATCCTCGGGATGGATGTCGCGCTGATAATCGCCTTGTCTCAGTCGTACCACCGGCGGGTCTTGGTGCTGGCTGGCACTCGACGAATCGGAGAATGTCGAAGGTCCGCCGGTCATGCCGCTTTCCCCTCCGCAGCCACGGCGCAGGGAGCCTCGGCCCGACGCACCTTGAATGTCTCGTCGCCGAACTCCCGCAGCAACAGGCCCGTGAACACACGGACCACCGCCTCTCCGACCTCAGTCGAGCCGTTCACAGTGATCGTGTGGTCCGGCTCATCAACGTGGTAACTGGCCTCGAGACGGACGCGGGCCTGGCCGAACAGTCCCTCCACGGCGAACAGCGCCAGGTGCAGGGTCATTTCCGCCTCCTCCAGGGAGACCTTCTCGTTGAACTCGAAGCAACAGGTGTCGGCGCTCATAAGACTGCTCCATGGGAAGCCGACGCTGCGGCCTCCAGCGATTACCTATGCCGGCTTGGGAGGATGTGTCCGCCCAATTAGTCATCCCCCAGGCCGGCGTCCTCGAACCGTTGGCGTAGTTCATCCATTGCCTTGCGGATTTGGCGGCGTGAGATGCCCAGGTCGCGGGCGACAGCCCCGGGCGGCTTGTGCTTCAACCGTTGCGCGATGTCGCGAAGCCGTGGCGGCACGCGCTTCAGCACGTCTCCCACGTCAGTGACGGTGTCGTGATCGAGTGCGGAGTCTCGCGAGGCGGTGCCCGTACGTCGCCCGGCGTCTGTCTGAGAGAGCGTTTGGCCGAGCGTGACAGTAGCCCCGTCTGCTCCTTCGATCTTGAGATCCAGCGACTGCGCGGCAAACCCCGCCGCCCGCTTCAGTCGTCGACGATCGCGCAGGATCATCGCAACGGCCGAACGGATGACCCGATCACTGAACGTGTTGACCGACGCGCGCGTCGGGTCGAAGTGATGGGCCTTCTGGAGCAGATAAAGCGTCAACTGCTGCTCCAAATCCTCTTGGTCTGTCCGGCTGAAACCGGGCCTTCGGACGAGTTGCTGTGCTTTGAGCTTGATCAGGGACTTGGCGTATGCGGTGATGACCGCATCGCGGGCGGGTGCGGAACCCATCGGGCCTCCGACGGCCCGAGGGGGAGAACCCGTGTCGGATCAGTCGAGACGCGCGACGGGGATCGCTGTGCTGCGGCACGCGCCGCAGTCGCCGGCACAGGCGCGGCTCGCGACTGGCGGGTTATGGGCCTCGTTGGCCGTCACCCGCCGGCCGCGGTGTCGCGGTTTGGGCAGCTGGGATGTCGGCAGGGCGCGGCGCGGGACGCCGCGCAAGTCATTCGGATTCGGGAGGTTGCGTCGGCGAAGCGAATTTCCTCTGCCTGTCGCGGCGCTGCGACGCGACAGTGCGCTGAATCGAATCGCTGTTCTCGGCATTGAGCACGGCCTGGACGCCGCCGGAACGTTTCAATGCGCGATGCACCTGGTCCTTGGAGACGTCTCGGCCAATCTGTCGCGAAAGAAACGCTGCCGCTTCGCGCACCGAGCCATGCTGCTGGTAAGCGACCACGAAGATGTCGTCGGTCAGACCGGTCTTCGCTTCCGCTTTCACCTGCTGGCGAATCATCAGCTTCAGTTGCCCCTCGCTGACCACGCTCACGCCGGACGCGGCTGCCTGCGCCTCGGCGTCCTGGATGGCAGCCGCGATCTCCATCGCGTCCACCTCGATTCCCTTGTCGCAAAGTGTCGCAACCTGCGACAGAGCGAGAATCGGCGGCATGCGCCCGCGCCAGAGGTCATCGGAAGGTTTCGTCTGGGCCACGAAGATGATCGGCTTGCGCCCCCGGACGATGGTGCCGCGAAACGTTTGCGCATCATCCCAGTGAAGGCCCCGAGCCAGCATCACGTCGCGCGATGAGCCCTGCCAGGTTGTCCGCCCGAGCCGCCACAACCGGCTTGGCGAGAGTTCGGTGCAGCGGTCCCTCAGGCCAAGCGTTGTCGCGAGGGCACCAGCGAAGACACCGAGGTTGACAGACCATCGGTGTCGTGCCTCCGGGGGCACGTGGGCACGAAGGACTTCGGGGCACAGAATGAAGAACTGAGGCGTCCCGTCCGGCCCGTCGCTGGCGATCAACTCCTCGATATGGCCGTGGCACTCAGGGCAGAGCACGCGGTCGGCGTCCTCGGCTTGAACAAGGAATCCGAGTTCCAACAAACGCTCGTGAACGCCCGCCGGCCAGCTCTTGACGACGTGTGCCACTGCAATCGCCTCCGGCGCGTCCATGAGCGGCCATAGCCAGTCGAGCGGATTATTCATGTGATAATCTCCCAGCGCTTGACGCAACGCTCGCCGACCACCCGCACATCGTCCGGCTTGCTCTTGAGATCGCACGTGTTCGGGCAGTTGACATTGAAGGTCATCGTCTTGGCCTTGCGCCGGCCGTCGCTCATGAACTGGAGCTGGATGCCGACCTGCGCCACAGTCACCTGGGAACGGTTCAGGCTGTACGCCGCGAGCAGTCGGTTGATGGCCGTCATCACTTCGGCGTGACTGGCGTCTTCCACGAACTTGGGCTCCAGGTACTCGATCGGCGGCACCCGGACCTTCGGCACGAGTCGGATGCGACGCAGCCGGACCGCCGCAACGCGATCCTCGGGCTCCGTGCGAAACGTGAACTTCGGATCGAGAAGGTGGTCGAGCCGGTAAGTAGGACGAACCGGGTCGTCGTCATTCACCTCAATACCCAGGATTGCCTTGCAGAAGGCCCTGCGGAGGGGGAGATGGACCTGCTTACCGCCCTTAGCGATCAACTCGATTGCGCCTTCGGAGGGGAGATAGATAAACACGTTCGTGAACGTGTAGCTCTCCTCGCGCGGGGTCAGGTTGCCCTCGGCATCGAAGACCAGCCTCTTGTCCGGCCAGTCCGGCAGGTAGGCGAAGAAGAACTCCGCGCCGTTGGCTCGCGGGTAGTGGTGGACGCGACAGACCTCGCCGCGCAGCTCCTTCTTCCAGTAGTAGGAGCGCACCTCGTCCTGCAACGCCTCTTTCATCCTGTCGCTGACCTTGATTGCTTTCTTAGGTAAGTCGTTCCAGCGGTTGGCGAATTGCCCGCTCCGCAGCGCTTCGGCCCGCGCGAAGATGGCAGCCTCGTCAAACGCCGTGCGTGCTTCGAGGTAAGCCCACAGTGCCTTGTCGAGAAGGCTTCTCCATGCCCCGAACGCCTCCAGCTTGTCGGGACAGCGCCATTCCAGCTCCTCGGTCAGCACCTTGTAGCTGCGCTCATCGCCCAACTCGTTGAGGTCTTGCAGAATCACCTGCAGTTCCCGGCGGGTGGTTTCCGGCATGGCCTCCCATTTCTCGACGATGGGGCCCACATCGTGAGGCTTGAGTGAGTCCCAGGGGAAGTCGAGCATTTCCCCTTGCTCAGCGAACAACCTCTGCAGCAAGCCGTTGTCGTGTAGCTTGAGCTGCTTTCTCAGATCGAAAGGCTTGGCCATACTTGGCCCTCCCATGTTGGGGCGTCTCCGTACAGTGAACGGCAAACGCCAGGTCCAAAAAAAACTGCGTCTATTCGAACAGCGATGCCTCTCTTTCCCGCAGCAGGAGCCGCATGTCCTCAAGCCGAATCCGCATCGCCTCAGCGGAAACTTGGAATTGATCCGCCAGCGGGCGGCAGAACCACTCCATCATCGCGTTGTCCATGTTCTCCTGGCCCATGGCCAAGCCGCCGCGTCGCAGAACCTCCGACGTGATGATCTTGCGCTCGTGAACACGTAGCTCGTCCAGAGCCACTGGATCCAGATTGCCACGCCACGTTTTCCACGCAGCAGTCATCATCTCCCGGGGCATGAGCAGATAGGCCGCGAAGAAGTCCGCTTGAAGCTCGACGCGTTTCTTAGCCTCGCTCGATCGGCACACGTAAGCCGGCTTGGCCACACCGTCACCGAACAGGTTACCCTGGTTGGGATCCTCCAAGTAGTGCTCGCGGTGGAGCCGCCAGTGCCCGGCTTCGTGGCCGAGCGTGAAGTGATAGCGCCCTGTCTTGTTCGGACTCACAGCGGGATCGAGGCTTTGGTCGACGCCGACGATCTTCTCCTTCATCCAGAGCGCACCATGAACGTCCGCGAAGCTGAAGAGCCGTCGCATATCCTTCAACTCGATGACCAGACCCAAATGAAGCTCGATGATCTCGTCGATCGGGATCGGCGGCGCCGTCACGTCGCCGTGTCGTTCGCAGTACTCGCCAAGCAGCGCGGTGGCTTCCCGCTCGATATGCTGCTTCGGCAGGTACGGCACCTCCTCGCGTCGAGTCGCGATCCGTCGAGTCATGATTGTCGGTCCTGTTCCTTCATTTGCCGAATCTGCTCGCGCACTTGCTTGAGCTGCTCAGGCGTCAGGCCGCTCGCCTCCCGCAGTAGATCTGGAAACTGTGTGGGCTGCTGCTTGATAATGTCAGGAAGGTCCTCGAGCACTCGCCCCGCCAAGGCCGCCAGCTCGTCCGGATTCTCACCCAGGACCTCCGCCATCTGTCGCACGCGCTCAGCAGTCGGCGGACGTTCTACCTTGCCCTGCTCGATCATGGACAGGTACGTCGGGCTCACTCCGACCAACTCGGCGAACTTGCGCAAGCTGTACCCTTTCTCGAGCCGTCGCTCGCGGAGAACCTGCCCAAAATGCCCCTGGCGCCTGCCGCTCATGTATCCTCCGCACGCCCTCCGCATTCCCCAGTGGGGACGCATCGTGCGCGTTTACTGTACATGGACATAACCCGGGGGTCAAGGGGCTCTGTGACGGAGTGAAACGCAGAACCACCAGCACCGATGGCCCCCATCCCTGGGTCGCGATTCCGTGGCCTGCAGCCGGCTGGCCATGGCTGGCATCGACCGCGCCTCGGTCGATCATATGTTAGGATAATGTAAGGTTGGCGTCCTGTCAAGGGGATCTTGCTTAGATTCAGCGTAAGTGCCTGTTGTATAAGTAGATGGAGAAATGAAAAGGATGGGCGAGGCTGCGCGAAACCGTCGGCACGGTTCACTGGGGCTCAGCGGCTGCGGCCCTTCTTCTTCGAGCGGTGGGCATGCTCGGTGAGTCGTTGGAGTTGGGCTGCACCTAGAAGACCAGCATTGTCGTCGTTCATAAGATGTTGATAAGAGTAACTTCCCGTAGGTCACCGTCCTTTCTTACCTCTCACCGAACCGGAAATCCAACGGCAAGCCAACCAGTTGAGGCCGAAGTTGTGCAGCCGGGCTAGACAGGAGGCACAGCTTGATGCTATCTTCGATGCATCTCCACGGACACCTGAAATCGGTTCTCCTGTGAGCGACCAGTATGGGTAAGTTTAGATCACCAGTTCGCCGTGCCACTCGGCAGCGCAGCGGGTTCAACGTCTCAGGCGATGGCACCGGTAGCACGGCTCTGATCGCGAGAGCAACCCGCCTTACGCCCATCAAAGGCGAGGTCGCATTCTCACTCGGGCCTTGTGAGATGACCGCGCGAGCCTTGTTTGGCGGTCAGGAGAGCGTTCTCGGATGTGGGTTCTTCATGTGGTCGGAGAATCCCTGCGTGGTATCGGGCACGCTTGTCGTAGAGGGGAAACAAGTCAAGGAGCAGATCGAGTTTACGCACAACGGCGATGTTAAGAGGTGGCAGAAATATGGCGTGATTCAGATAGTCCCTGCCCCCGCTGCGAGCTACAAGATCAAGATGCGTGCCAGCGTGTCGATAACAACCAAGCTCGATGTTCATGTCTTTGGAGCCGTGGTTTCAGCGCTAACGCACGACTACTTCGTCGAGAACGATGTCTCCCAGTTCATGAGGCAGAAGACCTCGCTTTACGTACCCGAGATACTGTTCGTTGACCACTGCAAGGACGCACTAACCCTTCACACGAGATCGGCAACGGCACCCGGTCGCTATTTGGTCTGCAAGTCATGCAATCGCTGCTCTCGGTTCCTGCCAATCGATATAGAAGATGACCGCAACGCCGTCAGCTACAGCAATCATTGCGCTAGTCGAGCCCCATGCCAACATGGTGTATTCGCCCGGTATCGGATCGAGTCAGCCGTTCCGAAGGATGCCCCATATATCAGCAGACACATTGAGGGGGATTCTGTCGTCTCATATTACGGTCATCAATTGGAATGTCGCGTCTGCAAGAAGTTCTTCGTAAATGCGCCGTTGAATCCGTTGCGGAACAGCACTCAGCATCGGGAGGACTCCCTTCGCCGCCGAGCGCTTGAGGTTCTAGTTCGCACATTGCTGAGAGACGAATGGCTTTACCACAAGCATCGGCTGGCAACGGGTGGCGAATTCGACCGGCACATCTGGAATAGGTTTGGACGGAGGTGCTTCAATTGTGGACGCAGCTTACCGAAATGCAACGATATGCATCTCGATCATACGATGCCATTAGCCCACTTGTGGCCACTGGATGACACTGCGACTGCATTATGTGCCACGTGCAACAGCGAGAAAAGCGACAAATTCCCCGTCGATTATTATGAGCCCAAGCAGCTTGTGGAGCTGTCTAGGTTGACGGGGCTACCCCTGAAGATGCTGAAAACAAGGGCGATAAACAAGACTGCGGTAGATCTGTCGCCGGGCAGGTTGAATTCGGCCACTGATGGGCGGGTTAAAACCAGCCAGTTTCCTTCGATTTCGTATACCTCATTCCGCCTGTTCCTGGCAAGTCCCGTTGCTCCCCCTGGCCTTGGTCGT
>Ga0307434_1000841_pt1 | contig 18485 bp, 19 predicted proteins | sample SalMarWE160220MG_FD_202156 | JGI IMG/M metagenome (GOLD analysis project Ga0307434, IMG submission 202156) | Salt marsh sediment microbial communities from the Plum Island Ecosystem LTER, Massachusetts, United States - WE1603-220 | ecosystem: Environmental > Aquatic > Marine > Intertidal zone >... | reverse complement strand
TTTCCAGGAGGACACTTGAGTTTGTCAAAGAGATTGGTACTCAATCCTTTATCTGCGTGCCCATTATCTATGAGAGAGAATCCCTGGGATTATTGATGGTGGACAACTTGCACTCAAAGCGGCTCTTCACCCAGAGCGACATGAGCCTTTTGATAGGCATCGCATCGCAGATCGCGGTGAGCATCACCAATGCCAACTCCTTTCAGAAGCTCCAGGAAAGCGAGGAGAGGTACCGCACCCTCTTCGAGGACTCGAGGGATCCGATCTTTATTACCACCAAGGAGGGGGACTTTATTGATGTAAATCGATCAATGCTTGATCTGTTCGGCTACACAAGGGAGGGGATGCTTGGGATGAATATACTGCAAATCCATTCCCACCATGATGACCGGGTCAGCCTTCTTGAGGAGTTCAACAAGGGATTGGTGAGGGACTTTGAAACCAGGTTTACAAGAAAGGATGGCGCCGAGATGGAATGCCTGCTCACCTCGACCGTGCGGAGGGCAGATGACGGAGGTATCCCCGGATACCAGGGAATCATACGGGATATCACCGAGCGCAAGAGGGGCGAGGAAGAAAGAAGGAAGCTCGAGGCCCAACTTATGCAAGCCCAGAAGATGGAAGCCATCGGTACCATAGCAGGGGGCGTCGCGCATAATTTCAGAAATATCCTCAACGTAATTTCCATGAATAGCCAGATCCTGCAAATGCGATATAGCGATGAGTCCACCCTTCAAAGAATCGCCGAGGTACTCAACAGCTATGTTGATCGAGGAGCAAAACTGGTGAGCGGGCTGATGCAATTCGCCCGTAAACAGGATAACAAGGAATTTCAACACCTCAATCTCACCAGCGTCCTTGAGGAGACCTATGAGTTGATAAGCAAATCCTTTGACAAGATGATCGATATCCGCCTATCAGCACCGGAATCGCTGCCTGTCCTGGGGGATCATTACGGGCTCAGCCAAGCATTGATGAATCTCTGCACCAATGCCAGCGATGCCATGCCCGGAGGAGGAGCCTTACATATTGAGGCCCATATGCGGGGAGACAGGGCGATGGTGCTGGTTTCTGATACGGGATGCGGCATGGATAGGACAACGCGGGAGAAGTGCCTCGACCCCTTTTTCACCACAAAAGAGGTACATAAGGGAACAGGCTTAGGGCTCTCCACCACCTATGGAATCGTTAAAGAACATGGTGGTGAAATCCATGTGTATTCAGAGGTTGACCAGGGGACAACCTTCATGCTCTCCTTTCCCATCGATCTCTCTGGTGAGAAGAGTACCCAAGAGCAGGCAACGGAGATTGCGCACGGCGATGGCCAAAAGATCCTGATCGTCGATGACGAGAGCGAGATGTGCCAATCCATGGCAGAGCTCCTTACAGGAATCGGCTACAGCGCTGAGTCTGTGAATACCGGCAGGGCGGCCCTTACCAAATACCAATCCTGGCGCCCCGACGCCGTGCTACTGGATAGAAATATGCCGGAAATGGACGGTATTTCCTGTGGCGAGAAGATCATGAAATTCGATCCTAACGCGAAGATCGTGATTATCTCAGGTTATGACGAACATGGTCCGGTAGCGCTCGATGAGGAGAGAAAAAAATTCATACGAGGGTATCTTACCAAGCCCATCGATATGAATGAGCTAAGCTCTGTATTGGCCCAGCTTTTTAAGTGATGGAAATGAGCTTATATGAATCGAGAGAATACGGCGTTTGCCCCTTGCTACCCAACCACACGAGTACGAGTTTTTGAAGGTAATCCTGATCAAAGCCTTGGAACGCCCGAAAGAGCTTATGCGCCTCGTACTCCCGTTTCATCCTCATAATATTCTCTATGTCTTCGTAGATCACCGCCTGACACAAGAGATTATCTCCCGAGGCGTGCCTTAGGTTACCTTCATCCTCGAGAAAGGAGGTTGCCAACTCGTTCACCGCTTCCTCCATATCAGAGCGCCAGGAAATCATAAATAAGGCCCCGCACCGACACCGATATACCTCTTCGATATTTTCCGGGAAGGGAAAGAAATTCTTACAAAAGGGACACACAAGCGTGAATGATCTCAACAAGGCCAACTCCTTCTTAGCTCTCTCCGAAATCTGCGAACACTCTCTATTAGGAGAATTCTTCTATCGTGTCAATAAAATATCCTTGCAGAGAGGATAAAAAAATGACAACATCCTGTGGAAATCTAATCTGGAACCATAAAGGGCAAGCAATGGTTACTGCTGGCAGGGGCTGTAATCCTTATGAGAGCCTCTACATCTACTATCTGGAAGGCCTTCCAAACAAGGAGGAAGAGCACGGGTTGGGTCCTGATTTCCTGGGAAACTGGGTTGAGGGAGAGAGCTCATTTCTCTTTTTCTCAAGGCCATCCAAGGAAACCGTGCAGATAATCCTAGACAGCGACGAGCGGCTCCGATTGATCGATGAATTCCATTTCACTCACGAGCAGTGGATGGGCGGGGCGATTACGGCAAACAGGCTATCCCGTTTTTTAATCGTCCCTCCATGGGATGATCAAAATTCGGGCAACGGAGAGATAAAGATGCTGTTAGATCCCGGCGTCGTGTTCGGCACCTTGCTCCATCCCACCACAAGGCATTGTTTGCTGGGCCTGCTTGAGATGTCCGGGGCATTGAGTTGCTCAAGGGTTTTGGATCTCGGCACGGGTACGGGTATACTTGCCATAGGTGCAGCCCTTTTGGGGGCTACGTCCGTGTTAGCCGTGGACACTAATCCCCTGGCTGTAAGGACTGCCGCTCGCAATGTGAAACTGAATGGGCTTGCGCACGCCGTAACGGTGATGGAGGGCCGTGCAGAGGATTTCATGGACTATCCATTCGATCTGCTCATAGCCAATATCCACTACAAGGTAATCCTTGCCCTGGTAAAGAAGAAGGGGGTTCTTCAAAAAAAATCCTTCATTCTCTCAGGGCTTATGAGGAGTCAGGCACGGGATATTAAAAGGGAGTTCTCCCGGCTTCCGGTAGAAATCACGCAGGAATGGGATCACGACATGATCTGGCATACGATCATGGGGAGGATGAGCCTTCGGTAACCATTCCTGCTTTTCCGAACAGGATATCCTGGCATCTTCGGCGATGGTCAAAGTGAAGCTCCCCGTGCTTCTGCATGGAGCATCCTGGCTAAGGCGGGTGAGGAGTTTTGGATCAAGGATAGAGCATGGTTGAAAAGAAAGTGAGTATTCCCAAGCTCGAAGGATATAGCTGTTTTGCTTGCGGCACCGCTAATCCGATAGGGCTCAATCTTACCTTTTACCGCCAGGGGCACTACATCTGTTCTGATATAACCCTGGGAAAGAACCATGAGGGATGGGAAAACATGGCTCACGGCGGGATCGCATCAACCCTACTCGATGAGATTATGTCCTGGGCCATGATCTATTTTAAGAGAACCTTCTTTGTCACGAGACAAATGAGCATTAAATACCTCAAACCCGTTCCCCTGCACACGTCCTTAACAGCCAAGGGCATGGTAGAAGAAGAGAAAAGGCGCCTGTGCACGGCCAAGGGATTTATTCAGGACAAGGATCATAAGGTCCTTGCCAGAGCAAAGGCCACATTTGCCCTGCTTTCCGATAAGGATCTCCGCTTGGTGCCCGACAAACTGAAGGCAGACATGAATAAGCTGTTTGAGGTGTTCAAGGCCATGGAGTAACCGCAGGCGATTCTCATGCGGCGCATTTCTTATGGTAGAGGAAAAGATCACATTCCAATCCGATACGATCCAGATAGAGGGCTTGCTCTGTGTGCAAGATGGCGAACGGGGCGCAGTAATCACCCACCCGCATCCCAGTTACGGCGGCTCCATGTATAACAAGGTAGTGGAGGTTTTGACCACCGTGTATCAGGAAAAGGGGTTCTCCACCCTGAGGTTTAACTTCAGGGGCGTTGGCTCCAGCGAGGGGGATTATGATCAAGGGGATGGGGAAAAGGAGGATGTAAGATCGGCCTTGCATTACCTCCATGAGCGGGGAAAGAGTGATCTCAATCTCGCCGGGTATTCATTCGGGGCATGGGTAAACGCCAAGATCATAGACTCCGAGCCATTGATTAAAAGGATTATCATGGTATCCCCTCCGGTTGCCTTTCTGGAATTTTCCCCTTTTCTGCAAAGCCCGAAGATACAGGTAGTGGTGGCAGGGGATAGGGATGAGATCGCGCCTGCCCATAGGATTAAGGATCTGATCGTTCGCTGGAATCCGGAGGCACGATTCGAGGTCATTGAGGGTGCGGATCACTTCTATCTCGGTACATGTGATGCGCTGCACTCCGTGTTATCCCGTGCCATAGGCTGAACCCATGGCTGAGCTGAGGATGGGGATTCGAATGGTATGCACGGGGAGCCGCACATCATGACATTGCTATACAGGGTTAGAGGCGTCTATGGAAGATACCCTTGCATCCATTGAAATTGGCTCAAACTCCATCAGGATGCTGATTGCCCGGATCGACGGAACGGGCGGCGGGCTCAGGACTGTGCTGAGAAAAAGGAGCATCACCAGGCTGGGAGAAGGTTTCAGCACTCATGGCCCCGGCGCCCTCACCCACAAGGCCATGGCGAGGAGCATTGAAGTCCTCAATGGTTTCCTGAGCCTTGCCTCGCAACAGGGCGCCTCCTCTCCCCTCGTGCTAGCAACAGGGGTAGTGAGGAGGGCAACCAACAGGGATGCCTTTGTGGATATGATCGCCCAAAATCTGAATACCGCGATAACGATCATCTCAGGGCAAAGGGAGGCTGATCTCACATGGAAAGGGGTTACAAGGTGCCTGGAGGGGGGAGGAGCCGCCGATCTCATCTTTGACCTCGGAGGAGGGAGCACCGAATTTATCCTCAGCGATGCCGACCAGAGGAAAGACCTCTCATTGGATATGGGGGCGGTTACCTTGACGGATGAGTATCTCACCTCCCACCCGCCGGCCGATGCTGAGATACACAACCTTACGGACTATATCGAGCAGGTGTTCAAACAATGCCTTGACCCATGGAAGGCAACCATTCGTGGAAGGCCTTTGATCGTAGGAACAGGCGGCACTGTAGTCACCCTCGCTGCCATGATACATGGCATTGAGGCAGGTGAGTTTGGTGAAACAATAAACGGCCTGGTGATTCGGGCCGAGGCGCTGCAATCCCTGATTGAGACGATGAAAGGCATCCCTGCAAACGATAGGCTGAAGCTGAAAGGCCTTGAACCAGGCAGAGAAGATATTATTGTGGCAGGAACCCTTGTAGCGGCAAAGGTAATGGAGTATTTTCACCAAGATGAGATCGTGGCGAGTTACTCCGATATGCTTGAAGGCATTCTGGTAGATTATATCGAAGGAGAGGTGAATGGACAGACAATCAATACAAGAGGCCCTTACCTTTAACGATGTCCTACTGGTACCCGGTGAATCCACTGTGCTGCCGAAAGATGTGGAGGTGACAACGAGGCTTTCGAGAAACATCTCGCTCCATATACCGATAACCAGCGCGGCCATGGATACGGTCACCGAATCCGACACGGCTATAGCATTGGCCAGGCAAGGTGGATTGGGGTTCATACACAAGAATATGTCCATCGAGAGACAGGCTATGGAGGTTGAAAAGGTAAAAAAATCAGAGAGCGGCATGATCATAGACCCGATTACCATTGACCCGGATCAAAGGATCTCCGAGGTCCTCGACATCATGAAGAAGTACAGGATCTCGGGGGTGCCGGCGGTAAAAGGGGGAAACCTTGAGGGTATCATCACCAACAGGGATCTGAGGTTCGAGACAAACCTGGATAAGACGGTGAGAGAGGTGATGACCAAGGAAAACCTCGCCACAGCGCCGGTCGGGACAACCTTAGAGGAATCAAAGGCCATCCTGCATCAACGGAAGATTGAGAAATTACTGGTTGTAGACGAGAGGGGGAAACTTCAGGGCCTGATCACGATAAAGGATATCGAGAAGATCAAAAAGTACCCCGACTCATGCAAGGATGATGTCGGGAGATTGAGGGTGGGCGCGGCAGTAGGTGTGGGCCCCGATAGGCTGGAGAGGCTTGAGAGGCTGACCAGTGCGAACGTCGATATCATCGTCATCGATGCCGCCCATGGACACAGCTCCGGGGTGATAGAGGCGGTAAAGGACACCAAACGCCGCTATCCCACGGTGGAATTGGTGGCGGGCAACGTAGCCACCCCTGAGGGCATCAAGGCCCTTATCGAGGCAGGTGCTGACGCGATAAAGGTCGGTATAGGCCCAGGCTCTATATGCACCACCAGGATTATTGCAGGCGTCGGCGTTCCACAAATGACGGCCATTATGGAGTGCGCAAAAGAGGCGGTCAAGCATAACATCCCGATTATAGCAGACGGGGGAATTCGGTACTCGGGCGATATTACCAAGGCGCTTGCCGGAGGCGCATCATCGATCATGATCGGGGGCCTGCTCGCCGGTATTGAGGAAAGCCCGGGGGAAACCGTGCTGTTCCAGGGGAGAACCTACAAGGTGTACCGGGGGATGGGTTCCATCGATGCGATGAGAGAGGGAAGCAGGGACCGTTATTTCCAGGATGAAATGGGAGATGAGGCCAAACTGGTTCCCGAGGGTATCGTGGGACGGGTTCCCTACCGTGGTCCCCTGGCTGACACCATCTACCAACTTATCGGAGGTCTTAAGTCCGGCATGGGCTATGTGGGCGCTCGAGACATAAAGGAGCTCCAGGCAAAGGCTAAATTCATCAAGATAACTGCCGCAGGTCTCAGGGAGGGTCACGTGCATGACGTGATTATAACCACAGAGGCGCCGAACTATCAACTCGAGTAGGGAAAACGGAACACGGTGAGCCAAACGCAACCAGTTGAACCAACACAGCCAGCGCACAAAGACCACCCCTACCGACGGCGGGTTCAATCAGGCAACCTTGTCTCATTCAGGGTCCTGATCAAGGAAACGGACCTGATGGTCAGCGCCTCACGGGATCTCAGCGTGCAGACCAGGGACATGGTCCACAACCTTCGCAGCCAACTGGAGAGCTACATACGCTCAAAACCGGACTTCTCAACCACCCTGCTGCCCTACCCTGATGATCCCTTTGCCCCGGAGATCGTCAAGGAGATGATCTCCGCTACCCGTATGTTCGATGTCGGCCCCATGGCCGCGGTAGCGGGAACCATCGCCGATTTCGTCGGCAGCGGCCTGCTTGATTATAGCGAGGAGGTTATCGTTGAAAACGGCGGCGACATCTTCCTCAAGACGGCTAAGCCAGCGACCGTGTCGGTCTATGCAGGAAACTCCCCCCTCAGCAACGCGCTCGGCCTGATCATGGATCCCTCGCAGATGCCAGTGGGCATCTGCACCTCCTCTGCAACAGTAGGGCACTCCCTAAGCCTCGGTGTGGCCGATGCAGTCTGTGTGGTGGCACGATCGGCGTCTCTGGCCGACGCCGCAGCCACAGCCCTCGGAAACAGGATAAGAAGCAAGCACGAGCTGAAAGGGGAAATCGAGGTATTCAGGGAATTCGAAGCGATCAAGGGGGGAATCGTTATCACCGGAAAGACCTTGGCCACATGGGGGGAGATCGAGCTGACCAAAATCGGCAGAAGAACCTGATGAATCGCTCAACGGGCTACCAACAAAGGATGGAAAAAGGGCGGGAAAGATGAGGAATATCGTTAATTTTCTCTTTGAAGTGGGCATCTTAAAGAAAACCCCGAGATCTGGGTACCAGTTTCTTGGCACCGGCGGCGAATCGGTGGCCGATCATAGCTTCAGGGTTGCGGTCATCGCATACCTGCTTGCAAAGAGAGAGCCTGAGGCAGATGTGCAAAAGGCCGTCCTCATGAGCCTCTTCCACGACTTCCCCGAGGCCAGGACCGGGGATCAAAATTACGTAAACAAGAGGTATGTGACGGTGAACGAGGAGAAGGCGGTGAATGATCTCGCCCATAAGATCTCCTCCGGCGGAGAGATTTCAGCCTTGATACATGAGTTCAACTCCCGTCAGAGCCTGGAGGCACGCTTGGTGCATGATGCCGATCAGCTCGATTTCATCCTTGAGCTGAAACGGCAGCAGGACCTGGGAAACAGATCAGCCGCGGAATGGCTCACCTATTCGGTGAAGCGGCTCAGCAGCGATTTCGCCAAAAGTCTCGCGGATGAGATCCTCAAAACCGACAGCAGTGAGTGGTGGTTTACCAAGGAAGAGGAGCTATGGGTTAATGGCTGAGAGGAAATCCCGTGATATGCCGGGTTCCTGCCCGGGTATCACGCGAAAAAGAATCATCCTGATGGCGCTCCTTGCATCTGCACTCATCCATGCGGGCATTCTCATGGGATCTCCGAATATCTTTATGGCTGGGGGCTTCGGGACTAAGCTCAGGGCCTTCAAGGTTGATCTTATCCGTCCGCCCATGGAGGAGATTCAGGAACAGAGCGAAGAGACTCGGCCCCCGATCAGCGAGGCTCCCATAGAGAGCGCTCAGGAGAACGATGAGGCCACCATCTCGCTCGACACCACAGACGCCCTGTACCATCCCTACGCAACGATCATCAAGGAGAGGATACAGCGGCATTGGGCCTATCCCGTAGCTGCCCGGGAGAGATACGTGCAGGGAGATCTTTTGATAATCTTCAGGCTCGAGAGAAACGGTCACCTGGTGAACTCCCGCATAGCCCGCTCTTCCGGATACCAGATCCTCGATAGCTCCTCTGTCAAGGCCATAGAGCTGGCAAGCCCCTTTCCACCATTCCCTGAAACCATTCCCGTACAATTCTTAAATATCAACGCTTCTTTTACCTACCAGCTCAAATACGCGGACTAGTTTCCCCCGACTCTCTTACCAAGCCCGCACCGCATTCCCCTATAGAGAAGCTCCGCCATAAACTGATAGGTACCGCCTGGATTAAAACATGATCCGCATTGCTTTACTCATTCGGCTTAAGGCACAGGGCGCACGGCCTTAGGCCTTATGCCTTGAACCCTTGGCCTGTTAGCATGTAATCCCAAATCTTTCACCTGCCCGATCGAAAGGCATCCATCGCCTCATTGACAAGCTCCCCTTCCCTTCCGGCATACCTCGGCGAGAAGTGAAAGATGGTGAGTTCCTTTGCCCCGGCCCGCGAGGCGATAAGGCCGGCCTCTCGTGCGGTCAGGTGGTACTTCCTCCGCGCAATATCCCCGTCTCTGTCCAAAAAGGGCGCCTCAACGAACAGATGCTGGGAGCCAGTTGCTAAGCGAACGGCCTTCTCCGTGTTCTCGGGGCTTCCGATCATATCAACGAGATAGGTGATCTTCTGCCCCGGTGAGATCCTCGCAATCCTCTCTGTCAACTCCGCCATAGTAAATACCTTCTCCCTGCACTCCTTGTCCTGATCCCGCCATGTTACCGGAAACTCCTCGGCGGCACCGCGTCCCTCATAGAGCGCGTCCTTGAACTCCCGCAGCCATGGACCGACCGGCAGCCCCAGCTCCTCGAGGCCCTCCTTGATGATATTGACGGAGAAATGCTCCTTCACCGACAGGCCGAGGCAGTCAATCTTATGGTCCAGGATCACTGCATCGACTGAAAAGGACTGCTCGGAAAGCAAATTTCCCGTAAACGGAAATTCCCTCTGAATTTCCACAGGCCTGAAATGATTGCTGCTGGTATAGGTCTGGACCAAGGCCTGCCCGGCCTGGATTTCCGTTGCATTGATGACGAGCGTGTTCTCGTACTCCTCTATGAGGTTCCAGGTATAGGCGCTCAGTTTGGCCTCGACCTTCTCGAGAAAGCCGGTTGGGCCGAACAGGTGAACCGCCTTGTCACGCCCGAGAAGGAGGCGAAGGAGTTGATCGAATCCGATGAAATGATCCATGTGCATGTGGGTTACGAAGATATGGCTGATCTTCAGAAGCTCCCTCGCGGAAAGATGGGATAGGTCGCCCAGGTCAAAGAGGAGCGCCCTCCTCTGAAACATGAAGGGGATGAACAGCCCCGGATCTGAGAAGGCATCATTGATCAATCTGGGGTGTAGTGATAGCCTCATATGAGGTTTCTTTTCCGGCTTACCTTGATTAAGATTTTCAACGGTACTCGTAAGTCTTAGAGGGAAGTTCATGCATATTACTAGCAGTATACTTTACGGGCTCTTTAGTCTCAGCGATTAGCTGCCGGCTGAAAGAGCAAGGTTAAGTTGCCTTACCGAAAAATAGAGAAAAGCTCCCAGGGCAATATTACCAATCGGATCATATATGATTACATAGCCAGGGCAAGAGCTTGCTCAATAGGCTTTGGCAAATCGATCTCGATGAAGAAATCAGAGGGATATAGATAATCCTCGCTAGATTCGTCAACTACTCGAATCATTTGATGTTCAGCAGCACGCTCATCAGGTATGACTTCATAGATCTTGCGCAATTCCAGGGAGGCAGCATAGCCTTCGTTTCTAATGCAGACCACAAAAATCTTTTTTGAGTTCTTTTGCCCCATTATTTTTACCAGTTAATCTTTTTAATTTTTATATCCTTTCGCCCAATACCATGGGCCTCGTACCAATGCAATTCAGCCTGACATAGTATACCATCTGGAAGTCGAATTGTCGCCTTTCCTTTCATTTTTCTCCAACGACCGGCACCATAGCTTCTTCGTAAGCGGGATATCTCCCGGATTGAGTTGCCTCATGCAATTATTTCGATTTCGGAAATATCGCCGATTATTTCGAGGGAAATAGACATCCAAGCTCTTGTGCTGCTTAACAATGATTATACAGACTGTATAAAACTGGAAGCACAGACTGTATATCTTCCTGTATAAAAAGTTGCCGTATCTTCTTGCTCATTCGGAGTCCGCTTGTCATTTCAGCTGTGAAACCGATCGAAGCGGCAGTCAGGCGTATGCCTGTGTTAGCTGGTCCTTGAATACTCTTTCCATATAATCGTACTCTTTGCTGCGCTCCAGCCAGCGGGATCAGCCGCTGGCACACCCGCGCCTCACTGGCGCGAATCTCGCAGATGCGTGCAAGGAGTTCGTCGAAATAGTCCACCAGCCCTTTGCCGACCTTGAGCCGCTCGTCGTCCAGCGTAAATCCCTTGACGATATATTCCAGCAAGCGGGCCGTTGCCCACTGGCGGAACCGGGTGGCGACAGCGGACTTGACCCGGTATCCGACCGCTATGATCATATCCAGGTTTTAATAATCGAGCAGCCGCCGGACCATGTGTGGCCCCTCCGGGAAAACTGTCAAGTATTTCTTGACGGTTGCCTTCGGGGCTAGTTGGCCTTCCTCGAAAATATTTTTATATGAAGGCTTATATTCTGCTTGGTGGTCTCATAAAGCTTGTCCATAAGGCGCTGCGTCAACCAGACGGTTTCTTCCTGAAGTCGCACTTCGAGACGGGTCTCGCCTGATTCGGGCTGGTATATCAATATCCTCGAATCGTCCGGCACTGGAAGGTTCTTGCCCATCTCTATGCCTCCACCGGCGCAAACATCCGGGCCTTGAACACGGGCTCCAGAGCTTTGGCGTTCGGGATGAAGGAATCTCCCTTGACGAAGACCTCATCTGTACCCTCAGACCACGTTGGGGATTGAACGAGTAGCTCACAGGACAACCGCCGTGTCTTCAGGAATCTCACCTGTGTAAATCAGAGCGGATCGCTTGGGACGTAGTGAAACCGCCTTTCGATAGACTTCATCCCGATCCTTGCTGTGGTGAAGCACTCTGCCTCCCAGCACCTTGAGACCCTCGTCGGTTTGAGGGTCCTCTATCAGTACCCATTCCGAGTCGAACTGAGACTCAATTTCCTCCATTGTCATTTCCTTGTCCATGGCACATCCCCTTGCAGACGGTGAGTCCGTCAATTAGGCATCCAATCTCTTTGTAGCAGCCGAACATTGTACTTTACTTTATCCTCATGCAAAGACCCCGCCTCTCGTCATAAGAAGCGGGGTCTTTAAATTCGCTCTATAGCTTCCCCTCGTTTAAAGGTTGCGTCCAGAGCAAAGCACGATCTTCTTAGTACCAAAACGATAATGAAAACACAATGTCTTTTTTGTTGAACAAACCTCCTACATCTGCTAAGAAGCCTTCATACAGAAAGGGTGGTGTGCAGGTATGGCCAAGAAGCGGGAAACGAGGAAGGAGCTGCTTAAAAAGGAAGATGAGTTCATCTCCCTTTCAACGAGAGCCTACCAATTCGTGGTTAAGCGTCGAAAACAGATCCAGTGGGCGGCGATATGCGTTCTCGCTGTTGCGGTGATCATCGCGGGTATCAGCCTCTATTTCAGGCACATCAATCAAAAGGCCTTGGCCGCCTACAATACCGCCTATAAAAACCTGGTATCCGCTTCCTCGTCCCAGGCCAACCAAGAGAGCATCCAGAGATCCGCCGAGGAACTGGATAGGCTCATACGGGAATATGGCTGGACAAAGATGGCAAAACTTGCCATACCGCAACTGGCCTACCTGAAGTTCGGGCAGGGGAACCATGAGGAAGCCATATCCCTGTATAACACCTATCTGGAAAAGCTCGGAGATGACTCGATCTACCGGCCCATGGCCTATTTCGGTCTGGCCGCCTGCTATGAGGTCAAGGCAGACTATCAATCAGCCATAGGATATCTCGAGAAGATCATTGAGAACGATACTGCCTTTCTCAAAGAAGAGGCCATGTTCTCCTTGGGCAGGATGTATGATCTGAGCGGCCAGAAAGAGCTATCAAAGGAGAGCTTTCAAAAATTCGTTTCCCAGTTCCCGCAGTCACCGCTGCTTCCCCTCGCAAAGGCACACCTTAAAAACGGCTCCTGAGGAACCATCACGTGCTCCTGCTCCCAGGGCTTTTGCCTTGACATGCAACGATGATTGACCGATACTTTCTAATCAAATCTTCCGCAACGCCATGAAAGACGTGCTCGCATTCATAATGGCCGGGGGGAGGGGCGAAAGGCTCATGCCGCTCACCCATGACAGGACCAAGCCGGCAGTACCCTTTGGAGGCATCTACCGGCTTATCGATTTGCCCCTGAGCAATTGCATAAACTCGGGGCTGTACAAGATCATCGTGCTGCCGCAGTACAAGTCCCAGTCCCTCACGGACCACCTCGATGCCGGTTGGAACATATTCAACCTGAAGCTCGGGCACTTCATGAAGATCGTGCCTCCCCAGCAGAGGACCAGTGGGGATTGGTATGGGGGAACAGCTGACTCTATCCGCCAAAACCTTTACCTCATCGATCAGGTTAAGCCCAAACACATCATGATCCTCTCCGGCGATCATATCTACAAGATGGACTACAGGAGATTCCTCGGCTACCACCTGGACAAAACGGCAGATCTGACTATCTCACTCACCGAATTGGGGAGTGAGTTGGCACAGGAGGTGGGAGTGGCGGGCGTGGATGAGGACTATCGCATCTATGGCTTCCAGGAAAAGCCCAAGGAGAATCCCGCTACCATCCCAGGAAATCCCGACCGAATTCTCGCATCAATGGGCATTTATCTGTTCAGAACCGACACACTCATCGATGCACTCAAAGAGAATGAGGGTGATGATTTCGGCAAGCACATCATCCCCTTTCTCATATCGACAGCGCGGGTGTACGCCTATAACTTTCAAAGGGAGAATGCCATTGAGGATTACGTCTATGATATCAAGGAAGACGGGGAACGAAGGCTTCTGCTTGAACAAAGAATCCGCGATTCCTCTTATTGGAGGGATGTGGGAACCCTTGATGCCTATTGGAATGCCAACATGGATCTGACCGGTATCGATCCTTCCTTTAACCTCTATGGCAGGAACTGGCCTATTCAAACCTACCAGATCCCGGCCCCGCCCGCTAAATTCATCTTCAGCAACGAGAGGCCGGAAGGTTTTCGAGTAGGTAAGGCGCTTGACTCAATTGTGGCCCCTGGCTCCATAATAAGCGGAATCGTCAGGAACTCGGTGATCTCCTATTACGTGATGATCGGAAGCTGGGCAACCGTTGAGGAATCGGTCATCATGGATGACGTCATAGTGGGACGCCACTGTAAGATCAAGAAGGCCATCATCGATAAACACAACCAGATCCCTCCTCACACCGAAATCGGTTACAATCCGAAAGAGGACGGCAAGCGCTTCACCTTGACGCCGCGGGGAATTGTGGTGGTGCCAAAGGGATATTTTAGCATGGGTTGAGTAGTTCAACGTTCACGGTTTCCTGTTAAAATGTCCTCGAACTTTGAACCTGCAGCCTGGAAAGCCTATACCTCGATTATAACCTTTGAACCCAGAACGCTGAACCGGGAACCGCTCATTTTGGGTTTACGTAGCTGTGAGAGATGGATCCGGGTTCACAAGCAAGGCGCTCCGGAAAGGTTTAGAACTGGAGATCCTACTTTTCAGGACCTCGCGATTTGGTTGTGGCCCATGCGTAAACATCCCGCAGCCGGAGATTTTGCTCCCGCGCAATCCGCCTGCACTCCTCGTATTCGGGCACCAGTACCGACCCCTTTTCGCGATCGGTGACCTGGGTAAGCTTCATCTTCCCCCAGGGCGAGCTCACCGTCACCTCGTTCCGCTCTAATACTTCCCGCTGACTGTAGCTTATGCGAATGCCGAGGCTGGTTGATTCCCTGAACACCATGCCCACGAGCTTATCCTTGTCCTCAGGTCGACCGATCACCTGGATCCTGATACCGGGCCTATTTTTCTTCATCTGTATAGGGCAGAAGCTCACGTCCAAGGCCCCGGCCTCAAAGAGAAGATCCATCAGATAGCCCAGAAGCTCAGGGCTCATATCGTCCAGATTCGACTCCAACAGCACGACCGTATCCAATCTGCCTCGTTCCGCATCGCTTCCGATCATGATTCGCAGGAGGTTTGGCCTGTCAGACAGGTTCCTGGTTCCTACCCCATAGCCTAGGCGCTCTATAGTCATGGACGGCATAGTGCCGAAAGAGGCTGCTAATGAGGTGAGCAGCGCTGCTCCTGTAGGAGTGACCATCTCCACATCCTGTCCGCTCTCATAGATGGGTACTCCCTTCAGGAGCGCAACCGTTGCGGGCGACGGCACCGGAATGATTCCGTGGGCGCTCTCAATCATCCCGCTGCCAACAGGGATCCTCGATACAAAGAGCTTTTCAATGCCCAACAGATGAATCCCCGCAACAGAGGCCACCACATCGATAATCGAATCAACGGCGCCGACTTCATGAAAATGTACCTCGTCGGGATTCATATGGTGTATCGCTGCCTCGACAGCGGCCAATCTCTCGAAGACTGAGATACACGTCTCAACGATCTGTGGCGGGAGATCGCTGCTCCTCAGAATACCCTTTATCTCCTTCAGGTGTCGAGGTGGCTGATGCACATCATCGTTGAACGCTACGGAAAACTTCGTTCCGAAGATATGGTTTCTGCCCTCTTTTGCGCTCGATATGGTGAATCCATCGATCTTTAGCCCGGCGATTATCTCCTCGATGCTCTCAGCGGAAAGGCCGGCATCGAGCAATGACCCGACAAACATATCACCGCTTACACCGGAAAAACAATCAAGGTATGCGATCTTCATGCCGCTCCGTGTGCCTCACAAACCCCGAGCTTTTTCCCTGGCTTCCTGCTTCTTTTTGCACTCAATACAGAGGGTGGTCACGGGCCTCGCCATCAGCCTTTCCTGGGATATCTCCTTGCCGCACATCTCGCATATCCCGAATGTTCCCTGATCGATTCTCTCGATTGCCCCCTTGATCTTATCGATCAACTTCCTCTCTCGATCCCGTATCCGCAGGAGAAAATTCCTATCCGTTTCCAGGGAAGCCCTATCCGTCGGATCAGGAAACGTATCCTTCAGGCTCGTCATGCCGTCCATTGTTTTGAGTGCCTCTTCAATAAGCTCGTCAAGCTGGCTCTGAAGCAAGTCCCTAAAATAGTCTAATTGCTCTTGATCCATGAAATCCCCTACGATGAAGGCTCGTCTTTCTATGCCCCTCTTATCTTATCCCAAAAATCCCGTGTCTTTGTTCCTATCTTCTGCTTTTCGAGTTCGCCAAATTCCACCAGTAATTCCCGCTGCTTCTGGCTCAATCGGGTGGGAATCTTCACTATGACCTTCACAAACAGATCGCCGTACCCCTTTCCCTTTCTAAGGCTCGACATGCCCATCCCCTTCAACCTGATGATTTCCTCTGGCTGCACGCCCTCGGGGATGGCGATGCTCTTCTGCCCATCGCCATCGAGCACAGGAATGGAAACCTCGGTTCCCAGCGCTGCCTGGATAAATGAGATGCTCACCTGGCATCTGAGATCATCCCTATCCCGAACGAAGAAAGGGTGCTCCTCCACGTACATCACCACAAAGAGATCTCCCTGCGGACCTCCCCCCTCTCCGGGTTCTCCTTCCTCCTTGATCCTCAGTTGTGTCCCGGTATCAACTCCCGGCGGTATCCTTACGAGGACCTTTCTTTCAATACTCAGCTTGCCGCTTCCCCGGCAGTTCGTGCATGGATCTACAATTATCTGCCCCCTGCCGCCGCAGGTTGAGCAGGTTGTTCTGATCTGAAAGAAACCCTGTGAACGAACAATCTCTCCTCTGCCCTGGCACGTGGGACAGATTTCGAGTTCACTGCCCGGTTCCATCCCTGAACCACCGCACCGCTCGCAGATCTCATACCTATTGAAGACGATCTCCTGTTCCTTGCCCCTGTACGCCTCTTCCAAGCTCAACGTAAGATCGTATCGAAGGTCGGCGCCTCTTCGAATCCCTGTTCTCCCCGATCGCCTTCCGCCGAATCCAAAGAAATCCCCGAATATGTCCCCAAAGGCGGAGAAGATATCCTCGAATCCGCCGAAACCGGTAAACCCCGTTCCCTCGAGACCAGCGTGGCCGTAAAGATCGTATATTCTCCGCTTTTCGTCATCCCTCAACACCTCATAGGCCTCTGCGGCCTCCTTGAACCTCTCCTCTGCCTCACGATCCCCTGGGTTTCTATCAGGGTGATATTGAAGGGCGAGTTTCCGGTATGCCTTCTTTATCTCCTCTGAACCGGCATCCCTTGAAACGCCCAAAATCTCATAATAGTCTCTCTTGCTCGCCATAGGCGCTACGCGGTATCTCACGTGGTCTCCTTTTGCTTCTCCCTTGCTCCCCGATGCTTCCTATTCTGCCTTTGGATCGCCATCCTCTTGATCCTCGGTGTCCATCTCCGCGCCGCCCTCTTCAGTACTATCTGGCTCCTCTTGATCATCGACCCCGGCACCTGGTTCTAAGGCCACCCCCCCATCAGCCTGGGCCACGGTCTCGGGTTCGATCTGTTCATCGGCTGGAGCAGGGAGCTGAGGTTCCCTCTCCAAATAAGCCTCAGACGGACTTGCCTCATGTCTCATCATCACCCTGCCAGCTTCAATCTCTCTCAAGGCAGTTACTATCTCCCTGTTATCGCACTCAACAAAAGGCTCTTTACCCTTCTTTAGCTGAATCGCCCTCTTCGTAGCCAGATGCACGAGCATAAATTTATTGTAGCCTTTCTTCAAGCCATCCTCTATGGTAATGCGTGCCATTCACCGTTCCCCTTTAAAAAATTTAATCTCATATTCTAGATTTCCCTTTACTAAAAGTAAAGACATTTTTATGGGGATGGTGATAAAAAAACGGATCAAGGTTGATGGTCTCGTAAAAAGTCGACATTAGTGTCATTGCGAGCGAAGCGAAGCAATCTCCTTCAATGTAACTACTTGAATTTACGAGATTGCTTCGTCGCTCGGCTCCTCGCAATGACAGGTGAAAAGACTTTTTACGAGTTTGTCAAGGTTCTCTTTAAGAAAAAATCTATTCCCTATTTCTAAAAAGTATTCTATCGTTACAGAGAGTATTGTTTGCTTCCTTTTCATAACGCGATGTGGATATATGCTCGCCACCGTCTTAAGCAGCTCAGTTCTTGGGATCGACGCCTACGAGGTCGAAGTTGAGGTAGATATATCAAGGGGTCTGCCCGCCTTTTCAACGGTTGGGTTACCCGAGGGAGCGGTCCGGGAAAGCAAGGAGAGGGTCAAGGCTGCCCTTAAGAATTCCGGGTACCACTTTCCTTCGGACAGGATTACGGTAAACCTCGCCCCTGCAGATGTAAAGAAGGAGGGAAGTGGATTCGACCTCCCCATGGCCATAGGAATCCTCGCGGCAACCGGGCTCATTTCACCCCCGGCATTAACCGACCACGTCATTATCGGCGAGCTCTCCCTTGACGGCAGCATCAGGGCCATAAAAGGAGCCCTGTCAATGGCTATCATGGTGAAGGAGCTCGGTTTAAAGGGAATCTATCTCCCCTCGGAGAACGCTATGGAGGCATCGGTAGTGAAGGAGATAGATGTCCATCCTGTGTCCACGCTTGCCCAACTCGTCCAGGCCTTGAACGGCACTGAATGTGCACCATCGATGAGATTGGAGAGCGACTTTCTGGGTGATCAACCCACCTACGATATCGATTTCAGCGATGTGTGCGGCCAGGAGAATGTGAAGAGGGCAGTGGAAAT
>Ga0307434_1000837_pt1 | contig 18568 bp, 17 predicted proteins | sample SalMarWE160220MG_FD_202156 | JGI IMG/M metagenome (GOLD analysis project Ga0307434, IMG submission 202156) | Salt marsh sediment microbial communities from the Plum Island Ecosystem LTER, Massachusetts, United States - WE1603-220 | ecosystem: Environmental > Aquatic > Marine > Intertidal zone >... | reverse complement strand
GTGATGGCCCGCCCTGGTGCGACTTGTTGAAAATACACAAATGCAAAGCTTATATTCTATGGCAGCAACCTTTACTAAAATGGTCCCTTTATATAGGTCTGGGCCAGGGAGTATTGGATGAGTGGAGCATGGGAAACCATTATAGCGGATATCCTCCATAAAAAGGTCCATGGTAGATGGTATTGGTGCTGGCTTCCTGCCTTTCAAAACCCTTCTTCAGAGATCATTACTCCACCACTCCCTGGCCCAGACCTGGTTAGCGAGGATTGGGTTTAGAGCTAAATATAATATCATTTTTCCGAAACAGTATCATGTTGTCATGTCGCGTCGCACCAGGGCAGGCCATTACTCCAACAACCCCGGGATCTGAGGGCACACCTTTGGCCCCTTCCAGGGGGCTCCAAGCAAAGCCACGTCATCTGGGCGTGGTTTTTTAATTCCATGCTTTATCCTTACCGTACCATGCTTAACCACCATTGATCATTTCCCGATTGACCGGCAGCGTGATTTTGCCTAAGGTGCTGGTCAATCTATTTAATGGGGGACTTAGTATGGAGGAGAGATCGGTCAAACCAGATACGCTTGTGGTCGTATGGTCGAGCGGAGACAGAGAGGTCGCAACAAAGATGGCTTTTCTGTATACCCTGAATGCGAAGCGAAGGGACTGGTGGAAGCATGTTACCTTGATCGTATGGGGTCCATCGGCCAAGCTGCTCACCGAAGACAGCGAACTGCAAGGTCGCATCGAGGAGATGAGAGAAGCCGGAGTGGGGTTAAAGGCCTGCAAGGCATGTTCAGACAGCTATGGGGTCTCTGAGATCTTAGAGAAACTTGGGATAGAGGTGCAGTACATGGGCGAGCCGTTTACCCAGATCTTGAAAGACGAGTACCAACGGGTAATAACGTTCTGATCTGATCACAGGGTCCAAGCATGCCATAGGTACGGTTCGACGAGGAGAAGGGCGACAAGTGCTGCGTCGCATGTAGAGAGAAAGAAATCCGCTGACAGGTCCTGTTAAATGTGGTACATGCGGAAAATTATTTACTGCCTCCTACACATAAGGCTCGACTCCTTAGGGGAGTATGGGACAGGTTGATGAAAGCGAAGAGCTCGGCACACCATGAGATGAAACCGGATCGAAAGGGAGCCTTTTCATACGGCCTTCTGATGTCGAGCCTTCTCGTCCCCTTTCTTTTCGTCACTGTTTTCGTGCATTCTTTTGTATCTGCCCAGTCAAAGAATACGGTGGCCGTGCTCCCTTTCACGCTCCATACGGCGAAGCCGGCCGATCATCTCTCCCTGGGACTTCAGAAGATGCTGACCACGCGTCTGGCGGAAAAGGGCTTTGAGCTCATCGATCCCTATACTGTCAATGAGGGAAGCCTCTCAAGGATAAAGGGCTCTGAGGTGGATCTGCTCAGGAGGGTTGCCGGGGAGATGGGAGTTGACTGGGTGATCAGTGGAAGCCTTACTCATATCGGAGAGGTGGTCAGTCTTGACCTCACTCTTATCCCCGTACGTACCGACAGGAAGCCGTTGTCGGTGTTCGCTGAGGGGAACACTATCGATGAAGTTCCCGAGGTAGCAGAGAGGGCAGCGGAGATGGTGGTGAACCGGATCACGGGCATCGACCAGATAGAAAGGGTGTCGGTTGAAGGAAATAAGCGCATTGAGGAAGATGCGATCCTTGCCGTCATTGGGAGTCAAGAGGGGACGTTCTATGATCCGTCATTGCTCGATAACGACCTTAAATCCATCCATAAAATGGGTTATTTCGAGGATGTTCAGATAGATGTAGAGGAGGGGACGAGGGGCAAGATAGTCACCTTCAAGGTAGTGGAGATGCCCTCGATAGGAACGATCAGCTTTGAGGGAAACAAGAACATAGATGAGGCGGATCTCAAGGAGGCCTTGGGCATCAAGGAATACTCCATCGTGAACATGAAGGAAATCAAGGATAGCATCAAGAGGTTAGAGGACCACTACCATGAGAAGCGATACTATCATGTGGAGATAACCCAGAGGATTGAGGAGCTTCCCAACAACGAGGCGGCGCTTATCTATGAGATCAAGGAGGGAGAAAAGGCTTACATACGGACGATTGCATTTGTGGGCAACCATGGCTTTACCGACGGGGAGCTCAAGGAGGTGATGGAGACGAGCGAGAAGGGATTTTTTTCATTTTTAACGCACTCAGGTCACCTCGATAGGAAGGAGTTGGAAACCGATACATTCAAGCTCACCTCATTTTACCACAACCATGGCTATATAAAGGCAAAGATAGGAGAGCCCGAGATCTCCTACAAAGAGGGCCAGGGCATTAGCATCACGATCACGGTTGATGAGGGGCCCTCATATACGGTGCACCATGTCAGCATCGAAGGAGATTTGATCAGAGAGCCTGAAGAGCTCATGAAGGAGCTCAAGATCATCGATGAGAAGATGTACAACAGGGAGGTTATCAGGGCCGATGCGCTGCGCTTAAGCGAGGTTTATGCGGATGAGGGCTATGCCTTTGCCGATGTCGTTCCCAAGATCAAGGAGAACGATGAAGAGCGGACGGTTGATATCACCTACCAGATCTCCAAGGGAAAGAAGGTGAGGTTTGAGAGGATAGAGATCACCGGAAATGAGCTGACAAGGGATAAGGTGATCCGGCGAGAGCTCCAGGTGATTGAAGGAGGATATTTCAGCGGCAGGGGCTTACAGAGGAGCACCCAGAACCTCTATCAGCTAGGGTTTTTTGAAAATGTGGAGATTGACACCAAAAAGGGGAGCAGCGACGATCAGATGATCCTCGATATCCATATTAAGGAGAGGCCGACCGGGTTGTTGTCGTTCGGTGTTGGATATAGCTCCGTGGAAAAAACAATGGCGATGCTGGAGTTGTCCAAGAGCAATCTCTTTGGCCTTGGGCAGGTGCTATCAGCGCGGGCAAGCATAAGCGGCAAGGCTACGAGGTATACCCTGAGCTTTACCGAGCCGTGGCTTTTCGAGAAGCCCCTTTCCGCAGGGATCGATATCTTTGACTGGGAGTACGAGTATGATGAATATACCAAGCATAGCAGGGGAGGCAAGCTGAGGTTCGGATTTCCCCTAGGAATCGAGTTTATGAAGGGATCGGTTATTTACACCTATGATGATGCCGAGGTCACTGATATAATAGAAAATGCCGCTTTGGTGATAAAGGATATGGAGGGTGAACATCTTACCAGCAGTGTGACCTTCGGCATCTTGAGGGACAGCAGGGACAGGATGTTTAACTCGCGAAGGGGATCCGTGAACTCGCTGTCGATGGAGTATGCAGGGGGGGCGCTGGAAGGGGATAACTATTTCACCAAATACAATGCCAGATCGGCTTGGTTTTTCCCCTTGTTCCAGAACTCCTCCTTTTCTGTTCAGGGCAAATGGGGTTTTGTTGAGCAGAGGCCGGGAGGAAGATTGCCGATCTACGAGAAATTTACCTTAGGGGGGATTAATACGGTGCGGGGATTCGACTATGGATCAATCTCGCCGGTTGACTCATTAACCGGCGATAAGATCGGTGGGGAGAAGATGATGCTCTACAATGCTGAGTTCCGGTTTCCCCTCCAGAAGGAGCAGGGAGTGATGGGGGTACTGTTCTTCGATGCGGGGAACGTATTCACCAAGTATGAACCCTATAGCTTTGACGGCATCAGGCGAAGCGCAGGCACGGGCATTCGATGGTATACGCCGGTCGGCCCTCTGAGGTTGGAGTGGGGGTATAACCTGGATCGAAAGGAGGGCGAACCCTCGAGCAACTGGGAGTTCACCATTGGAACGCCATTCTAAGGATTGTCCGGGGTCGGTTGACTAAGGAAAGGGAAATAGGGTACAATCCAACCCCGATCTATTTGGTCGCTTGTAACCGATAAAAACGACATCAATAACGGAGTCAACCATGAGAAAGTGTGTCTTTTTTGCAACAACTGTTGCCCTGATTCTTTTTCTCTCCAGCGCGGTCTTTGGGCAAGAGCTCACGAGGGTTGGGTTGATCGACCTTCAACGGTGTCTTCAGGAGTCAAAGGAGGGAAAGAAGGCAACTGAGCTTTTGAAGCGAAAGAAGGCCGAGCTCCAGAGAGAGCTCGATAAAAAGCAGCAGGAGCTACTTCAGTTGAGGTCTGAGTTCGAGAAACAGTCGATGATGTTAAGCATGGATGCCCAGGAGAGCAAGAGAAAGGAAGTTGAGAGAAAGGCCAGGGACTTAGAGTACTACCTGCAGGATTTGAACGAGGAGATGGCGAGGGCCCAGGATCGGGAGAAAAAGAGGATCTTTGATGAACTCGGCACGGTTATTGAAGAGATCGGATCCGATGGACGCTACGCGATAATCCTGGAGAAGAGGGCGGGAGGCGTGCTGTATGAGAATAAGGCAGTTGATATAACCGACCAGGTTATCAAGGCCTACGATACGGTGAAGCAGGGGGCGGGCAAGAATAGAGGTGAATAGCCTTGGAGGTAACCCTTCGGCACATCGCAGACTCTCTTGGCGGCGCCATAGAGGGGGATGATTCGCTTGTCATCAACGGGATCAGCTCCCTCACCTTGGCCGAGGAGGGAGAGATCTCATTCATGGCTGACCCGGGCCTGCGGGATCAACTCCGGGTCACAAGGGCATCTGCCGTTATCGTAAAAACCCGTACCGATCTCTTTCCAGGGCCGCAGGTGATCGTCCCCGATCCGTATCTGGCCTATGCAAGGGTAGCAGCCATGTTCGCCCCTGGTCCGCCTCGCTTTGAGGGTGTGAGCGAGAAGGCCGTGATCGGTGAGGGGGTCCTCCTGGGAAAGGGGGTCTCCGTCTATCCCTTCGTGTATGTGGGAAGGGAAGCGGTGATCGGCGATGGGGCGATCTTGTTTCCGGGCGTCTATATCGGGGATGGGGTTCACATAGGAGAAGGAACTGTTCTGTATCCGAATGTCTCGGTCCTGCCGAATTGCATCATAGGGAGAAACGTGATTATCCATGCGGGGAGTGTTATCGGAAGCGATGGATTCGGGTACGCCAGGGATGGCGATGCGAGCGTCAAGATACCCCAAACGGGCACCGTGCAGATAGGAGATGAGGTAGAAATCGGGGCAAATACCACGATCGACAGGGCATCCTTTGGGAAGACCGTTATTGAGAGAGGGGTAAAGACGGATAATCTCGTTCAGATCGGACACAATGTCGTTGTTGGTGAACATACGATTATCGTTGCCCAGGCCGGCATTGCGGGAAGTACCAGGATAGGGAAGAATGTTATCATAGGACCGCAGGCCGGGGTTATCGATCACCTCGAGATAGGCGATCGGGCGATGGTGGTTGGAGGATCCGGTGTTGCGAAATCCATTCCAGCAGGAGCGGTTGTCTCAGGGTTTCCAGCCATGCCCCATCGGCTCTGGTTGAAAACGAGTGGACATATCCGGAGGCTCCCCGAGTATTTCGATAAGCTGAGGGAGCTTGAGAAAAGGATCAAGGAGCTGGAACAACAAGAAAAGGAGCTATGAGGAAAATGGACCTTCCATTGAGATACCAGGACATCATAAAGATATTGCCGCACAGACCCCCTTTTCTTTTCGTTGATCTGATTACAGAACTCGAACTGGGTGAGAGGGTGGTAGGGATCAAAAATGTAACCATTGACGAGCCATTCTTCGAGGGTCATTTTCCCGGAAACCCCATTATGCCGGGCGTCTTGATCGTAGAAGCCATGGCGCAGGTAGGGGGAATACTGGCGAGGTTATCGGTGCCGGAGAGTATGAACCTGGACGCGAGCAAGGCCATTTACTTCGCCGCAATCGATAGGGTGAAGTTTCGCAGGCCGGTGGTTCCAGGCAACCAGATCGTCTTCGAGCTTACCGCCATGAGAAAGGGCACCAAGATTTGGAAGATGAAGGGAAAAGCGATGGTGCACGGGGGACTCGTAGCTGAGGCCGAATTAGTAGCAGCGATAGGATAAGGTATGGGAGCAGATATTCATCCACATGCGGTAGTCTCACCAAAGGCGAAGATCGCCGATGGGGTATGCATTGGACCGTTTTCGATCATAGGTGAGAAGGTAGAGATAGGAAGGAATACCATCATCGATTCCCACGTGGTGATCGATGGTCACACGGTGATCGGAGAGAGGAACAGGATTTACCCGTATGTCTCCCTTGGATTACCTCCACAGGACGTGGGGTATTCGGGCGAGGACACCAGGCTTGTGATAGGCGATGAGAACGTGATACGGGAGTTCGTAACCGTGAATCGGGCTACCGCCAAACAGGACAGAGTCACAAAGATCGGGAACAATAACTACCTCATGGCATATGCCCACGTTGCCCACGACTGCACGCTCGGAGATGACATTATCATGTCAAACGCTGCAACCCTCGGCGGGCACATAGAGATCGGTGACAAGGCCATTATAGGGGGACTGGTGGCCATTCATCAGTTCGTCAGGGTAGGGGCATATGCATTTATCGGGGGGATGTCCGCCACGGTCAAGGATATCCCGCCGTTCATGATGGCATCCGGGATCAGGGCAAAACTGTATGGCTTGAATGTAAGAGGTCTGAGAAGGGAGGGATTCTCAAGGGAACGGATCGACAGCCTCAAGAGGGCGTACCAGATTATATGGCGAGAGCATCATCTCATGGACGAGGCACTCCAAAGGGTACGAGAGGAGATAGCACCCTTTAAGGAGCTGGACATCCTGCTCGATTTTCTGACCAGCTCCAAGAGGGGTGTGGTGAGGTAGGGAGTAACCAGTAGCCGGAGAGGGTAGGTATAGAAATTAAGTACTCTTTTAGCCCTGTGAAAACCATTCCCGGCCATTGCTGAAGGGCAAATAGTTACCGTGGTGAGAACCATGGGCAGGGAGATGTCTTTTTTGCTATGCCCCTGGCCCAGACCTGGCTTGCTATGACTATGTTTAAGGCTACGGATAGCACATGCTCTTTACAAGCCAGGAAAGTAATGTGCAACGTCGCGCCAGGGCAGGCCTTATGATGCTTTGACCATTGTCCCGAAAAACCGGATGAATCTAATCCGCATACTACCGTCATAGGTTGGTTGCCCTTCGGCCCCGGGCCTTTCGGCCCCGAGCTCAAGGCCGAGGGGCTCAAGGCCGAGAGGCAATTCAGCCCGTTTTTCGGGACCTTGCAATGCCTTTTATTGAGAGGGCATATGTCAAAAAAAGACATCCCTCTGCCCATACACCGAGTAATTTCAAAGCGCTAAAGTGTAAAGTGTTACGGAGTTAACGAGGAACGAGCAACGAGCAACGAGCAACGAGATACAATAGGTCTTATAGCCGGGGGCGGGAGGTTTCCCCTTCTCATAGCAGACTCAGCGCGGAATAGGGGCATGCGGGTCGTTGCCGTGGCGCATAAGGGGGAGACATTAGCCGAGCTTGACGACAAGGTGGACGAGATAACGTGGGTAGGCCTTGGTCAATTCGGCCAATTGATCAAGGCCTTTAAATCCAGAGGTATAGCGCGTGTTCTGATGGCCGGCACGATCACTAAGCCAAAGATGTTCGCCAAGGTGAAGCCTGATCTAAAAGGCCTGGCCCTTATGGGAAAGCTGGCAATCTACCATGATGATGAGATCCTCAGGACCGTGGCCAGGGAGCTTGAGGGGGAGGGAATAACGGTTGTGAGCTCCACCGCTTACCTGCCGGAGCTTCTGGCTCCTTCCGGATGCCTTACCAAGAAAAGGCCGGCCAAGGGGGAGGGAGACGATATCGAGTTTGGATGGATGGTGGCCAAGGAGTTGGGCAGGCTGGATATCGGGCATTGCGTAGTGGTGAGGAGGAGGATCGTTTTGGCAGTGGAGGCTATTGAGGGAACTGATAGGACGATCCAGAGAGGGGGTGAGTTAGCCAAGGAGCGGGCAGTAGTGGTGAAGGTGAGCAAACCCAATCAGGATCTCAGGTTCGATCTGCCCGCCGTCGGTGTCCATACCATTACCGTGATGGCATCTGTTCACGCAGCATCGCTTGCGATAGAGGCGGGAAAGACCATCATCTTCGATAAAGAGGAGATGATTCAGCTGGCAGACAGCAATCACATCTCCATCGTTTCACGATAATTATTTGATTTTTCCCAGTTCATTATCACCATAGTCATGAAAAAAGTACGGGTAGGCGTTATAGGCGTAGGATACCTGGGCGAGTTACATGCCCGGAAGTACGCAGCCATGGAAGATGTTGAGCTCGTGGGAGTTGCCGATACGGATTTCGTACGGGCACAGGAGGTGGCATGCAGGTATAATACCACGGCCTATGCGAGCCATACCGAGCTTCTGCCCTTTCTGGATGGCGCCAGTTTGGCGGTTCCCACCGTGTCTCACTTCGAGGTCGGATATGAGATGTTGTGTCACGGCGTAAATCTGTTGATCGAGAAGCCGATCACCCTCAACATGGGAGATGCCGAGAGGCTTATAGAAAGGGCAAAGGAGCATGGTGCGGTCCTACAGATAGGACATATCGAGCGTTTTAATCCGGCCGTCATGAAGATGGAGTCCCTCATCTCCAGACCTATCTTTATTGAATCCCACAGGCTGAACTTTTTCACCAAGAGGGGCACGGATGTAGATGTGGTATTGGACCTCATGATCCATGACCTGGATATCATTCTGCATATCGTCAATTCCGATATCAAGGACATTGATGCCGTTGGGATGCCTGTGGTCAGTGATAAGATCGATATTGCCAACGTGAGGATCATCTTCTCCGATGGTACAGTAGCAAACCTGACCGCGAGCCGGGTTTCAAGCGAATCCCTCAGGATGCTTCGGATATTCCAGCAAGATGCCAACATCTCGGTGGATTACGGCAAGAGAAGAATTACCGTGACCCGATTGAATCGCGATAAGAACCTTGCAGGCAACTCGCCCATAGTACACCGGGAGGAAGAATTTCCCAATAGCGACCCGTTAGCCAATCAACTGAGTTCCTTTGTGGAGGCAATACAAAAGGGGGCTGAGCCCAAGGTCTCGGGGGCCGAAGGGATGAAGGCCCTTGCCGTGTCGCTTTCCATCATCGAACAGATAACCCGAAAAGCATTGACCTGAAGTGAGTGCTGTAAAGACCGTAATGATCGTGGCCGGAGAGGCCTCAGGGGATATGTATGGGGCAGGCGTGGTGGCGGCGCTCAGAAAAAAGGCTCCGGGGATACAGTTTTTCGGTATTGGTGGCCCGAGGATGGAGGAGGCTGATGTGAGGATCCTTTATCCGGTATCGGAACTGGCCGTGGTAGGAATAACAGAGGTGATCCCGAAGATACGGTTCATCCGTCAGGCCCTGAATGAATTAAAGGATGCGCTTAAGGATAATCCTCCCGATCTCGTGATGCTCATCGACTATCCGGGGTTTAATCTCAATCTCGCAGGAAAGGCCCACGATCTTGGGATACCCGTGCTGTACTATATCCCTCCCCAGGTATGGGCATGGCGGGAGAAGAGGGTAAAAAAGATAACGGAACGAGTGGACAGGGTGGCGGTTATTCTTCCCTTTGAGAAAGAGTTTTACTCAAGATACGGCATTCAGGTAGATTACGTAGGGCATCCCTTGCTCGATGATCTAAAGAATGGGAGGAGCAGGGAGCAGGCCAGGGAGAATCTGGGAATCAGCGGTGATCAATTTCCCGTGGTCGGATTACTGCCCGGGAGCAGGAATGAGGAGATTGCTCGGCACCTGCCGCCCATAATGGGTGCAGCTAAAATCATCTCCCGCACCTATCCGGATCTGCGCTGCATTCTCCCCTTGGCATCTACCGTGGATGAGGAGACAGTCAAGCCCTATCTCAAGGGCGTGCAGGTGGATATTATCGTTCGCAGGGCCGACACAAGGGAGGTATTGGGAGCCTGTGATCTTGCACTTATCGCCTCTGGGACGGCTACCCTGGAGGCGGCCATAACGGGAACGCCCATGGTGATTCTCTATAGGGTTTCATTTCTTACCTATGTGCTCGGAAAAGTCCTTGCGAAGGTATCACACATAGGTTTGGTGAATCTGGTTGCTGGTAGGCAGATAGTTCCTGAGTTGATTCAAGGGGATGCAACGGATACCCGACTAGCGGAAGAGGGGTTATGGTTGCTGGAGGATGAGGAGAGAAGGGAGGGTATGAAGGAGGACTTGCGGCTGGTAAGGGAGCAACTCGGGAAGGGTGGAGCCTCTGAGAGGGTGGCCGCTCTTGCGGGGGAGATGATGGGTTTAGTAGTATAGAGTGACTCAAATTGTAAGTGAGCCCGCCCTGGTGCGACGTGATTTGAATATACGCTTGCTTCTGATGTATCACTAATCCTGGGTTATCTTTACTTAGTCAGGTTTTGCCAGGTCTGGGCCAGGGCTAAAGTGCCTAAAGTTAAGGTAAACGAGATATCCGTTATCAGTTGCAAAAACAACGGACAACGGACAACGGACAACGGAAAATAGAATGGCGGAAACAGTACTCATAGTGGATGACGAGCCGAGCATCCTGCAGTCCCTCAATGGCATACTCAGCGATGAGGGATTCGAGGTTCTCTCCGCTGACGGAGGCCGAAGCGCGCTGGAGATAATAAGGGAAACCATACCGGATATCGTGTTATTGGACATCTGGATGCCGGATATCGACGGCATAGAAACGCTTAAAAGTATCAGAGAGCTGTACCCCAGCCTCCAGGTCATCATGATCTCGGGCCACGGAACAATAGAAACGGCGGTAAAGGCCACGAAATTGGGCGCCTATGACTTCATCGAGAAGCCGCTCTCCCTGGAGAAGGTGCTTCTGACGATACAGAACGCGTTGAATTATAATAAACTTGAGGCGGAGCTTGATCTATTCAGGGAGAGAGAACGGCAGCGGTACCACATAACCGGGCACAGCAAGGCCATTATGGAGATGAAAGAGCAGATACGGATAGTTGCTCCAACGAATGCCTGGGTTCTCATTGCAGGGGAAAACGGAACGGGCAAGGAGCTGGTAGCCCACACGATCCATCGGCTCAGCACGAGGAAAAACAAGCCCTTTATCGAGGTAAACTGTGCCGCTATCCCGGAGGATCTCATCGAGTCGGAGCTCTTTGGACACGACAAGGGTGCCTTTACCGGCGCCACTACCATGAAGAGAGGGAAGTTCGACCAGGCGCATGGGGGGATCCTTTTCCTGGACGAGATAGGGGATATGAGCCTCAAGGCCCAGTCAAAGGTATTGCGCATCCTCCAGGAACAGAGGTTCGAACGTGTAGGCGGCAATAGGACTATAGAGGTTGATGTCCGGGTTATCGCTGCTACCAACAAGAATCTGGAAGAGGAGATCACAAAGGGGAGCTTCAGGGAAGACCTCTACTACCGGCTCAACGTTATTCCCATACGGGTTCCGCCATTGAGGGAGCGAGTTGATGATATCGTAGAGCTGGCGGATGAGTTGCTTGATGAATTCTCAATCGATGCCAAAAATCAACGCAAAACGCTCGGTCCCGATGCCCTTGAATTGTTAAAGAAATATAGCTGGCCAGGGAATGTGAGGGAGCTCAAGAATTTGGTAGAGAGACTCGCGATCATGCACTCCGGTGCGGTAATCAGGGCAGATGATATCCCTTTTCCCTTCAATACATCGCGCTCTAAGCCGGGAAGGGAGGAACCGCTCTTTTCCCTTGAAACCCTCAAGGAGGGCAGGGAGGTATTTGAAAGGCAGTTTATCTCCTATAAGCTGGGGCAGTTTGGGGGGAATATCAGTAAGACCGCCGAGGCAATCGGCGTGGAGAGGAGCAATCTCCATAAGAAGATAAAGTACTACGGACTGTAATACTCGTTACGAGTTGCCGGTTGCTCGTTCCTCGTTACAAGATAGACGCAGAGTAATTACTCGGGTAGATAGACTGAAGATGGAAGGCTCTTCGACAATCTCAGTGCCGTGAGTGAAATCGAACGGCTGTCAGCTCCTTTCCTGCTTCGGTCTTCAATCTAAGGGCCTTTTTATTCAACTTAGTTTGGCAAAACGCCTCGGTTTTCTGTCCGACCAGGATTCGTCTCTGATTGAGCAGAAGATTGTCGAAACCGAGAAGGTCTTGAATGCCTTGATTCGATCATTGCAAACTAAATAGCCTTCAGCCTATCAACCTGAAGAGTTAGGAAGCAGATGGACATAGCACAATTCACCGGTTTTAGTCTGGCTGAACCGACGGTTTCATTTCAATTTCCTCGCATAGCCTTTTCCAGAGTTCGTCTTTCCCCTGGCCGGTTTTGGCGGAGAAACGAAGGGGGTGATCAAGCCCTTCCTCTGCAAGTTGTTGGGATATGAGATCAACCCGTTGTTTCGCCTTTCCCCCGGATATCTTATCTGCCTTGGTGAGCACGATTACCGTTCGGATTTCATGGGCTCTGAGCCAGTTCAGGAGTTCTCGATCAGCATCTCCGGGCCCTCGCCGTATATCGATAATTACCACCACAGCCTTGAGATTAGGCCGTCTCGTGAGGTAGGCCTCAACTAAGTGTTTCCAGCCTTGCCTGATCTTTCGTGAGACGGCTGCATACCCGTAGCCTGGCAGATCAGCAAGATAGAAAGAGTTTTCCACCGAAAAGAAGTTGATGGATCTCGTCTTTCCCGGTTGAGAGCTTATCTTTGCAAGCTTTTTCCGTTCCACGAGCCTGTTGATAAGGGAGGATTTTCCTACGTTCGATCTGCCGGCAAAGGCAACCTCGGGTCGGTTCGGAGGAGGGAACTGGTCGGGCTTGAATGCGCTGGTTAAAAATGAAACTTCTCGTGCCATGAGCTCATTATGTGCTGGTTGTTTGATTAGATGAATCATCAGGCATTGTGAGCGTTCAGGGTTCAGGGGTTCAGTGTTCAGGAAAGATATCTCAGTTCATGGCTTTTGCTCCCCCTGAACGCTGAACACTGAACGCTGCACACTTGGATACTCGCATTACTTGAGGCGTTGAAATAATGATAAATGTTGATTCAAAGTTGGAGCGAATTTCAAATATGTTTGACTGGTTATTTGAGGCTTGTAACTTCCAATCGAGGACCATCCAGTATCGAGCATCACGTATCGATCTATCGATTCTTCAGAAATTCCTCGATCCTTCTGAGTCCCTCGGTGATGTTCTCCAAGGAGTTTGCGTACGAGAACCTGAGGTATCCTTCTGCTCCCGTACCGAAATCGATTCCGGGGGCAACACCTACCCCAGCTTTATCAAGTATTTCAAAGGCCAACGTGTATGAATCATGGGAGATGTGGTCCGCCCTGGCAAGTACATAAAATGCCCCAACAGGATCAACCTTGATGCCAAAGCCGAGCTCCCTGAGCCTCGTGAGCATGTAGCGCCGCCTCTGATCAAAGACCGATCTCATGTGTTCGACATCGGGCTGCGCGTCTCTTATGGCAGCGAGGCCCGCATACTGCGAGACGCTGCTCGCAGAGATGAAGAAGTTTTGCTGCATCTTTTGCATGGGACGGAGAAATTCCTCCGGGGGAATCACGAACCCGAGCCTCCAGCCGGTCATGGAATAGAGCTTGGAGAATCCATTCAGCACGAATGCCCTATCCGAATACTCCAGTATGGTATGCTCTTTGCCTTCATATACGAGGCCGTGGTATATTTCATCGGAGATCACGTATGGTCCGAGTTCGAGCAGTTTCTGCATTCTCTCAGCGGAAAGGAGGGTTCCGCAAGGATTTGAAGGGGAGTTGATGAGTATTGCCTTGGTTCGGGGAGATAATCCCTTGGCGACCTCCTCGGGAAGAAATTGAAAGCCGTGGTCCTCCCGCGTATCCACGAAGGAGCACCTCCCTCCCGCGTATTCGATGACGTTCGGATAACAGGGATAGTAAGGATTCGAGACGATAATTTCATCCCCCTTTTCCAGGATGGCCGAGAAGATCAACAGCATTGCAGGAGAGGTTCCGGAGGTGATGAGGACCCGATCCGGATTAAGGTGAACCCCATACCGTTCCAGGTAAAAGTCACAGATGGCCTCCCTCAACTCCAGTACGCCAAGGCTGTGGGTGTAGTGAGTTTTTCCCTCCTTGATGGCCCTAATGCCGGCTTCCCTGATGCATTCGGGCGTATCGAAATCCGGCTCGCCTATCTCCAGGTGGATGATGTCACGTCCCTGCCCTTCAAGGGCGCTGGCCCTCTCCATGACATCCATCACGATAAAGGAGCGGAACTCTTTTGCCCTGGTTGAGACAGTCATTATATCATTCTACCTCTCTCAAAAGACGCCTTGCCTCGGGTGCATAGATATTCTGCTTATTCAACCGTATGGTTTCCTCCAGGTTCCGGGCTGCGAGGGTTGGTTCGTTGAGCTTCCTGTAGAGCCTGCCGAGGTAGAAATAGGAAGCAGGATTGTCAGGTGCGTAACGTATCGATTTCTTGTAGCTCTCAATAGCCTTTTCCCGTTGGTCCAGGCTCTCGAAGGCAATTCCCATGTTATGGTAGGACCTGCTGAAGGAAGGCTGCAATTGAACGGCCTTTTGATAGTATTCGATAGCCCTGCGAGAGTCGCCCTTGTTATAATGGGCGAGGCCCATGTTGTTGTAAGCAAAATGGGGGGTGGCATAAAGGTTGTTCTTGAGGGCATTCTTGAAGCAGCCGATCGCGAGATCCCACTTCTTAAGGATAAGGTAAACCGTGCCGAGGTTGTTATATGCCTCGGAGAAATCCGGGTCTAATTCCACGGCCTTGGTGAAGTGCCTAATCGCCTCAGGGTACATCCCCATTTCCCTGTATGCCAGCGCGAGCTCGTTTTGTATCTCCGGGTTGCCCGGATCAATGGCAGCCGCCTCAAGAAGCTCTCCCAGGCCGGCCGTGTAGTTCCCCTGCGCCAGGAGGGATCTGCCCAAATCCTGCTTGGCTTGGGCCTGCCTTTTTCTCAAGGCCCTATCCTCAGCACATCCGAGCAAGGCAAAAGCCAGCACGGATAGACTGAGTATAAGGGTTGCGCCTCTTCGTAGTTTCAGGGTCATCAGATCACCTTGTTGAGCGGGTATTCAATGATCCCCACTGCCCCCGCATTCAGCAGCTGTGGGATAAGGTCTCTCACCTTCTCCGTATTCACCATGGCCTCTATGGAGACCCACTCGGACTGAAAGAGATGGGCCACGGTAGGCGATGTAATGCTGGGGAGCAATTCTATGATTCCGTCCAATCGTTCCTTGGGGACGTTCATCTTGAGCCCCACCATGCTTTCGGCACAGAGTGCACCCTTGAGGAGCAAGACGATCTGCTGGATCTTGCTCCTCTTCCATGGATCCTCCCAGGAGGATTTGTTCACGATCATCACGGTATTCGATTGCATGAGCTCGTGGATGATCTTGAGTCCATGGGCCCTGATGGTGCTGCCGGTTTCAGTGACCTCAACCACTGCATCAGCAAGGCCTGCTGCAATCTTGGCCTCCGTTGTTCCCCACGAGAATGCCACCCTCACGTCTATGTGCCTTTCGGAGAAGTATTTTGTGGTGAAGTTCACCAATTCGGTGGCTATTTTTTTGCCCTGAAGGTCGGAGATCTCCTTAATATCGGAGTTAGCATCTACTGCTACAACCCACCTGGTGGGTCTATTGGTTGACTTTGAGTACATCAGGTCAGAAACGATAACCACATCAGATTCACTCTCCACCACCCAGTCCTTGCCGGTAATACCGGCATCAATGGTGCCGTTCTCCACGTGAATGGGCATTTCCTGTGCCCTCACGATTGAGCAGGCAATATCTTTGTCGTTTATCTCGGGGAAGTAATTTCGGTCAGCAGTCGTTATCTTCCATCCGGATTTCTCAAACAACCTGACGGTGGATTCCTCGAGGCTTCCCTTTGGTATGCCGAATTTAAGCACGTTCATTTTCCATATACCCTTGCAGGATCAAATATCCTTTCACCAATGATTGTTATATCCCCGTTGCTTTCGACCCTATTGTGAAAACAGCTTTCGTACCCGAGATGGCATGCGGCGCCTCCTACCTGCTCTACCTTGAGAAGGATTGTATCAAAGTCGCAGTCGGCGAAGATCTCCTTTACGATCTGGATATTGCCCGAGGTTGCCCCCTTATGCCAGATCTCTCCCCTGGACCTGCTCCAGTAGTGTGCCTCACCAGTCTGAAGCGTACGCTCCCAGGCGTCGTTATTCATGTAGGCGACCATTAAAACCCTGCCGGATCTATAGTCCTGCGCGATGGCGGGCACGAGACCGTTGCCCTTTTCAAAATCCAATGTGACCATATCTCTTCTTTTACTCTTCTCTTCTGTATGGTAAAATAAAAAAATAATTGTACTCCGACCTATATACAAAACATCCTTTCTGTTGTCTAGAGTGCTTTTATAAAAATAACAGACCTGTTCAGCCACCAAGGCACAAAGACCCGAAGACCTGCCCGACGGACGGCAGGCCGGGAATATGAATATACATTAAATAAAGGTATTTTTTAAATGATTTCAATATGCCGTGGATTAATTCGCTTCAGGCGTATTAAAACGGTTATTATGAAGAATAATTCTGTAATCTTGGTGTCTTTGTGGCAAAATAGCTGAGTAATCACAAGATGAAATAATAAAAAGAGAAAGGATGTGATTATGACGATGCAGGTGATCCGGGAAACACATTTTCCAGGGCTAAAGCTTGCCAGTCGGGGAAAGGTGAGAGACATCTATGACCTCGAGGATACCTTGCTTATCGTTACGACCGACCGAATGTCGGCCTTTGATGTGGTGATGGATGACCCCATACCGGATAAGGGGAAGGTCCTGAACAAGATCTCCCTATTCTGGTTTGAAATAACCTCCCCCATTATCGGAAATCACGTCATTACCGCGAATCCCGATGAATATCCCGAGGCGTGCAAGCCGTACCGGGACTATTTGGAGGACCGAAGCATGCTGGTGAGGAAGGCCAGACCTCTGCCCGTGGAATGCATCGTGAGAGGATATATCTCGGGGTCGGGATGGCGCGAATATAGGGATAAGGGGAGTATTTCAGGCGTGGCTCTCCCCGATGGGCTGAAGGAGTCTTCGAAACTGCCGGAACCCATCTTCACGCCGTCTACCAAGGCGGAGGGAGGGCTCCACGATGAGAATATTTCTATTGATGAAGTTGCTCGGATCGCGGGAGAGGATGTAGCGAGCGAGATCAAGAGGATTAGCTTAGAGATATATGAGTTTGGAAGGGATCTGGCAGCTGAGCATGGAATCATCATTGCTGATACAAAGTTCGAATTCGGTAAAAGAAATGGAACCCTCATGCTCATCGACGAGGTGTTAACCCCGGATTCATCAAGATTCTGGCCCATAGATGAATACGAACCGGGGCGGCCTCAGAGGAGTTTTGATAAGCAGTTCTTAAGGGATTACCTCGATGGGCTTGACTGGCCCAAGAAGCCGCCGCCGCCAAAGCTGCCTGAAGAGGTAATCGCCATCACAAGGGATAAATATCTCGAAGCCCTTCGGAGGATCACGGGAAGGGGCCTGTGAGTTCCTTACTCCTTTGGATGGCAACTCCCCCTTCTGATCGCTCCTTACACATGCCGGATGAGCCCCATCTTCTAACGGCCCTGCCCTTGACAAGTACGATACTGATGCTTAACATCTCCTCTGACAGTTTTGCCTTATAGTTTAAGGAGTTAGTCTCTATTTGAAAAAAAGAAAGTGCGGTCCTTGAAATACGGGTCCGCGAATTTCACGGTATACTATAAATAGAAATCTGAAAGGCATCCAGTGGTGGTAGGTATATGGATGACAGAGAGGTAAAAACGAACGAGGAGACAGATGCGATGGCCAAGGAGTCAGCAGAGCCTCGCCAGGAGGATTCAGAGAAAACCAGTTCGAGGAACAAAACGGAAAGGCAGAAACAAGCAGAGGAGATGACCAAGCAGGAACTCCTCGAGAAGCTCAAGGAGGTTGAGCAACAATCTCAGGAAAACTACGACCTCTACATGCGGGCTTATGCTGAGATGGAGAATATCAAGAAGAGGGGGGTGAAGGAACGGGAGGATCTGGCGAAATTCGCGAATGAATCCCTTATCAGGGAGATTCTCCCAGTAATTGACAGCCTGGAGAAGGCACTCATTCATGCGCGGGATGGTACTAATCCCTCGGGGTTAGCTGAGGGCATCGAGATGATTCTCAAAGGCCTGATGAATACCCTGGAGAAGGCAGGACTCAAGGAGGTTGAGGCAATGGGAAAACCCTTTGATCCCCACGTTCATGAGGCCATCTCCCAGCAGCCGGATGATACGGTTCCACCGAAGCACGTCATTATGGAGATGCAAAAGGGCTACCTGCTCAACGGTCGCCTTATGAGGCCCTCGATAGTGGTTATCTCTCAGGGAAATGGCGCAAAAAATGACGAAGATTATGCATGATAATATGCATGGTGCATACTAGCTTTTAAGGAGGAGATAATGAGCAAAATAATCGGAATCGATCTGGGAACCACGAATTCCTGCGTTGCCGTGATGGAAGGGGGCGACGCAAAGGTGATCGCGAATGTGGAGGGCAACAGGACCACGCCTTCTACGGTGGCATTTACCGATAGCGGAGAACGGCTGGTGGGACAGACTGCGAAAAGGCAGGCAATCACCAATCCGGATAACACCGTGTA
>Ga0307434_1000835_pt1 | contig 18581 bp, 23 predicted proteins | sample SalMarWE160220MG_FD_202156 | JGI IMG/M metagenome (GOLD analysis project Ga0307434, IMG submission 202156) | Salt marsh sediment microbial communities from the Plum Island Ecosystem LTER, Massachusetts, United States - WE1603-220 | ecosystem: Environmental > Aquatic > Marine > Intertidal zone >... | reverse complement strand
ACCGGGACCGGTATAGACGATCACGCGGTGAGCAGGGGCTCCCTTCTCTGCTGTCTTAGAGGCGGAAGGGCGTGCCCCTGAGAACAGGCGGGCATAGAACTGGGCGCTCTCAACCCCTTCTAGCCGATGGGTTGCTGCCCCATGCTTGAGAGCCACCACGGTGGGAACGGTTTTCACATCGAACTGTTTATGGACTCCCTTCACCTTCTCTACATCAAGAGCGTACACCGGAACGCGACTGTCTTCCGTGCTGAATTGTTCAAGCTCTGCCAGGGCACGCTTGGAAGCGGAGGAAAAATTCCCGTAAAAGAGCAGAACCAAGAGCTCCTTATAGGTTTCTTGCACCTCGGCAAGGTGTTGGTGGTTTTCTATCCAGTTGATCATGGGGTTTCCTTTCCTCTCATTCAATATCACTGTTTTGCTTTTAGATAGTTTTTTTGATTGCTATCGCCATGTACCTATCTAATCCAACTCCACAAATTATGGTATCACCCTTAAGCCTGTTACGCCATAGATTTCCAGTTGAGTCTCTTTCCGTAGACAACGAAGCAAGCAAGAGGTTACCAGGCCCTATCAGGTCATAATACCCGTTGATTTACCCATATCCAATGCATTGGAGCGTTTTGACCTTATCTTTGGTTTAACGACCTCCTTCAAAAATCGTAGTGCCTCTTCGGCATCATTGTCCATGAGTATCGCCTCTATCCTCATGGCCTCTTCATTGGAAAACTCAAGTACCACCGTGCCCATTGCATACCTCACTTCTTAGCTCGCCACTTCCCGGTAAAACAGGAAGTGGCGAGCTACCATGTATATACGGTATCTACCGTGTCATTGGCGCCCCACATTTAGGACACTTAATCTCGTAACATGGAGAACCTGTCCGATGGGACATTCTATAGCCACAACTGGGACATACGCATTCTCCGCCCGAGCCGAGGCCACTGCCGCCCATCCGGCCACGGCCGCCGCCGCGTCCAAGGCCTCTTCCCGTTCCCGGTCCTTGCCCTCCAGGGCCTGTTCCGTCTCCTCTCGGCATCTCAATCACCTCCTTTCTGACTTTATATTTATCTTTTCTTTGGGTCTTTGTGCCTTCGTGGCTGAATAATTCCCCTACACTTTTTTGAGTGAGTACTCGCTTAAGCTTTTCTAGCCGTGTTTGCAGCAATCAGGATAGGATCCCATACCGGCGCAAAGGGCGGTGCATAACCCAAATCCAGATGATACACATCCTCTACGGTCATACCTGCATGTAAGACTGTTGCCATCACATCTATTCTGTGAGCAACTCCTTCTCTGCCTATCATCTGAGCCCCCAGCAGTCTCCCGGTATCTTTTTCTGTTATAAAGTGAACAGTGATTGAATAACCTCCGGGATAATGCTTAGATCTTGACCTATGACGTATCGTGGTGGCATAGGCATCAAAGCCATCCTGATCAGCCTCTTTTAAACTAAGCCCGGTCCGTGCAACCTCCAGATCGAATATCTTTGATACAGCGGTACCCACAATACCGGGGAATTCTGTATTCATCCCTCCAATATTCTCACCGGCCACCCTGCCTGCCTTATTGGCAGTCGTTCCGAGCGGTATATACGCCGGTTTCCCACTCACTATATGATAAGCCTCGGCACAATCACCCCCTGCGTACACATGATCAAGATTTGTCTCCTGGCGCTTGTTTACAGCAATCGCACCGGTTGCACCAATCTCCACCCCTATGTGCTGAGCCAGGCTCACATTGGGAAGGGCTCCCTTTGCAATGAGTACCGTCTCGGCCTTCACCTCGCCCTTGTTGGTCACTACCCTCTCAACCCTACCGGAACCCTCGATAGAAAGGATGTCCACACCGGTGGTGATGGTCACACCCTTCGATCTCACCTCTTCCTCAACCAAGGCAGACATCTCCGGATCAAAGTTCAACAGCATCTGGGAGGTCTTTTTCAGTATGGTAACACGCTTTCCCATCGTCACAAACGCCTCTGCCATCTCAAGACCAATATATCCTCCGCCGCAAATGACGACATCCTCTGAATCAAGGGCGCTATTCCGAATAGCAATGGCATCCTCTACAGTCCGTAAGGTATAGACACCCGTCAGTTGTTCCCCAGAAATACCCAAGCCTTTGCCAAGAGCACCGGTGGAGATCATGAGGTAATCGAACGGCTCTTTGAAACTCCTGTGGTCAACCAAATCATCCACCGTGACATATCCATTCTTATAGTCTATATCAACTACCTCGTGCAGCCTGTGGATGGGGATAGATCGTTTCTGCTCAAACTCCTCTGGGGTGATTTCAATGAGATCCTCCGGTTCAGGGACAAGACCTGACACAAAGTAAGGCTCAGAACATGCCCCATAGGATATATACCCTGATTTTTCAAAAACCACGGCGCTCATCGTATCTTTTTTGAGCCGCTTGGCAGCGCTCGCAGCAGACAGCCCGGCGGCAACTCCTCCTACTACTACCAATTTTTCCACAATAACACCTCCTTACGTCCTTAGATCTATTCCGCTGCACTCAGCAGCATACCCACCAATAGTATTGAGAGTCACTGAAAAATCTTATCAAAGCATCGAGCAGGGGCATCTCCGATCCTTTTTTGATTACCCAATATTGATGAACTCGTAAAAAGCCTGAAATCGGTCTTTTTAGTCATTCCGGCCTGCCCGTGCCGGGTTACGGCCAGGGGCGGAAGCCGGAATCCAGTAAATTCAACTGGTTCTGGATGCCGGATCAAGTCCGGCATGACGATTACAGGACTTTTTAGAAGCCATCAATATTGCCGTGATAACTCTTTTCACCGGCATATACCGGCACCTTTAGCCAGTTCTCTGGAGGCACAAAGGGACATACATAGTTCACGCTATAGGCGCACCATGGATTATACGCCCTATTCAGGTCAAGGATCCACTTTCCTTCAGGCGTACGATCTCTCTGATAATCAAGATCAAGGTATCGCCCCGCTCCATACGTCTCTTTGCCGCTGGCGGCATCCTTGAACGGGATAAACAGTCGCTCCTCATAGGGATCGCTCTTATATGCCTGAAGCGTGCATTCCACACCGCCTACGGTAAAACAAAATTCCCCCCATTGCATCATGTCTCGCATAGTTCCACCGGTATCCTCAATCTGGATCGCCTGTTTATCGCTATGCTCATGGAGGTCAAGCTCGAACAGACTGCCCGGGTCCGGGGGATAATAGTCAAGTCCTCGAAAGCCCATCCGTTCCTCAAAAGGAATTGGCGACTGAGGGTGTTCCTTGAAAAACATGTCCTTCTGCTCACGCTCCTGCCTGTAATGTTCCATCCATTTAGAACTATCCGTCATGATTTTATCCCACTATCCTTCTGTTATCATTCACGCAGTAACTCGAGCGCCTCTATGGTTCTTTATGCAACCATCTCCGATGAACTCGTAAAAAGTCTCAAATCTGTCTCTTCAGTCATTCTGGCGAAAGCCGGAATCCAGTAAATTCAACAGCTTCTGGATGCCGGATCAAGTCCGGCATGACGAGTAGAGGACTTTTTACGAAACCATCATCTTTTCATTGGTACAATGATTGGTTATCCTAGCCCTCCTCCTGCATCGTAGTTCGGTATTTGCTTATTGGTTGCAGCAAATCTTCATCTTGAGAATCCAACCGCCACCGATGGATTGAGCTCATAGATCGGCGATCCTTCCCTGTTGACCTCTGGAACCGAGCTCAACTTCGGGCTTATAATGCCTGCTGCCTTAAGCTCGGCTATGAGGCTATCAACCCTATTGCTGAGACCGAGCTGGAGGCAGATCATCTTTATTTGATTGCCGGTAATTCTATGATTAACCGCCTTTTCGGAGATGCTCCTTACCAGCCCAGGAATCTGTTTATAGTTTGGATCCCCCAATTCCTTAAAGAACGTACCGATGGTCTTTTCCGGTTCCCATCTTCCTGTATGAAGGCCATTGTGCAACAGATATCGTATTATATTGGGGATCTCATATATCTCCCCATCTTTCAACGCTAACAGCCGATCCTCCCAGCTTGAGCTCTTTGTCGTACTAACCGTCAAAAGCAATCTCCATTCATCGGCCAGAAGAAGAACGTCCTCCGGATCATCCTTAATGAGCTCCTTTATCTCTTGATATGAAACAGTGCTTTTTCGAGCGGCATAGGCAAGCAATAGAGATAGTGTGCCGGTGCTCTTGCCTGTCCCGAGAAAAGCGCTTACGGCCTGCGCTAAGCGATCAGAAGAATGAAATTCCATCCTTACTCAGCACCCTGCTCCATAGCAGGCCAATCCTACTAAAAGCCCGACAGCAAAATTAATAATCTTCACAAAGACAAAACTTCTCTTTGACTCAGCCAGCAACGGAAGCGTTCCATGCCCATCCTGCACAACAGAGCTCGCCAGGAGTACACCAAAGGGTATCGCTCCCTCTGCAAACAGGGTTACGAAAATCATATGGGGCCCGGACTCGGGAATAAGCCCAACAAGGCAGGCAATCACCATAACGGTCAAGTAGTTTGCCTTTATCCAGGTCCCAAGCTCTAAATAATCGAGTAAGATATGCATGAGGAGCAGGGCGCCAAATGTCCACAAAAATACCCTGGGCACATGAACCTTTACGATATGCTGCCAGAGGTGTTCCTCAAGGAAATGACTGGGAACGGTAGAGACGATAAAGAGGGCCGCCAATGAACCGATAAGGAATGTTATCTTTATCCAGTTCCACTCTTGGGGGCCTAATTGATTGACCAATAATCCTGCGATGAATAGTGCCAGGACAATCATGAATAATCCGCGCTGAAGGGTAAGATTCTTCAACTGGCTCAGGATCTCACCCTTTGGATAACACACACACTCATCCTCCTCATGAACCACCAGATGCTTTCTTACCTTTTTTATTATTTTGGATTCTGGTTTGAACAGGGTATCGCTTATGAAACCAGCTACAATCCCCACTAAAAAAAGGATAGCTGTTAAAAGAAGTGTCTTCCCCGGAAACAGTGAAAGCATTACATAAGCCTCGTCCCCGCTGGTTGCAATCATAACGGTCACCAGAGCCCCGAAACTGACTATATTGTGCGTATAAAGGGCAACAATGGTGAATGCGCCGAGACAGCCGGGTGTGGCACCGAGGATGGCGGATAAAACATACTGAAGCCATCTTGATTTTTGCAGTGAATTTTGCCAGCTACCCTTGGTCTGAACATTAAGATACTCGATTGCGAGCATCATCACAAAGACAAAGCTGGTAATCATCAAGGCATGCTTAAAGGTTTCAATAATCATCACGATTTCCTATTCAGCCGGCGAGCCCTGTTTCTCTTTCCTCAACTCATCCAGCTCCTTCCTTTTTCCCTCGATAGCTGTCTCTAACTCCTCAATGGCCAACATCTGGTCTGGTCGCACGGAATGGGCAGGAAGCGAGGCTTCTCGGTCTCCCAATTGTGCCTCGAGCTCCTCGATCTCTTTTTCTAACTCTTCTTCTCTGCCCATAGTGAAATACCTCCTCTTGTCCTACGGTCTATTTTCATGCCTTTATTCACACCAATGTGAACATCCCCCTTTTTCAATCTTCCCTTTCCCCAAAAACGGCCTAAAGTAGTGATCACGAAAGGGTAGCCGCCTGCTCTAAAAGCAGGGATTTGAGCCGATCGAGGGTAACCGGATAGGGCTGAATCGGGATCCCCATCCAGTCGGAATACTCCAAAAGGTCTTCCGGTTGTTCCGCCATGTAGCGATCCATATATCCTATTCCATCAAGTACGATTGCCCCACCGGTGTGCCTGGGAAAATTCTCGTTTGCCAGTCCCCTATCCCAGCCATTGAACACATCATGTCTGAACTTGATCCAGCCCGGCGTCATCCACAAGACCTTCTCGCCCCCGGCCATTTCCTGAGCAATCTTCTCTCGCTCCTCCTCGCTTGCAAGCATGTCCATACAGTGTGTGGCCTGAATCCTCACGACCCCAGATCCTAGTTCCTGGATGATGGTCTTCATGGTCCGTGTTGGTTCATCGCCGTTTACGTAGCAAAACTTACCCCCATAGACTACAATGACCTTGGATGCTTTTTCTTTTGCTTTTTCCACCCGCTTGATGAGCTGCCGTTCCAGTTCTTTCGGCCTTTCATGCAGCCCCGGGGTAGTAAACAGGATCTGTTGAGCATCCAAAAACCCGGTCTCCTTTAAATGGTTCAGCTCCAGGGTCAAGGTGCCGCAGGAAACAATAGCTATGTCAGAGAAAGATGTGTCCTTCATTCCTATACCTCCTATAAACTTTCATTCCATACCTGGTGTGAGCAGACTCAGCAGACCCACAATTACTTCCCATGAAGCTCAGCCACATTCACCGATGGAAAGAGCCTTTTGTCGGTGTGGGGCAAGAACATGGCGGCTACGTACTCATCCATGAAGGGTAGGTAGGTAGAGAGTTCAATATTGGTCATGCTCTTTGCAATCTGTGCAGCTCGCTCTAAACTATGGGTGGATACCAGGCACATGCGGGCACCCATGAGAGAGCTGTTCCCTACAAAGCGTATCCTCTCAGGATCGATATCCGGTAAGAGCCCGATCCCGATGGCCTTGGGTATGTCCAGGTAACTGCCGAACCCGCCGGCCACAAAGAGGGTGTCGATATCCTCAAACCTCAAGCCCACATAGTCCACGAGAGACTTGATTGCCGCAAACACCGCTCCCTTTGAGCGAATGAGGTTGGTTATGTCCGGCTGAGTAACGGCGACCTCACGCCCTGTCTCGGTCTCTTCGGGATCGGCAAGGATGAACTGGAGTTCGCCTTCCCTCTCCACAACCCTCTTGTTATTACCAGAGGGAGAGAACTTGCCCTGCGCATCGATAATATGAGTCCTGGCCAGCTCATAGAGGCAGTCAATGAGCCCGGAGCCGCAAATCCCTTTCGGTTTTCCGCTGCCGATGGTTTTGTAGTTCACCTCACCATCCTTTATGGCAATCTTCTCGATTGCCCCCCGGGTCGCCCGCATGCCGTCTCTCATGCCGCCGCCCTCAAAGGCAGGCCCTGCAGATGCGGAGCAGCACACCATCCACTCGTTATTACCGATGGCAATCTCCCCGTTGGTCCCGACGTCTATAAGCGCAGAAGTCTCAGGCTTGTCTGCTATGCCGCAGGCGAGAACCCCTGAGACGATATCACCTCCGACATAGCTGGCTACTCCGGGAATCACCTCGAGAATGCCCTCGGGGTTTATGTCTATGTGGAGCTCTTTCGCTGGTATCTGTGGATAGGCGCTCACGGTAGGGACATAGGGATCAAGGCGTATGGAGCAAGGAATAAGGGAAAGAAGCATGTGGCTCATGGTAGTGTTTCCAGCCGCCACCATGGCAGTAATCTCCTGGGCATCTATGCCCCTGTTTTCTATGAGTGTTCCGATGAGACGGTTGATATTTTTGATCACTGCTTGATGAAGAGGATCGAGCCCTCTCTCCCTGCCGCACGCATAGACCATACGGGAGATGACGTCTTCCCCATAGCGAGCCTGAAGATTGTGACTCCCGGCCACCCCGATTACCTTTGCTGATTTCAGGTGCACCAGTTGCGCCACAATGGTAGTTGTCCCTATGTCAATGGCCAGCCCGTAGTTTCTATCGCTGGTGTCACCCGGCTCTATGTCGAGGATTCGCCAGATATCGCCGTGTTTAGCGATGGTGGCGGTCACCTCCCAGCGGTTCTCCCGGAGCTTTGAGGACAAGCCCTGGAGGCACCGCAAGGCAGTTTCGAAGCTCTGGTGATCCGTCCTCTTTCGAAGCTCCCTGATGACCCTATCCATATCACTGATATTATCCTCTGCAGAGGGTCCATTCAGTTTCAGGAAGACCTTTTGAACAATCGGCTCAAAGAGGCTCAGGGGGTCAGCAGGGACCCTGTGGACATGGATCTTTTCTGGAGCGCTGTAGTCGACCGGCATGGCATCCAGCAGGATCTGCGTCTCATCTATCCGTGACTCTGCCGGTATGGTGACCTCCATATCATTGTCTACCCGGGTCTGGCAGGCCAGCACATAGCCCTCGGTGATCTCCTCCTTGGACAGAATGCTGATCGAGTGTTTATCCGCCCTTATTTTGCCATCGGTAACCTTTACGCGGCACCTTCCGCAGACCCCCTCGCCTCCGCAGAGGCTGTTGATATGGATGCCGGCCTTCTCTGCTGCTTCCATGATGGTGGTGCCATCTTCCACCTCAACCGATTTCTCATCAGGCATGAATGTTATTCTATAGGTTTCCATAATCGATACCTAACTCCTCTCCATAACAAATGGACTCCTTTAAGCTAAAAGAGACCATCTCCCTGTACTTCCTCCACCCTCAGCCAGATCCTGTAGAGCTTCTCGCCGGCCTCCTCAAAGCATTTGTACCCCCTTGAGTTCACCTCCTCTACCTCTACCTCTCCGAGCTCCCTGCACTGAGCCAACCAGTTTTTGAAATGCTCCCCGCCTCCGAAATAGACCTTTTTCCATTTCACTCCCTGCGCATCTACCCGTTCCCTCACCTTTTCCTCTTCCGCCATTCTTTCCCGAATGGTTTTGTCTTGGTTATTTTCCTCTGCCGCCATTTCCCCCGGCCTCATTCCTCAAGGCAATTTCTTCTTATGGCTCGCACATGACCCCAACGATCTGCCTCAGGGTTATCTGTGAAAAAAGCTTTTCTTTGAGCATGGAGATGTCTTTTTTGCAGGGAATAGGGGGATGTTTTTTTGCTATGACCTCAATTATGGCATACGTTTTCCTCGGCCACGAGCACTGCCTCGCCCGAGGCTTCTGCCGACTCCCTGTCCTCTGCCTGCCCGTCCGGTGCCGTCTCCTTGCGGCATGACAATCGAACCCCTTTTTCCCAGGCTATCCATTCTCTCCAGTATGCCCTCGATTCTCTTCGATAACTCATCTACCTCCGCACGTAATGACCTTAATGATGCAGGTGGCCTCGCCCGCGGGGTAAACAATCCTTGGCGAAAGGTGTGGGTGAAGCCCATAAAAGGTACCCTCTTCCCCATGATCTGGCTTATCCTGTACCCTGCCCCAGGGTCTTGCCGGCAGCCGAAAGGCGATGCCCTTCCCTCTGCCACCGCCCTTGCGAATTGTCCACAGCCCTCAAACCCGCAAAGGCCGCAATTCAGATGGGGCAAGGTCTCATAGATGTGCTTAATCTTGTCCTTCGTAGCTTCCATTCTCTACACCTTGAAATAGCAACGATGGGCTAATTACATCTATCATATATCTCCTAATTCTAAGATGATCCTTGACAGATGCTCGTTTCCTTCCTCTGCCCGTTTCACTGCCTCAAATACTGGACCGTACGAATCTCCATCTGGGTTCGCGATCTTTTGTTTCCATTTCTCGAACTTTTCTGCGTGCTTTCTGTTTTGCGCAATCCAGGAGCCCAGGATCACCTTGAGCGCTCCCCTTTCATCTGTTGGGAATCTCTGTCGAATATCCTCGACCTTTGATCGAATCATACGCTCAGGCACTGCACCGAGGATCTCATCCACCTTTTCACCATTAGCAAAAAACATCTGCATCGGAATGCTCACAATATTATATTGCATTGCCGTCTGGGGATTTTGATCAACATCAATCTTGCAGAACTTGAAATCCTTATACTCCTCCGAAAGCTTGTCATAGATGGGCGAAACCATCCGGCAAGGTCCACACCAAGGCGCCCAAAAATCAACCTCGGTTGGAACATCCGATCCTAAAACCTCTTCCTCAAAATTTTGATCTGTTACTTCTATTACCTTGGTCATCTCAACTCCTCTCATTGCAATTGATTAAGTAAACATAGAAAACCCTTTTTTAATCTATCCTCCAGCGTAAAAATATCCCCTTTCCTAGCCATAGGGAATCAGATAAACCCTATCACCTTCCTTGTACCCTTTTACCAACTCACAGTGACCCCTTTTCCGCCTTAGCGGTTATATTCCCTGCTCTACTGGCCTCCCCTTACCGTGTGGTATTAACCCGAGGTAGTCGGTGAAATAATGGAACTAAACACATCTTTTATCTCCTCTCCTGCAGCTCCGTTAGCGAGGCCGAGCCCTTCTAAACAGGAATGGAAAATCTCAGTATCATAATGGATGCACCCAATCGTATCGATACCCTGTTTCACTAATGTGGACTCCAATTTAGAGGCTATCTCATCAGACGGTACTTTACTGAGGATAGCCCGGATATTCTTGATGCCTATCCCGGCAGAGAGGCTATTGATCCTCTCGGCAAGCTGAAGAGACTCAAAAGAAGGCTCTACCACAATGAGCACGCTGTCGATGCTGGTTTCTACGCCTCTGCCGAAGTGCTCTACGCCCGCTTCCATATCGACGACTACTATCTCATTTTTCTCTAGGCTCAGCTTCTTGAGAAACTCCCTGCTCAGCACGCCCATGGGGCATGCACAGCCCTCTAACGATTGGAGAATCTTCCCGATGCACACCAAATGCAGGCTATCCTTAGTCATGATATGCTCTGGGGGAATATCATCGATCTTGATGCTATCCTGTCTCATTACCGTCATCCCTTCCCCCGAATCATCTGAGGAAAATCCACGTTTCAGGGCCCTTTGGACCCTCCTTTTGCCGCCCACAAGCTCCATCAGAGGGACAGGCGGCTTGTCAAACCCAAGCATCCGGAATAGTCCTGAATTCGACTCGTCCGAGTCGACGACCAATACCCGGTAGCCCCTGCTTCGCGCTTCATGAGCCAACAGGGTACTGATGGTACTCTTGCCGCTCCCCCCTTTACCACATACCGATATCTTCATGTACTCCTCCTGTATCTACGATCTTGCCTATGCTGTTCATTGATAATCCCGATATTTGATCGAGAGGCATTATGAAAATCTGCCTATTCACGTACTATCCTTCTCGTCTTTCGCACAGTCTTTGCAGTAACCCTCCATGTACACCTCAACCTTGTTAAGGGTAAAGCTGTAATCCCGCTGAAGTTCTTCAGCCAGCTGATTGAAAAGAGGGCTATCAAACTCTATAACCTTACCGCAGGATCTGCATACCATATGTTGATGCTGTGCTAAGCCTTTTATCTCATAATGGCAGTATAGCTGACCAAGTCTCCTCTCTTCGACCAGGCCCAGTTCCTTGAACAGGCGCAGGGTGCGGTATACCGTAGCCAGACTTATGGACTCATGTATCCTCGTGGCCCGCCTGTACAGCTCCTTGGCGCTTACGTGTCCGCCTGCCTTCTTAATAAGGCTTAAGAGTAGCTTGCGCTGAGAGGTTACTGGCCTGCCTTTCAACTCATTTTGAACTTTGCGAATGTTTCTCATTCGCAGATCAATATAAGGTCTGTAACTTCTCCTGTCAACCATCCTATTGGGTTTCTTTACTAATTTTTTTTGATTTCTCTCGACAAAGTGTGTATCTCATCCTAATAAAAAATGCATTGGTAAAAATATCGGAAAAGGGGCTACTATAAGATAGTACGCTCAGGGAGCATGCATATGAAAGCATTCGGTCCTGTTCCATCACGTCGCCTAGGCCAAAGCCTGGGCGTAAACAACATCCCGCCCAAGGTATGTACCTACTCCTGTGTCTATTGTCAAATCGGCAAGACTGAGGAATTGAGCATTGAGCGGCGGGCATTTTACAGGCCTGAGGATTTGGAGATGGAGGTGAGGGATAAGGTTGCCGAGGTTGAAAAAAGAGGAACGATGATAGACTATTTGTCCTTTGTCCCCGATGGCGAGCCGACACTTGATATCAACCTCGGCAGGAATATCGAGCTTCTCAAGCCGTTGGGCATAAAAGTGGCGGTGCTCACCAATGGGTCCCTCATAAACCTCAAGGACGTACAGGAGGACCTTGCAAAGGCGGATCTGGTCTCGCTGAAAATCGACGCTGCAACAAAACATACCTGGCGAATGATTGACAGGCCGCACAACTCTCTGGATCTCAAGACAATCCAAGAGGGCATGGGCGAGTTCGCACAGCGTTTTAAGGGTGAGCTTATCACCGAGACCATGCTTCTCAAGGGAATAAATGATACTTACGAGGAGATCCAAAAAATCGCCGGTTTCCTGGCGCGGCTTAAGTCCTTGAAAGCATACATCTCCATCCCTACCCGGCCGACAGCGGTGAAAGGGGTCCTGCCTGCCAGCGAGGAGGCCCTTGCCATGGCCTACCATATCTTTGCCGAAAATATAGCCGTTGTGGAATATCTGATGGGCTACGAGGGAGATGAGTTCGGTTTCAGCGGCAATATCGAGGAAGATTTGCTCGGCATTACCTCGGTTCATCCCATGCGGGAGGATTCGGTGAGGGAATACCTGAAAAGGGCAGGGGCTGATTGGAAGGTAATAACTAATCTCATAGAAAGGGGCTCCCTCAGGAACGTGGAATATCAGGGGAAGAACTTTTTTCTGAGAAGATTCCCTGGGAAGCGGTGAGCGATTTCTGTTCCCGCGGGCTCTTTTTTCATCTTCAAACGAAAAGGATAGGCTGGGGAGATACGTTCCCTTGCGTGATCATCTCTGGCTCACACTATCCTTACCCTCAGGTACAGTCTATCCTCAGGATAACCCCCATCTCTTTCTCCCAGAGAAAGGGAAAGCAAGGTATCGTCCTCTACCCCGGGAGGGATCTTGATTCTAACCCTTTGGTTTTCCCAGCCCCTCCGCACTACTATCTCCTTTTCCGTACCCCACAGGGCCTCATCGTGGTTTAGGCGGATATCAAAGGCGGCACGAGCGTTTCCCCAGAGACCGGCGGAACGGGATTGAAAGAATCCTCTCCCGAAGAAGCCGCCCCTCTTTCGACCGCAACCCATTCCTCGGAATCCCCGGAAGAACTGGCGAGGGATCTCATCATCAAATCTTTCGTCAAACTCACGGAATACATCCTTGAAACTAAACCCTCCGAAGATGTCTTCAGGCTGAAACCTTCCTCTCAATTGATCAGGGCCGAAGCGGTCATAGATCCTTCTCTTTTCCGGATCACTTAACACTGCATAGGCCTCGCCTATCTCTTTGAAGGTGTTCTCAGCCTCGCTGTCATCCCTGTTCCTGTCAGGATGGTATTTGAGCGCAAGTCTGCGATATGCCTTTTTTACCTCCTCCTGGCTGGCATTGCAGTTTAGCCCCAATGTGCGATAGTAATCCTTGCTATGCAACGTTCGGTTCCTCTTTTTTTCCGTAATTCGCTTTAAAAAAAGAAAATCCCTTTACCTTACAAGCGAAGCTTTTCCTCAAACCAACAAGTATCGCCTGGATTCAAACATGATCCGCATTGCTTTAGTCATTTGGCGTAAGGCACAAGGCACATAGCGCACGGCCTTATGCCTTGTGCCTTACGCCTTGAGCCTGTTCTCATATCATCCTCAATCAATAACAATATCTTGACATACATGTTAAGATCGTTGCTTATATAGACAGCTAGTGTTTCTTGTACAGCCTTCTCCACGGCTCATTGCTTGAGACAAGGTAATCGGTTAGGGCTTTCCTGAGGGTATCAGAGGCGAGAAGGGCACAGTGGATGCTCTCATCAGGAAGTCCACCTAACTCTTCCAAGATTACCTCTTGGCTGATCTTTAACGCTTCTTTATACGTCCTTCCTATAGCCAGCTCACAGGCCATACATCCCGCGGCAATAGTGGTGGCGCAGCCGTCGGTACGAAACCGCGCATCGGCGATCTTGCCGTTTTCGATCCTCAGAAAAATATGCATGGTATCTCCGCAGGATCCGGTAGCCGTTCCAGATCCCTGAGGATTTTCCATCTCTCCCATATAGGTGGGGTGCAGCCACCACTCAATCACCTTCTCCGAATAGACCTTCCGGGCCTCTTCCATAACGGAAGCCTGGATCTCCTCTACCGCCTTATCAAAATCCTCTGACATGCCTCTATGGTTTCCTCTCTTGATATCACCTGCACCCATTGCCGGCTAAGGCGCATCACATCGCCCGTCTCCTCTCCACCCAGATGCCTCTATAGGGTTGATCGCAGCCTCTCCCATATTCCCTGAACCGCCTGTGCTGCGTTACAACTCGCATCGTATTCTATAATGGTCTGCTTCTGGACCATCGCCTCGGTGAATGAGGGGTCGAACGGAATCCTGCCCACAACTGGCAACCCCTTATCCCGTGCGTATTCCTCTATGGTCTCCGTCATATTTCGATTGAGGTCGTATTTATTGATGCACACCGCGGCGGGGATCTCGAAGTGGTTGGTCAGCTCTACTACCCGATCCATGTCGTGGTGGCCGGACAGGGTCGGCTCGGTCACGATCAACACCCCATCGGCTCCGGTGATCGATGCGATCACGGGGCAGGCTACACCCGGCGGCCCATCAGTGAGGATAAGGTTAAGCCCCTTGTCCTTGGCAAGCTTCCTGGCCTGCTGCCGGGCAAGCGTGACGAGCTTCCCGGAATTATCCTCGGCAATGCCGAGCCTGGCATGCACCATCGGCCCAACGCGGGTATCTGATACAAACAGTTCCCCGCAGGTTTTCAGGGGAAACGCTATTGCCTCCACAGGACAGAAGTAGACGCATACCCCGCAACCTTCACAATCGATGGGATCAACCTCGAACTCCGGGCTGATTGCGTGGAATCGGCATAATTCCCTGCACCTACCACATTCGGTGCACGTATCCTTGTCTATCACGGCCTTGTGTCCCTCCTTGAAATCTTGTCTGTCCTTTATCTCAGGCTCCAAGATCAGATAGAGATCAGCCGCATCCACGTCGGCATCGCACAAGACCTTGTTCTCAGCCAAAGAGGCAAATGCCCCGAGCAGGCTGGTCTTGCCGGTACCGCCCTTACCACTTATCACGATCAGCTCTTTTACGTCAGCTTTTTCCCGCATAATCGACTATTCTCTCATATAGATGAATGAATCTCTCCTTCCAGCCGGGTATTTCCTCTACCAGCAGCTTGCCCCGAGAATAGGCCTCAGCTATCTGACGGCTGAAGGGTATCTCCATGAGGATAGGGATGCCTTCCTCCTTTGCATATTCCTTTACCTTGTCATCCCCCAGATCAGAGCGATTTATTACGATACCATGGGGAATATCGAGGATCTTCACTATGCCGACGGCAAGCTTCAGGTCATTGAGGCCGAATGGGGTGGGTTCAGTCACGAGGATTACGAAATCGCTGCCTTTCACCGAACTTATCACAGGACATGAGGTGCCCGGCGGCGCATCGATAATGGTCAGCATGCCTGATTCAATTTCAGCCCTGACCCTCTCAATAAGGGGGACTGCCATCACCTGGCCCACATAGAGACTGCCGTAAGCGAATTGAAGCCCATCCCTGGCGCCGCGTTCAAAGATCCCCATTGCTCGGTCCACCTCGGTGATGGCGCCTTCCGGACAAACCTCGAAACACCCGCCACAGCTGTGACATAACTCGGGAAAGGTCAACACGCTTTTGCCGACCACCACAATGGCCTTAAACTGGCAGATCTCTTGACACCGCCCACACAGGCTACACTTACCCATATCTACCTGGGGGACCTTCAGGCCAAACTCCTCGGTATAGGTAATGCGTGGCTGTATAAAGATATGGTCATTCGGCTCTTCTACATCACAGTCCAGAAGCTTCACCTCATGAGCCATAGCCACAGCCAGGTTGGTAGCTATGGTCGTCTTTCCTGTGCCGCCTTTTCCGCTTGCTATGCTGATGATCATAGTATCTTTCCTCTTCCACGTGCATCCACGCACCGGTTAAAACAGTGGGGTGTACGCAAGGACAAACCGTTACTTCGTGAGATCAGCGACCGCATCTACAATCTTGGCAAAATTCACCGTATAGGGGAGATCCTTGTTATCCATCCAGGCCACGGTGCCGTTATCGCCTTCCTGCACAATATCCGGCTCCAACGGGAGGCTTCCCAGCAGCGTAAGGCCCGCCCTTTTGGCAGTGAGTACCCCGCCATTAGTCTTAAAGAGATCAATGGTCTTTCCGCAGTAAGGACACCGCAAGCCGCTCATATTTTCAACCAAACCAAGGATCCCCATATTTACCTGCTTGCAGAAATTGATCGATTTTCGAACATCTGCCAAGGAGATCTCCTGGGGGGTAGTAACGATGATTGCCTTGGTATCCGGTATAACCTGGGCAATGGTTAAAGGCTCATCCCCGGTGCCGGGTGGGCAATCGATGATGAGGTAGTCAGAGTTGCTCCACTCAATATCGGCGATAAACTGCTTGATAACCCCTATCTTTAACGGTCCTCGCCAGATCGTGGCCGTATCCTTGTCTCCGAGAAGAGACTCGATCGACATCACCTGCATGTTCGGCAGATAGCTAATGGGTATCCCCTTCTGGCTCTCAAGAGAAGATCCTATATTTCCCTTCAGACCAAGCAACCGTGGGATACTCGGGCCATGGAGATCGACATCCATCAGCCCTACCTGAAATCCCTTCTTGGCCAATCCCACCGCCAGGTAGGCGGCAACCGTGCTCTTCCCCACACCTCCCTTTCCGCTCATTACCAACAACTTATTTTTAAACCCCTTGAGCTGCTCTCTTATCACTTCATCCTGGGTCTCCATCATTGCCTTTTTCTTTTCCATTTGTTCGTTTGTCATTTGTGCTTGTTGGGACATTATTCTTTATCTCCTCTTCAACGATTTATTCAACAATCAATACACGCTCTCCCCTCAAAAAGACCGTCAATGCTCGTACCCTCCACTATCCTTTCCAAGGATGCACCCTTCTTCGTGCGCGCTTATTCCGTGATTTTTTTGGAGAAGTTGAGAAACTATGCAGTAGGCCCAGAAATTTCTCTTGGGATCTTTCCTTTGATTGGTCGGTTATCAGGCACAAAGGCATGAGCCTTTGATGATTGCCTCACAAGAAAAAAACGGCCTTCCTCTTACCCTTATTCTCTGCTTCTCGCTCCTCACATCTCGGTTGATTCCAGCGATAGCCTCCTGTTCACGGATCTCTCTGCCGCTGTTAGATTACAGACACCCCTCTTCAAGCATGAGTATCGGCCTCTTTCTTCTCGCCTCGTCTCTCCTCACAGGGTTAGCATCTGGAAGCCCCTCTCTCCCATGCGCTGCCTCAGGCCCAAGAATGTCCTCAATCCAGTGTTTAGTTCAGCCTGCCGAAGCTCGGTTACTTTTAATCCCTTAGTCACGAAAGTCAAGGGTTTTTCCCAATACGCCTCACCTTATTGAGGACCTACTTGCCTTCTTTCTCCAATTCCTTAATCCTTGCATCGATTTGATCTAAATGATCCTTCAACATGTGGGCCTGGTCCCTTAGAAATTCTATCTCCTGTTCAGGCGACACGGGTGGGCCGTAGGGTTGCATCCCAGGCGCTCCATAGCCGCCTGGCATGGGTGGACCGTAGGGTTGCATCCCAGGCGCTCCATAGCCGCCTGGCATGGGTGGGCCGTAGGGTTGCATCCCAGGCGCTCCATAGCCGCCTGGCATGGGTGGGCCGTAGGGTTGCGCATCAGGAAATCCAAATCCCCCCCATGGCGGGGAATAGGGCATCTGCCCCATCCCTGCATATGGGTAACCCCAACTTCCCATCCCGGGGTAGCCCATCCCGGGGGGGGATCCCCAGGGAGAAGGCCATCCTCCATATGGGTAATTTCCGTAATACATATCTGCCTCCTTTTTCCTTACTGTCAATAAGCGTATCCATAATATGGATATCTATGCCCATATCCTTGTGGCATACTCTTACCTCTTCCTGTTTCCATAGGCATCTTGGGTGATCAGTCCTGCAGCTACTCCAGGACTGCTCTCATGTTCACGTCGTGGTTTACCACCATCTTCCTCTGCCGAATCCTCTGCCGCCGCCGAATCCTCTGCCTCTTCCAAATCCTCTGCCAAAACCATAGCCATTATAAGGATTGGCTGCGTAGGGAGCATAGCCATAGCCGGAGCCATAGCCGGGATAAGCTTGGCCGTAACCCCATCCGTAAGGTCTGCCATAGGGATATGCTCCCATATAGGGAGTCCGTACCCCGGCAGAATAAGGATTACAAAATCCCCTGGCTCCACCGGTCATGGGGCCCATCCCTCGAGGTCCTGTTCCATCAAATCCTGGCATATCGTTCACCTCCTTTCTGGAGTATATGAATAGTGAATCCCTCTTCTTCTGCCCCTGCCCTGCCCATGTCTTCGGTGTAGATCTGTACCCCAGGGGCCGGGGCTCCCGGGCATCGTAAATCGAAGATCGAATAACGTTCCCGATAAAAACGCCCCGAGCACATCTTCTACCTTGCCGGATATCCACGGGATTAAGCTGATCCCGGCAGTCGTCACCATAAAGGCAAGAGGTCTTGAGATTGCGCCGCAAATGAGGGTCTCAATACCCAACCCTGTGAGCCTCATCACCTTGCTCGGGAGAAAATGTTCGCTGACATCCGTCTCGAATCGGGAATACTCACCATCCTTCCCTGCCTCCACCACTAAGAGCCTTGAGGCCGTATCAAAAACAGGCGATACCCTGCCATTCCAGGTTGGGATGGCAATCTTCATGGTCGACTTATTCAAGGTCTGTTTATCAGCTGCTTTCACCGGTTCATTGTTGAGACTGCCCCAGTCATATCCCCATCACGCTCTAGCAGGGAATAAGGCTTCCTTGCTTCCTCAA
>Ga0307434_1000834_pt1 | contig 18599 bp, 15 predicted proteins | sample SalMarWE160220MG_FD_202156 | JGI IMG/M metagenome (GOLD analysis project Ga0307434, IMG submission 202156) | Salt marsh sediment microbial communities from the Plum Island Ecosystem LTER, Massachusetts, United States - WE1603-220 | ecosystem: Environmental > Aquatic > Marine > Intertidal zone >... | reverse complement strand
TTGTTCAACCATGTTCTGATGCATGATGATGAGCATGTTTTCTGGGTCAACTTCAAACTTGGAGAGAAGCCGATTAACATCCGCCTTGTTTGCGGCGCTATTTTCCAGTTCGAACCAGTATTTCCCATCCCGCCTTAAACTTCTCGTCAAAAAGATTTGGTCTTTTTTTATTCTGGAAACTGGTCGCCGCCCATCCCGTGGAGAGTTGTCCAGAACCAAGGTGACTCGCGCTTCGTCTTTTCCGTATCTGATCAAGTCGCTCAGTCGTTTGGAGCGTTCAGTGGAGGATTGGGCTAGAGCCACGGAGATTCCTATGAGTATAGAGGATTTGCCTGCGCCGTTTGGACCGCAGACTACGTTGACGCCCTTTTTGAAGGGTATCCTCGCATACTCGTAGGACATGAAGTTTTCCAAGATAACTTCTTGAATCAGCATCTGCTATCCGGCGCCTCTCATTCAGGATTAGGAAACATTTTCCTCTATTAAAGGAATTATGCGACATAAACAGAAAAGGAAGAAATTAAGCTTCCGCTTTTTTGGCGCAACCAAGGACAGAAACAAGCGGGCACTATAAAACCTTTTATTTTTTTCTCAACAGAGTGTTGTACAGGTAGAAAATATGGTAGACAATACAATAGTACACTTTGAAATTCCCGCAAAAGACGTAGAGAAGCTGAAAAACTTCTACTCAGAACTGTTCGGCTGGAGAATCTACAGAGACCCTGGACCCATAGAGTACTGGATGATCGAAACCGTTCCCGTGGACGAGGAAGGTAATCCTGTTAGACCCGGAGTGAATGGCGCAATATACAAGAAAGATCAGCCCGAACTTAAGCCAATCAATTACATCCTAGTCGACGACATCGACGAGTCCATCCGGAAAATCAAAACCCTTGGAGGAACCATAACAAGACCCAAACAGCAAGTGCCAGGCATAGCGTGGATCGCACAGGCCATCGACCCAGAAGGCAACCCCTTCGCCATCCTACAAAGCCTGAGATAAACACAAAAGAAACTCCTTGCTTACCACGATTTGCAGTTCCTAGACCATAACCTGAAACTGCTCACCACAGCAACCTTGCGGATAATAATCCTCAAACAGAGACTGCCCGAAACACCAAAACATCAAGAGAATCCATTCATATTAGAAGCCTAATAACAGAACATTGTTGAAAACAATCTTTTTTCAGGAAGTTATTGTCTTTCTGATTTGAAGGTAAAGGAAAACGTCCTCAAACAGGCTTTTCCGTTTCTTAATCAAATCAAAGAGATTAGAGAGGGCAGCTTTGTCTACCTCAGCGTTGGTGAGGTACGCTTCCAAGATTCGGCGCTCTTCATCCGTAAATATTCTGCTTATCATACCTCAAACTCCTCAGAGAACAAATAAAACCTTTTCCCGAAACAAAAAGATGATTGTCAGTTAGTTGTGTTCAGAAGCAACTCTAAAGTTTGATATTTATAGAGAAATCCCATGCCCTTATCGGTGGTGTGATAGGAATTCCCTGTTCTGAGCAGACCCGTTTTCAGCAATAGATCTAAATATTTTTGAACAAACTTGTAACTGAGCCCACACTTGTACATAATGCGTGTCTTTTTTGCGCCGTTCTTCGACGTCTTCAGAATTTCAGCGATTATCTCAAAGGAACTTCTCATCTAAACCACATTCCACTACTAGAACCAAACCAGCATTTTTCTATAAATACCATCCTCTACAGACTAGCATATTATGATACTCGACATATTATCAATAGACTATAGAGCAGGAATGTCAGGCTAGAATCGCTATGAAATCTGGAAAAAAAGGGTTATTTTTTGATTCCCGCAGTCTTCCTGAACGGCATATTCTTTTGGTTCTCTTAAGATTGCCTATCAGGTCTTAATGACCGCACTGTTTTGCCTGCTCTCCACATCTCAGAGTTGCCCATCGCTTCCAACTCTTCTTTCAACCTCTTTGCATAATCAGGTTCTGCACTTTTTTCAAGAACAATTTTTGTTTCTTCTCCTGAAGCCACCAGCTCATAAAGGGAATCAAACAGAGGTTTCACAGCATCCCTGAATCTTTCTTTCCATCTAAGGGCTCCTATTCTCGCGGTCTCGCTGCAGTTGTTGTACATCCAGTCCATGCCGTTCTGGTCAACCAACCTGATTAAGCTTTGAGTCAACTCCTCTACCGTTTCATTGAAGGCTTCACTGGGGCTATGACCGTTTTCCCGTAAACAATTATATTGTGCCTCCATTATTCCTGCAAGTGCGCCCATCAGAACTCCTCTTTCCCCCGTTAGGTCACTGTACACTTCCTTTTCGAACGTTGTCGGAAACAGGTAACCCGAACCAATAGCAATTCCAATGGCTTTCACTCTGTCTTCTGCTTTGCCTGTGAAGTCCTGATGAACCGCAAAACTGCTGTTTATTCCACTGCCTGCCAGAAAATTCTTTCTAACCGAAGTCCCAGAACCTTTTGGCGCCACCATAATAACGTCAATGTTTTTGGGAGGAACAACCCCTGTAAGTTTCCTGTAGACTATTGAGAATCCGTGTGAAAAGTATATTGCGTCGCCCTCTTTGAAGGTGGATTTGATTACTGGCCACAGTGCTTTCTGCGCTGCATCTGTTAGTAGATACTGTTTGATGGTTCCTCTTTCCGCAGCTTCCTCCAGCGAGAACAGCGTTTCTCCAGGAATCCATCCATCGTCTAGCGCCTGTTGGTAGTTTACTGGAAATTTCTCGCTTTGCCCTACAATAACGTTGATTCCGTTGTCTCTCATGTTCAATGATTGAGCCCGCCCTTGAATACCATAACCTAGGGTGGCAACTGTTTCGTTCTTCAGAATCTTTCCTGCCTTATCTACAGGAAATTCATTTCTTGTTATTACCTTTTCTTTTACGCCGCCAAAGTCCAATTCAACCATAACGACACCTCACACAGTTCTGATATGTAGATTGGAGTTGATAATAAATCCTTTTTCACCCAAGTTCTATTCATCAACTTTGATTGATTTCGCTCCTCTGGAGAGGGCAGTTATCCCGGTTCTCGCAACCTCTCTTATTCCAAAAGGCTTCATCAAACCAATAAAGGCATCAATTTTCTCCGAGGTTCCTGTAATCTCCATCATCAACGACTCGGAGGAAACGTCGACCACCCGAGCCCTGAAGATTTCAGCATAATTGGTGATGTCTGAGCGAGCTTTGGTGTTTGGGGCATTTACTTTGATTAGGGCTAGTTCCCTTGTTACAATGTGCTCTGGGTTCAGTCGGGTCACCTTGATGACGTCTATCAGCTTGTTCAGCTGCTTGACCACCTGCTCGATAGTTCTGTCGTCTCCCCTCACCATTATCGTCATCCTAGCTAACCCCGTTTCTTCTGCGGGTCCAACCGAGATGTTGTCTATGTTGAATCCTCTGCGCCTGAAAAGATTCGAAACCGTGTAGAGGACACCTGGCTTATTTTCGACTATAGTGGATATTATGTGATTATGCTCTTGTGCCATGGCTTACATCCCCCCAATCGTGTCTTTTAGGCCCTTACCAGGCGGAACCATAGGAAACACATCCTCCTCAGGCGAGATTGGAACATCAATGACGGTGGTCACCTCAGTCTTTAAAGCTTTTTTCATTGCTTCAGAAAACTCATTCAATGAGCCAACTCGAACTCCCTCAGCACCGTAAGCTTGTGCCAATTTAGCAAAGTCTGGGATGCTACCCAGTTTCACGGCAGCATACCTTCCCTTATAGAATAGTCGTTGCCACTGAGCCACCATACCCAGCATCGAATTGTTCAAAATAACCACTATCACAGGTATATCCTCAGTGACCGAAGTTCCGAGTTCCTGCTCCGTCATTCTGAAGCTCCCGTCTCCCGCTATGTCAACAACCGGACATGAGGGACACGCTACTTTGGCTCCGATAGACGCTGGGAAACCGAAACCCATGGTTCCTAAGCCTCCTGAGCTGATGAAAGTTCTAGGTTTGTATGTTTGAAAGTGGAGTGCTGCCCACATCTGATTCTGCCCCACCTCCGTGGCGACGATGGCGTTTTCTGGCAGTATTCTTCGAAGCTCTCTCAGCAGCTTTGGAGAAGTCAAGTCACCTTCGCCAAAGTCCATCTCGCTCAGAAACTTGTCCTTAAGTTCTTTAACCCTGTTGACCCATGGAGTGTTCTCCTGCTTCTTTAGTCTCTTAACTAGCTGCTGGCGAATCAGCTTCAGGGTCACTTTTGCGTCAGCAACAATCGGCACGTCAACATCAACGTTCTTTCCTATCTCCGCAGCATCTATGTCAATATGTATTATCGTTGCGTCGGGACAGAAAGTATCCAGCGTTCCTGTGCTCCTATCCTGAAATCTTGTTCCAACCGCCAGCAAAACATCAGCCTCCAAAATCACCTTGTTCGCCAATTGAGTGCCATGCATGCCAATGTTTCCCATAGATAAGGGATGATTTTCGGGGAAACAACTCTTTCCCATAAACGTGGTTGCCACAGGCGTCATCAGAAGTTCGGCAAGCTGAAACAGCTCAGGAGAGGCATTCGAGAGGGTTACTCCTCCTCCGGCTAGGATCATGGGGTGCTCTGCCTTGAGAAGCAGTTTAACAGCCTTTTTAATCTGAAGTGGATGTGGTTCAATGTTGGGTTTGTAGCCTCGAATCAGCACATTATTTGAAAAGTCCATTTCCGCTTTGGCAGTTTGTGTGTCCTTCGGGAGGTCAATCAAGGCTGGTCCTGGTCTGCCTGTTGTGGCAATATAGAATGTTGTTTTCACTGCCTTAGGAATCTCTGCTGCGGTCTTCACTTGGCAATTATACTTGGTGATGGGGGTGGTTATTCCGATTATGTCCGCTTCCTGAAATGCGTCCCGCCCAATCATGTAAGACGAATCAGTCGAGTACGTGTTAACCTGACCCGTAAGAGCGATAACCGGTGAAGAATCTAGGTATGCATTGGCCAATCCCGTGACAAGGTTTGTTGCTCCGGGACCTGAGGTAGCCATACACACTCCAGCCCTTCCACTGGCACGAGCGTACCCATCTGCTGCGTGGGCTGCGCCTTGTTCATGCCGAGCAAGGATGTGCCTTATTCCCGAGTCGCATAGAACATCGTGAACAGGTAGAAGGGCTCCTCCTATGATTCCGAATATGTTTTCTACTTTTTCTCGTTTCAAAGCCTCTATGAGCGCGTTTGCGCCAGACATTTTAGCCATTTCAAGATTTCTCCTTTGTTTTTTGATTGTTATAGTTGGTCATTAATACGTTCATGCCGCTAAGCATTGCCTGAACACTAGCTATAACTATATCCTCGTTGACTCCGATAGCCGTAGCTTTTCGGTCTCCTTTGCTGAGACTCACAGACACCTCGGTTACGGCGTTGGTGCCTCCGGTGATAGCCTTAACAGAATAGTTCTCCAGCTGTATCGGTTCAACGATTCCCACAGCCTTTTTTATGGCATTAATAGCAGCGTCTACTGGACCTACCCCCGTAGCAGCCTCCGTAAGCATTTCACCGTTGAGGCTCAGCCTCACAGAAGCCGTTGAAGTAACTCTGCTGCCGGTGACAACTGTTATCTCCTCAAGTTTTATTGGGCGAACAGTCGGCAATCCCATAACAGCTTCAGCGATTGCCTGCAGATCAGCGTCAGAAACCCGTTTGCCTTTGTCTCCCAGAGTCTTCACGCGCAGAAAGATTTCTTTCAGCTGTTCGCTGTTGGGTTCCAGTCCCATCTCGTTCAGAGACGCCTTGATTCCATGCGAACCAGAGTGTTTACCTGAGGCTATTCGTCTGGTGCGCCCAATCAATTCGGGTGGGAATGGCTCATATGTTAGTGGATTAGCTAGTATTCCGTGGGTGTGCATGCCGGACTCGTGGACAAATGCGTTCTCGCCTACGATTGCCTTGTTGGGTTGAAGAGGAAACTCGGTTATTCGCGAAACCAGACGGGATGTCTCATACAGCAACTCCGCTTTTATTGTCAAGTTCACGTTGTAGTTTGTCTTGAGGGCGACAACCACCTCTTCTAGAGAGGCGTTTCCAGCTCTCTCCCCTAACCCGTTTACGGTTACGTGGGCTTGATCGGCGCCGCATTTTAGAGCAATTATGGAATTTGCAACGGCTAAACCGAAGTCGTCGTGGCAGTGGACGCTCAGAGGCACTTTTCCAAGTCTTTTTTTCAGTTCGGAATAAAGCTCGCTGGTTCTTTCAGGTACCAGAACTCCCACAGTGTCGCATGGGCACAGCCTATCCGCGCCCGCATCAACTCCTGCCTTGAACATTCGGGTGAGAAAATCGAGGTCGCTTCTGGTGGCGTCCTCGGCTGAAAGCTCAACTTTGAGTCCATGATCCTTGGCGTATTGGGTGGTGTCCGCTGTGATTTCCAGGATTTCTTCTCTGGTCTTCATCAATTTATATTTTAGATGTAAATCTGAGGTGGGAATAACCAGATGCACTCCCACGGCGCCGGTCTTCAGCACGGCATCTATATCGCTTATCACTCCCCTAGCCATACTGTAGACGTCTGCCTCTAGTCCCGCATCTGCAATGAGCCTTATTGCCTCTAGTTCACCCTCAGACGCAGCGGCAAAACCAGCCTCTATGGCGTTGACTCCAAGCTTGTCTAGGCTTTTGGCAATTCTAAGCTTTTTTTCCGGGGTTAAAGAAACTCCGGGAGTCTGTTCGCCGTCTCTGAGGGTTGTGTCAAAAATCTTTATCTCTTTGGGGAAGCTAGCGGATAAAGCGATCCCCCATTTTCTGTCCCTCGGATACCCAATGATCCCTCATGATTCACTCCTCGTTTCATCACAACAACTTAAGACTTAATATAAAAGTTTTACTATGTATGGTTCTGTTTCTCTATTAACTCGGGTGTTCATTTATGTCTGAAAGAAAGCCTAAAATCTTCTGGGAAATTCACAGCGGTCTTCCAAGAGGAGGACCAGGCGATAACGCGTCAACACGTAGAGCCTACATGATGCTTGAAGACCTGCCGGAAAATCCGCGGATACTCGACATTGGTTGCGGTCCGGGCATGCAGACAATCGAGTTGGCTAAATTGTCCGGTGGACAGATAGACGCTTTGGATAATCATGAGCCGTTTTTGGATGATTTGAGTAAAAGAGCCAAAAAAGAGGGAGTGACTGATAGAATTAGACCAGTTAAGGGTGACATGTTCAATCTAAACTACGATGATAGCAGCTTTGACCTAATCTGGTCTGAGGGCGCAATCTTTGTTATCGGGTTTGAAAAAGGCTTGCGCGAATGGAGACGTCTGTTGACAGATAAAGGATATTTGGTTGTCTCGGAAATGTCTTGGTTACGGTCTAATGTTCCCGAAGAAGCAGCTGAATTCATGAAGCAGGCATATCTTGGATATCCAGAAATTAAAACATTAGAAGAGAATCTAGAGATTGCACAAAACAATGGATATCGAGTAATCGGCTTTTTTGTTTTGCCCTCAAAGAGTTGGTGGGACAACTATTACACTCCGATAGAGGCAAAACTTCCAACTATTAAGACTAAATACAAAGATGACAACGAGGCTTTGCAGTTTATAGCCTTTGAAGAGGCAGAGATTGAGATGTTCCGCAAATATTCAGATTATTACGGTTACGTCTTCTACATCCTGCAAGTCGAATAATGTGAATATCATCCATCATAGTTTGTTGCTAAACTTGAAGACTACTATTTCTGCTGCATTTTTCCATCTTCTTTGGGTCAAAAGACTTAACAGAACCACCTATTCTTATTCAGTTATAGAGGGATAGAAGTTGAGAAGCGATGCAGTGAAAGTTGGGGTTGAGAGGGCTCCTCACCGTGCCCTGCTAAAGGCTCTTGGAATCTCGGACAGCGACTTATCTAAACCATTCATTGGAGTGGTAAACAGTTACACAAACGTGGTTCCCGGCCACGCTCATCTGAATCAGGTGGCTGAGGCAGTGAAAGCTGGCGTAGTTAGCGCCGGTGGTGTTCCATTCGAATTCAACACCATAGGCATCTGCGACGGAATCGCCATGGGTCACAGCGGAATGAGGTATTCTCTGCCCTCTCGGGAGCTGATCGCCGATTCGGTTGAGGTTATGGTTCAGGCTCACAGATTCGACGGAATAGTTCTGATAACCGCCTGCGACAAGATAACTCCGGGCATGTTGATGGCAGCGGCTAGACTCAACATCCCCGCCATAATGGTAACGGGGGGTCCCATGCTTTCAGGCGTCTACAAGGGAAAGAAGGTGGGAACAGACTCGATGTTCGAGGCGATAGGTAAAGTTGCGGCGGGCAAAATGAGTGAAGAAGAGTTGAAGGCGCTTGAAGATGTTGCTTGTCCCGGCTGCGGGTCCTGCAACGGCATGTTCACAGCAAACACTATGGCATGCGTAACCGAGGCGCTAGGAATGTCGCTGCCCGGCTGTGCCACTCCACCTGCTGTCTGCGCTGAGAGATTAAGATTTGCCAAGGCAACAGGAGAAAGAATCCTTGGGTTAGTGAAGGAGGATTTGAAACCGCGGGACATACTTTCTTCTGACTCTTTCGAGAACGCTGTTATGGTGGATATGGCTCTAGGCGGCTCAACCAACACGGTGCTGCATGTTTCCGCTATAGCAAACGAAGCAGAAGTTGATCTGCCTCTGTCAACATTCGACAAGTTAAGTAGACGAGTTCCCCATCTCTGCAGCATGATTCCAAGTGGACCCTACGACATGCAAGACTTAGATGAGGCAGGAGGAATCCCCGCAGTTATGAAAGAACTCAAGAAGGCACTTCATCTGAACGCAGTCACAGTAACAGGAAAAACCGTCAAAGAAAACATTGCATCAGCAGTTGTTCTCAACCCTGAAGTGATTCGCTCAATAGATAACCCTGTTCATAAGGAAGGCGGAATAGCTGTTTTGACAGGAAACTTGGCGCCTGATGGAGCAGTGGTAAAGGCTGCGGGCATATCAGCAAACATTATGGTTCATCAGGGTCCTGCCAAAACCTTCGACTCTGAAGAGGATGCCATGAAAGCTATACTGAACAAAAAAATTCAGAAAGGAGACATCGTGGTTATCCGCTATGAAGGACCTAAAGGGGGACCGGGTATGCGGGAGATGCTTTCTCCAACAGCCACCATAGCTGGGATGGGTTTAAGCGAATCCGTTGCCCTGATTACTGACGGAAGGTTTTCTGGAGCCACCAGAGGACCATGCATAGGACATGTGTGCCCTGAGGCTGCGGTCGGCGGACCCATAGGTCTATTGAAGGACGGCGACATTATAGAGATTGATGTTCCGAAAAGAAAACTGAACGTGAAACTGAGCGTTGAAGAACTGGCTAAACGGTCGAAGTCTTGGACTGCAAAAGAACCGAACGTTAAAACGGGCTATTTGGTGCGCTATTCTAAGTTTGTTCAAGCTGCAAATAAGGGAAGTGTGCTAGAGAAAGCCTGAGTGCCAACTTGTGAATTCTTTCCTGTAGTGAACAGTGCTGATTTACTCAATTACAGAGTGGTACCATTTGAGGATGTATTCGGGTAGAATAAGACCTTTCAACCTCAGCCTTGCCGTCAGCATGATGGGCAGGCAACTCAGCACATAGGCTGCTCGCATGTAAAATCTTCTCGGCTTTCTAAGTTCAACGTTTTCCTCCAGGATAATGCTCAGATCAGAATTTTTCTCCAGAGCTGTGCCTTCACGTCCAATAATGGAGAGAACTGTTCCTCCCAAGCTCCTAAACCTGTTAGCCCAACCAATAACCGGTTTGGTTTTGCCGGAATAAGATATTAGAATCTCAAGGTCTCCAGCCCTAGGATGGGGAGTGTTGACGCCCCGTGCAACATAGACGTCGTCTCCCAGAGATTTTTTGATGTGAAACAGCCGCACGGCGGTCATTTTAGCCACCTCCTCGGCAGTTCCTCTTCCCCCCAAGAAAACGCTACTGCGTCTTTCAAGAAAATCTAGGGACGTTTTGATGGATTCAGAATCAACTGCCTTCTCGGTAAGCTTTCTCAAAATTGGCGCTTCCTCATTTAGCATCTCAAGAACCTTCTCTACAGAACCGCCCTCGGATATCGCCTCGGTAATCATCTGTAGCAGAAACAAGCTTCCAAGCTCAAACATGTCTCCCATTATTCCTGTTTCGCTGTAAGCATTGGATGGCAGTTGCTGTTTTTCCCGCCCCTCAACCTTGACGACGTCACCATGCCTCTTAACGATTTTCGCGATTGAAGAGCTGGGGTTAGAAGTTATCAATCCCATAGAAAATTTTTCGCTGCCAGTCTCTTCCACATATTTTTCCAGATCTTCAACAAGATTTCTCGGGTCATCAGATTCTCCGCTACCAGAATTGACAAGAAGAACAATTTTGCTGTGTCTCTTTTCAAGTTGTGAAGCGGCGTCGTACATTCCTCTTCCCGGAAACCCAACATCCTCTCGGGTGACGATTACCTTGGGCTCCTTCATCATGGCTATTTGGCTCATCGCGATGTTCAAGGAATGAAGTGATCTTCCCGATCCGCCACAAACTATGCAATCAGCGGCTTTCAATTTTTCATACAAATGAAACACGTCTTTCTCTTTCATCTTTAGAAGGTTGTCGCTGATTCGCTCGATATATTCTACTCCAGAAATTATCCTTTTAATTTTCTCCACCTTCTCTCGATAATTGAATGATCATGTTATGCAGCCGCGCTAACACATCTAGCACCCTAACGCATGTTCTCTGAATCCGAAGCTAGGAACTCGAGAGAAGGATAACGTTCATCAGCTAATAACCTTTATCCATGAAGCAACTGGTCTGTCTGAAACCAGAAAATTCTGGCATCCCAAACTGGAAAACGCTGGTGATCAAAATTTTTGCTGTTTAAAAAATGTGGAAAGTAAAAAGGTTGAAAATGTACGTTCACGTAAACGTCTAGTAACTGAAACTACGGGCTCGTCTTCTTTTTGCCCAACAATCTCGGCAATAGATTGGTCTGCTGGGATCAGGTTTGAATGGGACTTGACATTCTTTGCCGCACTCAGAGCAGACTGCATTATGCATTTCGCGAGGTTCTCTATCAGACATGCAACTTGCACCTCCAATTATCACACAGAACTAGCATTCTATACGAAATCTAATCCTTCAGTCCCAATCAAACAACGTCATATTTAAGTTATACGTCCACAAAGCGAGGCTGATTTGCGTAATGAATTTGGATTAACAGGGTAAACCTTAAGCTTCTCAATCTGTCCGCTCCACCAGAATTCATTTTACATGATTTAGCGTCTCTTCTGTGATCTGCGGTTGTTTATTTTATGGTGAAACCTCTTTGGGAGCTGCAACAGTAGCTTCTGTTACTGGTTTTCCGTCTTTGTATGAGCACTGGATTCCAAATTTTCTGATGGCTTCTATGCATAGGGCTGGATCGCATAGGGATGTGCTGAGATATTTTTCTCCTCCGTCAGGAGCTATTGCCACAATCACTCCTCCATCGATCTCTCTTGCCTTTTTTCTGGCGATGTGAAAGATAGCCCCTGAGCTCGGTCCCACGAATAGACCCTCCTGAAGAGCCAAAAGCCTCGCTGACTCCTCAGCGTCGTTTGGAGAAGCCGTGTAGATTTCGTCTACCCGCTCAGGTTTCCATATGGCCGGAACATACTGGGTTGCCAGATTCTTTAGTCCTTGAATTGCTGTGCCGGCTTCCGGTTGGACGGCAATAACTTGAATGTCAGGGTTAAGTTCTTTCAGCCTCTTTGACACTCCCATCAGTGTGCCGCTGGTGCCTAAGCCCGCCACAAAATGTGTAATTTTGCCTTTCGTGTCTCTCCATATCTCTTCAGCTGTGGTTTCATAGTGGGCGAGAACGTTGGCTTGGTTTGCGAACTGGTTTGGTATAAAGTATTTGTTTGGGTTCTGGTCTGCAATCTCGTGGGCTAGGTCTTCGGCTCCGTCCATTCCCTTTGAGCCGTCGCTGAGGATGACTTTGGCGCCTAAGGCTAGCAGTATCTGGCGTCTCTCTCTTGTCATGGTGTCGGGCATCACGAGGTCGAGGTCGTATCCTTTTACGCGGCAAACCAAGGCGAGTCCGATGCCGGTGTTTCCGCTGGTTGGCTCTATGACCGTCATTCCCTTCCTTAGTTCTCCGTTCTTTTCTGCGTTTTCTATCATGTACTTGGTTACTCGGTCTTTGACTGAACCGCCTGGATTGAATTTTTCGAGTTTTAGGAACAGTTCAAGGTTTGGGTTTGGATTCAGGTGGTTTATTTGCACCATCGGCGTGTTTCCGATAAGGTCGAGGATGTTATCTACAATCATTTGGTTCATCGGCTACTCCTTTATCGATTTTATAACACTGTTATAAAGATTTTGTGGTTTCAGAACACTTCAAAATCACTAAAATAGAGAGAAGCCAAAAACAAAAATTAGTAAAAAAGCACATATACCACAATTTCTTCGCTCCTTTCAGTCAACTAACAAAATTTTTCACAGTGGTTTAATATCTGCTCGCAAAAACGGGAACAAAAAACTGTTTTACATAACATTCTAATACTGCTAAGCAACCTCATTACGAGGTCAACATGTGCTGTGCATCTTCAGACGATTACTTAGCTGACCTTGTCGGGACGATTCCATTTGAGCAAGTTCAGGCAATGGTTGAGGCAGAATTTGATGTGGAAGAAGGCTTTGTTGACCATAACATCCCCACCTTCCATATAAGATATCGGGAGGAATCGAAGGAAGCCTTCCTGAGGCTTATGGAACGTCTGGAATCTCTGAAACTTGTTCCAATTCTAAGACAGAGAGAAGAAAAAGTTGTTCTCCGAATCTTGCCTAAACCACACACCAAACCCAACCGAAACACAATAAACATCGCACTGTTTTTTATAACACTGGGAACAGTGTTCATCTCCGGATACTTTTACTCTCTGAACGTTTTAGACGCATTACTGTTCACCGGTGCAATTATGGCTATATTGGGTACCCACGAGATGGGACACAAGCTACTGGCAGACAAACATGAGGTTGAAGCCACTTACCCCTATTTCATTCCAGGTATCCCATTTCCTTATGGTATTGGCACTTTCGGAGCCCTTATCAAACAGAAAGCTCTACCACCAAACAAGGACGCCCTCTTCGACATAGGCTTCACAGGACCAATAACAGGTTTCATAATATCTATCATAGTCATGATAATAGGGATGCAGCTACCATTCCAAGTTGTACAAGATCCAACCGTAATAGGCGTACAATTAGGCGAGTTGTATCCTTTGTTGTATCGCTTCATAGTTTGGACGTTCCCGCCCAGTGCTCCAACAGGCGTTACGTTAACACCAAATTCTCTTGTGTTTGCTGGTTGGGTTGGCATGGTTGTGACTATGCTTAATCTGGTTCCCTCAGGCATGTTTGATGGCGGTCACGTGGCTCGAAGTGTAATGGGAAGTAAGGCACACAAAATTCTTTCGTACCTAGGAATCGCTTTGTTGGCTGTCATCGGATGGTGGCCAATGGCTATCTTAGCCCTCTTATTCTCTGCGGCTCAACATCCAGGTCCCCTAGACGATGTTTCCGAACTTACAAATAGCAGAAAATTGGGTGCCCTAGTACTTGTTGCCGTATTCATTCTTTCAGTGGTTCCCATGTGACACCCTTTTAGGCATCAATCTACAACAGACAACGAACAGAATTGCCTACAGACAAGCTAATGTCACCCGTTGATTTAATCGATCTTTTGAGCAACTTTTTCGGCGAAAAGCCTTAATCCTCTCAGGTCGGGAAGATCACCGAAAAACAGCATAAAATGTGTCACCCCCAGATTCAAGTATTGTTGTAGTTGTTTTAGGAAATCTTCAGGAGTACCCACAAAGCTTGCTTGCATAAAATCTTCCAGAGAAACATCTTTAGGAATCAACTGCAGAATTCTCTTCTTCAACTCTTTTTTGTCTTCTCCAATGAATATCTGCCCCGCAGGCCAGCATGACTTCTCGATTTCATTGAAGTTTCTGCCTCCAGCGTCACAGTGCTTTTTCAGAACTTTCAGTTTACGTTTATAGTCTTCTACTGAAGGAAGGTAGCCCCAGTCGTACCTGTCTGCGTGTCGGGCGGTTACTTTCAAAGTCAGTTTTTCTCCCCCACCGCCTATGGTTATGGGAGGATAAGGCTTTTGCACAGGCTTTGGCTCACAAGCGGCATCCCGTATGGTATAATGTTTCCCGTTGTAGCTTGCCTTCTCCTCTGTCCACAGCCTCTTTATAATTTCAACAGCCTCCTCTAAACGCTCTATTCTATCTTTTGATGAGGGAAAAGGGAAGCCGTAGGCGTTGTGCTCGTTCTTCTGGACTCCTGCTCCAATGCCTAGCTCCAGCCTTCCGTTTGATATGTTGTCTACGGTTGCAGCCATTTTGGCGAGCAATGCGGGGTTCCTGAATGAGTTGCATGTTACCATGGTTCCCAATCTTATCTTTTCGGTTACGGATGAGAGGGCTGAAAGGGTTGTCCAGCACTCCAGAATCGGCATTTTGTTTAGCATCAGATGATCGTCCAGCAAAACCGAGTGGTATCCTAGTTGCTCACATTCTAGGACAACATCTTTGAGTCGCTTAAACAATGATGTTTTTTGTTTTCTGAAAGCGTAAAAAGGAAGAAAAACGCCGAACTTGAGTTTATCCAATGTGCCAAATCTCCTTTTGCGTGAACCTTTCTCTGTGGTTTTTACTGAAATGGTTTGGCTACAAAACTAATATAGTTAATCATCTTCTCCTAGTACATCATAGTTTTGGTTGTGTGGATTCATGAAACTTTGGCCAGAAAAGAAATGGAAAAAGATCGTGTTAATTGCCATTATTGCGTTTGTCATAGTTGTTGCCAGTCTTTTAGGGTTCATTTTCTTCAAAATAAACACTAATTACGTCAGCAAAATCGATGTTTTGAATGAGGGCGGCTCCGAAACTGCTTTGATTATTTATCATCCGGGTTTATCGTCGTTCATGGAGGATGTCTCTCATGCTTTTGCGGATGGGCTTGTGGAGAATGGGTGGAGAGTAGAGATTACAACTGCGAGTTCGCAGGCGCCAACAGATCTGTCGGATTATTCTCTTTTAGCGTTGGGATCTCCAGTATATGCAGATAGCCCAAGCCCAACCATCAAACGGCATCTTGAAAGAATAGGTGACCTCAACGGGATAGACACTGTGCTACTGGTCACGTCGGGGGGCAGTGAAGGAGGCGCCGAGGCGTCGATGCAGCAAACCGTTGAAGAGCATAATGGAGTCGTCAAAGAGGTTCTGTCCTTGTTCAATAGCATTCCGAATGAGGGAGATGGCGACCCGTTAGATATTGCTGAGCAAGCTGGACGAGAAATCTTCCCTTGAAAAAGCAAACTGTTCCATGGGCAATTACGTCTCTTCGTTTAGTTGCCTTACCCTTTCTTATCTATTCCTTTAACCAGCAAATCCATGTTGCAGCGTATGCTCTGTTTCTTTTTGCCATGTTCACCGATTTTCTGGACGGTTACGTCGCCAAAAAGCTTGAAGCAACCTCAAGGCTCGGCTCCTACTTTGATGTAACTGCCGACTTTCTATTAGTATCTGGTATGTTCATAACTTTCGTTCTTGAAGAGTTTTATCCACCTTGGATTCTTCTTCTCATAGTCTTTGTTTTTGTGCAATTCATGCTGACAAGTCTCTACTCGAAACGGACGGTCTATGATCCTGTTGGTAAATATTACGGCAGTCTGATGTATGGGGGAATAGGGTTGACTCTGCTTTTTCCAGAGCGACTGGTTTACAGCATTGTCACTATCGGAATCGTGGTTTCCACCATAGTGTCCCTTGTCAGTCGCTTAGCATACTTTTTGCTTGCAAAAAACCACCCATAGAACTATAGTTATCACAAAAACAAGAAGTTCCAGACGGGCTTTAGGCTCTACAGGACGGCGACGTATACTTTCTTCTTGTCCAACTTGTTTTCGTGCCAATCAGAATTGACTTCAACCCGCTCCCCGTGAACATGGACTGCTTTGGCTCTTACAAGCTCCTTCATCTCATTCATGTAGGGTTTCAGCAATTCTATATCCTTCTGGTCCAGTTCCGCAACGTGAACTGCCTCAACTATGTCGGTGGGCGAGAACCCCCGCTCTTTTCTGAGCGCTTGAACTCGGCGCGCTAGGTCCCGCATAAGGCCTTCCCCCTCAAGTGCATCGTCACGAATCTTGTCAAGCAAAACGTGTAGTTCACCCTCAGAAGCCACCACCCATCTCTCAGAATCAACCTCGGGAAGCTCATCCGCATATTCAGCAGTCTTTATGTTGGCGAGTTCAAGAAACAGGGTTTCCAGTTTCTTTATGGCTTTCTGAGTGTTTTTGGGTGCAGCCACTATGGCTTTTGCTAGAGGCCATCGCCGTTTCAGTTGAGCGGTCTGTCGTGCAGAGTATACGATGGGAAGGGTCTGCAGTAATATCTCGAATTCTTCTTCTAATGTGGCATCTTCCAAGCCTTTGTCTGGTGTTGGCCAGTTGTCCAGATTCACTGTTTCTGGAAGTGAGTCGTCCAGTTTCTTGTAGACTGACTGGTATAGTGCTTCGCTTAGGAATGGTGTGGTGGGGTTAGAGAGTAGAACCAAAGTTTTGAGGACGTGCCAGAGGGTTGAGTAGACTGCTAGTCTGCGGTTCAGTGTTTCTGGTTCGTCGCTCCAAAGGTCTTTTCTAATCATGGGGACATACTCGCGGCTCAGAATGTTGACGGTGAAGTCCTCAAGTTTGGATAACGCGAAATTGAATTCGCATTCCTCTGCTTTTTCGGTGAATTCCCTCACTAGGCCTTGCAGTTTTGATAGCAGCCACCTGTCGGAGGCGGTCAAGGCATTCTCTTTGGTTGCCCATTGGAGCGTGTGCTTTTTGGGGTTGAATTTGTCGTATTCGGCGTTTTGCATGAAGAAGTTGTGGAGGTGATAGAGGGTGCTGAGGACTTGGTATGGGCGTCCCTTCAGTTCTTGGGGGTCAAAGTTCATGGAGTCGATGGGGGAGCATTTCCAGAGGAAGTAGAATCGGGTGATGTCCGCTGACCGTTCTTTGAGCAGCTTGTTGATTTCAAGCACGTTTCCGAGGCTTTTGCTCATTTTTCTGCCTTTTGCGTCCAAAACAAAGCCCTGAAACAGAAACTCTTGGTAGGGTGCTTCCGGTTTGCCCGTTAATATGACATGTTCTAGGAGAAGCGAGTTTGCCCAGCCTCGGGTCTGATCCACGGCTTCGGTTAAAAAGTTGGTTGGAACAAACTTGCTGAACTCTTCGTCTGTGAATCTTGCGTATGGCGAGGCGCCGCTGTTGTGCCAGACATCCAAAACGAAATGTTCTCTAACCATTCTGTCGCCGCACTTTTCGCACTTCAGTATCACCTGGTCTATCCACGGTTTGTGAAGCTCGAAGTCTTTGCTTGGCAGTTCTATGGCTTTCTCTATTAGCTCCTGTTTGCTTGCTATCAGGGTTTTTTCTCCGCATTTTTCGCAGACCCAGATGGGCAATGGTGAACCCCATATTCTGTCTCTGGAGATGCACCATCGTTTTCCTTCTTTGAGGAAGGCGAGGAACCTGTTTTTTGGGCTGTCGAAGAAGTATTTTACTTTTTGTGCGGCTTCCATGACTTTGTCGTTTATTTTGTCTGTCCACATGAAGTATTCTCTGCGTGCCATCCACACCAGCTTGTGGTGGGATCTCCAGCAGGTCGGGTACTCGTGCTTGACGGTTTTCAGTTTAAGCAGCAGTCCTCTGTTTTGGAGTTCGTCGGTGACCATGCTGTCTGTTTTTCTGACGAAGTAGCCTGCGAATTTGCCTGCCTCTTCCGTGAAGTTTGCCTGTTCGTCGAAGGGTGCGAACATGGGCAGCTTGCGTTTTTGTGCGGCTGAGAAGTCGTCTTCTCCGTTTGCTGGGGAAAGGTGGACTATGCCTGTGGCTGTGGAGACGTCCACGAAGTCCTCGTCTACTACGGTGTGTATTAGTGGATGTTGGTCCAGTTCTTGCTGTTTGGGGATAAGGTCCTTGAATGGGTACTCGTATTTTGTGCCCACCAAGGTCTTTCCTTTAATGACTTTGAGGATTTCGTAGTCTTCTATTTCCAGTTCTTCCATTATGGGTTCGACGCGTGTCTTAGCCAGAATCCAAACTTCGTCTCCGACTTTGACTCGTGCGTATTCCTCTTTGGGGTTGACTCCTATTATCATGTCTGTGACTAGGGTGAAGGGCATGGTGGTCCAGATGATGAAGTATTCGTTTGTGGTGTCGCTTACTCTGAACTTGAAGTGGATGGAGGGGTCTTCAACTTCCTTGTATCCGAGTCCCACTTCCGCGTTGCTGAGTGAGGTTTGGCAGTGGGGGCAGTAGGCGACAACGTAGTAGCCTTCGCCTAGGAGGTTCTGTTCCCATGCACGTTTGAGGTATTGCCACTCCCTCTCGATGTACCTGTCCTGATGGGTGTAGTAGGCTTTGTCTTGGTCTATGAACATGCCCAGCATGGTGTCTGCTTCAACCCAGAGACGGTGGTACTTCATGATGCTTTTTTTGCATTCTTCGACGAAGCGTTCTTCGCCTACCCGCTCTATCAGTTCCTTCTTGTTTTTTGCGCCCAGAGTCTTCTCCACTTCCAGCTCTACGGGTAAGCCTTGGGTGTCC
>Ga0307434_1000828_pt1 | contig 18748 bp, 18 predicted proteins | sample SalMarWE160220MG_FD_202156 | JGI IMG/M metagenome (GOLD analysis project Ga0307434, IMG submission 202156) | Salt marsh sediment microbial communities from the Plum Island Ecosystem LTER, Massachusetts, United States - WE1603-220 | ecosystem: Environmental > Aquatic > Marine > Intertidal zone >... | reverse complement strand
ACAATATAGTTGGAAGTCAGAACGGAGTATTTCTTGATGGACAGAGCTCTCAGAATATAATATCATCAAATAATGTACTTGAGAATGTCATTGACCTTAACAATGCAAACGGACTGCCAACAAACATCAACGCAAATCAGTATGTAGACAACAGCTGTCAGACAAGTAATCCAAGTGGTCTGTGTATAGGAAGGTAATTTAATCCACGAACCAAAGTCAATCTCTCACCTCCCCCCCCCTTTTTGACCGTCATAACTGACTACTTTTCACAAAATCTTTATGTCTGTCATGATTTCAAAGGTTTTCAATTCTTGTTAATGTACCTGATGAACCGTCCATCATGGAGTAATTTATGATCGTTAGTTGTTGCTTGTTCGATGATTTGAGCGTAAGCGAGGCTCAGTACCAAAGCTACCAAACCTTTTTTCCGATTACATCACAAACTACTTACTAATTATCTATATCCATTTTTGAATACATCCACTCCAAATAGATTAAGATGTATATAGATAGCTTGTTTCTGCAAATTCTTATGCTGATCTTGGGTAAGAATACACCTGTTCATTTTCATCATCCATGAAGGGGAAGCTATGAATTACAACAATCGCCCGTGGATAAACGTTATGTTATGAAAAGTTACAGTCCATCTGTGAAATGTTAAACTCGTTGTACCTGGAGAAGGACAATAAGAAAAACTTTAAGGTATCGAGTATCTTCAATATTCCCGTGTCATATTCTAATTGATAGTAGGAAGTAAATTGGTGTGGACGAGCATATTAAGAGGGCCCAAAAATGAGACTGGCGAAGGCTTGTTTATACAGATAAGAGATGCTGCCTAGCCAATTACTCAGGGTTAGAACAAGAAAGGGAGAGATAATTCCCCTCTTTAGTGGCGGAGAGGATAAGTCTAGACATTTGAAACTTGCGAAAATAATTATTAATGAATTCGAGGAATCAGCTTCAAAGAGGGAAAAGAAAAAGTCATTAAACGAAAGGATATCATTGGTGGAAAGTAACTTCGACGACTATAGACTTGTAAGAGGACTATCAACCTTACTTGAAAGAAGATGTCAGTTCAATACAAACATGCACCAACGAGGTGAGAATCTAGCAAGCCCTGTTGACATTCGGAGGCTCTTATGGGAGGAATCGTCAAGCCGTGGCTTTGCGCTTACTGAATCTCGCCGTCATGAGATACTAAATGCCATCGCCTCAAGGATCAAGGTTTCACCGACTTCTCTAATGCAATCAATATGGAATGACCTTGATGAAAACAAGATCCTGGAATTCTTCGATTCTGTCAGTGCTGAAGAATTACTAGGATGGTATGATCTAGCGCAATTGCAGACTTTGCTTTTCTCTTGCACCAAGCTAGAGTTCAGCGTAAGAGGAGGGGCAGACTGGAAGAATGTCCTTAGAAAAGTAAAACGTCTAGGCCTAATGTACAATTTGAAGCAGCAGATGACTGCGGGAGAGAGCTCAGATGCCGAAAATGTTCATATCATAAACAGTAGTGAGGGCATAATTCATGCCAATATGAAAGATAAAAACGATCATGACAGCAAATTGGTGTGTTCAATTGATGGACCAGTCAGTCTATTCAAATTGACCGACAGATATGGAACATCCATAGCGAAACTTATTCCGTTCATCATTTCATCATCTTGGTGGTACATGAGCGCGTTTGTAGTTAGAAAGACAATATCTGGCAAGAAGATTTATGAGTTTAGAGCATCGTCTGCAGATTTTCAGCAACGAAGATTGATGGAACCATCTCGCAATTACCAGAATAATAGCATCAATAGTCGGCTAACTTCTTTGTACTTTGATAGTTCTCTAGAAGAAAAGTTTGCGATTAAGTTCGAACACCTTGCTAACAGATGGAAAATAAAAAGAGAACCTGATCCCCTAATCGCAGGCAATGGAGTTGCATTTATTCCTGATTTTGTATTTGAAAAGTATGGTCGAAAGGTCTATTTAGAGATTGTAGGATTTTGGACAAAAGAGTACCTGGAGAAAAAATTCCAGAAAGTTAGTTATATTCTCCGTAACAGTGACGTCGATCTTTTCGTTGCGGTTGACGAAGAGCTTTCATGTTCCAAGCTTTTTAACCCACTCATTCGTGACCTGTCGAATAACAAGATCATATTTTTTAGGAATACTTCAGTTCCAGTGAAGAAGTTACAGGAGCATTTAAAATCAATTGACAAGCTGCAAATTGAATCAAAGATGTTGGATTCAGACCTAAAAATAAAACTTGACGACAGAAAAATTGCTATTTCTATTGAGGAAATTTCGGAAAAATATAAAGTCCCAATTGAAATTGCTACTGCTCTTGCTACCAGAGATAATAACGCAAACTATTTGAAAATAGATTCTTGGTTTTTGTCCAAGTCAAAGGTAAATGAGTTGGCCGAGCTCTTGGTCAGCACAACGAAATTTACTGAGGCGTGTGGTATCTTATCTGAAAATTCTATCCCTGAGGTTTGTCACGCCGAACTTATTTCAATGTTAGGCTATGATGTAATTTGGCAGAGCATGGACACTGACGACGCTATGCTAGTAAAACGTAAATGAATTGTAGGCATGCTAGCACTGCAGAGGTGTAGATTGGGTAATTTAACTTAATAATATCTTTAGCAAGGTGGGATAGTCACAAGATCTTCAGCCATCAAATCTATATCACAATAATCTTCGGATGATCAATCGACGGGATGACTGGACATCTGCTAATTAGTCATCAACGACCAATGTTAATCAGCTGAACAGGGCAAAGATTAGAGAACGCTTTTGTCAAATTAATTATCCTCTAATTGGAAATCCGCCGAGCTAAACGACTCGCTATTTGGTTGACTTCGATGAGGTACGATTCCTCAATTCATCAACAGCTATCTCAAGTTTGTACTGTTTATTTTGTAACTCGACGATGCACCTAGCCAGGTGTTCATTCATGTCATGATAATGTATGGAACGATAGTGATTGAACAAATTATCGATTTCTGCCTGGCCACCGCCTTCAAAACCTTGATCACATAAAAGACATTTCATGCGAATCATATACACAGCGCTAAGCTTACTTATAAATTTTAATGCCTATCAGGCTCTGTAGATGATTTCTACATAGCCTGCCTATCATAAAGGTATACGTCAAGCCATAACATATCAAGGCGAAGGAGTGATGGATCTACTACCAGTAATATATCCGCATACTCGAAGGCTCTTCTAGCACATAAGGACGTTCAACTGCTAGCATGGTAATCCTAGTGATGTTTTAGCAGTAGAAAAAACATAAACGGATTCAGTAATTCATGACATGAATTCTGCGTCGAAAGATTTCTGCGACTCTCCCACAATATCCTCCTCCTTGTCAATACCCGGAGTACATGCCATTTCTTCCAAGGGAGAGGGAAGATTTTGGATCCCGCTTTCGAACACAGAATTTTGAAATTTGTTGAGGAATTTAAGTAGTATATCGAGGCATTAAAGAACCAGCGATCTAATACCTTTTTTTCGACTGTCACAATTAAAGGATTAAAATAGAGCGAAGTCTGTCGCGTCATCAACTCCCGCAACTGATTGTAATATAAGTAGTTCGTAAGTTTAAGCTTTCATAATGATACAATATTCTGCTCGTCGAGTCCTAGGACAGAAATCAAATCAATTGCAACTGGCAGTACAATAATACAGTTTGTCCTATTAAATCAGGCTGCAAAGTGCATACACTCGAACTCCTATCTGTAAAAACTTTGAGAAGTCCAATTTCTTTAAGCAGCGGGAGGCAAAGGAGTCACAGAAAGTCATCAGACTAACTTTGTGTTTGGTTTTTTAATCGTCTTAATATTTCCTTGTCAATCTCTTCATGCTTTATTATCTCACCTCGGCGGCCTGGAGTTTTCATTTGTTGTTGGTTTACTTGTCGTCTTTCCTCCAGAAGCTCATCAATACCAAAATAGTTGTCGATGCCATGTTGTCGCTTCTTCATCAATTCCTTCATGTATCTATTTCTAAAGTCATTCTCCTCTGCAAGGTTTTGAGCAGAATGATCAATATTGGCCGAGAAAGTTTCAACCGCAAGTCTTGACTTGTTCTCCATATTCCATTTGTGATATTAGTACATATAAGAATGTAATTAATCCACGCAGTGAGAATAGTACTAAGTCGTCGGTTTTGCTGTACCTTTGTAGATTTCACTAAGGCAAAATGGTATCCATAATTGAATGGCGCTTAACAGGACGAAGTTTGACATAATGTCGCCTCTTGATTTTATACTCTTCAGGCGGGGATTGGTACTATTATGAATGTCAATATGTTAATACCTGCTCCCGAAGAAAATCGCTAGTCTGTCTGTCTGTGTCGTCAGATAGAATTGGAAGCCAGTCGTCAGACAGAATTATATTATATTATAAAGTTAGCGTAGATAAGTACTAAAGCCAAATAACAATGGTTCTGAAAATAAGGTTGTAAAACCGGTTGCGCGAGATACACATGAAGGATAAAGACCGTTTCTCTTCACTATTCATAATCGTATTATTACTTGTATTCGCTATTGCAGGGTTAGGCCACTTCGATAACAGAGCTCTCGAAGTTCATGCCCAAAGATCGTCATCTTGTATTGATTCGCTAGGGGACTGTTCTCCCTCAGCGTCTGATGGTTCTTCCGCGGATGACAATGATGAAAGAGATAATAACGATGGTGATAATGACAACAACAAGCGGGATCAGAAAGATGACAAGAAAGCTGGAGACATTGAAGCAAAGATCCCCTCTACAGCAGGCATTCCGTTTCCGTAATATTTGCCATCTAATAGCCATCAGCGATTTAACAGCATGGCATCTTCTGGAATAACGCAATGAGCTTGACCAGATTAAACGTGCTACTATATTCGTTGGAAATATTGATTGTCCAATTCTAATGGCATCATTCGACACTGGTTCGGAACATCATACTGGATAAGATACTGCCTATTGTGAGAGCAAAGCTATCCAAAGAATAAAGAATAACCATCGTTGGATTAAGGAGATAGCGTCCGCATGACTGACTTGACTTATCTGATGCGTATGATTTAGAGTCACCTTATCTCTGACCGGAACCAGCTAGAGGTCTTGAAACACACCATTGAAGCCGGTAAGAGGAGAATTACAAGTTTGGTTAACAATAACCACTGATTATGGTCTCCAATTCAAATAGCAGAGTTTAGAAATGGAATTTTAGAAGAGGAAAAGGTTGACAGAAACGTGTTATATAAAATTGATAGAAACGAAAGGTGGCAGCTCAGTGAGTAGTCACAAACACAAGAAACCTTAAGTAAGCTTACTCTTCTTTATTAGAATTTAAGGAATACGGATATGAGTCATACAGAACCCACTCAGGAGGCATTAGCGCAAATTTTCACACAGAGACGTCAGGCAGTCAATAGCCTAGTTGAACAGTTGAAGGGCTTAGTAGGAAAGGAAGCATCAAGTGAAGTAATAATCTCTCTGTGCATAGCCCTTGCTGGAGAACTTAGCAACTTTTATCGGTTTTTTGAGCTGGAATCAAAAATGATAAATGCTCTGCAGAAAGAAATAGAAGTGTTGGCCATCGCTATTTATCAAGCAGAGAACAAGGACGAAGTAAGAAGGGTGATTGATACTATATCCAAGGATCTTTCTGGTGTTCTAAAGAGTTCAAGTATGGAAGAAACAACTAGTTAGCCTCTCATAAGCCTAAGATTTAGTACAATGTTTAGAGCCTAAAAAAGGTCTATCTGTAACTTTTTTTATGGAAATAAGATCTCGTTTTTTCTCCTAAATTGTCATATCTCACTTTTATATAGAATTCAAATCCAATACACTTATGGACCACATAATAAGTCACATGAAAGTTGAAACTGACAAGAATGGTGAGCTTTCGACTATGAATGCGCTACAAGTTAAAAGTTGCATCAATAGGAACACTGCTGCAATTATTGTTATCGGGGCGTGTGAAAATCACGGTGATCATATGCCATTTGGAGCGGATTTCATTTTTCCTACTGAATTACTTAAGAGAATCGTAGTTAAATTAAAGAACGTAATAATTCTTCCTTACATACCATATGGTCTAAGCTCACATCACACTGATTATCAAATGACTATCAGTCTTCAATCTGGAACCGTAGTGCGAATAATACAGGATATTTGTCAAAGTCTAATAAAGAATGGTGTTCAAAGGATTCTGATCATAAATGGTCATGATGGAAATATTGCACCAATAGAGATCGCATCAAGGCACGTTAAGAGTAGGTACCCGGGAGTAGTAATTGCCTGTCTGGAAGCATGGTGGACACTGGTTGGCCAATCTAGAAGCAATCTTTTCGACGTCTGGGACGGGTTGGGTCATGGCGGAGAGGCAGAGACTTCTGCCATGCTTGCTGTGAGACCGGACTTGGTGAGAATGAGTAACGCTCCAAAAGCTGTGATACCGAAGCTTCCTACAAAGGTGAGGATTTATTGGAAATTTAACGAACTGTCGAATACTGGCGCCACTGGAGCCCCAAGGAAAGCAACTGTCAAGAAAGGAAATGAAATTGTGGAGACACTTGAAGCTATTCTGGTTTCATTTCTAAATGATATGAATAAGAATAAGTGGAGATATGGCATATCTCATAAATAGTTCGTCTTTTTAACTTTACGCAGAACTTGCCTTGCCTCTCATATATGTGCGTATGTCATTACTGCCAATCAAATAGGAAGGCTCTCAAAATATTATAATTATTGGCATTAGCTGAACAATGCCAACGCTGAGACCAGCGGCGAACGTTACATCGTGCATCATCGCAGCGCAATAAAAAGAACATGTTTTACAAATGAAAGAATATTATACTGAACCTCTCGAAAATGTAAGCAATTCGGAAGCTAAAGATTATATATTTTACGACCGTCTATAAAATAAATAGTAAATTGTCATACCATCCTAAAGGAAGTGATTATGATACCTACGTCACAGACGCCAATCGAAGCATAGGGTTTTCAGAAGAATTACAACGCATTGAGTTTCTTCAGTTTAGGTACACAGACCTACTTGGAAAATTTCTGGCCAAATATGTGATGAGCGACTATGATGAGCTCTATGGATTCCTTAAGAAGGGTATAGGACTAGATGGCTCCTCAGTAAAAGGATTCACAGAAATAAACGAATCAGATCTAGTTCTGGTTCCTGACAGGCATACGTTGCGATTAAATCCATTTTTTACCAACTTTACCCTTGGTTCGGTTATTGCTGACGTTTACAAAGGCTTTGGATTCGGAAGACTATCCAAAGACCCAAGGTATGTCTCCGAAAACATGGAAGAATATCTAGCGGAGTCAAATTTGACATGTCAGATTGGGCCGGAGGTAGAATGCTTCGTGTTTGATGATATTTCTTTTCGGGATAATGTAGACGCACAGAGATATTCCAACGATAAGGATAGCGAATCAGTCACCTATTTACAACCTTCAACATTTAATATGATTATATCTGAAGAGCAATACGGCGTAGGAAAGTATCCGATTAATCGAAAAGGGGGCTATGATGCACCTCCGTTCCAAGACTCCCTAGTAGAGTTTAGGTTCGAAGTTGCCAACCTCTTAAAGAAGTATTATGGGATAAAGGTTACAAACTTGAACCACGAAGTGGCAAGCACGGGACAAATAGAGATCAATTTTATGCATAGCAAGCTCACTGACGCTGCGGATAATGTTCAGATCTACAAGGACGTTGTAAGGAATGTAGCTAAAGGACACAATAAAATTGCAAACTTCATGCCGAAACCCTTGTTCGATGAGACTGACCCTGCAGGTGCTAAAGCGGATAATGGTTCAGGAATGCATGTGAGCGTAAGTCTATGGGAAAAATCTTCATCCTCCGGATCTTCCAACCACTCCTCTAGCAAGACCTTATCAAGCCAAAATATTTTCTTTGATGGAGAGGATCCATATGCTAACATCAGCCAGTCAGGCAGATATTTTATTGGAGGCGTCCTGGATCACTCTAGATCTCTTGTCGCTATAACGTCCCCTACCGTCAATTCGTATTACCGAATGGTTCCGGGGTTTGAAGCGCCAGTTTACATTGCCTGGTCTAGAGGGAATCGGTCAGCGATAGTGAGAATACCTATTAACGACAAACTTAGCAGAGATTCAAAACGGATGGAGTTTAGAGCACCGGATCCTTCTTGTAATCCGTATTTGGCATTCTCCGCTATAGTGGCTGCTGGTTTGGATGGCATGAAGAAAAAAATAGATCCTGGGGACCCTGTTGATGACAACATTTACAAGATGTCTGATTCACGAAGAAGTGACTTAGGGATCAAATCAGTTCCAGGGAGTCTTGAAGAATCCATTGCCTCACTAAAAAGTGATCACTTCTATTTGACTAATACATGTTTCAATGACGAATGCCTTGAAACCTATATCGACCTTAAGGAGGATGAAATTTCCTTGGTACAAGGGTTTGAGGGAAAAAGAGAATCGAAACTGCAGCAGTTCTATGTATACTATGATGTGTAAGGTATTCTTGTATGTGGATGACCTGGCATAGAATCTTACTTTTGATATCAGGGAAATAATTCCAAGATCGAAGCAGGATCGAATATTTGACTAGTATGTGTGTTGAAGTTATGTTTGCAATAAACATCGTATACCTTGTCCAACTGGTTTACACGCGGGGATGCTTGCACCGCACAGCTTCAAAGGTATTAAATCTTCGCCAGGATTGGGCAATGTGTATCAGTACTTCACGAAGTAACGTCTTGGTTTTCCTTCTAAAATCCATGAACAATGAACTTTTTCTTTCGTGCCATATTTCAACCGTTGTTTAGAAAAAGGCCTGTAAATGTGTGAGCTAACGATCCCATTTAATCTGCCTTGTTGTGCTTTGAAGCATGAAATATCGATTGTTTTGTATCCAATTTTGATAGTATCCCATTTTTTACAATCGGTATTCTCCGAACCCGTTTCACAGATGGAATAGTTGCATAGATCTCCTCATAGCGATGAATAAAATTGTGCGGGGCAACATTTTTGGGCGCCTTCTCTTCATACCAATCTACGTTTATGATATGTTTATTGGACATTTCTGTTAGCTGGTAAACGACTTGGTGGATTTCAGAGGGAAGCACGTGTAGGAGAACCTCGCAGGCAAGCACCAAGTCATATCTCTGATTGGAGAAATTAGTAGAATTCAGTGATTGTATATCCGATACCGCAAATTCCAAACGAGCATCTCTGATGCTTTCATTGCTGTCAACAGTTGCCACACCTTCTCCTTCTAAATAGGGGTAATTAACGAACTGCTTAGCGTTTCTAATTTGGTCAGGAGACATATCAACTGCACGATATTTTTTTATTGATTTTCCGAAGTTTACAAGAAGCAATCGAGTGATTCGACCGAATCCGCAGCCCACCTCTAGAATGGACATTTCTTTGGGGTTGGCGTCAGAATTTGAAGTAAATATGTTACTTGTTAAGTATTCAATCAGTAAGCGCTCTTGTAATTCAAATTTGTTATTGTACCTAAAATTATTCTTGTAAACCTTTCCTTGCTCTAGCCAGTAATCCTTAGGGTTATATGAAGCTGAAGACATGTCGAAGCTAGCTGATAGCTACCGCAATACCATTTGGAAATTCAAAATCCATGCCAGCATTATCTAGATCCAACTTACCTACGTTATGCCTAATCGCAACTATAGAATTAGAAATAATCAAATGATGGGTCAAAATTGTCTTGCTCCAATTTAACCAGTCCAAATCGATATTTTATTGTACCCTTTTTAATACTCGACTTTTTTTCCGGTAATGTCCCTCTCCGACGGGGGTCCTTCACGCGCATTAGTGGTCCAAGCGTAAATTACTATATCGCTAGTGATATCTATATATACGATGATAGCCTATCGTAAACATGAGAACCCTAGAAATAATCGGGGAAGAAGGTACTGGAGACGGCTCCTCATTCAAACTTAGGGCAACTTCTGCTCTCATCATATCCGTTGTAGCTGATGCCCTAGATTATTTTGCAGCTCCTCTCTTTGGAATTCCAGTCTTGGGAGATATACCTGATGCAATAATTATTAGTCTACTATACAATATTACAAAAAGTAAGACGTCTACAGCTGTGAATATGATTGAATTCATTCCTTTTGTTGGAGATTACATCCCTGTATATACTCTATCAACGCTTATGTGGATCGCAAGGGCACTGAAAAGCAATAGGAAACAAATTAAAGTAGAAACTGAAATGATGTAGCAATTCCGACTCATACAATGTTAACTTAATTTTTGCATTAACGATTGGATGATAGATCCAAGGACATCTGCTAAGATTTATGATTCTATTTCAGATAGTTTAACCTAGTTTCTATTGCGTGATCAAGTCTAGCCTGCACATACTGCTCCATAATGGATTCAATCGAATCTCCATCCGTCGACCCGCTGGTTGACGCCTGAAGTTGTTGAATGCCTGGCTGAGTCGGCGGGACTGACGATGATGATGAGGATTCTAGTAAAGGACTGCTCGCGCTATTTTCGGCTTCGTCTTTTCCTCCATTTTGTACTGCTATAATGTTAATCGCATTTCCATCACCATGTAATTGGTTCACTACATTCTGACAAAGGATATTGGTTGAAAGAACACCGTTACCACAGACATTCCCTTGCGAAAGCGCTTGATTGTTCCTTTCTCCTCCGTCGCTCCCTCCGCCGTCAGGTCCTTCATTGTTGCCATCATCATTCCCAATATTGTCATTTCCATGACCCCCATCATCATTATCACTATTTCCTGGGCCGGTTACTTTAAATGATGAATCTTTAGTATTCGTATTGAAACCATCCTTGGAAACCTTCACCTCTACTTCGTACGTTCCGTATTCTGCGTCATCCGATATCTTTACATTGAAATTAGCCTTTCCATCTTCATCTGTCTTATCTTTGGCGGTGGTCGAATCGGTTTCTGGTGGATACACCGTAAGTTTGACATTAGCCCCAGAAGTTCCATCATTGGAATTGCCATCTTCTATTACAGTAACAGTGATCTTCTGTGTGTTTCCTCTTTCAATATCATCATCATCTACATTGACTTTAACACTTAGGTCCTTTTCTGCGTACACATTTTTAAAATTGTCAAATGATACTGAGCTCATGACTATAAATAGTGCAAGAGCAGTTATTGCTTTCCAGACACCTGTGATCTGAGATCTTTTGGTGTACACTGATCTATACATTTTTGTTTCTTACTCGTGCTATTGTCGATAGATTATAATAAAGAGTAAGCACAAACATTCAAGTCATTATTCATATATTTATTTAAAAGTGAACATACCAATACAATAATTGTATACAAATAATCCCGTGGTTTTGCCTGATATCTTCGAATAGTAGATAATTCTTCAAAGCAAGCTAGATTCATAGAATGAAAACCAGATTGTGTGAATAGGATCTTGCTCGATTCCTTTCCAAATGTGACAAAAGCTGCCCTTTTCAATTTCGAGCATGGAAATCGAAAATTCTATAACAGGAATAGGTGTTCGAACTTCAAATCGATGGATTTGTAGAGTTGAAGAGAAAGGATAACTAAAACCATGGAAATTAAATGACAAATGTCATTTTACTAATTAGCAACACTAGAGAGCGTTGAACCTATCGATAAGAAGGATCTTCCGCTCAAAGTGTACCGATCATAAATAGGAGTTATCCTCGCTCAGCGACAGAATAACTACTCTTGGAAACGTCTTTCTGCATTAAGACGGACCTCTCGTCGATGTAAAGTATAATGGAAATAGGAGGACAAGAGCTTTGTCACTTGTACCTAGCACGGCCGGGGTTACGACAGTAGACAGGACTCTACTAAGACTAAGTGACCAGCAATTTATAGTGTATTCATTTTAGTTTCCTTCCTATTGATTCAAGCCCCACCTATCTCTTACGCTGTCCTCTAATTTCGAAAAAAGGACACGGTCAAACACGAGTCCTATGGCGAATATGGTGATCATAGACGCGATTATTTGATCCATGAGTTGGAACTCTCTGCCCACCAGCAGAATATGACCTAACCCGACTGAGGCAGCGATCAATATTTCTGCGCCTATGAGTGCGTGCCATGCAAATGACCACGCTTGCTTTATTCCAACAATCAGCGACGGTGTAGCTGCAGGGATCATGACGTATCTGAATAGGGAAAAGCCTTTGGCACCCATATTTTTGGCGGCACGGATATAGATCGGTGATATGTTTCTTATCCCTCCATAGGTAGACATCATGACAGAAAAGACAGAACTCATAATCACGACGAAGAGGATTCCTGCGTCGTTGAGGCCGATTAATAGTATAGCAAATGGTACCCATGCCACGCTAGGAAATGATTGTAAGCCGACCGCAAAAGAGCTCATAGTTTTGCCAAAGCCAGGGAATTTTACCATAGCCAATCCAACTGAAACCCCGATGATGATTGACAAGGTAAAACCAATAACAAGACGGTAAATGGTTACTGCGATACTCACGATCAAGGTCAAATTTTTAACCAGATCAAAAAAAGATCCTGCAACCATAGCCGGAGATGGCAACGACACTTCGGGCCATATCCCGAGCATAAACACTAGCTGCCATATTCCTAAGAAGGCCGCAATAAACAGGGTTACATTAGCAAGATCCTCAATATCTACCCTAACTTTTCTTTTTTGCTTAAATGTTGATGTACCTGAAGCATGTATCAGGATTGTTTCGCCTTTTCCACTAAAATCACGCTTCTGAAACCTATCGGGTAGCTTAAATTCTATGAATTAGGCCTTGACTTCAGAATCAGTTCCTTTAACTCAAGAGGTTCCAATAGGCCCGTGTTGACATGAGCACAACGGACCAAACTTGGAAAATCATAGGTTTTCAAGGGGCATTCTTCAGAATTGCCAGCGTGCAAAGCGTCAGAACTTGGAATATGGAAAAATTCGGTTTTAATCGATGACATTACTTAAAGACAAATCAGAATCATGATATATATAATTGCCTTCAAATGTGACAAATTGAATTGTTTTATGAACTCATTGCATATACATTGTTCAATAAAACTGATCTAACGCTGATACGTGTGTTCGAATAGACATAAAACGTTCTTTCTGAATCCCACAATGTCCTCATGTGTTTAATAATAGCTATATTTGAGTTATTTACTGTAATAGCTATATTTGAGTTAAAAGCTATTGTAATAAATTTCGAAGCTCTTATCTCTGGCTCATCATTTGAATGAGGATTTTAACGCGCATATTTTGGTTGTTTTGCACAATTCAAACAGATAATATTGCTTCATCGAATCTAAATGCATCACTAATATTGGAGAGACAAAATATTTCGAGGGGGAATTGATAGGCAACTATGAAGGTAAGGACTAAATTCCTACTGTCGGGCGCAATTATCTTAGTAGTTGCCTTCAGCTCGCAGTTCAATTCAGGACTCTTGTTGAGCATGACTAACCCATTAACTGGTGGTGATCAGGATTCAGATTCCCGTTCAAATGTCTTGCGGTTGGGGTATTTTCCCAATCTGAATCATGCCCAGATAATCATAGGGTTAGCGAATGGGCATTTCCAAAAAGCACTGTTAGGAAACAACACCGATAGCGGTGAAGAAGGGGATGAGGGTACAAGGATAAAGGAATACGTGTTTAGTGCTGGTCCTTCAGCAATTGAGGCATTATATGCTGGCCAAATTGATGCAGCATACGTTGGCCCTAATCCTGCAATAAATGGCTACCTGGCCTCTAATGGTGAGGGTATTAGAATAATCTCTGGAGCTGCGAGCGGAGGGGCGGTGTTTGTAGTGAGAAACGATTCAGGCATACAGTCTACAACCGACATTGGTGGAAAAAAATTTGCCTCCCCCCAATTGGGGAATTCTCAGGATGTAGCTTTAAGAAAATATCTGATTCAGAACGGATACGATACAGTGGAGAATGGTGGCAATGTAACAGTGGTGCCAGTAAAACCATCAGACATTCTCACCCTGATGCTCAAGAAAGAAATCGACGGCGCCTGGGTGCCTGAGCCGTGGGGAGCACGTATCATCAAAGAATCCAACGCGAAAATATTTGTAGATGAGAGGGATCTGTGGCCGCCAGATGGCAAGTTCGTAACCACTAACATTATAGTTAGGACAGATTATCTGAAAGATAATCCTGAGATTATAAAAAAGCTGATTAACGCCCATGTCGATGAGACAATATGGATAAATGATACTCTAAAGGGTTTACGGAACGGCAATGTCAGTGGAACTTCGGGGAATGGCGAGAACCAAACAAATCATGATATTGACAATAATGGAGTCGAGGCTTTCATACATGCATTTAATGATGGCCTCGAGCGCATATCAGGTAATACGGTACCTGAAGATGAATTGAGGGATGCACTGCAAAGGCTCGATTTTACCTATGATCCAATTGAACAGTCACTTCTTAGAATCGCAGATGACGCCTATGATCTAAATTTGATAGGAAGAGGAAATAAACCTGATTTAACGGATATCTACGGCTTAGGATTATTAAAAGAAGTACTCAAAGAGAGGAACATTCTGGTTGATAGTTTCTAAGGGATCAGACAGGTGAGGTTTATCTCCACTAGATTCTTGTTGGTATACACATTTGCTCTGGTTGAGGATGATTTACTGATGGGAGACCATCAGTACTTGCTAGTTTTGGTATGCTTTGAACGCAGGCCATCTATGACTAGAAAGATCCTATCTGCCACTTCAGCTGCTTGGCCCTCGTTACCTGTCTTGGCCAACATTTAACCTGCAAGAATCAATTATTTATTATACATATATCTGTCTCACAGATCTTAGGCAATCAATTGACGGTATCGAAGAGAACAGGAAGGAGTCGTGAAAGGTATTTCATGACGCAGCGGTACCTGTGAATGAGAAACCACTAGCACTGAAGATCTAAAACTACTTGTCATACTAAGCACCTGCTGAACATTGTTAATATCATAGTCGTTAATAGGATTGGCATTGCAAGTTTTTCTTTGACTACACTCAAGTTGATATATCCTAACCCGTTCATTCGCATCTGGTTCATCTAAGCATTTATCCAATAAGTGGTCCAATGACCCACTGTACCCACGCTCGAAGCATGTTCGTTTGATGGTTGGGAAAGTATATTGTCTAAGGTGCTTTAGTGATGAGGTCAGCATGGCTAGTGACCTCGGTGATGCCTTGATGTTACTAGCATAGAATGGGAACTGACGGATATGACAACGAAATGACAGAAATAATGACTGATGTGACGGACATTAATAATCCCGATATGCGTCAATAAACTGTAGTTACCAGAATGGGAACTGACGGATATGACAACGAAATGACAGAAATAATGACTGATGTGACGGACATTAATAATCCCGATATGCGTCAATAAACTGTAGTTACCAGAATGGGAACTGACGGATATGACAACGAAATGACAGAAATAATGACTGATGTGACGGACATTAATAATCCCGATATGCGTCAATAAACTGTAGTTACCAGCTGCGTTTGAAGCTAGAACGTTCCAGCTTCATAGGCCATAAAATCCATAATGGTCCTTAACATAATGAAGTAATTGGACGAACGACACGACGGGCGGCCGAAAGTAGTACTGTCTTTCAAGCAGGACTGTCTTCTCTACAAGTGCTAGAAAAGACTCTGAGAAGCATTCTTTCCTAAGGGTGAGATCGAAGATGATCTTACAATTGCTTGCATTTCTCGAGATTAGTTAGTCTAATCTGCGGATAAGGGATCGTGCAACATAATATTTCACTCGTAGAACCAAGCAGAGGATCGATAATGTATCAGCCGCTTATTTCCTTATTTTGAAATATTGAGGAATGATAGCGGCAAACCTTCACAACATTATGCAGATACCAGTCATTGCAGATAGCATTTATACCAACTGCAGGTTGCTTTTCATATCAATAATTCCTTATTGATAACTGTAAGAGGTGCTTCTCCGCGTGACATCCTCTCTATATTAATTGAAATTATCCTAGTAATGGTCTCAATTGCTTCAGCCGTCCACCCTGCAATGTGCGGGGTAAGTATGAAATTTTCAAGTGAAAGGATTGGGTCTTCCGGATGAGGGGGCTCACTCCAAAACACATCAAATGCTGCCCCTGCGATTCTTTGAGCACTCAGAGCAGTAAAGAGTGCATCTCTGTTTACTATCTTGGCTCGCGCAACATTTATCAAGTAAGCCGATTTTTTCATCACACTAAATTCCTTCGCCCCAAACATGTCCCTAGTCTCTTCTGTTAGGGGGGTATGAATTGAAACAATGTCTGCTCGGGCCAAGACTTCCGAAAGACGGTCTGCTCCAACCAAGTCGTCAACAAAGTATTTCTTGTCGTACCCCTGACTTTTCGTAGACGGATGTTTGGTCACAGCTTCCACTCTCATGCTTAGTCCTCGTGCGATTTTTGCAACCTCTATACCAGTTACTCCTAAACCAATAATTGCCAAAGTCTTTCCATGTAATTCGATACCGGCAGTAGTCTTCGATCTTGTATGCAACAGACTTTTCGCGGGAGCTGCGTGTCTGACCCCGATAGATGTGTTCTTTGACAACAGGAATATTAAAAAAAAAGTGTGTTCTGCAACAGAGATTGCATTAGCCAGCGGAACATTTGCTACATAGATCCCCTTTGAAGTGCAGTATTTTATGTCGATATTATCCACTCCTATCCCTGATTGCTGTACAAGTTTAAGGTTAGGACAACTTTCGATTACTGATCTGTCTATCGTATGAAAACCATTTACAACAATTTGAGCAGAAGCTAGTTGTGGAATTAAAGACTTATCGTCATCAACGTATATAATGTCAAGATTGTACTCCTTTAACTTTTGCGACAAAGATTGTCTAAATTTCAGACCTTGCAAAAGTCCCACTATAGTCAATTCTAATTAATATCAGAGTAACAGCCTGTTAAATAGTTGTCAAGCTCCGCATGGGCGAGGCGGCCAGGTTAGCCCCGCATGGGAGAGGAAATAGTTCCTAGTTTGTAGTTGCGCCTTAGATACGCGGACTATCGACCAAACCACGAACACACATTAGACCACAGAATCATGAGCGCGCACAGAATATGTTTGTGACTGCTTCATCCAAATCTTAAGGAATGGAGCTAAATCAGTCCAATGGTCAAACCTACTTACCAGATCACAGCCGGGCTGTTAATTGTGATATTTGTAGGAACGATTTGAAGCTCTCCTTTCTCATTTGCCGAAATAATTTCTGGGGCAGACATCAAAATACTTATCGTCGCATTTTCATTCCATCTAACAAGGTTAAGATGAACAAGAGGGCTATAATTCTCATCATCAGGGGTGCTGCTTGCAACAGGAAGTTGAAACCCAAATGCCCCTGGGCCTGTTACACCATTCAAGAATTCGAAACCCTGGCTTTGTTCGCTACTAGATAACTGTGCCAGAATGGGAGCAAAATTTACAAGCCAACCGGTATTTTCAAAGATTGAATTTGCAGTTTCATTATCTGAAGCGTCTGTCGCAACAAAGTATGCGACTCTCCCGTGCGCGTAACCTTTGGAAACTGGAAACTCAATGTTTTCACCAGTCTCATCATTATTATATGGATAGTAAATATTCGAATTTGCTGCTGAATTGTGTTCATCCCGATCTGTCCCTTGTGCAAATATGCGGAAATCAGGGAAAGTCCATATTGAGCATTCTACTAACACACATAGAAAAAAAATCTCCAAGTAGGATATCAACTTATTATGCTTTGACAATACCAAAAAAATAAACGGAACGCCATGATATAAATCTCCTCGCCCCAATAGGCGGTAGGGATGGATTACGAGTAAAAATCTAATGACGTGGATGGATCCTTTCATGCGAATTTTGAAGTGGTGTACTGGAAACTTTTTAGAATACATCCGTCATTAGAACTGATGAAATGAATCGTGCATTGACGATAAACTAAATCAAGCACCGAATTCGAAGTCCTGCCACCTTAAATTAATGGTCATACCTATGTGTTATTTCTCATAGTGCTCCACAGGAGACGACACCTCTCCTTCATCTAGATTAGGAATTCGGCCGTTTAGTCTTACTCTTTAACAATTTGCGCTTCAACCTAATTCTCGCAGCTGCAATGCGAGTAAACCAACCTAGCTAGGAGCGAATTATTGTGGAAGTATACAGTTGTATAATCTTCCTTAATTACCCTCAATAAATCTTTTGATGATTTCGTTGATTAATTTTGGCTTTTCAGCATGTGGCCTGTGGCCACAGTCCTTTAATAAGCGCAACTGGCAATTTTTCATCGCCATAAAGGGAAGTGCGAACCTGACCGGGATTACACGATCTTCTTTTCCCCAGATAACAAGCGTGGGTGATTTTATTTTATTGATATTAATCCTTCTAGCAGCAGTGCTGTACTTCAGAGCAGTAACAAACGCATTTTTAGCTCCCGGCATTGATATTCTTTCATAGACCATATCAACATGATTGCCCCTGACCTGCGCATTCGAGGTTTCAGACAATGCTTTTTTTATTTCAGTCCTAGAGTGAGCATCAATAATGCGGAGATACTTTTGAAGACCAGCAGAACTCGAAAAGGATTTGGGAGTAAAGCCTGCTGGACTTATGAACCAATTAAGATAAGTGTCATTACATATTGTTGATGTAATTGTCATATTCTTCTCACAGGAAGAGCTTTAGCTTTGTTCATTGATCTGCTTTGCTGAGTAAGTGATCAGTAAAGGAGAGTTAGAAA
>Ga0307434_1000827_pt1 | contig 18775 bp, 19 predicted proteins | sample SalMarWE160220MG_FD_202156 | JGI IMG/M metagenome (GOLD analysis project Ga0307434, IMG submission 202156) | Salt marsh sediment microbial communities from the Plum Island Ecosystem LTER, Massachusetts, United States - WE1603-220 | ecosystem: Environmental > Aquatic > Marine > Intertidal zone >... | reverse complement strand
CAGATGGATAGATACAATGGCGCTGGAGGCAAATAGTATTCAATTTATTCATGTAATAATTTCGCTTGCCATCCTCTTATTTGCTGCAAAATTATTTGGAGTTATTTCACAAACTGAAAATGCCGGTGGTACTAGGTGAACTTTTAGCTGGAATAATAGTAGGGCCTTTTGCCATAGGCGGATTACTTTACTTTGACGGTGAACCTTTAGTAGCACTTGAAGAAACTGTACGTAATATTGGAGAGATTTCAGCCATTGTCATCTTGTTTGTAGCAGGGCTTGAGGTTACACCACGAGAATTCTTGAAGGGTGGAGCTGCTTCTCTTACAGTAGGATCACTTGGTGTTATTCTTCCATTTTTTGTGGGATTTATTGTATTAACATTATTTGGGTTAGAAGCGCTAGAGTCTATGCTTGTAGCAACAGCACTTACGGCGACAAGTATCGCAATATCAGTCCAAGTATTAACTGAATTAGGAAAGATGCAGACAAAAGAAGCCAGATTGATACTAGGTGCGGCTATAGTGGATGATATCCTTGCTATTGCTGTATTATCTGTTGTAACTACCATGGTTCAAACAGGAGATACTTCTCCGGAAATAATGGATGTTATATTCCTTATACTCCAAATATTGGGACTGTTTGCCGCGCTATTGATTGGGTCCATATTTTTGATACCAAAATTGCTTCACGTTGAGAGGTTATGGAAATCTAAAGGCAGTATAGAAGGTATTGTAACTGCATCTTTCTTTGGAGCTGCAGGCATAGCCGCGTTCGTGGGGCTATCACCAATCGTTGGAGCGTTTGCTGTGGGTATGGCAGTAGCTAGTACACGCCTCATTAAACGAGTCGACGAATACGCGAAAAAACTGTTGATAATATTTGGTCCTCTTTTTTTTGCCATAATCGGAGCACAGGTTGACTTGCGCGGAGTAAATCTAAATGTATTGTATCTTTCGGGCATAGTAATCGCCATAGCTGTAACGACAAAATTAGTTGGATGCGGACTCCCTTCAATTATATTTCTAAAAGACAGGACAAAAGGAATGGTATCACGAGGAGAAGTGGGATTGATTGTGGCAGGAGTAGGGGTGTCAACTGGTGCATTGACTTCTGACATATATACCACTGTCATAATCATGGTAGCTCTCACTACCGTAATTACACCAATTTGGCTCAAGAAATCGTATAGGAAAGAAAGTAATTGGGCTGCTCAGCCTTCATCATCCACATCTAGAGAAGAGAACAAATAGGATTCCTATAACTTAGAATGAATATAAATTGACAAGTCCAGTCCAAATAATACAATTTGATTTGAAATCGCTCAATCCTCCACATACGTTGGCCGTTTGAACTCAGCGTAAATCTAGTTCTGTGTATATTCTATTCCATTGAAAAGCTAAATGCTATGAGAAGATATTCATAGATTTAGCTCTATCGATAACTGAACGGCGCCACATAATCACATGATTAATTTATATACTTATTCCATTAATAAATTAATTATGCCTAGAATAGAAATTAAATGCACAGAGAATGGACCTGACCTAATAGTGGTGGATGGTAATGTTACTACTGCTCTGTGTAGATGTGGTGGATCTAATAATAAGCCATACTGTGATGGAACTCACGCAAAAATAGGATTCAAAGCGGAGGCAAAGGAAATAAAGATTTTAGAGTAGTATATAATATTGATTTGTATAGATATTTGATGCTATTAGCTGAAAAGAAAATAGATAACCGATATTTCCGTTCTGAATATATCAAGATGTATTGTAGCACTTCAAGAGATGTAAAAATATATGGTAGGTAGATTTTATGAATCAAGATTATGCCCTCGGTATAAAATATTGTCAGATCCTTCTATATAACTGACATATACTTATCTAATGGATTACTCACTATCCTGTTGTCATGCGAGTGCTTGTTGTTTATTGGAAAAACTTCATTCTGCAGCTAACCTCAGTATCACATGATACTTTTCTATCCCTTCGATTTTGTGAGTTCTAGAATGATGATACTATGGTTCAATTAGAGACGTAGAATTGCTACGTCGACAGTCATTCGATAAGTTCGAAAAATATGTGGAAGATATCCTAATTATTTGATACGAATAATAATATCAATATAACAATCTAGATTTAATCCCTTGGTAAAAAAATTCCTCGATAACTTTTTGTGGTCCTTCTTGTAATAGTACTGGATTAATTTCATTAGATGGTGGTGGCTTTTATCAAAAAGTCTGATCCGATGATAATTCCTGCAAGCCTCTGATCTGATGATAACTAATCCATAGCATAGACCGTTCCGTTTATCGTTGTCAATACAATTGAGCGGTCGCTAACATCCGTTCTTACCAGCTTCCGTTCCTGTAACTCGTTTTTCTTTAAGGGAGTCTTGAATCGAGTCATTACATATCATAATGATTATTCAACTTATAAGGAATTGGTAGGCGTAAATAATTGATAATAGCAAAAGTAGCGAGTCGAGAAGAACTTCTACATGCATAGCATAGGATACAATATGGCACTCTATTGTAGTTATTTGAGATAATTTACTATCTTAAAAATAGTATGTGAGTCGTCTTTCGCTTGTAAGTGCGTCCCTTTTGATCTCAGAAAATGAAAAGTAATTAAAGTTAATCTTATTGAAGTTGGTTTCTGTTTCTTGTTTTACTGTTGTCTGCCAAAATCTCACCTTATCTTTTCACAGTATGTTAACTCTTCATTGATCTTTCCCTCACCTCTCGATACCAATTCTTTGATGATCTTGAGAGAGAAATCAGCGTTTTGAAAGGTAATAGGCGATTCTATTTCACTACTTCGGATTTGAATATTTGAGTTTTCGGGAGATACATATGATCGTCCGCTCTGAGCTATCATTTCTCCTATAGTATGAGATGAGAAGTCCCTTAATCCATTTTGATATCTTTTAGAATACGATTAGTTTTTAATTCTCCTTCCTTAATTGAAGCTTTTACCGTATCAACTGAAAAATCTGCATTCTCGCGAAGAGATGGAAAGGGCTCGCTCCTGGCTATGTAATATACACCCTTTATTTCCGCACCATGTTGCTCTGATATTTTTTTATATTTTGCACGAATCTTTTCTAACTTTTCTTTATTTTCTTCTCTTTTTTCAGCGTTAAGCTCACTTTCGATCATATGATAAAGCTCATCAATGAAACTAAGATAGAAAGTTATTGCTTTGGACATTTGTATACTATGCAAAGTTTTATCGCTGAACATGATATCTCGTGCCCTATGTTCTACTTCAAGCAAGTGATCCGGTAAGCTATCACATTTTTTTGGATAATTTTCTATAAGAAAGACTCGTTTGTCATTGACTGGGGATGCATCTATAACCTCTCTTAATGGAGTATTGCTCAGTAAGCTACCATCCCACGCATATACCCCTTTTTCTACTTCCACCCAGGGAAAGTAGTATGACGGATATCCGGTTGTAGCTAGTAAATGCTTTGAAGTTATTTGTTGTTTGGTACTATCAAAAATTAACGGTTCTGCAGTCAACACATTAACTGCAGTTATTATCAAACGTGAATTAGGTTTACCATTGGGTTGCAACTTGCTATAATCAATATACTTTTCAGCAGTCTTCACTAAAGGTGAGTGGTCATACAGATATGTCCATTTGGTAGGTATAAAATACTGTGGATCCGTAAATGCGAATTCAGGCCTCCATCTAGGTACAAAGACTTTATCATTTCCATAAATCGCTGAATTATAAAATGACATTAATGTTTTAATTTGTAAGATATGTGTTGTTGTTGAATGGTGTGTGGTTGGTGCTGGTGGTGATAGTGTTGTAATTGGATATCTCGTCAACCATTCTATAAAAGGAGAATTTAAGTTCGCACTTCCCTCTGCTAATTCCAGCCAATATTGTTCTAGTTCCCTTTCAGGATGATTCTCTTGGCTGCCTGTAATTATAGCAGCATTTAGCCCACCGATCGATGTACCCGCAATTATGTCGATTTTTATATTATTATCTGCAAGTGCTTTGTAAACTCCGCAGCCAAAGGCACCCAAAGAACCTCCACCCTGAAGTACTAACACATTCTCTATGGTATCAGACATATTCTAATTTTCTAGCCTCTAAGATGTCAATACTTACTATATCACTCCACATGATGATTGTGAATTAATTGATCATAGAACCTAACAGATTTGATGTTAACAAATTCTAGCATGCCATATCTTGACAACTCTCTACCAAAGCCGCTCTTCTTAACTCCTCCAAATGGGACTCTAGGATCAGAAGATACTACGTTATTGACTGATAAGATGCCTGATTCCAGGCTATCTGAGAATCTCTCTGCCTTATCAAGGTCTTGAGTCCAAATACTTGCCCCAAGACCATACTCAGAATCGTTGGCAAGCTCTATAGCTTCAACTTCGTCACTAGCTACAATAATTGGAGCCACAGGGCCAAATACCTCCTCCTGTGCTATAGACATCTTTTGGTTAACATTACCGAGAACTGTTGGTTTATAAAAATAACCTTTATTCCCTATCTGTTCACCTCCTACGAGAACTTCAGCTCCTTCTCTAACTGCCTCTTTAACTTGAGAATCTATTTTCTTCATGGCATTCGCATTTACAAGAGGTCCTATATCTGTATTATCTGATAGAGGATCTCCCATTCTAAGTCCCTCTGTTTTTTCAATAAATTTTTCGATGAACTCATTTGCTATATTCTTTACTACAATAAACCGCTTTGATGCAATGCAGCTTTGCCCACAATTAATAAAACGCCCCTTTATAGCTCCCGTTGATGCTTTTTCAATGTCAGCATCTTCACACACTATAAAAGGATCGCTACCTCCCAACTCAAGGACAGTTTTCTTCACCTGTGATGTAGCTCTCTGTGCAACTTTAGCACCTGCTGGAACGCTTCCCGTAAATGTTACTGCGTTAACATCCGAATCAATCAGTGGTCCAGCAATACTGGAATCGCCCACTAGAGTTTGAAACACTCCCTCTGGTATACCAGCTCTATTGAAAGCCTTCTCTATTTCAATTCCACACTGAGTGGTAGCACTAGCTGGTTTCAATACGATAGTATTGCCAACCATTAATGAAGGAGCTGCAAATCTTAATGCTTGCCAGTAAGGAAAATTCCATGGCATTATGCTGCCTATTACTCCAATCGGCTGAAACCTTATCACAGTTTTCCTAGCATCAGTATTGATAATTTCATCAGTTGAAAGGATCTGTCCATTATCAGCATAATACTCGATCACCCAAGCACACTTTTCAACTTCAGATCTTGCTTCTTTTATAGCCTTTCCCATTTCAGTTGTGGCTGTCCTTGCAAGGTTCTCCTTATCTTTCCTTAGTTCATTAGCAAAATCATGAAGGAGATCGGCTCTCTTACCTGCGTCTTTTTTCCAATCTTGAAATGTATTTCGTGCTTTCTTTACTTTGTCATTTATCTGCTCTCTCGTCATTATTTCATAGCGATTGATAATCTCTTCCGTTGCAGGATTTATTGTTTTTAATTCTGCTGCTGCTACTCTTTCATTCAAGGATTTATTACACCTCTTCCAAGAATTTTACCCTCCTTTAACATTGTCAACGCCTCTGTTGCCTGATCTAATTTGAATCGATTTGAAATAATTGGTCTTATTACTCCTCTCTTTGCCAATGATACAAGTTCTATCAGGTCTGTTATGCTTCCGGTATACGATCCAATTAACTTGTATGCTCTAGCTGGCATAGTAACTAAATTTAGTCTTAGCTCTCCACCAAAGAGCCCAACCAGCACCAATTTCGCTCTTCTCCTGAGCAGCTGCATATCAGTCTCTGCTGTTTTGGAAGCATTAACAAAGTCAATCACTGCATCTGCTCCCAGTTTATTAGTTAACTCCATGACGACCTTTGTGGCGTCTTCCTTTTTTGAATTGATGGTGTTATCTGCTCCATTTTCTTTTGCGAGTTTTAACTTGTCATCATCTAAATCCGTGGCAATTATTCTCGCTCCAGTAACTGCTTTTGCTAGTTGGATAGCCATTAACCATAATCCACCTGCTCCAACAATGACAACATTATCATTTGGTCCTAGGTTGGCATTCTTTACCGCGCCGTAGGCTGTAAGTGCGGAACATGATAGAGTAGCGATTGAATCGGTGTTTAAATCATGATCATCGTCATCAGCGCCCATTTTGATCAGATATCTATAGCTTGGTACCAAAACATATTCTGCATATCCCCCTTCTGCATAGATACCCAGTGACCTAGGTTTATCACATAGATTCTCCTCACCAATCCTACATGCTGGACAAAGTCCTTCGCCTATCCATGGATAAATTAATACTTTGTCATTTTTACTAATGCTTCCTTCCAATGCTATAGAAGCTTCTTCACCCAAACTATCTACATATCCTGCTACTTCGTGTCCAGGTGTTAATGGATATTTTACCCCTCTTTCTGTAGCCATCAAAAATTGTCCGCCAGGACCTTCATACCCACCTTCCCATAGGTGAATGTCACTATGACAGACGCCTGCTGATTGGACTTTGATAAGGGCTTGTGAACCTTTTGGTTGCTCAATCTCTTTTATTTCTAATGGTTCTTTTAGTTTAACGATTCTTGCAGCTTTCAGATCAAATGTACCTCTTTGTAGCCGTCCCAGAGAGAGGAACTATTTTTCTAGATAATTCCATTATATATTTGAATGAAACCTATGACATAAAGGGATTGCTCTGAAATATCGACAGAAAGCTTCTGAAATTATCCTCTAAACTTTATTTTCTAAATGGTATCATATATTGGCCTGCGAGATATTATATAGCATATCGTAGAAGTAACCAAAGAAGATTGTTATCATCTAAGAACTAGATGAATATGGAATAGTATTGCGGTGAGCATGTTTTACTATCGTAGATATCGTATCAGTATTTGGTAGGCCTGATGCAAATGCCTTGACTGACTATTGTACAAAAAACAATATAACTCAATCCGTTCAACGTAAACTGACGTGGATTCATTTTTAACATATGTGCCATTAATTTCTGTTGCAATAGTTGCAGGACTCTTCGTTATGGCACTGATGAATTTTTCAACCATAAGGAAAAATATGCAGATGCAGATTGAGCAACAAATGAAAAGTTTGAAAGCGCAAAGTGAGCAGCAGATATATTCTAGAATAATGGACGCTAGACTTAAACTTGAGAGCACAGAGACATTCACAAAAATGGCAGAAGAGAGTCCAATTTTTGCAGAGCGATTTACCGTGGTAGATAGCCCTGATGAATATTACATCATTGTGGCGTTTCTCGATTTATTTGAATTTTTATTTCGCCTTAACAAAAGAGATGTGATAGATATTGAAATTTGGTCTCGCTGGAAAGGCCTTGCCGAAACGATAATGACAATACCGAAATTTAAGAGAGTATGGGAGAAGACGAAGGATGTTCATGCCCATGAGTTCAGAGATTTTATTGATTCACTCTAATATGTGAAATATTTGTAGAGTGGGAAGGAACAAAATGCCGCTGCAACTACACAATTAAGGCAATTCCTCATCAAGTCAAGAAGGCTAATTGGATTCCTGTCTTTTTCAATCATTAATACATGATACCATTATGGGATTGAAGGCATTACGTAAGGCTATGCGCAGATTAACATGCATGAGAGATAAATTGTAATGAGTATGCCAAATGAAATATCAGCAATTAAAGAAGAATTATTCTCAGTTCACAAATTAAATAAGAAAATTGTATTGAAGCATGTCCCGTGCAAGTATTTCAGTGGTATAGAACAGAGCAGGATGTAACTGCAATAGAGATGACTAATGCAACTAATGCCTGGACTGGTAGCACGGTTAAGAAATAACTATTCTAGCATCAACTACCTTAGATCCCTTTCCTTGCTCAAACACTAGCAATGGATTGATATCTATCTCTTGTATTTCAGAAAAGTCCATAACAAGTTGAGACATTCGTTGCAGAGATTCAACTATGGATTCAATATCTGATGGCTTCTCTCCTCTTACTCCTAGTAAGAGCTTGCTGGCCCTTGTTGATTCAATCATATGGCGTGCACCCAATTCCTTTATTGGAGCTAGCCTGAAGGAAATATCTCTAAAAACTTGAACGTATATCCCACCTAATCCAAACATAAGCAAAGGACCAAACTGCGGATCACGCTTCATTCCTATTATCATTTCCTTACCATTTGCGACAAATTCTTGGACATTGACTCCTACTAGTATTTTTGCATCACCTTCAGATCTTCTAGCATTCTCTATTATTCTTCGGAACGCTTCCCGTACCTCCAGGGTATTCTTCAAATTAAGTTCAACGCCACCAACATCAGTTTTATGTACGATATTAGGCGAGGATACTTTAAGCACTACTGGATAGCCGATTTCTTCAGATAATTTGGCACATTCATCTTCAGTTGTTGTCAATTGAGATTTAGGAATATGGAATCCATAAGATTTTAGCACTTCCATTGCTTCAGCCTCATGTACATAATTTCTCCCTTGACTTCTGACTTTCTCAAATACTCTTCTAACATCATCTCTGGTCACTTCAAATGCTTTCACATCTGTCCTGGGTCTTGCAACCCAAGACCTATATGATTGCATGGTAACAATAGCTCTAGTTGCTGATTCTGGAAAAGAGTATTGTGGTATTTTATTTTCATCAAGTCTTGCCAATGCATTTTCTATTCCAGCGACTGCCATCATACAAGATAGTATTGTTTTTTCTTTGAATTCGTTGTTTATCTTTATTGTGACATCAGCCAGCGACTCCATATTTAGCATCATCTGTGGAGTGGACACAATTATACATGAATTCACATTCGGATCTTTTAATACAATTCTGAGTGTGTTTTCATACCTTGTATGATCTGCATCGCCAATTATATCAATTGGATTGATTAGTGACGCTGTTTTTGGAAGTATTTCAGATAATTCGCTTACAGTTTTTTCACTTAATTTAGTTAACTTCAAATTATATTTTGAAGACTCGTCTGCAATTATTGTAGCTGGACCTCCGGCATTTGACACTACTGCAGTAGCACCACCATCTTTTGGAATTGGCTGATATGCGAATGCTATTGCATAGTCAAATAACTCTTCTAAAGTTTCTACCCTCAGGACTCCACTTTGTGCAAAAATCGCTTTATATGCTTCTTGAGATCCTGCTAATGCACCTGTATGTGATGCAATAGATTTAGAGCCAATAGTAGATTCCCCTACCTTCAATGCAAGTATAGGCTTTTTTTTCTCCAGCTCTCCAGTTATATGTGAAGCAAATTCTATAAATTTTCTTCCGTCGACTAGGTCTTCAATATACATCAAAACTACTTTCGTTGAATCATCGTTTGCAAACATTGCCAGAAGATCATTTTCGTTAAGATCTGCTTTGTTTCCTAAACTAAAAACTTTTGAAAATCCCATATTCCTCATTTTTGCATATTCGAGCATTGCAACACAGATTGCACCACTCTGAGAAACAAGTGCAATATCTCCAGACTTTGGCATTCCTTTGGTAAAACTTGCATTCAACGAAACCTTTGGATCCGTATTAATAAAACCAATGCAGTTTGGCCCTATGAGTCTCATGCCATAACGTTTGGCAACTCTTTTTATCTTATCCTCTAGAATCTTCCCTTGTTCTCCTATTTCTTTAAATCCAGCAGAAATTATAACTGCAGCCTTTACTCCTCCTTTCTTACCACACTCTTCAAGTACTTGAGGTACAACATTGCTTGGTGTAATTATTATTGCAAGATCTACTGCGTATTCTATATCAACTATGTTTTTGTAACACTTCAAACCTTGTATTGTATCGCTTGACGGATTAACAGGATACAATTTGCCAGCATATCCCCCCGATATGATATTAGTCATAACCGCATAGCCGACGCTGCTTTTCCTATTTGATGCACCCAACACCGCAATGCTTGCTGGCGAGATCATACTATCAATACTCATACTATCAATATTCATACTTGTATAGACTCATGCCTATAAATTGGTTGAATAAAAAGAAAGATCATGTGCATTAAAAGCGACAATACTCGCACATACGCTTAATAAAATTATTCAATATCAATACATTGTTTTGGCAGAATCAGTATCCTATCATTCGTTGGTAAAGGAGACAACAAACATTCGTTGGTAAAGGAAACAATGTTGCAGATTGGCTCAGATTATGCATGGTTATGGGTTGCAATAGAACTAGTACATAAGCAAGTTCTTGGAGTATACGTCTCAAGGCACAGAAATATGCTAGTTGCTGAGTCATTTTTAAGATCATTGATCAAGATTTACGGAAAACATACTGTATATTCAGATGGTGGAACATGGTATCCAGAAGCATGTTCTTACCTTGGTCTTGAGCACCTCCTCCATTCATCCTTAGAAAAAAGCATCATAGAAAGAACAATCGAGTATTTCAAAGATAGGACTGAAGCATTTGATGATTACTATCCATGCAAACACAAAATTGAATTTGATCTGTCACGTGTAAATAATTGGTTTGGTCTTTTTGTGTTCATGCATAATGCAGACATTCTAGACATGAAATTTATGAAGCTAGTACGAATGATGAGAGGTGAAAGAGCTTAACTTAACAGGGCCCCTGCAAACTTCCGTCTATACTATTTGTTAAATTAGGTTTCAGGTTATACTTCCTCTAAGTGTGATCGGATTACATACACTAGCGTATTGGAACCAGAAGAGTATTTTACCTTTATGACTCCTGAAGCCTATAATGCTGTTAAGGAATGGATGGACTTCCGTTCCTCATTTGGAGAACAGATTACAGGCGAAAGCTGGGTTCTAAGGAACACATGGCAGAAGGTCAAACCCAGATACAGTCATCGAATTGGATTAGCAAAATATCCGATGGATTTACAGAGTTGAATGGATGGGTAGCACTTACTGCAAATGCAGGTACTGTGGCCTAAAGGGCGACAAGGCATCACTGGAAAAACATGACTGTCTAACAACAGAAAAGGATGACAAGCGGGATTGACGACACTTGGAACAGGATAGCCGTTGTATAAAAGGGTGGACTGAAGAAGAAGCAAAAGATTTCATCAGGGACGTAGAAAGACTGAAGGAATTATGGTACTCTGATATCCAAGAGATTTCAACCAGAACAGCCCTTGCCAATTTAAGAAATTCTAGAGAAGCAATTCAAAAAATTGAACGGGAAAACGAAGAACACCGGATAGAAAACGAACGACGCAAACAGGAACGTCTACGGAAGATTAAGGAAGAGAACAAAAATCTAGAATGGCCTAAACCGGATGGGCCTTTCAAGGTTCGTAAACCATTTGAATATTGGAAGAATGGATGTCTATACTGTTCCTACTATAAACCACGGACGACACATGATTATGAGGTCCATGTAGTCACAACACATCCTGGCAAACCATCTTATCCTGGTCCTGCAGATTTGGAATTATATGACAGACGTATATGCCTGTGAACGGTAACTGCGACGGCTGCGGCTAACCGAACGTAAGCGGAGGTCCATGTGAATCCTGCTGGATCCTATTTTTTTTTGATACGATGATGAATTGCTTTTTCCTAACTATCGCTTGTACTAAACTTTATTTGTATACAAAAAGTTGGGCGTCTCAGAGGTAAGTCAAGTCTGGTTCCGATTTTGCATATTAGTAGTCTGTTGAAATTATTTAATTTAATTACTTAATCGGAGGAACGATAATGGGCTTGAGGATTACCTTCGATGTTCTTGATTCTAACTTCAATATTATAATTAAAACAACTATTTCATCCGAAGTATAAATCGTGCTGATTTCGATAGCAGACTGTTGCACATAATAACAAGAAATAGCATGTCGATACTACAGAATAACAGAAGATAACAGAAAAGCTAAATCATTGTAAATACAATTAGTATGTGAAGAATGGACAAAAAACAGAAGGAAGCACTTGTCCTGGCACTATTAGAAAAGGGAGAAACTTATAGGGATATTGCAAAGAGGGCAGGGGTCTCACCAAACACAATCAAGGCCATTGCAAATAAGGCAAATCTTGATGAATCTACTTCAATATCATCAAGAGCATTTGAGCTTTATGATCAGAAAATGACACCTGTAGAAGTAGCTATTGCACTAAACCTCGAAGCTGAAAAAGCAATACGCTACCACCACGAATACTTCATGCTTTTAGGATGTACTGAATTTACTAAGGTTTACCCATGGATCAAGGATAACCCGTGGCCTTACGTCAATCTTGCCAACCTAGTTCATAATTCACGAATGGGTGATGGTGAAGTAGTAGAGTTGCTCAAGATTGCAAGTGAATATCTTCCAAGGGTTAGACTAGAGTACGATAGACTAAGTTGGCAAAAGAATACATTGAGAGCTGAATTAGATGGTTGGAAGTTCGAAATAGACAATGCAGCTAAAATCTATCAGGGGTTCTGCGACCGAAACTTAAGATTATGTAAAAGAGAAGGTGAGCTCAAACGGAATATCGATGAATTAGAAGACAAAAAGGCTGAATTGGAGAAAAATACCACTGAGCTCCAACAGCACTCAGCAGAAATTCAGGAAAACAATCTATACAACGATAATTTCAACTTAGAGATCGAACAGAAGGACGTTATTTTTGCGAACGATATATTCATACCGATGCCAAATATGTCAGCTGATTATCATCAGAATGAAGATGAAAATAAGATGCGTAGTACACAAGCTGAGCCATCATTTAAACCAATAATTTTTGATAGCAAGGACATATTCAGCTACCAGCAAGAATGAGATTTCGTATTATGGAACACTCTTTCAGAATTATAAGATATAATTCTTATAGCTATCTCTACTATAATACATACAGGATGGGATTATTTGGCTTACTCCTATTGATAGTAACTATACTTGCTGTAATAGGTCTTGGATGGAAAACATTTTCTTCTGGAGTTATTACCGGCTTTGAAAGGGTAGTAGATGTCGGTACTCCTGTAATCAAAGCTTAGAGTAGCGTATTCAAGCATCGAAGTATACATAATATATATACATGAGTTCTACAGATGGACTGTAGAGTGTCGAGACTCACTTGCCTAAACTATGAGAATCAGCGGAATCTGAGTTAATACTTTGACAAATACAATAAATGGTCTAGGAGAGAAAAAGAAAGGTTGGATGGCTGATCTACTTGGTCAACCAGCTCCTGACGTTTGACCTGTTGCTGTCGTTGTTGTGGCAGTAGAGGTCATATTGGCAGTCGAAGTCGTATTCGTTGCTGGCTCAGGCAATACCTGCAGTGCCATTATGTGGCCATCTTGAAGTACATGGTAGCTGAGGCCACCGTATCCGGGCACCACTTGAGACCCTGAAGACATGGGAGTGAAGTAATCAGAGGCTGCAAGTAACTTGCCTGTTTCTGCATCTCGCCACATCACCTGTTCAGTGTACGAAGCATTTATCGGTCCGGGCTGTATATCTGACTCATTCTCGAGCTTCATGTTTGTACCCACAAGTACTCTCTGATCTTGAGGACCGATAGCAGTAACCCAACCAAACGTCTTCATTTCCTCAGGTGCCCACGCCACTGACATGTTACCGGTCTCCTGGTCAAAGTCTATTCCAACAACCTTTCCAGGTCCTTCATCCATCCCGTATATGCGGTTGTTTGGCAGATCCATGACTCCAAAGTTAGGGATGTAACTTTTTTGTCCGGGCTCCAGAGGGATCGGATCAATTCTAGTGATCCTGCTTGAATTCGACTGGGATATAGCAACTTCGCTAAGAGGTACGTTTGAGGGTATGCCGTTTGTCTGAATAACTACCCAGTCACCCATGACTGCGGCTGCGGTGCCTGCAGTTTGACCTGGTTTCAGATAGGAAACGGGACCCCAACTATTGTCTAGTGTGATGTTCTGACCATCCCATACATAGCGGTATGCTTGAGTTACGCCAACTGCATAAAGATAGTTTTTGCCATCATGAACTGTAGTGGTTACACGACCACCAACAAGTTCAGGAAGCTCCACAGAGTCAAGTACCTCAAGGTTCTCCGAGTCGACTACAGTGAGAACTGAAGGACCACCAGGACATTTATTAATTGCAGTGAGAGAGTTCAAGGTGCATCCGGCTGCTCGAGTTAAATCCTTCATTGCAATGGTGCCATCTGGCCAGGCATTTAGTCCGTTGAAGTAACTGTCTGTTGGAAGGTTCGCTCCCGTAGGTAAAGGTAAAGTTCCCTCAACCTCTCCTGTAGTGCCATTCAGTTTGAATAGATACGAGTTTGTAGCAACTAAGATGTCTCCTTGGTCACCAATGGTGTACATCCCACCGGCACCGGTAAAAGCCTGCGTCACGTTTGCGTTGAGAAGTTCTGTTCTCCATACCTCTTTCAATGAAGTAGGTTCCACCTTTGAGACGTATGGGTGAAGGCCTAGCGAAGGTGGATTTGCATCAACTACTCCACCATAGACGTACATCTCGTTAACTCCTCTGGTAACTATCGTAAATGGGGTGGGATAATAGGTAGATGACTTGTAAGCATACACCTGATTGGGACCAGTGAAAGAGCCTGTGAATGGTGCACATGCCCAATAGTGACTTCTATTTGAGTTATAATTTTCGAAGGCGACGAGGGTCTGAGTCCACGGAGGATTGTTTTCTGCATCAACGCACTCAGACTGTTGCTGAACCAGTGTATAGTTAGGAGGTAAAGGACCACCGGCTGCAATCTGGTTTGGAGTTGTTGTAAGTGTAGAATATGGATTGTCGGATGCATTGCCGCTGCTAGCATAGCTTGGTGATATACTCGTACTTAGGAGTAGCAGACCAACAGCAATGCTCGACAATAGGAAAGGTAAAAGAATCACAGTATGGACGCTTCTATAACTTTTCATTATAAGACTAGGAAGGATGAGTAGCCTTTAACTTTTTCTCCCGAGTATCAAATGATCTTCAACGATGTAATTGGCTATGATGACATAAAGCTCTTGCTGTACAAAATGATTACATCGAAATATACGAACTCTGTTTTATTAACTGGTCCTCCAGCATCTTCAAAGACTTTATTCATATTGGAGCTATTAGATCATTTCAAACGCAAAGCATACTTTGTAGATGGAACTACTGCGTCTGGAATGGGAATAGTTGACTATCTTTTCGATCATACTGACCTGAAATTTCTCTTGATTGACGAGATCGACAAGCTTAGCAAGAAGGATCAAAAGGTTTTGCTTAATGTAATGGAGACAGGAATACTTAATGATGTAAAGGCCAAAAGGAGCAAGTCAGCACGACAAACCCATATGCGTCTCTCGGTCTACGCCACTAGCAATGACACCTCCAATATACTTACTCCGTTACTATCCACATTTATCAAACTGAACTTACCTGAATACAATCTGGAAATTTTTACGGAAATCTGTCAAAAGCTACTGTCTCGTAAGTACGACAAGGATCATGAAACAATACAGGCAATCGTCAGATATGTATGGGAACATACTAGAGACGTACGAGAAGCCATAGCAATAGCAAAAATAGTAGATACATCAGATGAAGTAAACAGCATAGCTAGCACTTTAAGAAGGTATTCAAATGAAACGATGGTCGATAATATGAGGAGATCATAAAGAGTATGAAGATACTTACAGTTAGGCTAATAATGATGATGATGATAATAATAGTATCAATACTAACTATATCTAGCATGGTATCAACCCCATCAACAACACTACATGCAAGCAGTAAAGGTCTCAAGATCTATCTTACGGTAGAGTCTAATCTAAATGATGATGTAATAATAAACACATATCAATACGGAGACAGAGTCTATACACATGATGGCTTTGTAAATACAGGAAGAAATGAAATTACTCTACAATATCCTAGTCGTCTAATCGATACAGGTGAATTTAGAATCTGTGTTAATGCATTAAATGATGGTGAATCAGCCTGCGACAATGCATACAACTCAGAAGTTAAACAACCAGAGCATGTATACATTAACCTATTTAGAGGGGACGATTATGCAGATCAGGGTCAGAGCCAAAGCCAGAGTCAAAGTCAAGACCAAACCGTTATCGTATGCCCAGCAAATGCGAGGTGTATAATAGAATAATGATTCCTATTATTTCTGCAGCAAAGTGCATTCTCTTCATTGGGACTGGTGTTTTGATGATTTTTGGACAGCAGCAGTATGTAAACGCCAGCTCCGGTTTAGGCTTCGACTGCGGCTCCATAGTGGGGTGTTATGCAGATGGGTATGAGTTAGGCAAAGAGGCGGGTGCTGAGGACGTGCGAGAAGGCAGAGTTCACGACTCAAAGTGCCCTCCTAATGATAGCCTCTCATTCTGTACCGGGTACAAGACGGGCTACGAGATTGGTTGGATTGCTCAGAGGACCTTATTAGATTGAGAATAGAATGGAGAAGGATGGAGGATATAGATTGTATAATATAAAGCCAGTTGTTGTTCTGGCAGTAGCACTGATTATCTTTTTTGAATCATTCCTACCAAACATATACGCCGGTGGCCCTAGAAATGATTGGTTTACTGATTATAACAATATCCCGGGTGCTCCACAATGCTGGCAAGATGGTTATGATGACGGTTTAGATCATCCATTTAATCAGGACAGACATAAGGAATGTATTTTTGAACTAGATCCGAATCCTTACGATCGTGGAAAACCATACTATGAAGCGTTCATAATTGGATGTAAAGACGCCGGAAATACAGAAGAGATCTGTGAAACTTTTACGGATGAATAAGCTAATACTCATCACAATAATACCTGTTTTAGTGCTCTTAATATCAAATGCATATGCTAGTGGTCCTAGGCTGGACTATGACGAAACGTATGAAGATATTCCAGGAGCACCAGAATGCTGGGTAGATGGTTATGATGCTGGATTTGCTCAGAAATACGATAAAGATAGAGCTAATGAATGTAATAAAATCCCAGGAGATCAGTATAACGCATCTTGGCAATACGGATGCATTGATTCAGGACTCACAAAGATAGATTGCGACCAAATAAAAGATAACCCAGTAGATATACAAGATCACGAAGCACTATACCAAGAAAATGCACAAAACTGTTGGAATGATGGATATGAAGATGGTAAAGCTGATAAGCCTTTCAATAAAGATAGAGCCACTGGATGTGACGAATACTATCCTGATTATACAGATGGATACAGATCAGGCTGTATAATTGATACCACAGAAGCTAGCTGTGAATTACTGATTCAAGGAGAGGAAGGCTACTGTCCTTGGCATCCAGATATTGCAGGATGTGTGGATTTCTTACATAATGCTACCAATAAACTGCCAGCGCAAAGTGGAATTTGTACGGGAACAGGTGATCCTCGTCCAAACGTCATCTGCCCCCAAGAAAGCAATCCTGAAGGATACTGCCTCATTCATAAAGATCCAGCCTTTTGCAAAACAATTGGAGACCTCTGCGATGCAGATGGTTTTGTGAAGCCTGAATATCCATATTGTACAACTGATTCAACTGACCCCTTATACCATATGGGGCCAGTGGGATTCGAACCCACGACCGCCAGCGCCCCAGGCGTATACCTTGATTCCAAGATGGTATCCTAGACCAAGCTAGACGATAGCCCCTAAAGAGCGTTAAATGTCAGCCATTTTTAAATGTACAGCATAAACAAAACTTGAATTCTTGCATGCTCAGGAATGAGCCTGCAGCTACAGGACAAAATAGAAGAGCTTAGAAAGCATGTACAGTATTATCAAAATGAAATAAATAGCAAATGATGTGCGTGATTTGGAGGACTTGGCCTATGACAAATGGAGGGCTTATAGACGTTTGATGTATAGAAGTCTGACGTCTAAAAAAAGAGAAAATACCTGAATTTCATCTTGATCGGGTGGACGACCGAATCGTTCCTGCCTGACCGGTTGATGATGCACTTCCAGCTAGATATACAATCAAGAGCACTTGTCTAGGGTCATGGCGCAATTGGTTAATATAAATATAAACTCCTCAGCAAACATGATTGAGTATGTTTGAGGAAAGAATTGCTGAATTGGGCTTCGAACTGCCCTTACCACCAATACCAGCAGGGTCATATGTACCAGTCGTGATCGATGGAGATTTGCTCTACGTATCAGGACAGATCCCATTACAATCTGGGTCAGTCCATGAAATTTTCAAAGGTAAAGTCGCTAGCGTTGTGAAGATCGAGATTGCTCAAAATGCAGCACGAATATGCACCCTTAATGCTCTTTCTCACATCAGAGCTGCCTTAGGTAATTTGGATAGAGTAAGAAAATTCATACGGCTCTCTGGATACGTTAATTCGGATCCCACTTTCACCGATCAACCGAAGGTAATTAATGCAGCATCGGATATGTTAGCAGATATTTTTGGTCACGCAGGAGAACATAGCCGCCTTGCGATAGGAGTTTCCAGCTTGCCTCTTGGGAGTGCAGTTGAAATTGAATTTTTAGTAAAGTCTGACAAGACATAATTGCCTTTTCACAAATTATGCACGTTAGATAAGATCGCGTGCATGTGAAACCATGAGACGTTGGTCGGGGTTAAATATCAGGCAGACTGCGTCTTCTCATTTTCTACACTAAGGTCCGTATCTACAAACTCATTCTTTCTTTCTTTAACTAGAGGAATCACCTTGTCAACCAAAAGAGAATCATAATCCTTGGCGTCTACGTCCAGTGTCAGAAGGAGGAAATAGTCTGTGTTAATCCTAATCGTAGCACGTATGACTTTTTCGTATTTTCCAACAGCATATGTTAGATCACCTATTTTTGG